>Ga0116231_10000106_pt1 | contig 102483 bp, 73 predicted proteins | sample S1TSphgellanicum_2_FD_89695 | JGI IMG/M metagenome (GOLD analysis project Ga0116231, IMG submission 89695) | Host-associated microbial communities from peat moss isolated from Minnesota, USA - S1T2_Fd - Sphagnum magellanicum MG | ecosystem: Host-associated > Plants > Peat moss > Unclassified...
AAAATGATTTTTAGTCCCAAGGCTTAACTCTTGATCAAAAAAAAAAAAAAACTTATAAGATTTTGTAACATGGTTCCTTTTTAGATTAACCTTTTCAAAAATCCAATGCATGTTAAATTAGAAGGTTGTATGTAGATGTTATGACGAATGGAACAAAAGGGGTTCAACCATCAAATGCGACATTAAATGAACATCAACATAATGCCCCTTCACATTCCATCATGGTGAATTACGATTCTCCCATAATGTTTTTGTATCTTTCAAGTGGACACAATGCATTAAATTCTTAATGAACTTCATTGCATTACATTGAATCACCTTACTTGTTAGATTACAACTACATAATAGTTTCATTTCCAAGCGGGTTTTGTGAGTGCATATCTTCATGTTGAAGGTGTCCAAAAATTCCTCACAGCCCTTTAAAATGCTTGGGAGGATTAAGAGTTATCCCTTTAAAACTTCAAGGCTACCAAAAGAAAGTTGGCCCTAAAACAACTTGGGTTCTTTTGGCCTAGGTCCTTTGGACCAACTTTAAGAATTAGTCTTGGAAGGCCCCCCAGTCAGCCTAGGGTTGATTCCATTTTAAGGCCATGTGGATTAACTTTAGGAATCAAACCTTGGCTAAAACCAAGTTAGACTTAGACTTAACTTCAAGAGTAGGGTTTAGCGAATCTAAATCCATCCTAAATGGTTGGAACTTTTGGATTAACCAAGTGTGTTGTGTGCAAGTAGTTAGGAGCTAAAAGAGTCGACACAAAAGGAGCTTGGTGAAGCATGTGAAACATGAGGTGACAAGTAGGAAAAAACATGTCACCTACCTTAGTCAAGCGAGCCTTCCAATTGTTCTCTCTAACTTAGATTTATGCAATTTATTACCATTAAAGACTAGGTCATTGAAATCAATATACCAAAATGTTTTGCCCGAAAGCAGGGTCCAAAGGTGAATGCATTTTTTTAACCTATCAAACAATCTCTTGTTGAACCATTAAAAATTCCTCAACATAATTTTACACTTGTTCACCACTTTCCCAAACATTAATAAAAAACCAAAATGTGAATGTTAAGTTTACACTAATAACTATCACCCTCCTAGCAAGTGAAATGTGCAAAGAATTCCAAAACCTAAACTTCTTATGCACTTTCTCCAACATAAAGTCATCACCTCCTTGACATCCAAGTCTAGGCCAAAAGGGACTCCTAGGAGTTTAGAAAGGCACTTGTTTTAGGCCATTTCCACTTGAATCCTTCAGTCCAACCAAGTTTTTTCTTACTCCTTTGCCAACTCCAAAAAATTATCGACTTGTCCCAAGTTATTTCTAAGTCATGCATAAGCAAGAAAAACACCAACAAGTTAACCTTATTTGTATATTTATTACCTTTCCTTTTAGCAATAAAGTAGTTGTTTTCTACCTCCATGAATAGATATGCCTCTTATATCTCCCAAATATGTTACTTTCTGGATCACAAAATTGAACATCTCTCTAATTAGGATAAAAGGTAGGGAGTTAGTGGCCTTGACTCATCTTTCTATCCTAAATGATTTTATGATGGCATGATTAAAGCACATTATTGCTTTGGCATTTTGGAACAACAACCTCATTATGTCAATGAACTTACTTTCCATACCTAGCTTTTCTAGAGCTAGGAAAACAAAATTTCAAATTACCTTGTCATAAGTTGTGGCAAAATTTAATCTTAGAAAGACAATTGATTGATTATAACAATTAATCCAATCCAGGGTTTCTTGTACTAATAATACATTGTTTTGAATATATTACAATGTTAGGAAGGCGATTTGATCCACATTCACCATTTCCATGGATATTAGTTATAGATTCAATTGTAATTTTTTTTGCATATATTTAATGTTGGGCACTAATTAGTTTAACCCAATTTAGGTAAAGCTTAGGTAGGTTAATTAATGAAGTTTTGGGGTTTTGATTGGAAGTTCATGAAGTAGGATAATAGGAAGGTCTTATCCAAGATGGATTGCTAGGGATGGGTCGCCTAAACAAGATAAGGTAGGGGGAGGGTAAGATCATTGGGCTAAGTTAAAATAAGGTTATCATGTTTGGCTTGGGTTGGGTAAGGTTCATGAATAAGAGGGTATGGATATGGTGGTCAAAGCTTTCTAAAAAGGTGTTAAATATTAGGGTTAAATTAAAAATACAACTTTATTTCTTCCTATAGTTTGTTGACCATCTTCACTCTTGTGAATGATGAGTGGGGTGTGAAATAGTGGGAGGGGAGTGATGAGTGATGATGAGAATTGTGAGAGCTAGTGGGACTAAGTATATCTTGAGGAGGTAAGCACGCGCAAGAAGAGGCTATTGCATCATGAGAAGGTGGGCTGACTAAACACATCCAACTTAATAACATGAAGAGTTGGAGGTGGATACATCAATGGTGGTGCTGATAATTGCTCAAGGTAGATTTGGTAGGCATTATACTCAAGGGTGAAGGTGGGAGAGGTACATGGATCTTGAACTAAGGCTTGGTAGAAAAGGAGGATGAAAAGGTGGAGGAAGGGATTAACTTAAAGATAAAGTAAAGGTCTATCCCCTTGAAGTGAAGGTAGAGAAAAATAGGAGGGAGTTAGTTTCAAGGAGTTAGGAATAAAGGTAGGATACAAATGAAAAGTTGTTGGTAGACATGATAGTGTCACATCAAGTAGGGTAAAAGCTTGGTGGAGAGGAGATCCACATTAAGGACTAAACAATTCATGTAACTTTTCTTTTTTTTGATCTGAGAAACTATGTTTTTGAAAAATATTGTTTCTAATTGCTACATGTTGTGTGTGTGTGGTCTTGGTTATGAATTGTTGGTTTTAAGGTTGTGGTTAATTATAGCAAGAGCAAAAGGATAGTATGGGAGTAGGACAGGTAGTTGTTGTTTAGTTTAGACAAGGTAGGAGAAAAATAATTATACTAAGAAAAAGGCAGAGAGAAAAAGAAAAATCCAAATCCTAACTAGCTATGATTCATTAGGTTAGGGTTGCCCAATTAATATAGTAAGGTAGGAAGGTAATGTTGGGAATACGAAATGTAGGTGTTGTCTAGATCGGATAAAATAAAGAAAGGGTAATAAAATCCAAAAAGGGAAGAAGAGTGTAAGTCCTAGTTAATTGTGATTCACTAGGTTAGGGTTAGGTTTAATACAACAAGGGTAAGAGGTTAATGTTGTGAATAGAAAGGCGACTACTATCTAGATCAAATAAAGTAGGAGAAGGATAATTGTATCCAAACAAAAAAAGTGACAAAAGGAGCTTAGTTCATATGTGTAACACCCCCTTGGATGTCTTTTAAGGGGCAGGGGGAGTGACCTGAATTAAAGTTGTTAAGCTAGGCTAATTTTGCACTTAACATATTTAGTAAATCACGTTCAACTACATAACTAGTCTCTAATTATTTAAACACTCCTTGTCACCATTTTTCAACAACATGATTACACCTTTATTGACCCCTTTGGGGAATTTTCCTTCATCAATTGTTACTTTAATCATCTTGCCAAATTCCTACCTAAATCCTAAAAGAAAGAATAAAATTTCAACACCATTCCATCAAGGGCAACACATTTCCCTTTGGCCATGGATTTGACTATTGCTTAAAGCTCTTTTATAACGATTAACATTGCCAATCTAAAATTCATGGTGTCAATAAACTTCTTGGCATTATGTTGAAAACTCTAGCATGCAATTTCATTTGTTCAAGCATCTCCAATTAGATTGTGTAGAGTTTATTTTCAAAAGTTGTATCAAACATTTTCCAAGTCCTATTTCCTACTAACTATCATTCCCTTTTTCACTTTTTAAGACCAATATCTTTGTTGAATTTCCCTTTTATTCCAATGAAATATTTTTTTTGAATTAATATTTTTGAATATTTACAAAGGATTTTAACTCAAATTATGTATCCCATTGATTTGATTTTTTAAAATTGTTAAACATTTTTTCTCATATTTTCCATAGTTTGTTGGAAATCTTCATCCACCAAAGAGTTTATAAAAGCCATTTGTGCTTATTCCAACTTTTGCCCCAAATTTCATTTCCTACCTACATAAATATGTTGCCTTTCTCTTGCAAAACTCTTTGTAATATTTAATGTTTTTTTCCATTTTGGTGAAGGAAATACATTTAAGTTGAGTTTGCCATATCACCTGAATATTTTCCTTGACTACTTCAAAATGTCTTAGGTTCATCTTCCAAAATGTTTGCCTTGTAATAGCTTTTGATGTTTCCAACACACACAAAATTGGGTGATGGTTAAATTTGACCCATCCTCTTTTAATGCATAGTAAGATCTTGCCTCCTTACCCTTCCTTAATACTACTAAAAACATAAAATATATCTAACTTGGCCATAATCGTCTTGTTCCTGCATCCTAGATTGTCCCAAAAAATTTGAAGACTTTCATCATATTTAACAAGTTCACCTACATCCAAAGTAAATTTGAGCACACCCAAGCCATCTTCTTTTTTTTTGAAATTATGATCATTCCACAATTTGATGCCTTGTTTTCTTTATTCTCTACCATATTCTAATTTATACAAAGGATCTAACTACAATTTCTTGTTACTATTTCCTTCATATGTTCACATAGTATGATCATTTATGATGGGTTGTTTGGGGTGTCCACATGGATTTTGCTTATATTTCCAAGCAACCCCCTTACCATTAACATTTGAATCTATTGCCTCCCAACGTTTAGTAATCATAGACATGATTTTCCATTTTAGGATTTACCAAGATACATGTATCTCCTTGGCCAACCTAACCTTGTTGTACTTCACATGTGAATTTTTTATTTGTTTTCAGAATCCACACTTAAGCCCTTGGCCATAATTGCTTCCCAATATTTGTTTTTTTTTCTCTTTATGGAACTTATGCTCTTGGAGACATATGATGTCCACATGTGAAACAATTTCATTAAGAAATTCTCAAGCCTTTAAGCCTCCCCATCCCTATTCAAGCCATGAACATTATACACAAATAAATATGTTTTCATCAAGTAATGTTTTGGTTTTGAAAGATTTTTCTTGAATATTAAGATGTTAGATATCATTAAAAGATTGCCAATTGGGTACCTTGTCCCTTCTTGACGGTATAGAAATCACATTGTTCCTTATTGCACTTTTCATGGCACTCACTAAATTTCCCTTTTCAATGCTAAACCCTACCCCCATCTACAATGTCTACAATTGAACCAAGGCTTTGCTAGCTTTGGATAACACCATCAACTCTCCCATTTAATTGTACAAAAGCCACATGTCTATCTACATTCCTCCCTCGAAAATGTGTTATGCTTTTGTTTTTTCCTTAAGGATCAAGCTTAACAATGTGGTTTGGGCATTTTGAAACAATTATGCTTCCATGCAAATCAATTTCAAATATTTCAAAATAGAAATAATGGTTATGACATTCACTTTGGGTGTTTTGGATTTTTCTACCACAAAAACCCCTTTTGGACTTAAGGCAATTAGTCTTGTTAGGATTCTATGTCATGATGTGTGGGAAACATCTTCATGGAACTTGTGACTATGAAACTAGTATGGGTTTTAATTCTTCCATGTTTATTGCCATAGGCCTTAAGTTAGCTCCCATGCTTGGAGTTGCACTTGCAAATTCCTCAAGAATGTTAGGTTTTGGGTTTGAGGTTCAAACTAGCTCTTCACTTTCATTTGCATCTTTTTCATCCGAGCTCTCCATTTCTTCAACGTTTCATTTGTTCCCTCCTGCCTTATGTGGTGACTAGGTAATGAGCACAATTCCCTTTGATGTAGTTTCCATTTGCTCAACCCTTTGCTTCCATTAATTTTCCACACCCCTTATCCATCACACTATTTGGTTTTAGATCTTCTTTTGGCAAGGATCTTTTTTGTTCCCAATTGCCACACTTGTGACTAGGTTTTTGAAATGTTAACCTTTGAGCTTGAGCCTATGCCTACAAAACCCATGAGCCCTTTTCCTTGTCTTTCTTTAATTGCTCACCTTACATATGTTGGTCATTAATGCATGTAGGTGCACCTTTTGTTTTCTTGTGATTTATTGTCCTTTTAAGCACAAGTTCAAGTACATGAAGTTCCAACTTGTGTCCATGAGGAAGTTGATGGTCTTCACCAACCTGAACTCTCAAGAGCCATACACCCACTTCCTCATCTTGTTGATGTTCAAGAATCGATAATTGCAAAACCTCTTTGAATGAGGCCATTGATTGCAAAACCTCCTAGCCTTGTTAAAAATTAATATCTAAGCCAAGTAGACACAATATGCACATTAATTGATCAAAACCTAAAATAGTCATCCCTTAAAAATGATTGTTCCTGCTAGATAAAAATGATCAAAGTTTGTATTGAGAAATAATCAAATATTGATTAGAAGGATTGTGAGAAAACAACACAAGTTTTTACAACCTTGGTTACTTCAATGAAACCTTGGACACCATCTCCAAAGCTCCCATGAGGTCTTCATTGCTCCCCAACCATTGGTCCCCCACCTTTGCATTCATTACATGAATTAATAGCATTGAAAAAACCATTGATTAAATCAATTGTGTAATATTTGAAATCAAGAAAAAACCTTGCAAAAGGGTTGAGAGTGGACAAAATTAGAGCATGCCTAATATTAGCCCCATTTGAACCTTTATTAATATATATCACATCTAACATGCAATGTTAATTTCCTTCCAATCCCCACCTACAAACTTAAAAAGTGAAAAGAATCAAATGATAGACTATTTAAACCATTTAAATAGTCATTTCCTTTCACTAGCCTTATTGCAAGGCACTATTAATGTGAGAATATTTATGAGCACAAATGAATTTTACACTATTTGACTATAACTCTTCATCCAAAATATATTGGAAAGGTCATATTACTACTGCTACCATTGGGCATGCTCTTAGGAAATACTTGAGCATTCCAATACAATAATGTTTCCCTGAGGTAGTCCAAGTTTCAGTTCAGTGTTGAATTAGCAGAAACAATTGTTGACCCATAATTTCAATCCACAAAAAGTTATTTTTTGAATTATTTTGCTATTCAATTCAACTATATATTGTTGCTTCTAATGGAGGTTAATCTCTCTATAAAAAGAATGAGGTTAGAGACCAATGAGAGGACTTTGGTTGGTATGTGGCAAGTATACACCCTCTATTGGTTAAGACCACTATTGGGTGGGTATCATCCACTTCTGGACATAGGAGCTGCTACAGGTATAGAATTTATCTTAAAATTTTCATGTGGACATGGTACTAGTATTGGATCCTTTTAAAAACTTTCATACCAGCCTAGTCCTGGTCTTCTTAGGGTCTAAAGCAGGCTGATTATTGGCTGGGATGTGCCAAGTAAATACTGGGTATTGAGACCAATATAGCCCTAGTATGAAACTCCTACTTACTGAAGTGCTAACCAGGTAGGTAATGGTGGTCCAAGGCTAATAGTCCCTCAGGGTCATAACAGTCCAGTCAGTTCTTGTATACCAGGCCCAATACAAGTGTCTACCTATACCAGGGTTCCAGCCTGGTACCCCCCCCAAACACTTTTGGCTAGTGTCCAAAAATCCTAACCATGATGATTGGGCTTGCCTACCAAGGCAAGGATATTGTGTTCAGATTCATTATAGAGTATAGTAGCTAAAGGGATTTTGGCCCCTAGGTAATAATAGGTCTATTTTTATATGAGGATATTTTTACATGATATTTTGGCTTGTGTTGAAACTTGAGATTAGTAATAGAGCTATAATATCTTGAAGGATTTTGGTTTTCTTTTAGAGGAGTTTTTTGAAGATTATATTTTTGCATTAGTGAAATATTTTAGTTTCCATAATTCTTCATTTTGCCTTAAAAAGATTTTTAATGTAATTGGCAAGGCCACAGTGTGTAAGGACACACCCCTTGTTATATATGTATTATCCATCCTGCATGGTGTGATGGTGAGATGCTGGTGGAGTCTGGCCCACCTCCTTTAATAGTTATGTGATTCCAGGACTGAATTCCACGTTTTAGTTTGGTCCGCGCCGCCACTACGTCACTAGTTACTACCACCTAATATCAATTGTTGAGTTTGTGTACCTGCATACAGCACCTACCTACTATAAAGCTAGATACCTATGTGATCTAGTTCCACCACAAAACCCAATGTCAAGTTTGTTGAGTATCCCATGTAAGCTATCGACACCCAAAAAAAAAGGGAAAAAAAAACATCACATGGTGATTGTTGAAAGTGGAAAGATCATTTATTAGCACATGATTCTCACCTTGAGCTTGAAATTGAGGATGAATAACCGAAATGAAGCCAAGTGCCACCAATATATGTATGTATCATTCTCCCTTTTGAAGAAGACAAAGATATTTTATTTCATTGCAAAAAAAAAGGGATATCAATCATGTTGCTCTAACCTAATATAATGTGTTAGGAGGAATTCAACCCTTTGATATCTTATTTTTGGGAAAGGCAGGCATGAACTTCACAAAAAGAATTCCTGTCAATAGTATTATTATTTTTCTTCAAATTCAGTCTTAGGCTTTGAAATAGTAACATTGGTTTGGTTTATGGATTCTGAATAACTTTTTAAATTAAAGGTTGATCATTCACTTTGATATTTGTAAAAAAAATCATTATCATAGTTGTTTCTATTTCACTTGCTTACGAAATTCTGAGCCCACGTGACATGGTCATTTAATTCAACTGCACAAATTGTAACCTGCATTTGCTGAGTTTGGATGTAAAAGGAGTGAGCTAGCCTACTTATAAACAAACCCAGATTTTCAGCATTTGATACCATTGCAAATTGCAATCCCTTTCAAAACCCCCAAACCCCCCCCCCCAATGCCTTTATCTTAAGCCACAGTGTCAGGCCTGCTGTCTTAAGTAACATAATGAAGTGAAAACAAGGAAGTTGAAAACCAGACTTGTAAAACTCTGTGGGCTTTAACTACACCATTTAATACCTTCACTTAATTTCATAAGTTGCTTTGATTTTTGGAGTGATGGCCAACTCCTTAGTGCTCTCTTCAATATTGTGACACCCATTTTCTTCAAAGTTGGGTCCCCTGGGCCCATACTAACCCAAGCCTGTAATTAAGACTTTTAAGTCTTATGATAAGCAACTTGGTTTCACCACCATGATGATTTTGATTTTCAAGATCATGCACGGTGCACCCCATTACTCACAACAGTGGATTTTGCAGTTTGTTTAGGCTTCTTTTGGACTAATTTATGGTTTCCTCTAATATTACCTATTGAGCCAAGATTTGGGCACATGCCTGCATCAGTCTGTTTTGTTTTCAACATTCTAACTTCTAATGCAGCTGCAGTGGCCAGCATCCCAGACATATTTTTGGTCTTAATTGGCCATACTTTTGTAGAGGACCATTAAATCCGTAGACAAAACTCTGGCGACACGCTCCCCAATAAACAAGAATTTGTTCGAAATTTGACGACAATACTACGGAGAAGAAGGATTTTGTGCCAGAAAAAATGGAATTCGTGTCACCTCTTGGCGATTTTTCACCAGAAAAAAATGAACCATTCAAGTTTTTTTATGCGAAATTTCTTGCACTGCTACGAAATCTGAAAATGAGCTGTGAGCTTTTTGAAGGGGTTTTTGGAAAGAAATTCAAAAATTTCACCAGAAAAATAAGGGAAAAGGAAAAAAAACACTGAGTTTACCACATTCATACTCTGCGATCCTACAGGTAGTAAAAAAGTAGCAGGATTTTAAAAGCTTTCTATCTGTGCTGTAACCAAATTCGACTAAATCCTTCTATGGATAGTTGCCAATGTGGCTGTATAACAAAAGTAGAAAAAAAAAAACAATGTTGTGAACGTTGTAAAGATTGTAACATTGTTAAAAATTCTTTGTTATTTCTAAAATCCAATACAGTCCACTAACCTTTGCAGCTAACAGCAACCCTTGTAGAATACAAAACAACAGCTTGTTAAAGCTTAAACCAGATAAGTGGAAGAATCACAGCATTCTACACTCAAAATCTACCACTGTCAAAAAGAGAACATTGATTTCAATTCCAAAAGCTTTCAAAACCAAACCACCCAACAAAAATTTCAAAAATTTCTGCCTTCAAAAGCATGGAGATCCATTCAGTCTCTCCCAAAGGTGCCAAACCTGACGCCTCAGGACCCACCAAAATCCGTTCCTAACTTCTGAGGGCACACAAGCGATCCCCCCAGTGATCATTTCAGTCAACAACTAACGCAACAGATTGTGCTTGGCTTTAATCAAAGCTCTCTGCAAAAGTGAAAGACCCACAGAATCCCTGGCAGCTGAGACGGTGGGGTTGAAACACGCCCCCCTCAGTATGTGACCCAGAGCCCACCAGTGCCCCATCCATTGGAACCCTGTTAACAGCTGTTAAGTCTTATTCTACCCTTTACTCAACTAAAGGTCGTTTTACACCTGGGGTTTGTTAACTGCATTGATAGCGTTAATGCCGAAATTACCACTCACTTTTAACAGCATTCATATTAACTCCACTTACATTGTTAACTTAGCAGCGTTGTTAACTAGGTTTATTCACACATAAAGTTAAATTGGGGCATTCTCATTGCCATTAGTTGTCTCTCACAACCCTTGTTCATGGTTAGCTTTTGGAGATAGTTGTCGACTCCTTTTCTTGATGACCACAAGAGCTCCATCATTTTATTATAGTTTCAAGCTTGCTCATCATTTACAACATTTTTTGCATTTTTTCAGTGTGACAAATGAAGTCTTTCTTTGCAATAGCATGATTAGTGGTGTCATTCTTTCATTTCTTTAATGACAACAATTCTCAAAAGGGCAAGAAGTATTTGTTGTTTCCATGGCTAATGGTGCTTCACAAGAAGTTTGACATTTCATTCTGGAAGTTTTGTTCAATCGGCAATTGAATTGTGCCAAAGTCTTAATTGAAAATAGCTTCAACATTGTGAAAAAATCTTTCCAAGAATTGATGATCAAATCAAACTTAGATGTGTAGTGCTTCCCCGATGTGGTTGTTTGTTGTTGTCTGTTGCACAAGATGATTCTAAACAATAAAAACAATGACATCAATGAATTGGTGCAACAATTGGAGCTTGAAGATTAAAAACTAAACATGGGATGAATGATTAGGTAAATGAACTTGACATAGAACCTCTCTTGCAAGGGGGGGAAAATACATGGGGTCATTCAATGTGTAACAATATAACAATATTTGGGGAATCATATACCTCAGTACCATTGGCATTGAACTTCAATTTTTCTGATTTTTCTAATCATGTGACATAATGTTCATTAGTGCATTAGAGGTAGAACTAAATTGCAAGTTGAAATTTGAAATTGAAATTTGGAAAACAAGTGTTTGAAATTTGAATTTGTAAATTGAAACCAAATGTCTACAAAAACATGTTCTTGTTCTTCAATCATGTAGTTGTAGTATGTATATTTCCATGTTTTCATTTTGGAACATTACCTAGCTTTTCATCACTGAAAATATGCAAGTTCTGAATTGATGAATCATCCTTTGAACCATCTAAATAATAAGATATTTCAACTTTTGAAAGTGCTAGATCTTGATCTTTGAGGAATGTGTGACACATGGTGGTACTCAAATTTGAAAGCATTGTCACTATGCTTTTGTTCACCTTGTACATTTCTTGTTTCGAGCTTTGAAGTACTATAGATGGTCTTTGAAATTATGTTTATGAACTTTTGAACGATATTGTTCCATTTTTAGCTAAGTAGTATTGATCTTATCTAGTGTTTCCATGAGGACCTAATTGTTTCTATTAGAAGATTTGATCATAAGAGAAAATACATTGTTACACTTTTGTTTAATTCCAATGTTGTTTGATGCAGGTGCACTTGTAGGAATAGCACTTGAACATTGATGATAGGAGGGGCATTTTGATTGCTTGGCAACAATTTTATATCTCCAAATAAGTTGGTGAATGGTGCTACACTTATGCATTGATTGTTTACATTTTATCCATCTCTTTTAGCTTTCACATCCCTGGTTATATGCAAAAAAACATTCATGGCCCTCAACCCTTGAAAGGCTTCAATCAAATGATAGTATTTTTAGTTGAATTAACGGCAAATGATTTTAGTCTTTTTCTTCAAATGTCAATTATGATTAACTTGTATGATTTCTTATCCCTTTATGATAATATGCAAGTTTTTTATGATAAAATTTAAATGAATTACATTTATCTTTGCATATGATGTTGTTTTTCAATGTTTTTTCTTCATTTTCTTTTGTAGCTATTCAATAATTTTGTCCCAATGTTGCACAACAGGGACCATGTGTGATATGGGATCAATGAACTTCTAAACGTTGTGTTCTACATGTTTACAACTGATGAATGCCAATATTCCATAATACTCCCATTTGCTATGTCTTTGTTGTGGAATTACAAGTTCTTTTGATCCATTACTTCTTGGTATGACTTGACCAATTTGCTTGTGAATTTGTGCATGGTTATAGGTATGTTACTAAAGTTGTGACTATTGGAGAATTTGCTTGCAAATTCACAACTACAAGTGAACTTACACTTCTTTGTGGATTAACACCACTAACATGTGAACTTGCATTTGAAACCATTTTTAAAGCAATTCACTGGAACTTCTTTTGTGATAATCTACCTCACTATGTTTTAAATTGATAGTTTACCGCCACTAATAAGCTCCATGGGAACACAAATATAAAATCTTACATAGGTTTTCCCACCAACATTTTTTCTAATGAGCACAATATCAAATGTTATTAAACATTTTGTTAAACTATCACATAAGCATTACACATCACTTATCTACTAATTTACATGAATGTGTTTGAATGAAATTTGTATATTGAGAAATTATCATATCATCAATATTGTTATGTGTGAATCGACCTTAATTTTCATGTCGAATTGTCCTTTTAACACTAAACCTAATTGTGAGATTTCATTGATTTCACAATACATATGTTTCAAATCGTGTAACATTTAATAACTATTAAAATAGGGAGCAAGCAAGGTTAGGCCAATTATTGTTTCTACCTAGCCTATGGCCAAACCTCACCCAACATTTTTTTTAGTATAGTAGGATTCAATTTTTAGTAATGGGATATTAAATTTTTTTATATCCCATTCACCCAAAAGAACTTGCCAAATTTTTTTAAATTACAGAAGACAAGTGTGCTTGTAAATATCTTTCAAATTCTTAACATGACAATGAAAATATTTTTCTGAAATTTTGGCAAATTTGAAATTTCTTTATTAATGCCTAACTAGCTAGGGAATCAATTTGGCATTTTGACAAAGTTGAAGCTCCCAAACTTTGATTCAAAGATCTAAGCCACCCCAAGACTTTTGATTGTCAATTCCCCAAAGGCGGAATTGAACTTGGGATTTTCAAAATGCCCCTTTTATTATCACACACTTCCACTTCATGCACACGCAGACACACATATATATATGCACTCACTTCACATCTTGGTCCGTTCCTTGGCCTGCAATTAACTTGGTTTCAAACATTTGATTTCCTTTCATTTTGAAAAGGACATAGGATAGACATTTTGTTGCCTATCCTAGGAGTTGGTCACACTCAAGTTAAGATTGTAACACATAATCATTGCCGTGATAGGATGTGACCAATATTTAATGAAGAATCCGGAATATTAATGGGTGCAAATATGATAAAAAAAAAATTTTAAAAAAATATAACATCCAAAAACCATGTCAATTAAACCAAAAAATATAATCATTTTTCAATAAAGTCCAATTCAACTATAGTTGTGATTTTTTTCAAAATTCAATTGAATTAATTGCATTTTTTTCATTGTATTTGTAAGGAGGCAATGAATTGGATCTAAACTATTATGAACTTTTGAGAAATAAATATGATGGAGGAAATTTTATTTTTAGATGATTTTTTTTTTTTTTGGTGCCTTATATATGGGTGTGTAAAATGTCTTAAGCATGTTAGTTGTGTCCATGAAATGTTCTTGTTTCATTATTAAAAACATTTGCAAACCCCCCAAAAGTTATTTGGCGGTACTCTTAAAAGTCCAAATGGTATTGCAAAAGGTGTTTTGAGATGTTAGAAAATAAATGAAAAACATTGTAAACCCAAAATTATAATGTTTGAATTTTTTTTGTTCATGTTAGAAGCCTATAATGTTAAAATTATTTTTTGCAAAATAAACAAAAACTCATAATGAATTATTGTAACCTTAACATTGGGCTTGTGACCAAGGCAAATGCTTACAAAAATGCGGGCTAGGAGGGAGCTCGAGAACCACATTTCATGCTCCAGGGAGTGCAAGAAAATGTGAAGGAATGAACCACACACTCTCAAATGAGCTTTCATTTTGGGAATTAGAATCCCAATGGACTTTTGAATTTTTAGAAGGCGATTATAAAGGTCAAAACTCATTGGATTGAATTTTTTTTAATATTATTGAAAAGCTTTTAGAACGTAGATGTCTAAAATGGGCTTGCATGACCCATTTGAGTACTTAAAACACAATTTATGGCCAAAAAAAAGGCTGGGAGTCAAATTGCCAATATGACTTCTAACCACTAAAAGTCAAGAATCGCCTTAATTTTCTTGCATGTAGGTGGCATGCCACATAACATTGGAAATCTCTCAATGAGGGCTACAACTTTGCTTCAAACCTCACCTTAATCAAAGGTCTACACACAAAGTTATGAGCCTCCAAACTTGCAAGAATCCCAATTTCGAGAATTTCGAGATTCTCATTTAGGAGTCCCGAAACAAAATGACATTTGGGTGCTGGCCCCATGGTTAGGCACAAAGAATATTATAAGGGGGAAGGTGATGGCTTCCCCCAAATTCGGGTCGTAGTGAGTCTTGTGAGTCCATGTTTGCCCGTGGTTCATCCTTACACCAAAAATGCTCCAACTATGCATTAACCAACTTGTTGTTTAATTTGTGCATGTCCATGTGAGTAATTGAATTGCTTGCCACTCTTCCTAGTCCCCATCCTGGAACTCCGACACACCTTTTTACCCCAAAGTGTTACGAACTAGGGACCGTGTCCCAACTCCTTATCCTTTCGTTGTTTTCACATTTAAACTCGTAGTTAAGTCTATTAAAAAATTTGGGGTGCGTCATGGAATATATATAATCAATCTATGTTCGGACAACCAAATTACATGATGTCGCCTTTTATTTTTAATTAGTTACAAACTATTATTTGGTTTTTTTAATGAAATGTCTAGTTTGGGTATGTAAGTCACTTTTGGAAAACAAAAAATGCATGGATACAAAATAATAAATACTAAAATCCAAGTTCATATTTGGCCAATGCAAGCATTGACATACCATTGTTGATATACAATAGGATTTTCAATGTTCAAAAGAATACCTACCATTATTCCATTTTGGCATTTCCATCTTCTAATTAGTTTGTTCATTTGTAATAAAAACTTCCAATCATTAGGTTTTCCCTCTTGCACTTTCATTCACACAATTTTGAATGAAGGATTGTCTTGACCTCACTCTTGGCTTGCTCCCTTGTTTTGCCCGCCTTTTGGTCACAAGGCTAAGTTTGCAACAAAAAGAATGAATAGGAGTCAATTTTTAGAATTAAAAAAAAAGAATATATATTTGAAAAACCATGAGAAGTCTCCAGTATGACCATATTTATATTAAGAAGATATGAGTTTGACCTACCAAGGTTTATATGAGTGTTGGGCAGATTTTTTTTTCCCCCCAGATATTAGTTCGGATAAAAAAATGACACATGTGGATATCACTGAGAGTGATATCTGGTTTGATATTTCACATGCTAAATGTCACCCATTGTGATGTCTGACACATTGATATTCGGAAGCTATGCCAAATATCAAAGATGTTGATATCCAGCTTGGTTATTAGATCTAGGGCCAAATATAATGGATAATAGTTAACAAGTAAGTTAGGGTACTAATTAGGTGAGGTTTGTAGGCTCACACCTAGCTATGTTTTGTTTCATTTTCCTAATGCAACTAGGGTGGCAAAACTCCCTAGACAAATTTTAGACTATTCTAGTGACACATTTTCAGAGGTCTCTTCAAAGTTGTAATGAGTAGTAATTATTGATGTGGTTATATTTTATTTAAAAATGAATATATGAATTTTCTTTTGTGAATCTTTTTTAGAAAAAAGAATATATGTGACAAGTATTTCCTTTAAAAAAAGGGTGTTTCCTTTTGGAGATTTTTCACTCAGAAGAAAAAGATTGGCACCTTGCATGATTGGTAGGCAGATTTTTGAATTTTTGATATCCGGATCTGCTGATATCCAACTAATAAATAAAAGACAAATATTTTGTAACATTGATGTTCGAGTAGAATTGAAAAATGTGAAAAATTGATATCCAGCCAAGATACATAAATTTTTTTAAATAAAATTTAAAAATCCTTATTCAGTGGATAAAAGAAATGTGAATCTTCTTATTTCATGAATATCCCAAAAAAGTGATATCCACCCAACATTGGTCTATACCCCCCCTAGTTCATATGTGACCCAACCTTATATCATAATCAATTCCAGTGATTTTTTTAATGAATTTTATGATGTAGCCAACATGGTGAACATCCATAGGAAGATTTAACCAATTTTGACTCCAAACTTTTTATGAATTTTTTTTTTAATCATTCATTTATATATTTTGACTATTTATTGGGATGAATATTGGAATTTGGAGATTTTAACTATTTTTTAAGCCATTTAAAACCTTAGAAACTACTTCAGTTTTTATTTTGAATTTTGAAAAAACATTTACCAGTTATGAGAACGCTAATACCAACACTAGTTCCCACATTCACATTTCACACCATCATCTTGTAGAGTTATATACTCCATGTCAAGTAACAATCGTGAGTTTGTAGCAAACTTGTGTGATCTCGGGGTTGGGTAGTTGCATAGAGACCTCCCAAATATTGTTGACATGCTCATTACTAGTGTTTTTAATCAATGAAGTTTTTGCAAAATGTGATTCAAAATTACAATTTAAAAAATACTTTATTTCTGGGGGTTTTGATAGCCAAATTTTTATTTATTTTTCCCCACCAGATTGCTACATCAGATTTCTATAAATATAAAAGGAAGATCAAAAAATTGTGCTTCATATCTGGTTTATGACCAGATTTGGCTAAATACTCCTATGGATGAACACCACTTAGGTTGCATAAAAAAATCTTAGAAAGACTACTCCTGTTACTGAGGGAGTTTGTGGGTTTGTGTGTGTGTGTGTGTTTTCTTTTTGTTTTTGTGGTGAATTTTCAACTTTTTTTTACTTGAAAAATGGATTTGGACACATACAAATATATTTGTTGAAAAAAACCCTAATTCTCCAGATTTCTAAAAAAAATAAATCTAAATTTCGACAACAAGTTCCAGTGTGTAGTTAAAATAAAAAGTATTTAAATATTTTTATATTTTCATTTTTGTTCCATAGGAAACTTTCGCGAATCTTCTTGTGGACGATCGCCAGTTTGGCTACATCACAAAATTGGGGGGGGGGAAAAAAAAACCCCCGCCGCTGGGACTCTGACTCACTCTTTTGATCAGCGGCTGTACCTGAAAATTAGGGTCCTAATTTTCAGGCCTTGAATAGCCACCGGCTGACGAGGACTGTCGGTGCCGCACTAGTTTTGCGGGCCACTTGTGCCTTCATGATTCGTCCCTATATATCAAAGAACAACTCTTTTTGGGGCTCAATTCCATCCCCCTTTTTCCACTTGGCTGGCTGTGCGGCTGCTACTGCCAGTGCCGAGCTAGTTTTGCGGGCGTTTCATTTGTAGACCATGCAATTCTGTTACTACTTACACGCGGCAAGTAGACACAACCAAACCCTAAATTTAAAAAAGTAATTAAAAAACAAATTCCCCTCTCTTTGTCTGATTCCCCTCATGCTACTGGTGAGGGGTTTAGGACCTGGGCTTGGGGATCTCGATTCGGGCAGGCTCCTTTTCCTTTTTTTGACTTTTGGGCGTTGTCTCGGCTTTGGATGTTAGTCCTCTCTTCATGCTTCTCCATTTCCTTTCTGGATTGGTGGTTTTTCTTTTTCTTTTTTTGAATTTTTTTTTGAATTCAAGAAAAGGGCTGCCATTCTTACACATATTTGTTATTGAAAAAATGGCCCAAAGTTGCTGGAGGGAATTTTTTTAAGGGTTTTAAATCATTAGATATAGAGGGTAGGAGGTTCTGGCATGTCACCAATATACAGCAGGGTTCCAAAAATTCTAAGGCCTTATTTTACAACTAAATAATCAAAACAGTGAACTAATAAAAAAAGCCTACTAAACCACTTTTAGTACACTATTTTGACTTACCTGGTTGGGAACCTCCAAGACCAGAATTTTATTTTCAATTTTTTGATATGGAAAAAATTTCCCCCAAAAAATGTAAGATTAGTCCAAGTTTACACTAGAAAAAAAGGACAAAATCTTTTTCCTGAGGTGGTGGTTGGGCTCTTCTGTCTACGCAGGTTTGCATGAGCCCCAGTTTCAGGTAGTGTTTTTTTTTTTGCTGGCGAATTATCGCCAGATATCTACTTTTCTGAAAGGGTAGCTACCATTACAAACGGAAAAAAGAGGGGGTTAATCGCCCTAAAAGGGACAGAAAACTGTTGTTTTTAGGAGGACGTCGCCACATTTATGTCTACTGGCTACCGTTTTAAAGAGTTCCTTGAAATAATGTTGTCAACCTGGCGAAATCTGTCTGAATCTGCTTAGGGGTGGTGCTCATCACCCTGGCTTCATCACGAAATTTAAGAAAAAACCAAAACACTGTAGGCTAGTTGGCCAGTTAAGAAGATACTTTCTAAATTTGGAGTTAACTACATTTGGAGGCAGTGCTCTTCTCTTTTGGTGATGTATTTCTCCTCATTTTATCCCAGATGCTTTGGCTAACGTTAAATTGTCATATATATAAAAATTAAAATGCTGAGTTGAACTGTAGTCACTTTGCTTCTATTTGGGGGAGTGGAGGGTCACACAGATGCTTCTAATAGGTGCTCAGTTTCAAAATTTCTGATTATGGTCCAATGAAAGTGGCTCCTTCAACATAATTTTTAAAACCTTGGGTTGCACCCGCTCACTAATTACTAGAATCAACAATATATGTACACCATCAATATGGTGCCATATGTGTGGTTAGCTATTCAGCTATGTTTGGACACTCTTTAATGACTTAGGAAAAGCTATTCCTAGAACATTGGTTGTTTTTCCATTGTACTCAAAGTAAGAGTGATTCTAGTCAAAGAAGGGGAGTTGTGCATTTTTGAGTAGGGTAATAATAGTAAAGTCTTTTTATATGTCCCCTTGGTCAAGTGTCCCAATCAGGATATTTTCTTTCTTTGTCTTTTCAAAAGTGGTGTTGCTGGGTTATTCTGTGTAGGGTAAAGCTGGGGCTTGCCTGGAACAAACACTGGAGCAAGAAGGAGGCCCATTGTACGTGGATCGGATGGAACAAAGCAGTGACTGTGCAAGAGTGCATGATTCAATAAATCAAGTATGCCCACTTTGTGAAAGGGAGGTCGAATCCATCATTCGCAGATTTTGAGAATGTGAGTATGTGTAGAATGCTTGGGAGTTTGTGTGGGGAATTCTTAATTGACTTGTGTATGGAAATGCCTCTGATAGGGCTGTAACTCCTATGCAATGGAAACACAATATATTTGTCACCAAAGTTCCTAGGAGGTTTTAGTGTGTGGAAAGCCTCTAGTATTAGCTAGCAGCCTTGCATTCGTGTTATGGACCCTATAAATTGAGAGGAACAACAAGGTGTTTAAAAATTTCCAGTGGCATGCTCATAAGCTCTAGGGAATTGTGTGGGAAGCTTTGATTGAATAGGGGAGAGCAATGTGAGATAGATGTGGGAAGACTGATGGTGAAATGTCTGATTGTTGAACAGAAGCAATTTTCAAGGGATTTGATAGAATTTGGGGATGACATTAGGTTATGTGCACTGAAGTTGGTAGGTTTTTTAGGTGGTGCCATAACTGGCCCAAGAGAGGATTTATTAGCTGGGTTGTTGTCTTAAGCACGGTGCTGCGCTCCCCTGTTGCTGGGGTCTGTTGTGTTCGGTTTTTTCACAATGAAGTTCTTCATTTGTGCCCCAAAACAAAAATTTGTTTTGTTTTTTGACAGTTCCCCAGTTAAAATAGAATTACTTAGAGGCCCCACTCAAGAAGGCAAAGGTACCTTTGTAGGTGCTGGTTAAGGCTTGTGACAATGATTGGCCATTTGGTGCTTTTGCTGGAAGTCTGTCCTACTTCCAATAGCCCTTTGGAATTTGAACTTTGTGTCTCCAATGAGCCCCTACAAATCAGTGTTTTTTGTTTGTACTATCATCCATAAGAACATGTAGAAAAGTGGCCATCATCCCTAGGAAGACTTAGCCAAATCTGGCTATAAACCAGAAAGAAAGTACTAATCTTTAATCATCCTTACATATTTTTGGCTACAAAATGAAAACGTAGTATACATATCTGGCAATTTTTTCTTTCCCCCCGCTCTCACTTTTGGCAACTGAAAACTTACCAAAATTACTAATTTTTAATTTCTCTTTTTGGCGAAAACTTTCCAGTAAAAGTAACACTGCTACAAATTATTTGAGCAACTTTTGAGGGAAAAGGGGTGGAATGGGGACGACAATTTAAAAATTGGCCGGGGGTGGGGGAAGACAAATCGCCTAGTCACTTAACTTATTTTTTACTTTGGATCTCCTTTGGATATATTTCCATGCAGGTTTTAATCGAAAAGTGCTCTAGTGTTTCATGAACTACGTCATATGGCTCTAGTGTTTCATGAACTTGGTCATATGGTTCATCTTTGCTAAAATGGGAAACTTGAGTTACGACGAATGGCCCACTAGTCCACTGGGAGATCCACCCGCACACCCACCGCTCTTTTTCACATCATCAACATAAACAAACACAGAGAGCACAGCAACAACTGCGGCCACCTTTGGGGTACCAAAGACAAAACTTGTTTTTATCCAGAAAATCAAACCACATGGTGCTCATGAGGAATAGCCAAATGGCGCAAAGGCAGTCAGGTTGGTAGACACATCATCATATCTTGATCCCTGATAATGGCTTTCCTTAATATAGGCTGTTGTGGACAAGGGCTTTTTGCAATACAATGTCGAGCAGGGTCTTTTAAAAGCATTACAAAGCCCATGTTTTAGGAGGCCTCATTGATCAAACAAACCAAAAGAAGCCATGAATGTGTGTGGCTGTATGTGCGGGTGTATTTGACAACCTCCATCAATGGATAAGGAAAAGGATAGGGTAATCCTTCCTTCCGGTCCTCCAATCTAGATCAAAACCAACATTAGGAGCACAACCTGATTCAATGGTGCATTATGCTGCCATGCGGTTGAGAATTTGTACAATTTATCAATTTGGTGTTCACAGCCAAAGTTGTTGTGTCCACCCAGACCATCACCTCACCCCCACCTGCACAAAAGAAACAAAGTCTTATTTACAGGAACAAATGGGCCAGCACCCACTCGGTATCATGAAGGATGGATGGAACGAGATCAGAAAGAATTTTCTGCTGGGTTCCAGTTCCCCTGCTACCCATGGTGAATAGCTCATTTGCTTTCTTTTGCTACCTACCTAGTAATTACCAGGGTGAGGTGGGTATTTGTTTTTTTTTGGGTAATAGTTGGGTCTGGCTATTTGAAAATAAAAAATTCAAAGAACCGCCTGGATCGAGTTCTTTTATTTCTAGGAGATTTAAATTTTTTGCCCAGGTTCACATCTTGGAAATCCATAGAGGGGGTGATTATGAGATGGGGGCAGGGGTAGGGTATGTGATTAGTGGGGCATAAGGCCCAGCTTTTTAATAGAAACCCAAACGTGTACAAATAGGTTCTTTATTAGGGGCTTTGGAAGACCCCTTTAAAAATTGTACATGTCATGTCTTTATTAATGTTCTATAAGGCCAGGTCTTTAAGGCTTTGACAAATAGTCTTGAATCAAAGTGCAAAACCACACCTCAATGAGGTGATTGTCATGGTTGCCATTGAAGCTAAAAAAATTACAATCCAACTATTGGTTAACTTCAAAAATTTATATAATATGTGACTTAAAATGTGAAGGTTTTTTTTACAAAAATCAGGTTTGGTGGTTTTAAGTTTTAGGCAAGTCTTCTAAACCTTCCCATTCCATCATCCATCCAACCTTCAACTCGACACACATGTAGACTATAGATTGGAAACATAAAAAACAAAGACACACATTAGACATACACAAAACATCACACACAAACAACCCGTAAAAGACATTACACATTGAAGACGTTGGAAAACACAAATTTCAAACATTGAAGACACAAATAACAACTTCCACTAAAGACATTAACTAAGGACACAATTGGCACTAAAATTGATTAATTGAAAATTCAAAGACATTGAAAACATAAGCATTAAAGACACAAGACACAAAAAATTTATCGACATAAAGACGCAAAACATTAGACACAAAGACAAAAGACACTTAGGACATTAAAGACACAAAGATATAAGATACATAGGACATTGAAAACACAAAGATAGAAAACACTTAAGACACAAAGATAAAAGACACAAAAATAGAAAAAACAAAAACAAGAGACACTTAGGACACAATTGCCATTACAAATTTCAAACAATTATGAAGCATCCACATAGTGGAATGGAATCATAAAAGAGTTGCCCAAAACCCACCACATGACAAATGTTTCCATTCATCATTTTCAACCTAACACAAAACATGAACAAACCACCTCCACATGGGAAATGTGTGGAATTAAGAAGAATCATCCAAATCCAAAAAAAATTCATTGTTGACTTGATTTTCAAATTCAACTTCCAATTCTACCATCAAATCAAATTTTGCCTCACATGCAAATGCAACATCAATGGATTTCAAACAACCAATCCACATATCAAATTGCTAGTTTTTGTGAACAAATATCAACTTGTCCATATTTTCCGTTTGAAGATGACATCTTTGAAGTGCAATCAAAATTCTAGCAATAGAAAAAATAAATTGTGTTTTTTTTCTATTTGATTAGCATGGAATTCAAATATATGTTGTGCCAATATAACAACAATTGGAAACTTGTTTTGTTCTTTGTGCCACCAAGATAAGGCACATTTGTTGTTTTCAACATCAATCGAATATTGATGGAGTCCAACAAGCTCTCTTAACATAAGGTCCCAATAAGTGTTTCCATTTGTTGATGTGGTTTGAAAAAGATCTTCAACATTGCCTTGATATTGCAGATTTTTTATTAGCAAACATTAGCAACTTGGTTATTTATGTCAATAAAGGCTACAAGAGCTCTTGATCATATTTAGTAACAATAATAGCAACATTTTCACAACCTATAAATGCAATAACCAACCGCATGTTATTAAACCTTAAATCAAACATAAAAGCCAACATATTATGGCACCTTTTTCCTATCAAATGCATGCATAAAAGAAATAAATGGCATAAAACCTCCAAAATCTATCGCTTCATGTAGACCACGAGCTCTTTTAATTCATGATTAAAAAAATCCTCTTCCACATGGCTATAAGGAATAGGTTGGAATGTCAATTCTTTTTTAATGTCTTGACAAGTTTATATAACATACTACAAGGCATCCAAAAGGAACCAATGTCCTCAACTTTGGTTCAAAACACAACCATTGACAATCAGAGACAAGATTTTCACCACAATTTCCCACAAAACCCATATTTTTGGAGATGGTACACAAGATTGAATAATCATTTTTCCAATTTTCTTGTTGCTACATTTTGCATAGAAATCAAACAAGCTACATCCAACAAAGAAATTTGAATCCCATCCATTTTCAATGGTTTGGAAAATTGTTCAAACATATTTGTTTTGATTTTCAAGTGCATTGAAGTTGACCTATGTTTTCCACCACTCCATGGCAGCAAGAAAGTTGGGTTTCACACATCTATATGTGGTGAAAAATCAAACCTAAAAACCAAATCAAAGTTCAAAACAACAAACTTTGAGTACTCAAAAAAAATTAGAACATTGAAAATGTATAATATGAAAAGGCAATAGCTTGAAAAAACAATGGAGAAACTTCAAAAAAACACCAACAAGAATATTAAAAAAAGGTTTCAATGAAACATCAAAATTCAACTCATATTTCTTTCAAATACGTTCTCTTTCATGTACACATAATAGAACTAAATAGCTCACCTTCAAAAGTAGAGTTGAAAATAATCACAACAATGTTGTATTTCTTCATCCAAATATACGTTTTTGATCCAAAGACAATGGGTAATCAATTTGCCATGTTTGCTTGCTGCCACATTTTGCATAGAATTCAAACAAGCTATATCCAACAAAGAAATGTGAATCCCATCCACTTTCAATGGTTTGGAGAATTGTTCAAACATACATGTCTTGATTTTCAAGTGCATTTAAATTGACCCACACTTTCCACACCTTCATGGCAGCAAGAAAGTTGGATTTCACACATTTGTATGAGGTGAAAAATTAGACCTAAAAATTAATCAAAGTTCAAATAGCAAACTTTGAGTACTCAAAAAAATTTAGAACATTGAAAATGTACAATATAAAAAGGAAATGGCTTGAAAAAACAATGGAAAAATTTCAAGAAAACATTAACAAGAATATTTTTAAAAGTTTCAATGAAACATCCAAACTCAATTCATATTTTTTTCAAGCACATTTTCTCTCATGTACACATAATGTAACTAAACAACGCATTTCAACTTTAAAATCAGGCTGAAAATAATCACAATAATGTTGTATTTCTTCATCCAAAGATACTTTTTGATCCAAAGACAATGGGTAATTAGTTTGCCACGTTTGCTTGCTACCACATTTTGCATATAAACCAAACAAGCTACAACCAACAAAGAAATTTGAGTCCCATCCATTTTCAATAGTTTGGAAAGTTGTCCAAACATACATGTCTTAATCTTCGAGTGCATTTAAGTTGACCCATGCTTTCCACACCTCCATGGCAACAAGAAAGTCAGGCTTCACAAATCTATATGTGGTGAAAAACTAGACCTAAAAACTAAATCAAAGTTCAAAACAACAAACTTGAATACTCAAAAAAATTTAAAACATTGAAAATGTACAATATGAAAAGGCAATAGCTTGAAAAACCAAATGGAAAAGCTTCAAGAAAGTAACAACAAAAATATTTTAAAAGAGCTTCAATGAAACACCAAAATTCAATTCTATGTGTTGTGGCCAAAAGGAGGCACAAAGTTGGAAGGAAGTTTTGGAAAATGAATTTGAACTCACATTGTACAAGGTATGTTATTTCATTTATATTAGTATACCTAGTACTTAGTATACAAAATATATTGTTTCATAGATGAGGTATTATGTTTCAAGTACACTAATATGCCAAATATATTTAGAACAATACTATTATGTTTGAAACATTATAATTATATGCATTGTATTTTAACTTTTATAATAGGTATACAAGTAAAGGTATTTATATACTATGTACAAACTATATATAACTATTGATACTTATCTAGTGTTTCAAATATACAAATGTTTGAATAATACAAAATACTATATATCTAATGTATTATTTAGGTAAAAGCATATACCATATATTAATACACACTTGAAATGCTATACTTAATACATGAATTCAAATTTAGTTTTTCCCTCCATAACTTCGTTCCAATTTTGTGCTTCCTCTTGGTATCACCCCATAAAATTGGGTTTTTGTATTTCATTGAAGCTTTTTTTATATATTTTTGTTGTTATATCCTTAAAGCTTTTCCACTTGTTTTTTCAAACTATTGCCTTTTCATATATCGTACCTTTTCAATGTTCTAATTTTTTGTGAGTAGTCAAAGTTTGATGTTTTGAACTTTGATTTAGTTTTCAAGTCTAATTTTTCACCACATACAGATGTGTGTGAACTCAATTTTCTTGTTGCCATGGAAGTGTGGAATGCATGGGTCAACTTAGATGCATTTGAAGATCAAGACATGTATGTTTGAACAATTCTCCAAACCATTGCAAATGGATGGGATTCATATTTCTTTGTTGGTTGTAGCTTGTTTGATTTATATGCAAAATGTGGCAGCAAGCAAATGTGGCAAATGAATTACTCATTGTTTTTGGATCAAAAACTTATCTTTCAATGAGGAAATACAACATTGTTGCGATTATTTTCAGCTTGATTTTGAAGGTGAAATGAACTATTTAATTCCATTATGTGTACATGAGAAAGAATGTGAATGAAAGAAATATGAATTGAGTTTTGGTGTTTCATTGAAGCTTTTTAAAAATATTCTTGTTAGTGTTTTCTTGAAGTTTTTCCATTCTTTTTTCAAGCTATTACCTTTTCATATTGTATTTTTTCAATGTTGTACATTTTTTTAAGTACTAAAAGCTTGTTGTTTTGAATTCTAATTTAGTTTTTAAGTCTAATTTTTCATCACATACAAATGTGTGAAATCTAACTTTCTTGCTATCATAGAGGTGTTGAATGTGTGTGTCAACTTAGATGCACTTGTAGATTAAAATAGGTATGTTTGAACAACTCTCCAAACCATTGAAAATGGATGGGATTCACATTTCTTTGTTGGGTGTAGCTTGTTTGAATTTTATGCAAAATGTGGGAACAAGAAAACATGGCAAAGTGATTATCCATCATTTTTGGCTCAAATCCATATCTTTGGATGAAGAAATACAACATTGTTGTCATTGTTTTCAATTCTGATTTTGAAAGTGAATTGAGTTGTTTTGTTATATTATGTGTACACAATAAAGAATGTGCTTGAAAGAAATATGAATTGAATTTTGGTGTTTCATTGAAGTTTTTTTTTAATATTTTTTTTCGCATTTTCTTGAAGTTTTTTCACTATTTTTTCAAGCTATTACCTTTTCATATTGTATCTTTTCAACATTCTAAGTTTCTTTGAGTACTCAAAGCTTATTGTTTTGAATTGTGGTGTAGTTTTTAGGTCTAATTTTTCACCACATACAAATGTGTGAAATCCAACCTTCTTACTGCCATGGAGGTGTTGAATGCATGTGTCAGCTTAGATGCATTTGAATATCAAAATAGGTATGTTTGAACAACTTTCCAAACCATTGAAAATGGATGGGATTCAAATTTCTTTGTTGGATGTAGCTTGTTTGAGTTCTATGCAAAATGTGGTAGCAAGAAAATGTGGCAAAATGATTACCCATTTTTTTGGTTCAAAAACTTATCTTTGGATAAGGAAATACAAGATTGTTGTCATTGTTTTTAGCTTTTGATTTTGAAGGTAAAATGAACTATTTTGTTCCATTATGTGTACATGACAGAAAATGTGCTTGAAAGAGATATAAAACAAAGATCTTGCAAAGTTTTTAACCTTTTGCAAGTTACAAATGATTAAACATTTTTGTTTTCCCACATTTCTTGAGGTGCCAAGTTTTGTCTGTTTAAATTCTAATGTAATTTTTGGGTTTGATTTCTCACCATGTACAAATGTATGCATCCCAACATTGTTATTGTTATGGGGGTGGGCACTAAATGCATTAGTTCAAGATCAAGGCAAGTATGTTTATGAGAAAACCATTGATAATTATGGATAAGATTCATGTGTCTTTGTTGCAAGTAGCTTGGTTGACCTATATGCAAATGTTCACTATTGGAGGACTCCAAATGCCAATAGAGAAATTGAATGTGTATGCAAGTTGTTCATGCCCAATTATGGGAACTAATATCATTTGTGATGCACACCATTAACCTACTTCATGGATCTACACATATCACCTAGCTTGGGTGTTGTATGCTACAAATTATTATCTTATTGTTGCACTCCCATAAATATATAATATAAAGTTGTCAAGACAAAAGGTGAATCTTCATTTCAAGTAATTGGGTATGACATGTTTTGTTGTGTGTAATCATGAAACAAATCCTTATATTGTGATTGATAGGAGCTCGAAAGAATTACACATAAGGTGGAGGAAAAGGACAAGGATGTGCAAAAGCCAGCAACACAAGTACCATCTTTCAAACCTTCGTGTGCATGTTTTAATTTAATGGTTTTTGCAAACTTAATTTTAAATACAATCATTGTGGTAGATGATTTAGGCATAAACTAACACCAAGTCCAAGTGATGCAAGCCCTAGTGACAAGGAACATGTTTTAAATGACATAAAACTCAATGAAATAGGCCTAATTCACACAAACCTTAGTGACATACAGAAGCCTTAATGACATTTACATCAAACCAAAATGAGAACAACCTTAGTGATATTATAAACTTGAGTGACATAGGCCTTAACATGGGCCTTAGTGGCATATGTCCTATTGACATAATACACTGAGTTTGAATTGAAACAAACCTTGGTGACATAGGCCTTCATGGCATAATGATTAATGACATATGACTCCTTAGTGACATAGGTTGTAGTGACAGACCCAAGTTCTAGTAAGTGACATAGGCGTTCATGGCATAATGATTAGTGACATAGGTCGTAATGACAAACCCAAGTCATAGTGAGTGACATAGGCTTTATGGCATAGTGATTAATGACATATGATTCCTTAATGAAATAGGTCATAATGATAGACCCAAATTCCAGTGAGTGATATAAGCTTTCATGGCATAGTGATTAGTGACATATGACTCTTTAATGAGAAAGGTCGTAGTGATAGACCCAAGTCCTAATGAGTGACATAGGCCACCAATGACATAAATGTCAATGAAACCATCCTTAATGGCATAGATCTTAATGGTTGAATTGGTTGTAATGACATAGGTATTTGTGTTGTATTTTACAAGGGCTAATGTATATAAACCATGATTGAATGAGGAGAGGGAGGGGGAGGAGGAGGCGGTTCAAAGTAAAGGGGCCAAGAAAAATTAGCACCATGGCAACTTATTCCAAAAATGCATGTAAGTGACACATCACATCAAATTAACTCAAGTTATTAGGCCTTAATTATGATTTAGTGGTCTACATAGGCCAAGTAGCAATATGAAATCAATGACATATAATGCTTAGTGACTAGCTAGGGTAGATTGTCGATTTAATGAGGGTGGTGTATGGACCACCTTGTTATGTGGATGACCATGCTCAAGTGAAAAAGAATAAAGTGACATGTGCCATAGTGACCAATATTGTTTGTGGATTAGATGTGGACATGTGCATGTATGGGGCAATGACTTGAATCTTAAAGAATAAGCTTTAATATGACTTAGTGACATGTAAGTTTTAACATGATATGAATGACATTATAATGTTTGATGACTAGGATAGATTATAACCTTTACCAAAGGTAATGTATGGACCATTTAGCTATGTGAATGACCAAAACTATTCATGGGAAAAATAAAGTGACATGTGCCAAAATGACACAACTTTTAGGGATCCAAGCTTTGTGAATTCCAATGCGATGCATGACTATGATTAGACACAAGAAAAATGGTAATTGGAATATTTGGATTATGGTGAACTTTGATATAAATGACCTCCAAGTCATTAATAGATGTAATGACATGGAATACGATGATCAATCCCACCACCCAATTATAGTGAACATAGCCACTAGTATTGCACCCTACAATGTCAATGAATGTTAATGCAAACTAGTGTTTAGAATTGAAGTGTGATTCAAGTAATATGTTAATTTAGCAAGTTGGAAAAAATGTTAATAGAAGTTATCATTAGTCATGTGTGTAATATGGTGTGCTACACATTGAAACTTTTTGGAATCACTAACATGGCTAATCACTAGAATATCACTATGGACCCATGACATAAAAATTAATGCACAACCATTTAAAAATATCATTTGATATAACCCATTAGAACAATGGGTCAAGTATTGAAAAGAAAATCATTATGTATGAACCAAAACATCAATATGTATTTTGACGCACCCCCAAATTCCTTGAAAGATCCATATGCGAATCCAAAGGTGAAAACAATGAAAGATGAAAGAATTGGGGTGAGCTCCTTAGTTCACAACACTTTGGGGGGTAAGAAGGGTGTGCTAGAGCTCCAAGATGGGGACTAGGATGAACTCACATGTGAAAGTTCAAGATGAGATCAACCTGCACAACTAAGAAAGAGGGTGGTTATTACAAGTTGAATGGAAGTGGTGTGGTGGATTTAATAATGACAACCTCAAGCACAAGTTTTACACGACCTGCAACCTTTGGGAGAAGGCACCACTCCCCTCCCTATAATATACTATGTGCCCCTCCACAAAGATTACATCCAAATGTCACTTTTCCTTGAGAATCCAAAAATTTGGGCTTTTGTTGTCCCAAAATTTTGGCCATTCATATCTTTCTCAAATCAAGTTTGTTGTGAAAATGTGAGGAAAATATCTTATAACACTCAAAAAGATCTTTCCAACGGTGTATAAATACACCCCTATCAAACTTCATTTAACCCTTGCTTTCTAGGGATTTGTGGTTGGGAATCAAATTCCCAAATCCCTTTCTTTTGATTATAACTCATGCTAATCAAGTCTAAATGAACACTGCGAAGGCACTTTAATCATCTATGATTCAAGACATTTATAATGATCCCTTGGGAGCCTAATTTGGTGTTGGTTTGCCCTTTCAACCAAGGCTCTGAACATTCACAACTCCCACAAAAGTGCAACTCCCAAACTAGGAGTGCATTTGTGAGTCATTGGGCTTTATCCCTTGCACTCTTCCCCATTTGTGAAAGTGTGTTTCACACCTAAACACACTTTCGAACCCATGAGCCCTTGCACTTCACACTTAGTCGCGAACCCAATGTTAGGGTTGCAACATATTTCATTTAAGGATCACATGGGTTAATCCAATCATTGTTGTCTTGGGTATAGTACATGCCATTATAGTAAACTAATCCACTAGGATTCCACTAGGATTCCATTAGTCATTGCCACACAACCCCGTTCAATGGCTAATTCCATTAAGTTGGATAAAATGTCATTATAATGGAATTGGTCTAATCCATTTCAAAATGAGTGGAATGCACAGTGGCTAGGACCGTGGTTCCTAGTAGCACTTTAACAAATTCAAATTCATTGTGATATGAACTTTGAACCAAATATGCTAACAAAGAAATCGCAAATGTTGGCTTCATTAGCCATCTCCAATGAGCAAGAGGTTTTGTGGCTCATGCAGTGGAACAAGTCCAATGTGTTTAGGGAAGCTAAAAAATTCCCAAAACAAGGATTTTCTAACTTTATGTTTGACAAGTGGCTCCACAAGGCCACCTTTTGTCTCAAGTACCTCTTTCTACAGATCCTACATTTTTTCAATTGCAAATTTTTAGCAAAATTTGAAGGATTTACAATTGAAGTCTACTCTTATGTAACTTGAAGTTGAAGTTCAAAAGTTGTATGCATTGATAATCATGGATCTTGCCTTGTTTGTTGGAGATACAAGCAACTTATTTTCCTTGTCGGACTACATAAAGGAATGGAGGCTTACAACATGGGAGACTACATTCTTTAAAGAGTTCAAGTCAAAGGATGGAATTCGATGAAGTAAGGCTTGGGAGCAACAAATTGGTGGGAATGAAGCTTTGAAAATAGTTCTTTACAGGTGAATGCACTTTTTACTCATACTTGATCTATTATCTGTTCCATTGCATAATCTAAATCTAACATCCTTTCTTGATTCTCCTAAGTATTTTAGTTTTTTGCTCCTTCAAGGGATGTGATATTTGTGAGATTCTAACGCTCCTGAAAATTTGGAGGGATCCCAAGTCAGATAACACTATGTACCGAAAAAACTTACTTAGAAATTAGAGAACCTCCCATCTTTAGGATTGTTTATGGTACATGGATTACCTGAATTTAAAATCAAATAATGTCAAAGTCCTTTTAATGTGTGATGGCTTGACCATTCAAGAAGGTAATTATATAAAAGCAATGGGTAAAATTATTCATATTCCAATAAGTGATGCTTATTTGGGTCGTGTTGTAAACGCCTTGGCTCAACCTAATGATGGTAAGGGTTAGATCTCAGCTTTGGAATTCAGATTGATTGAATCCTCAGCTCCTGGTATTACTTCGAGACATTTTGTATATGAACCTATGCAAATAGGGCTTATTGCTATTGATTTTATGATTCCTATTGGGTGTGGTCAATGGGAATTAATTATTGGAAATCAACGGACTAGTAAAATAGTGGTAGCTACATATATTATTCTAAATCAAAAAGGTCAAAATGTTATATGCATTTATGTAGCTATTGGTCAAAAAGCTTCATTTGTGGTTCAGGTAGTTAATACTTTCAAGGAGTGCAGCGCATTGGAATATATAATTGTGGTAGCTGAAATTGCAAATTTTCCTTTTACATTATAGTATCTTGCTCCCTACACGGGAGTTGTTTTGGCGGAATAATTTATGTATCATAAACAACATACTCTAATTATTTATGATGACCTTTCCAAACAATCACAAGCTTATTGACAATTAGTGGATACATGATTGAAGATTATAATAATTTGTTTCCAACACAAGCTAAAGAAAGTGCCAATCACTAAGCAAGCAAGGTTTATTTTGGGAATTGAAGATGATGAAGTGTTTGGTGAACTAAAGATGCTTTTGCCAAAACCATTAGAGGGGAAATGTAAAAGTAAACTAATTTGGACTAAACTAACCAAAATTTGGCAAAGTGACCATAATTTGGTTAAAGGTTTTCTTTTGAATTTAGCCAAAGGAGGTTATGCCATAGCAATTGCAGGTCATATAGCTTTCCTTCCAAAAAGTCTTCGTAGATGTAGAAAAGTCTTTCATAGTCAATGGATAATTTTTTCCATTTTGAATATGAACCTGAAAATCAACAATATTGTGGTAAAAGATATTGATGATGGCAAAATAGATTTTTTTTCGCCAACAAAAGCGCATTGAAAAATAAATAAATTTGAACATAAAGCGGAAACACTTGCGAAACACAAAGAAGAACACATTTTTTTATAAATATGAGAAAAAATTTAGCTCTCTTCCCATGGTTCCCACAACCCCAAAAACCAAACAAAATTTGAAACATTTGGGCCCTAAGCTTCAAGCTTACATTGAAAAAACACGTGAAAATACCAAAAAAATCCACCACAAACAACATAATTAAACTCAAAAACCAAGGCTGGGCAATAAATTCATTTTTGTTAGTGTGTTAACACAAAGCAACTCAAAATTGGGTTTGAAGAGATAATGTTATGGAAATGACCAATCAATGTGATTACAAGCAATTTATCATCACCATGTGCCTCTAATAATGCAAGGGGATATGCCCAAACTCAAGACCTCAATAATAAAATAGGGAAAAGTGGAAGTATGAGTAACTTCTAGTTGACGCAAAGAACAACACACCTCCTTCTGAGCATGAGCTTTGAAAGAAACTTGACCTTGGTTATATTGAGTGCCTTGCATTTTCTGATATGGAGGCAAGGGCAAGTGACAAGAAGAAAATCTAGGATGGAGCAAAGGATAAAAGCAAGGGAAAAGTTTCAAACTCCAATTTTGAAGGAAAAGACTCAAGGGTTTTAGAACATCATGAAGATAGGGAGAAAGAGGACATTCTCCCATTTGAGTCACTAGTTGATGCTCAAGTGAGACAACTTAACGTGTTTCTTGGTGGGGAAGCTGGATCTAAAGGTTTCCAAGGCATTCCTTCCCAACAATATCAGAATCGGAACCTTGGTGTGGATGTTTCACAAAGATCACATAAGCGGGTTCTTCCACCTCCAATAGGATACACTTAACAAGGAGTTTGCAGAGTAATGTGAAGCTACTCAACCTATCCTGGCCTTCCATCTTAATGTCTAGGTTGGAGCTTGGGTGTTAGTTCGAGGAATTTACACAACTTGATGACTTCATTACCACTGTAAGTTAATTACCCCATTTCCTTTAGTTTCCACAAGTTCATGGAATATTTGTGAAACTTGTAGAATTGATGTTAGAATTCTTTTTTGGAAATGTTGGGTCATTCAAAATTTGGTGTCGAATTTTGGTCAACACAATAAACATTCCACAATTTTTGCACCAAACTTTCTTGAGTGCTAAACATTTTGCCTTCCGAATTGCACCCATCACCAAGCTTTGATACCAAAGTTTGGTGACATCTCCATGTTCGATACACTCACCAAACTTCAATGTTGGAGTTTGGTGGTTTTCCCATTTTGGAACTACTCACCAAACTTCGGCACCAAAGTTTGGTGAGGAATCCACATAGGATCCCCTCACCAAACTTTGGTGTCAAAGTTTGGTGAGGAATCCACATAGGATCCCCTCACCAAACTTTGGTGTCAAAGTTTGGTGAGAATTCCATGTATTATCCTTTCACCAAACTTCGATGCCGAAGTTTGGTGAGGAGTCCACCTAGGAACCTCCTCTTCTACTTTCATTTCTTAAAGTTTCATCAACATTGTTTGATTTTTTGAATTGTGTCTCTGCAGATCTCCCCAAAAAAGAAAATGGATCTTGTGATTATAGCCATCCCAAGCAATTTCCTGGTGCCTTATTTCTCTGACCCGACATTCTTTATCCCATCCTAGAATTAGAATGTCAACAACTTTATTGATTTTATTATTCTGTTTTCTGACAAATTCTTATCTAAGAATGGAGCAATGTTTTTTTCCATGTTGATGACTTGTGTGTGTTGAAGGAGATCCGATCTTTCTTGGAGAGCTATTTTTTGAAGATTTGCATGAAGTGGATTATAATAAATAGTCTTCAATAGACAAGTAGCAAGGACCACATGTCGAAGGTATTGATTTTTTTTGTGCTTACTTTTGTTTCATTTCTTTCTTTTCATTCAAATATGGTAACACTTGGGTTTTCCTTTAGACTTTTGTGCACAAGGCTACATTGTAGTTGGTCAAGGTCCCGAATCCTAATATGGGGACCAACCCACAATCTTGTTTCCATCCCCTTTCGCTTGATTCCACAACCAAGGGAATCAACATAGCCTCTAAAGATGTCTTATACAATTTCATAGGCCTCACAAGTATGTCTAGATCAAGCTTGGGGAAACCATTCAAAACCATAAGAAAGATTGACCTTAAGATGATGCAAGCATTCATCAAGGCATGCATGGGGCCTAGAGCCCTTGTTGTCAACCTCAATTGCAAACCACGTCATTATAAACCAATCTCCTTTTTTACATTTGAATAGACTTTACAATTGAGTCGAAAATAACATATCTTCTTCTTATATGTTCTATAGGTAATAACATTTGGGCATGTCAAGGGCTTAACCTTAACATTCTTGCCCTTGAGCCAAAAGAGCTCTTGTTCCAGGAGGTTCTCACAATTTTCTCCTCATTTCCTCCGCTACCACTCACAAACACTTTTGCTGCCGACCCATATGAAGACTCCCCTATTAAGAAGAAATGCAAAATTATTTTGGATTGTGAGTAAGGTTCCTAATTGCAATTCTTCCAATTCTTTCATAGTAATTCCCACTTCTATCACAAAAACTTACTTCATGTTTGTTTGCAGAGATTAACCTCAAAGAATCCATTTTTTGCACACCCTAGGTTCCTCTGAAGTCCTTTGACTAGTCCAATATTGCCTTCTTGTGTTGAAGCCCAAGCTAGTGCTATGGCGAACATGCAATCCTCACCATCAATTGTTGTTTCATCACCGTCTTATGATCCTCATTTTGTTGCCTTTATTGACATAGAGGCGGAAGTTTCAAATTCATGACAATTTTCCATTTTCATTTTTATTTATGTTTGTTAGTTTTTTGAATTGTTTTGTTGAGCTCATGGGTGGATGGCATTTTGTGTGTCATCCCAAGGTTGGGTGGAGAACTCTTGTTAAATTATAATATGTAAAAATTTCCTTTCCCCTTGCAATTGCAATGTCTTTGTGATATCTTGGTTACAAACTTGGATTAATTCATTAGATGGTGAATTTCATGGTCTTCTGTTGTGTATATTCACATTGCAACTTGGTGTACTCTCCTCATTTACAAAGCATTTTGTAATTCCATATAGTATTCTTGCATCCAATATTTTGATTATTTTCTTTGTTCGTATATATAAACTTTAATTTGTTTTTGCATCTTTGTTTGATTATTTGTGTCACTCTAAACCCTTACATCATTTCAAGTTCATTAGGTTTTTGTTACCAATATTTTCATTGTTCCCTTCTTTTTAAATTTTATGTTGATTTTTAGTTGTTATGTGCCTTGGCATCCATCTTGGTTTATCCACTATACATTCAAATCTTCTTGATATTACATTGCGTAATATATCCACTAATAAACCCTTCCTAAAGGGAATGGGAAATCTATAATTTATATTCAATTATTGGCCACATCAATTTATTTTAAGATATTTTATTCATGTTTTTGTAATTAAAGCAAATTGAACATTTTAATTGACATGAACTATACTCTCTATTGAGATTTAAACAAATCATATTTTCTTGGCATTTGAAATAGTGAGTATGTAATTATGTGTTTTCTAGAATCCAATTCATGAACAAGTTATTCTTCTCATCTATTGATTAGCAAAAGAATAATTCATTTGCACCATTCTTGTCATTGTTCCTTAATTCAAATTGATTATAAGTCATACATGAAGAACTTTTCTAGGGCTATTTTTTTGCAAATAATATTCAGTTGTTTAAGATGGTTCTATCCAAGTTGCTAGATTAGTCTACTATCGGTTTTATTAAAAGTAAGTTTTGGGTATGTTTATGGTGTTTTAATAATAAACCATCTGAATCAATGGAAACACCACAATGCACTATACAATAAAATTTCTTGGGGACAAAGATATTTGCAAAGATCACGAGTAAAGATTGGAATCCTCTAGTTACGACTTTATTGTCCTCACAATCAGGTTAAATTATTTTCTTCCTAACATACGGTTCCTAGCATCATTTGAAAAGCCTACTTTACAATCAACTTTAACCAGTTTTTTACACATGGTTTCTTGCTTCCCCCATACGCTAGTTTCAATACATTATTACTTTGGCTTTGGATTCCTGGATGTCGACTTTTGTGACAATTGGACTTTCGTTTTCAATGGTTTCCTCCTCTTTTCCATTGCTTAAAACAAGAATTTCCACATCTTCTATTAGCATTTATTTCTCCTTCCCATTTTTATGTTTCCTTATTCTATTTGCACTAAGGGACCACAAGTTGAAATTGCTTGTAACATGCTCTTTCAAATCCAACATTGTATTTTCATCTCAACCAAAGGATGGACTTTTTCCTAGGCGTTCCAATGGGGTGAAGAACTCTTCATACTCTTCTTCTTTGGTTGCTCCTCTCCAAATGATTCCCTCGCTAATATTTTCCAACTATCCATTCCATGACTTATCTTCATTTCTTTTCCTAGTGTCACAACCATTGGCAGACCCTTGCAATGTAACACATTTATCAATTAAGTTTATCATGTTCAATCATTACTTGAGAAAAACCATAAATGCAATCAAAACATGAGCTCCATTTTTTTCATGAAATCAATATCAATATTCTTTCATAGGTATCTACATTTTGGTATTTTGATTTAGGTCGTGGACCCTTGACCTAATAATGTTCCCAACCAACCAACCAACTTGAAGTGAGTTTTATGCCTTGAATTTTATTTTTTCATTCAAAGTTCGTTGAACAATAACTCACATGTTTTTGCTTGTTTTGGTTGTGTTATGAAAAATTCATGTTGATAAACATCTCTTATCCAAGGTAGCTTTACAAACAACAAACTACATATAGTTCAACACCCATCACATCTACTAACAAAACCACATACAATTCCAAGCCCATCCACATCTTGTGCCAACTCTGAATAAACATCTCATTGCTATCAATGTATTACTATCATAGAATGCATATTTTCGCTTGATTGGGTGAGTTTGAGCATAAGATGTAATAATACTAAAAAATTCCTTTAACATTCAATCCAAAGAACACAAAACACTATCCTACTCTATAAATTTTTTTACCACTAAACCAATGATATCTAAACCCTATACTTTGAACTATTTCAACAAATTAATTATCTTTGATCGGAGTTTTTTGCTTGATTAAAACATCTGTTGTTTCTTTTAAAAAACATTTAAAAACACACGTAAATTATTTTTGACTGAATAAAAACTATGTTATGTTTCAAGCCCTGGCTTTGAGAAGGTCAATCTATGTCGAATGCTTAAAGAACCCAACTCCTGAACAACTCTTAAACCTAATCTACACAGTTTCACTTCTAAATGGAGTTTTCCACAACCATGCATTTTGAATTATAAATTGTTATGTTGCTAGATCTTATGAATATCAATGGTATCGTATGTTTTTATTTCGGACATACTAGGTACACCCAATTTTTTAATGTGTGCTACTCACATCATAACAACCTGTTTCTATCTTTAGTGTCGTTGGTTCTGTGCTTTCCTCTTTTTCATCCATCGCGACATCTTTTGGGCATGGTGTCTTGGGCACTATGCTTTCTTCTTTGTCATCCAACTTTGTCATTTTGCCATTTGGGCATGTTTCATAGTCTTCTTCTTTGACCTTGCTACTATTTATATTAGCCTCCACTAGCCAGTCCATTTCTTTGCTATAAGCAAGTATTGGTGCTTCATATGGATCATTCTTTGCATTTGCATCGTTTCTTGGCCAATTCTTTTCTAAGATTGAATCACTTATTTTTGGGGTGCATTGAACCCCAGAAAGTAATCACATTGTTGATGAAATCCTGTTCTAAAATTTATATTTGTTAGGTTTGTTGGCCATGGATAATATTGAGCATTATACTAAAAAGATGTCTCCAAGTGGTTGTTGCAAGTTGCTTAGAAACTTTGATTTAAACATTTTGATCATTGTCCCATATATCTTGTAATCTTGCAAGTGGTTAGTAGATGCCCAATATCCAACCTTTGCCTGGAACTTTGCATTTATACTCTTCAACTTTCTTTTCTCCACATGTGAGTATAAATCCAAATCTAATGGTGCTTGACAAGAGTATCGTGGATATGGATATTGTGACATGATGCAAATGAAGAATCTCTACTCTATTTTTCTTTGATGGAACTTTTCAATTTCAATATAAAACTAAATTGAATGCACAAAATAACTTGAGTTTGGGAACATGTCAAGTTCGTGACATATTTGTAATGGTCCACTCATTTTTTGCATTTAAGTCTAGCATGGCAACTTTATTTTTGATTGGACCATTTGCTTAATAAAGGTGATTTTAGAATAGTAGGATATGTTAGAATGGTTCCAAATGGCATAACAACTACATCTATTTCATTTGCCACAAAATCAATTATTTGTTCATCATCTCATGCTCAAATTTGATCTTTTAGTGAATGTTTATTTCAATAGTCACTATGGAATTGTTTAGTAAGCGGTTTCAATGTTTAATTTCGACCTTTTTTTTTTTTTTCAAATTTGAATATTTCCTTTTCAAATCACATACTTTGAATAAATATTGATGTAATCATGTGTATTGAACCATAATTTAATGTAAACAATGAGGTTTTATATCCTCTTTCATTTTTCGACATGTTTTTGTTTTCAACTATTGTACACTTTTCATGGTTTTGAAGCCGACCCTATCATCCAACGATTCACCAGAGGTTTTAACACTTCCTTAATTCTGGTGGCACCTAGGCTTGCCTGGTTCACTTGCTTGGAGTTGCATACAATTGTCTTTTGGGTTTCATAAACTTTGTTGATAACAAGTTGCCAAGCATTACCAAATCCTCTGTCAACAAAACGCTCAACAAGCTTGTAAAAAAATGTTTTGGAATCGACTTCTTCATACTAAAACATTCTTTGAAGAAATCCATGGCATGTGTAAACATTGCCAAATAGTAATCTTCCATATTTTCGTTGGAAATGTGTAAAGTTTGTTTAAGCAACGTAAGAGTTTCTTTGTTTATCTTTGCATTAGCCCATTGCCATGCCGCCCATTCATCTATTTTGTTAATTGCCCTTTTCCATTTTGTTCCCCATGTTCTGATTTCGAGCAAATGCCAAAGGGGATTTAGTCTGGTATCATTTCTTGGATATTCCAAGGGTTTTTTTTGTCATTCCATAGATTTTATTTAGTATGTTTGAGATTAGTGTGTATTCCAATCATTAATTCCAAAGTGCTGAGTGTGACATTTGGTGTCAATTTTCTTCTTCTCATTGTAGAATAAAGGTTTCATGTTTGCAAACACATTTTAAAAGTAAAAGGGATGCAACTAGGCAATAAGGGTGGAATAAATGAAAATTTAAGTATAGATCGAGCAAATTAGTAGTAGAGGGGGGAAATTGGAATTTGTTAGAATGGTGCTAGATGTAAGAGGTTGAGATTGTGAATGAAAATAACCAATAGCTTAAAATTGTATGAACAATGTAAAGTGTCAATGGCTACATGGTATTGTTTCAATTCCTAATGGGCACATGCCTTTTTGTGGTGAATGAGTAATGTATGGATCAGCACATACCTCCTGGTGGGCCATATGTTTGTAATCAAGTATTATCTCAATTTCTAACATGCACATGCCTCTTGGTGGTGAATGGGTAGTGTATGGATTGGCACATACCCCTTAGTGAATCAACAAGTTTATATGCCACTGAATGGATCCATTCAGTTTAAAATTATGAATGGTTTAGATGTTGTAAAAATTCATATTAGGAAAATATGAAGTATAATTTGAAGTATTGCATCAACATTTCATGTGTTGTATTTTTCAAGATAAAACCAACATGAAATTTTATTCCATCTTTTATGAGTGAGATAGTGGGTCATCCATGATTTTTCATAGGTTTGGCATCCATCTTTTATGAAAGTTCATCCATTTTATTTATCATCCAAGAATATGGTTCATCTATGCCATGTCACCGAATATTCCATCCCATGTGTCAAAAAATTTATGTCAACGTCAATAAGATATTCTTAAAAAGATTCACTTGGGTTCACATGTTCACACTCATGTGTTCACTGCTCACTCACACGTTCACAAGATAACAACCCTACCCCTTGCAGGTTGGAAGGCACTGTTGTAAACAATAGGTAGGAGTTTAGAGGAAAGACAATTGGTTGCAAAAGGTACATAGCAAAGGAGGGATTTTTCAAGGGTTGCATGTGGCACGCAAAGCCACTCAAGAACCTGCAGGCATGGGGAAGGAAGGATAGTAGTGGTAGAAAGCTCTACAAACCCCTTAAGCAATATATTAGGGTGTTGAAGGTATTATAGAATTAGGGAGATTAACTACTCTTAGGTTTTTCGTATTACTCCCTTCCCTACATTCTATTCCCTATTCCTTGGATTATATTACTTATAAGATGGTAGGTTTAGCCTTAATAACAAACCTTTAGCTTCTTTACTTTTCCTTATATGACTTTTTAATTATTACTTGAGTAGTTGTAGTAGAGTAAGCTAGGGAGGGTAGTTCTTTTTGTGGAGTAATAAGGTGTCAACCTTGCCCCCGGTTTTACCCCCTAGAGGATGGTAATGATTAGGGGCCACAATTTCACCCTTTTACAACCTTGTTCTCTATTATTCGGAAGTTCGATTCGCCTTTAAAATCTTTAATGTAGAAATGTTCTAGAAACCAATCAACCCTTCTTCTCTTTGGAAGTTTGATTCACCTACAAATTCTCTAATTTAAAGACATTTTAAAAAACATTCAACCTAAAAAACCTTATAAACATTCATGAAAAGACAATAAAAGAAGAGAACATAAAACATTTACTTTCTTCTAAGTTATTGACACTTGAAGTATTGGTGTTGATCCATGCTCCTAATTTCCTTCCAAAATTTACTAAATGCATTCATGAAACATAAATGTGCAAGTTGACAACGTGTTGTGAATGTTGTCGCAACCCCACTTTGGGGCTAAGTGTGAGAATGCAACTCACACTCCCAAAAGTGGGAAAATGGAATCCTCCGGGACTCCTGAAAACTTAGAAGACAATTTGAGGGGTCAATTCTCCTCGCATTGGTGCATTCTTTATATCAATGCAAAGGTCTTGAAGTTTAGATGCCCAAAATGGCCTTGCATGGGCCATTTAGACATCTGCAGCCCAAGTTATGGGCAAAAGAAAGGCCGGGAGTCAAATTGGCAGTTTGACTCTCGACCACTAAAAGTCGGGAATCGACCTCTTCCCGACGTCGCCTTAAGGAGTGCGACACGACGTTGGAAAGCTCTCAACGAGAGCTAGAACTTTGGTTTAAACCTCGTCCCGATCTAAGGTCGGGCGAGGAACTATGAGCGTTCAAAGTCTCGGGACTCCAACATGGGACAATTTCGGGACTCCAACTTGGGTCCCGAGAAAAAGAACCATTTGGATGTAGCCTCGGCGGAGAGCTGTAGAGTATACTATATGGGGGAAGGTGGTGGCTTCCCCGAGTCTGAGCCGTGGTGAGTCTTGTGTGTCAAAGTGCCCGTGGCTTGTCCCAACACCCAAAGGTGTTCCCAAATGCTAACTAACCCTTTTGTGGTTGGTTTTGGATGCAGATTCGAGCTTGATAATCTAGTCCCTCTTCCTAGTCTAATCCCAGGACTTCTAGCACACCCCTCTACGCCCTTTTAGTGCTGGAAGTCGGGAGCGACCCTCAAGTCCCAACTTTCCGCAACCCTACATAGTTGGACCTTCAAGTGGGTTCAACAAGGGACTTGGGAGTGCGTCAAATGTTATAAATAACACGACCAAAAAAATGGTAGTTGTGGAGAAATCATGAAATGATACAAGTTACAACCACTTAGCACACATTTAAACCTTAAACCTTTCCCCCTCGGGGAGGAAGGGAGTTACCTTCTCTTTGGGTACTAAATTGCCTTAGGGAACAAGTTCATGAATGTTTGATAAGAAAGTATAGGGGGTAAAATTTGTCCAAATCAATCATAATTTATGTCATTGAAAAGATTTTGAAGTGTAAATATCTAAAATGATCTTGTATTTTCAATTTGAATGTATGAGTTAAAAATTAAGCTAAAAGTTATGATGAAAAGAAGAGCCAAGGGTCAAATAGGGAAATTTGACCCCCAACTTTTTTTTCATCATAACTTTTAATTCATACTTTCAAATCAAGAATGCAAGATCATTTTATATATCTAAATTTTGAGATCTTTCCAAAGACATAAATAACATTTAATTTTTTAAAAATTATCCCTTGTAATTTCTTGGCAAGTATTCAGGAACCTACTCCTTGGGGGAACATAATTTTTTTTTCCCTGGAAAACATTATCCTTTTTTCCCTAGGGAAAATTGCTCCTTAGGGCAACTTAGTCCCCTTTTCCCTAGGGGAGAAGGTAATTTAGTCCCTTTCTCCTTGAAGGAAAATATTAGTGTTGGGCAAATATCAATTTTTTGGGTATCAAATATTTTTAATCCATTGAATAAGGACATTACATTTTTTACTTTTAAAAAAAATAGATATGGGTGCAAACAAGATATTTTGTACATACTTATTACCTTGTTTTCTACTTGAAAATAATTTTTCAAACTTTTAACCTTCCTTTAGCATTTCAAAACAAACAAAATTTATAGTTTTTTTCATGGGCATTTCTAGCATCCTTCTAGCTTTTCAAAGCAATTTGTGTCATATCATTTGGATTTGAAAAAGTACCCCGAAAGTATCCCCAAAAATTATGTCATTTTTTAGGGGTTGGGATGATTTTAACTATGAAAAAAATTCCATTAACTAAAAAAATAATATTAAAATGTTCACCACATCAATATTGAGGTGTTTTAAAAAAAGAATATATACTTGCAAAAATATTTCATTTACTTTCAAGTACTTGAACTTTATTTTTCGAACTACCACAAATTTTAGGTCTAATTTAAGTACTTGCAAATAACTTTTAAAAACATGATTATAAAAATTTAATTTTTGAAGTCCATGCAAACAAGAGTTAAGAAATAATACACCCAAAAAATAAATTAGCCCCATAAAATCATCTACTTGCTAATCCTTTTATTGAGTGACCCCAATATTTTGTTGTTTACACTACTTTTTGTGTACACTTTATCATGTTTTCACTAACTTAGATATTAATGTTTTTGGATATCCGCCATTTATTTATTAGTCAGATATTAATAGATTTGGATATCAAAAAATTTAAAATTTACTCGCCAATTATGTTGGGTGCCAATTTTTTTTGGGTTGAAAAATCTCCAAAATGCAACATCCTTTTTTAAAAAGGGAATTTTTTCCCCAAATATTTTATAAAAAAAATATTTGTAAAAAAAGATCATAAATTATTTTTAATAATATATATATATATAGCTTCACTAATAACTACTATTGACTATAACTTTGAAGATATTTTTGAGAATGTGTCTTCAGAATAGTCTAAAATTGTTTAAAGATTCTTACCAACCTAGCTACATTAGGAAAATGAAAAAAACCATAAATTGGTATTATTAACCTTGATATCGGGCCTGAATATGATATTTAAGTCGAATATCAACATCGTTATATCTAGCATAGTTTCAAGATATCATGATGGGTGATAATCAAAGTGTTGGATATTAAACCGAATATCATTCCCAATTATATTCACTGGATGTCATTTTTGATATTTGGGTTGATATTTGAGGTGAATATCCAGAATGACACGTGGAAATTTTGACCCCTAATTTTCGTTGTCATCATAACTTTTAGCTCATAGTTTCAAATTCAAAATGCAATATCATTTTAGATATATGAATTTTGAGAGCTTTAATTAATGGCATTAAAACATTTGATTTGGACAAAGTTTACCTCTTGTACTTTCTTGTCAAACATTTGACAATGTGTTCCTTAGGCAAAATTGCTCCTCAAGGCAATTTAGTCTTTTTTTCTTTGAAAAAGTTGATTTTCGAGTGAAATTGTTCCTTGGGGCAACTTAAACCCCTTCTCCCCATGGGAATATGGTTGGGGTTGTTGGGCTTTAATTAGCTTAACCCAATTCTGGTTAAGAATATGTAAATCAGATAAAGGAATTCTAGGGCTAACTTGAGGTTCATGGGATAGGGTAATATGTTTGATATTATCCTAGATGGATTACTAGGGAGTGTAAACAAGATAAAATGAACAACTTGACTACCTTGTCAAAACTAGAATAAGTAGATTTAAAATAACAACAAAACCCATTATAAAATTGAGGAACATTAAATGTTTTCATTTCAATGATTAAATATAATATATGTTTACACTAATGTGCATTGATTTTCATATTTCAAAATTGTAAATTAGGTCTTTGTTATAAGAATCTAATTATAAAAAAGTTAAAAGCGAATGAATTTTAAAAGTAGATCTTGGTTGATAAGGGCGTAAACATATCATGAGGGGTCGAAATAAGTTGAGGGGGTTGTTGCATCATGAAAAGGTGAATTGTCAAGATACATCCAATCAAACAATATGATTGGCATGGAGGTGGAGGCATCACACGTTAGTGGTGGTGGTTGCTCAAGTGAAGACTCCAAGAGTAGTTCCACTCAAGGGCGAATGGAGGAAGAGGTATAGAAAACTAGTACTAAGCCTAGTAAAGTAGGAATAGAAAATGAAGGTGGGTAGAAAAAAAGTGGGCGCCTTACCTAACATTGAAGAAGAAGGTCTACCTTCTTGTGTTAAAACAAAGGAAAGTGGGAAAGAAGAGGAGTTGTTTCAAAGAGCTTGAGTAGGTATGGTTGTGAGGGTTGCTGAAAGTAGAAAACAAGAGGATGAGAGAAGGGGGGAAGGGAGGACTTTTCATAGAAAAGGGAACAAGTTTGGTAAAGCATGGGTAGAAGATGGGTTGGAGTAGGAAATCAATAGCTAGGAACTAAAGACTCCAATGTAACTACCCTCCTTTTCTTTTGATGTGTAAAGGATTGATTTGAAAAAAAACCTTATTTCATTTAATGAATGTTGTGTGTCTATTTTTTTGTGATTTACTTGTTTAAGGTTATTGTTGGATATAGTATGAATAAGGGGAAAATGGTTGTGAGCAAAGAAGGAGGTTGTTGTTTAGATCAAACAAGGGAAGAGTAAACATAAATTAGAAGGGGGGAAGAAAAATTCTGCTCAATAGAAGGTCAAACCCTTACTTCATGTTGGTGATGGTATCTTAAGTAGATGATAAAGGAAGAAATGATTGAGATGACCTAGTTGCAACTTTTCCTTGTAAGTTTTGCTACAATGGTGTTATTATATTGAGCAGGGGTCTTGGGATTAAAAAGGTTAGTTGGGGTAGCAAGATGAGTATTTAATCCAAAGTGAATACATACAAGGGGTAGAGAGGTGAGATTACCTAATTGGGACACCTCTTGGATGTTCTACAAGGGGCATGGGGAGTGGCTCATGGTAAAATGTTAGGGATGCGCTGATTTTGTGCTTAACAAGGGTTACCATTTTGTTTCCTCCCCCAGTAAAGCCTATGACCACACTCTGAATGGCCCAGAAAACTTTTGTGTAAAAGAATTGAGCTTGATAAATCAACTTAGCATTCCAGAAAAGCCATTTTTGGCTTGCCAGGGGTTAAGGGAAGAAGAAACACATAGGAAGCCAATGGAGAAATGTAATAGTTTCAAGAAAAGGGATGCAGATAATATATGAGTGGACAAGGGCCATCCATAGTGGGAGGAGAAGGTTAGTAAATGTAGACAGATGGGGCGCGCACATGATTGTGAAGACCTGGGTTCTGCCTGCCTGCTCCTTGAAATCCGCTGGCAGAAAGGGAGGCAGGCAAATAAAATGTGCACATGTACAACATAGTCCTTTTTAGCTGGTCCATCTAATTTTCTCTCCCTGCGCAATTTGTTAAAAACAATGCCATACATGGGCAGCACCTCTCCTAGTAGCTTGTCGCTAAAAACAACTTTAGGATAAAACATGCGAGGGGAACCAATTGGGTGGGGCCAACGTGCCCCCAAGGGATGTTTCTTATTTTGAAGAGGTTGGGGGGGGCCTTTGGATTTCCATCAAGTTTCCAAACAGTTCTCAACAAATTCCTCTTCTTCCCATCAATAACCCATCAAAACCTTTTGTTCTCATCAAGTTCCCAAACTTCTCATAAATTTCTCTTATTCCTGTCATAACTCATCAAAATCCTTTTGTTTTCATCAACTTCCCATTGTTCCCATCAAGTTCTTGTAACTTCCCTTTGTTCTCAACCCAACACTACATAAACCCACACAAAGCTCTAAACTTTGGCATTAATAGTTTTTTTTGCAACTTGGAAACTTGGCTCTTGAGATGGTGCCATGGTGAGAAAAAAGAAAAGTGATTAACTTTTTTTTTTGGGAGAAACACAGTGCGTGTACAGTGTGCAGTGAGGAAATGGCTATGGAGGATGCGCCGCCAGTGCCTCAAGAATTAAGCAATTGAGTACAGGTGAGCACGAAGGTGAACGGTGAGACTCGTGAGAAAGTCGGTCAGAGTGCTAAAAGGAGCCTCGCAGTTCAAGGTCAGGGCTGAAGGGGGAGCTACAGCAGCAGCCAGACATCCGCCGGGTGCGGCCGAGCCAAAAGGTGGGATTTTCTGCCTGCCAGCGTTTGTGGAAGATGGCGGGCAGATCAGCTTCTCGCGCTGCAGACTGCCGCAGTTCTTCCTTCATGTGCCGAAGAGTTGAAGGACTCTTGCTGCAAACACAAAGGTAGTTAAGGATAGAGTTAAAGTACTCGTGCTGATATGAAAGATGAAGATAACAGACATCTTGTGGCCTAAGTCTGTTGGCCACAGTGATGCAGAACTTTCACCATTTTCAGCGAGGTCTCTTTTAGAGGCTACACTTGACCTGGGAAATGTTAATGTGTACTAATGGTAGGTGATTATTGCAACCAGATATTTATACTGTTTATAACTAGAAGCAACCCAAAGGGATTCAGGTTTTTTAAGGATGATATGAGTGCATGGACTTGTTCACCCCCAGGCAGTTCTATCCAGGCCTATACGATCCTGATGCTAGTAGAGTTATCCTTAAAGTCACCCTGTCTTTGGGCCTTAGTTTAACCTTATAATCCCTGTTTCATCCTCAATTTGCTAAAGTGAGTGAAACTGGGTATCATTTCAGAAGATTCTCCAGGTTTTATATTTCAACAAACTTGCTTTAATGAAGAATGTGAGCAGCAGTGAAGGCTTACTTATGCAAATCCAAAACTAGGGGTGAAACTCCTGTGAGGACCAATTTAGGTGAGAAGACCAGTTTGGTCCTCTCTTGTTTTTCCTCTGTTCTGATTTCATCCTGACTTTTGATTTTGTCTCCAGTTTTGGAAGAACTGATGCCCAGTATACCCTGTTTTGGGTACTTTACTCCTAACTCTAGTATGTGGAGGCCAATTGCTAGTTGGTGTAGACTTATTGATGGTTAAGTTTTGTGAAATTTCCACACAGCGTAGAGCATGTTTATGGTGTAAACTCATGTTTGGTCGTGCGTGATTTATGTGTATCAGTAAAGTGGGTAAAACTGGGTACCATTTCATGAAACTGGGTTGATTTGCAGCATCTTATTAGGACATAGGCTTGAATTAATGAAGAATGCGATCCAGCAGTTAAGTTGCAAGTTAGGCAAAATCCAAAGATAAGGGTGAAACTCCCCTGAGGACCAATTTAGGTTGAGAAAACTATTTTGGTCCCCTGTTTTCTTTTTCCCTGGGCACTGCTTTCATCCTGACTTCTGATTTCGTCCCTGGTTTTGGTGAAACTGGCGCCCAATAGCCCCAATTTTGGGTACTTTATGGATAACTCTAATGGTTTCTGGATTTTTGGACTCCAGATTATTGTGTATTTGGCCTACAACTGATGAGTGTTCTTTTAGGGATTCTGATAATTGTGGAATGTGTTCATAAGATATTTGCAATAAATTTTTTTAGAAGGTGAAGGGGCAGGTTGGAGATCGCCCCAAGTTCAATGTCTGGTTTCTGGACAGATTGGAGAGAACTTAGTTGGGTGATGTAAAGTCCTCATAGAAATTTTTGTAAGTGTGTATCAAGGACGCCCTATATCCATGAATATTTTCCTAGAAAAGAAGAGGGTCTTATGCCTACTTCTGTATGAATAGGTGTACAATCCATCCCACTCTTATGGATTACCATCTCCCTCCTATGCCTTGTGATCTACATATGTGTAAGTTCACAATTGTTTCCCTTGTGCTTTACAAAGGGTAAAAAGCCCATAGGTGGCGGCTGACATTCCCAAATGTTGGGCTGGACTCAGCCAAAGCCCTGTACTAGTCCCCTCTGTTTGGGAATGCTCCCACCCTGTGGCTTTACCCTACACATTTTTGAACCCAATGTAGAGCTCACATGCACGGACTAATTCCATGTCTGTTGCAACCACAAGGTGCAACTTTCTATGGCTGGTTTCAGTTGGGAGTCACCCCCACAAAAGCAAAGGTTTGCTTTTGGAATACGCTAAATATTCCCGCTTCATGAGCTCTGTCTTTGCTTTCGTGAGTTAGGCATGTCATGCATCTCTTGGAGACCACATGGACCTATCCAATTGGAAACAGGATGAAGCCTTATGCCACTTGCAAGTGCTTGAATGGGGTTGAGTTCTTTCTTTCTTCTTTTTTTGTACAAGCAAACATGCATGTATATCATATCCCGGGCTGAAATTTGGTGGAGGCCTGGACCAAAGCTGCACGCAGCCATTTCTTTTTCTTGCATACAAATCTGAGGAATATTGCATTGTTGGCTAGTGTGGCCGGATTTGTTGTTGGGCAGAAGTGGTTCTCATTTTTCATCTTTCCCAAGTTCCTTGCTGCATGTTTTGACAAGTGGTGGCTGATTTATTGGCCATGTTGCATCTCTCAATATTAGTGAAATTATTGTTTTTGCGTAGGGTAAAGCCCCAAGGCACGAAATAAGGGGGCCTTTGGACAAGGCAATAGATAGCCCAGTTCAATCTCACCCATTAGCTTTTTCATATTTCTTTAACCCAGTCAATATGTATCATCCAATGTTTAACTTTTCTGGATTCCACATTTACCAGAGTTAGTATCCTTTTCATCCACTGGACCTATCATTGGCTTAAAATAGACATCTAAAAAGAGGATCTCTAAGAATTCCAATAGATAAAATGATAAAACACTTTTCCATAAAATTCAAACTTTCCACTCCAAAAATCTTCTTTACACTTGCACACACGTGTCAAATGTATTTCAATTCAAGCAGAAATAAAAGAGTTTAATAAAAAAATCAAATAGCTGGGCTATGGTTTTTTTTGTTAAACTCCGGATATTTTTTCTGTTCTTGGACATTTTGTCCTCCAACTGAACTTGGTGCCGCTTTTAAACTCATAGAAAGTGGAAGGTGAGAGACCCCAAGGTGGGGCCATTCCCAAATGTGTGTCTTGGATGAGGCGGACACACGCACATTTGGGGAACGTCCCACACCAGTAAAGCATGAAGCAAATGCTATTGTCAAGTAAGCTGTAATAACCGCTAATTTTTTTTGTAGTGTAACTGGAGGCTGTGTTATAGTGTGCAATTCTTCCTCTGTCCAGCAAGCGGGCTTTCTGCTTTCATAGTGCACTTTATGAAATTGGTAAAGCCCCCTTCTCTCCACTGGCTGCATTCTTTTAGATCCCACATCCTTGCTGCGACCTGTCGGCTTGGGAAAAGACTTCCTCCCACCTGGGAAAAGAAACTGAAGGTTGTGTTGTTGCTTGTTATTTTGCACGAACCTTGGGAGCTAGAGCGTCACCAAAATCGTGCTTGCCTTCCACTCTTCCTCTCACAACCTTATTTCAGGAATACCCTCACCCTTGGTCTTTACACTCTACTAAACTCACTAGGTGGAAGGAGCAAGCGGTACCGTAACCTTCAAGAGGCCTCTTACTCCTAATTAAGGCTTAGAAATTAGTAGGTGTAAAAAGCCTCTCATGTAAGGTGCTTCATGTTTTAGAGGAGGCAGTATTAATGTATATAAGGTGTCCTCTAATAAGTACACTTAAGAATTTTTTATTTTTTTTCCTACTTAGACACAGAAGGCCCACACTTGTGTTAATGGCAACCTAATTAAAAGGTACTCATCATCACATTGAAAGGCATAAAATAAGTGTACTAGTAGCCCAAAAAAATGCTTACCTAGCGCTTCAAGTGGGAACACTTTCTCTTTGTTAACACAGAATCCTGATATGTCCAGATCGAGGGAAGAATCCTATCCCAGATTTGGCATTGCAAAACCAATTGGAGGTACGCATTATTTCCTATTTTGGCGGAAAAGTATCCCAGCTTGGATGGAATTCCATTTCCCTTTCGTCCCCTGGGGGTGCCTTATGGTCGATGGTGGAGCCAGGCCGACGCTCCGCGTACCCCATGCCACATGGGGAATGAATAAAGTGGGAGCATAAAACACCCACCTCGGAACTTTGTGAATAAATAATGTGAATAGTTTGGGAGTACATTGTCGACTCAGCAAAGGTGAGTTGGACAAAAAGCAGCTAAACAAAAAGCAGGCTGTCATCACTGGCCAGGCCTCTTCTGGGCTTGGCGCTCTTTTAGGATTCTTTCCTCTGTCTTTGTCTGATTTGCTCACACATCTGATGTAGGGTTTTGGACCTAGACTACGGACTTGGATTTGGGTGGGTGTCTTTTCGCCCTTTAGCTTTTTGGGTGTTATCTCGACTTTGGAGGTTGGTCCTCTCTTTGTGTTCTTCTCTTTCCCTTCTGGTTGGGTGCTTTTCTAGTTTTTTAGTTGTTAAAAGCAAGAGTTTTCTCAAGGAACATATGTCGATAAGCTCAAAAAGATGCAAGCATAGACTATTCTAAAGTCTAGCTGTAGAGATAGGGCTGGTTACCTCCAGACTTTCGTCCCTTGGCAGACCCAGCTTCCATTCTCACTTCTGCCTTGTTACACGCTATTGCTTAGTTAGCACCCCCCAGCCCCGGCCAATGAGGTGGGGCGCTAATACGTGGACCTCCCTTCCATTTTCACTTCTGACCGGTGGTTTTATAAGGAATTTTCAAATGTAGTCTAAGTACATTGCATACGTTTGATCATTATATGAGGTTTGCCATGACCTCTAAAAATCATAGTAGTAATGTGTCTAAAGTTGCACTCACCTCAGCTTTTTGAAGAGTGAGCAAATTTGAAATGTGGATACTAGTTCACTACTAGTTATCAATGGTGGTCTTCTCATCAATAGAAGAGAAATCATCTTCTGCAATAATATATTTAATTTTATAAATAACCACATCATGCATGGCCTTGATAATTCCACAACCACTTGTGTTTGAACAATGTTTAAGTGGGTTGTTTTTTACCTTGACTACCGTAAACAATTCTTTCAATGGCTCATACTCTAACATTGGATATGCAAAATAACCCAAAATTGGGTTAAATTTTTTTGCCCCCAAATGAATCTTAAATTGCACTAATGTTAAGATCAATGAAAGAAATGAAAAAAAATTGTTGTAAAAATGCTCTCTAATTGTCTCTTCAAAAGTAGCAACCAATTATGCTTTTGAAGTGTGTCAAACTTGGGGGCTAGCAATTTTTCTTTCTCATCAATGTGATTACAAATTTTACATCATATTTGAAAATCTAAGCCATCGTCCCCTATGATCAATTTCATTCATGTGAAAATTGAACAACCCATGTGTCTTCAAACACCTTGGGTTTTGTCATATGGTTTTCCAAGTTTGTTTAAAAGAGGCTTGAAAGAATGCTACTAGGAGTGCCACATGAAGGAACAACTTTTATGGTGTAAGGGCTAGAATTAATGGGTAGTTGTGAAATCGTGTTGGGTGACCAATAAGGACAACTTGAACCTAAATTTTTAGGAAAGTGGTTTGGGGCCATTATGTTGGCAAAAAAATCACAAACAAAACAAGGAATAAAGAAGAGAAAAACCCTAAAGCCAACCTTGTTCCAAAAAATGCAATGATGCTTGACAGTTGCAAATCAAATGTGATACAAGACAACTACAAATCAACCAACCTATGCAATTGAGAACAATGATGAAGAACACAATGCAAGACAAAAAAAAAAAACAAGAACCTTGGTCCCTAAAGCCAAATTGTTTCAAAAAATGTAGTGACACAAAATAACTTCAAATTGAATGTGATGCAAGACAATTACAAATTGACCAGCTCGTAAAATTGAGAATGACAATGAAGGATGCAATGCAAGAAAACCCACAAACAAAATGGAAGGTTTAGAAAAAATGAGAGCTTAATCATGGAGTGCCCTTTCTCATGTGCACTCCATTTTCTTTTACATGCCCCAAGTTTCAATCACACAATATTGAAGGTTTGTGAACACCAACCACCAATGCACTTGTTGCATGTTGTGTTTTCCCCATAACTTGCAACATTCACCATAATCATTCACACTAAACCCTTGCCACCACCAACAACTCATCACATAAATAGTGCACACTAAACATAAACAAAATGCAACACCATTCCAACTTCCCAAGAATAAAAACCATGTTTGCACAATAAACTTTAAACCTTTGCTAGTGCTACTAGGGTAAACATGTCGATGACTGAACACATAGTGTCTTAGTCACCTCTATCTCACTCAATTTATCTTTTTTCTAGTTGTGGTCTAAAGATAAAATGTAGCCAAGTATAAAACACACCAATGGGCATTTAAATCGCTCAAAACCAGTCAAAATTGAAGAATATACACTCCAAAGTTTGGGGGGTAAAAATTGATTAAAAAAAAGGATTGTCCACATGGTAGCTCATGATGGCTTGTTTAGTCACCTAACACCAAATAGACATTTTTTCACTAATGAATGATATTTACTTTCACATCAAACTAGATGAAGATGGGGATGAAACATTTTGATAAAGTAATCGTTCATATTTGATCATAAGGTTGAGATCACACCCAAATTAAGGCTTTTAGATCAATGGTAATGGGGTAAGTATTGTCCCATTCACAAAATTTGTTTCCTCTTTATGGGCATAAATTTTTTGTTGCTCCCACAAAGGTTGCAATCCTCCTAGTCACTTCCTATTATCACCAATGACATTACTTTTAGTCGCTTCTTCCTACATTCCTCAACATTCTCCTCTTTCTAAGCTCTATTTATTTGAGTGCTCCCTACTACTACTATCAGCCAATGGTGATCCATGCCCTTTATTTCATCTTTCTCAACTCGGGTGCAAGGGAGCTTTGAGCATCTTCATGTACTTCTTCTAGCAAATTACGAATGGGTCAAACGTAGCTTTTGCAACTTCTGTGGAGAAGAACTTTTCAAGGGAACTATTATTACTCTTCCTCCTCATGGCAAGCTCAATTTTCATAGACCTCAACTGTCTCAAGTTCCATTATGTGCCATTTCTTCCTCCTACTATTTTTATAACATGGTTTTGGCAACAACATTTGCTTGTGGTGAAAGAAAATATGATACTACAACATTGTTTTGATGTAGGGGAGCAAATCAACTAATGATGGGAGATGATGAAATTGCAAGACTAGGACCTATAGCTTCTTCTCACGATAATGGTAGCTACTTCGCTAAAAGTCTACTATCAATTATGTGGCACAACTTTGTCGTTTTTCGAAAAACCCTCGTTGATCTTGTTGCATGCAATTTTATTATACAAGAACTCCTCCCCCTCGTCTTCTTCTTTTTCCCACTGCTAAACATGAACTTCTAGAGTTTTAGCAACATAGCCAACAGTTGCTACTAAACACTTGTCGTTGTCCTCACTTCTCCTACAAGTTTTCACACCTTTTTTTAGACCTTGATTTTACCATCGCACTCCCTGTTAGTCTTTTCCCCTCTACTACTCATGGTTCTCTATTTAAATTCGATGTATCTCAAACCAGTTGATGGTCCCCACTTTTGTCATCTTTTAATTATTAGTTGAACCCTTTCTTTTAGTTGTTGTTCAGTTGAACCTTTTCTCTCAACTACTATTCAAACACTTTAACCTTTTATTTCATCTATTGTTTAGTTGTTACTCTATTGTTACCTTTCTTTCAATTGTTGTTCAACTTTTACCCTTCTTTTAACAATTATTACCTTTATTTCCACAGTTGTGACCTTATTGTTATTCTTCAATCATTGGAAGGTAAATAGCCTTGATGTTCAGCACCCTTGTGATTGCTACTTAACTCGTGCTTGCATCCTTGCTTGTTGTTGAGCCCATGTTGTGTAGCCTAGATTCACCCCCATGTACTTGTGCGGATATGTTCAGAGACTTGCTTGAAAATCATGGTGAAAGTGATCACCCATTTTAACAACAACAATTGGAGTCTAAGTTATAGTGAATTATGCTCTAGCACATTTTTCAACATTTGTTTGAGTTGTTTGTTCTACTGCAAAACCTAATTTTGCTACTTGTTTAACTTGCATGTCTTCTTTATCCTTTCTTTTGCCTACTCCGATTTCCTCTATAGTTGCCTTTTTCATTACTTTTCTCTTTAGGATGTCAAGGTATTCAAAATTAATCACAACATGTGATTGAAAATAATCAATTAATGGTTTTTTCCCCTTGGTGCGTCTTATAGGTAAATGAGGCAATAATAGTAGTTATGCATCCTCATGGATTCATGGGTCAAGTTTGGAGGCAATTGAGTTTCTTGTACTAGTTTTTTAAGTATCCATTGCCTGACTACCTTCATCTAGGTTCACAACATCAATATTTGTTGGTTGTTGTTCTATCACTATAAAGCTTTCGGGCATATCTACATAATAACGTTGGTCATTTTCTGGCTTGTAGATAGGTGGATCTTTAGATGTTGGACACTGATCTATTTCAACTATATGGAGAAGTTCAATAGCAATAAATTCCTCTCCCCATTGAGGATTATTTTCAGCTTCATTCTCTATTGTGTACTCCTCTTCATTCCTTGCATTGTTTAAGTTTATTATACTATAAACCTCTAATGGTCTAATCTTATTATCCATTGCGTTTGGGTTTAAAGACCATATTCTTATAATTCTAAACTTAGATTTGGATTTTTTTTTGTGAGTGATTGCTCTAAGGTGTAATCAACACATCCAATTAGAGTGATTTTGTTTAGTTCCATGTGATTGTTTCTAGACATAGTTAGATCCCTAACTTTTCTTAATCCAGTTTTAAAAGGTTTGAAATAATACACATCTAGGGGTTGTAATGCATGTGATGTGTGTGATGGTAGTGTTATCATGTCTAACCCAAAGTCTTTCACCTGCTATATTGCTTTTAGGGTAACATGGCTACCATGTCCATTTAGAATTAACAAGTGTTGGTTGTTGAGGGGCATTCCACCTGGACCTAATTTGTTAAAGAAAGATAAAAACTCCTTAAACAAGAAAGTAGTCATCCATGTTCTTTTCTGCATTGCCATACAAGTGCTTGGTTTGCATAGTGTTATGTAGTCATCCCTTAGTCTATCACCTTTGAAGATGTAAAAACTAGGTAAAACACCCTCGGCAACATTGATTGCATAGTTTACAATTAACCGTTTTTGAGATTTTGGGATGATACTGCATTAGATCCCTTCCTAGCCAAAACTCTTGTTGTAGATTGTTAACCAACTTGAATCTTTGTTTCATCATAGTTCCATTTATTATTAGAACTGTATTTGTGTTGGTTATATAATGATTGTAAGTTAATGTCTAAATAGTTGCAAGAATTGGGTGTTAGCCCTTGTGCTCTGCACACTTCTAGTCCTTCTACTTGTCGTATGCTAATTTTTTGATGTCTACGTTTAAACTAAAACCACCAGCTCTTGCTTGGTATTCCATCTCGAAATGGTGTAACCCTTGTTTGTGTTAGCTCTACAACCTTCATCTTGAATTGTTGGAGGTTAATAGATAGTCCACATTCTTGCATTATTAATGTCCATGCAATCATTGTTGAATCCTCTTTTTCTATAATTACCCTTCCTAGCCCCATCTTTTTGAATCTAGTTTTTCCATTTACATGGTCAAGAAGGGAATTCATTGGGATGTTCCGTGATTTGTTGGCCTTCCTTAGGAATGTGTCCCTTTCTCAACAACATCCATGACTATTTTTAATGTTTAATCCATTCACATGCCTCTTCTAGTTGTTGAAGGCACTTGATTCAATTGTGGTGTTGATCTTTTTCTTTGTGGGTTAGGAACAGGGGGAAGGTTCTCTTTGTTTGATGTAGGGTCTGTGGCTTGCAAATCCATTATTCTAGTTTGTTTCCTATAAGGACTATGCAATTCACGATTGTTTTTCTCATCTTGGGCCTAACTTCCATTAATTTGGTGGAATGCATTTTGGCCCCACCAAGGGTATACCCTTTTCTTCCCTATAAATAACCCAATAATCCAGAAAGTGTAGTAAATTTGAAAACTTTGTTAAAACATGTTCATGGATTATTATAATAAAATGTAATAACTTATAAAATTTTGCAAAATCATTCCAATTTAAATTAACATCTTTTGTTGTTGTGCATGCAGTGGGGAGAAATATGTAAGAGCGATTAAAATGACTTAGTTGATCCTTGGTTTTCTTGAAGCTCCTTGATGTAGCATTACGAACTATGGATTTTTGGATCCAATGGTAATCCAAATATTTTTGGAACTTTTAATTGTAAATTTGATCTACAATTTTAACTTCTATGTCTTTCATTGATCCTTCTTCTACATGCTTTACTTTTACATTTTGCATATCTACTTTTAAACCTAATTTTGACTCTTCTACTTGTTTCACTTTCACCTTTTGTAGATCTATTTCTAAGCCTAGTTTTTGCTTTTCTACTTGCTCTACTTTCACCTTTTGCAGATCTATTTTTAAACCTAGTTTTTGCTCTTCTACTTGCCCTACTTTCACCTTTTGCAAATTTACTTCTGAACCTATTTTCTGCTTTTCTACTTGCATTACTTTCACCTTTTGTAGATCTACTTCTAAACCTAATTTATGTTCTTCTACTTGCTTTACTTTCTCTTAAACTCTTAGACTTGGACTAACATTTTTACATGTTCTACTAGCATTGGCACATTACGATTTTTCAAGATTACATCATTAAGACTTAGGAATTCTAAACAAAGTTGAAATTGTATTTCTACTTTAGCTTGTAGAAAAGACATATTTGGAGCTCAGATTAAAAGTAAAGAATGATAATGTAAACCTTGTTTAAGTTCAAACTTTGATTTGTCCCCCCCTCTTTTTTTGTGGAGGGAATGCAAAGTTCTTATGCATAGAAGAATCTTTAAGGACTTTCCTTTGGGGATTAATAAATGCGTTGCCAAAGTAGGATGTCTTTTGCTAATCCTTGTGCATTGTATCCTTGTTAGGGTTTAGGGTTTATTAATGCACAGTTTCATGCTCTTTAATGAGAGCTTAAACCCCCATAACCAAACATTATCTTTTTTATTTGCATTTGTTTATCTTGGTTCTCTATTAGACCTACCCTTAAAATGTTCATTGCCACCATATTTGTTTTCAACTATGTGCATTACAATGTGATGGTTTTCTCCCATAACCATACATGATTACATATTCAATGTGTTGTTCCTCTCCCATAACCAAACAAGATTAAAAATAACATTGCGTATTTTTTAAAATAATTGTTTTTTTTCACACTCATAACCACACCCAAAAAAATAAATTGTTCGGATTACATAAAAAAATTGAACACATGTTTTCAAGTCTGACTGTTCGGTCATAGGGTTTCATTTGGACACTTGCACAGAGGACTATAACCATTCACTAGCATGGGTATGCACAAAAGGGGTGTTCGATCACTGGGTGATGTTCAGTGGGAGGCATGTTTACCCTAGTAGATGTGAAGATGGGAACTTAGAAGAATCAATTTGTAGGCAAATGGCCCTGTCCAAAAGTGCAAGTTTGCTAATCTAACAAAGATGGGTGTTGCAATGGAGACAAACAACCTTTGACATGAGACAACGATGGCACAAAGTGATGGTGCACTTGCTACAAGCAATGTGACAAAATGATGTCTCATCATTTGTCTACTATGGTCACATATAGTGTGTTTCGAGGCAAAAAATTTAAAACAAAAAAAAAAAACAGTAAAGGCCATATTGCTAGGTCCTTATTAGTATCACAATCTGCGACTTATCGCCATAAAAGAAAACATTGCAACCTTCCACTGTTGTTCTCTTCTTATATAATTGCCATTAGGTGTCTCATCACCTATGCATAACTGGACACAGTGAACCAGCACCCACCGGTGCCCCATGAAGAACCAATAGTAAGTGGTCAGGAAACAGTTTTCTGTTGGGTTCCAGTTCCCTAGGTGACCATGGCAGTTTACTCAGTTACTGTTTTTTCTACCTACCTACTAACAACTCACAAGCAGGTTGTTAGTAGGTAGGTAGTAAAACCAGTCTTTACATGTGTATAAACCATCTACTTACTAGTCATTACCTATTTTCCTATATACCTATGGATGAGACCTATTTCTTACGGAATTGGTTACCAACATGAAACCAAACATTAACTCAGTTGAGGTTCATCCACAACTCGGTAATAATGGGCATCCAGTGGGTCGTGCGATGGTGGGTGCTGGTTCACTGTGGTCTATAAAACCGGTTGTGGTGTCTTATTTACACACCTTTTCAGGCTTTTTCCAAGGTGGGACAGGCTGTCATTTGCTGGTTCCACCCTTTGTTCTGCCATTTTCCCTTGTGATGTAAATCAATGGTGGAGAACTCTTGTGATGTATATTGACAGTATTTCTACTTCATTACTACTGTTTTGATTGTTTTGGTTTTTCCTCTCATGTGTTTCCATTTGTTTCAACATGCCTTGTACTTACTGTGGATAGATTTCCATCCTTGTATATACAGGGTTTTTAATTCCTGCCTGAGGAAACAGCTTCCTGTCCTACCGAGGTCTTGACTTGTTTGTGCAGGGTAAAGCTTGAGGCCGTGGGCTTTACTGAACCTAAAGAATTGCTTCAAATTTTCTTTTTTCCATATATATCTAGTGGGAAAAACACAAAGGGGGAGAGGTGTTTTGAAAAATGGAATGCCCACTCTTAGTGGATTTGAACTTAGAAGAACAAAAAAATCCCCAACAAATCCCAATTTTTGGTTTTAGAAAGTGAAAATGTTGACATTAAAATTACTGGGCAGAAGTCAGGAAAAAAAGCCAGATTGCTATATTTGGCTCCAGTAAAGTAACCAAAAATATTTAAAAGGATGATTAAAACCTTGTGCTGAAGATATCTAGCTAGTTTAATTCCAGATTTGGCTAAATCTTCCTAGAGATGATCGCCACGTTTTCTACATCTTCCTATGGAGGATCGCCACTTAAACTGCCATAAAACATTCCTTAAAAAAACACTGCAGGATAGAGCCCAAGAGCAAGCGGTTTTGGGAAAACCATTTTCTACCTGCTGTAAAAAAGGAAAAAGAGGGACGTAGGTAATTAAACGGTTGAGTTACGAACATAAATGAGGCCGGTTGTACGAGGTCACTTTTCGTTTGGGACGAAGGTTTAGCCATAATTGGCGACCATGGCAGCAGCCGTATGGGAATCCGGCCCCACCGCCGCCACGTGCAGGCATGGCGAAACTATGACGGCGCGGACGACATGAAGATAGTCTGTACTGTGTACCGTCCGGCACAACTGGTTTCACGTGTTCCACGATCCGGCCCTTGATTTTCCTGCTGCAGTGGGAACGGCTTGAATGTAACTTTGGAAATGTTCGAGTACGCGGTTCGCAACCGTGGGGAACAGTCTGCCGTCCGACCTTATTATTGAAAGAAAGGGAGGAGAACGAATGTAGGTAGCAGGTAGTAGGTACGTGGTACGAACAACACCCTCTTATTTATTATTGATTGTTGGGTACTTTTTCCCCTTTTTAAAAAATTTGAGAAAAGGGAGGAATTTCCTTTCTAAAACTCATGAGCAGTGATTTTTTCCAAACAAAGTTTGTGGTTTCAGGGGAAAAATGGGGAATTTTTGAGGTACGTGTTTTTTCTTTAGTGACTTCAACTAATTTTGCAAATTTTTAATAAAATCTCCAAAAAATTTATATCATAAAGTTAATATAAAACACATTGCTCATGAGGCCCTTTTTCAGTGCAGTTTAATCATGGAAGAAACCAACATGGAAATTGAAGTCATCCAAATGAATGTAAAAAACACAGACCCCAAAAAATCAATTCAAAAACTTAATTTTCTTTTCTTTTGACTTTTGAAATTTTGTTCTTATGGGCCCAGTAGAACCCTTTCCGTCTATGATCCTGTTCATCTGGGTTGCGGAGGGAACCAGCATCCACTGGATGCCTGTTATGACTCAGTTGGGGATGAACCTCAACTGGGTTAACATCTGGTTTCAGCTTGGTAACCCATTCTGGAAGAAGTAAGACCTACATATAGGCAAATAGGTAGGAAAATAGGTGATTACTAACTAAATATATAGTTTATGTCAGTCGTGTGTGGTGGTACCCGGATCCTAGTGTCCAAATTGACAGTTTTGGATTTGGGTATCAAGAATTTGATCCAGACCCATCAACTGTCGATCATGGTAGAATCGGGGTAAAACTCAAAACTTTCTACTTATTTGTTTTCAATGGAGGAAACCTTTGAAAATCTACCTGGGTTTCAATGTTTTAGACAGATATTATTAGGTTCAGGGTTTCTCCCATCACTTTGAATGTGTGTCTCAGTTTCTTCTTTGTGTATAAGTTATGAATTTCGATTTTTCTTAGTCAATTTCTCTAGTGTATGTGCTCCAATTTTGGTTTGTTCAAGCTACAATTGTTTTGGTGCGTTGATTTCTCCAGTGTATGTGTTTCTCTTGATCCTAACTGTACCCAATATCGTATCCACTTTGACAACCCTAAACCCTATATTTGATATTCACCATGAGTTGAAAAAAAAATTGTACTGTACTTGAAAGTTCTGAATTTTTTCAAAAATTAAAAACCTTAACCTCAAGGGTAACCAAAGTTATAAAATATAGAATACCCAGGATTGTAAGTTCTCTTAAAAATCAATACCCACACAAAACTGGTTTATATGGGGCTGTTTTAACTAACTATCTATGAATTGGGTTGTTAGTAGGTAGTCATTAAAATAAGCAACTGAGCTAACCACCACTGTTAAGTGAGGAATTGGAACCCAACAAGAGAAAATTGCTTCCTGACCACTCAGGGGTCCATGGCTCACTGGGGGGTGCTGGTTCACTCTCGGTAGGGTGAGATATAGTCACCATCATTCCATGGTAACAGGTTCTACAATGGCCTGTTCCAGAGCGTGTATAACCCATATTCCACACTGTTAAATCACATCACAAGTGGAACTGGGTGAACCAAAGTGGAACCCCCTGATGACCACCTGTACCTGCTAGGATTAAAAGTACCTAATTTTTAAAACAACCAAACCGGTTATGTAGTCAAAGAAGAAAATCAGAGCATGGTCTGGACTCTGAGGGCTTGGTTGGTGGAGTAGAATTGAATTCGTCAAATTGCATAATGATTTCATACAATGTACATACTGTACTTCTAAGTAGGAATAATTTGACCATTTCAATGGGACTCGCCAGGAGCAAAGGCTATATTGTAAAGGATTGAAAAAACAGGGGAAATCCTCAGCTGCTGCAATAGTTGTAGTTATTGTACACATAGTTAGAGAATAAAAACCCATTTTGGACAGGTAACGCTCTCACCCTGACATACCCATAGATGTTGAAGAGGGTAAATGTTTACCCTACCTCGTTGATAGAATTTGTATGTGTTTTCTTTCATTTTACTCTACTTTGGCTGGCAAATATTTCAGACTTCCCTTATCTTTACCCTACCTGGCTAGTATATATATGTGTGTGAGATTTATCCTTACTCAATGGAGGGTAATTGTTTTGAAGCACATAAAAAGAGGGTATATGACAAATCATTATATAGCTTAAATGCATTTCAATAGTTTGGTACAATGGATTCATTTGAATTTGGGTCACTAACCATTGAATATATTTGCTTTCAGCATTCTAATTTTATTCATGACAGTAATTGCATTGAACACCAAACTTGCCGAATGAACTTTGAACCCCTTTAGCTTTTATTACCATTTATCACTATAAATATCACATTGGATTACACCTAAAGGAGCAAGGTGTTGATTGATTTCATTCTATTTTTGTTAATCTTCCCATAGGTTTTTTAAATTTCATGTTTCTAGGTCAATTGCATAATTAATTACCTTTCTCCACTTGGATTGTGCCATACTTGTGTACACATTTCAATTAACCACACCTTTAACTGCTTATACTCACAACACAAATGGAAGGTAAATGATAAAATATTTATCCCTACCCTTACCTTGTGAATATGCTAAATGTTGGTCATTGACCAAAACCCTTCTAGAAGATTCTATGTTGTGCTCCATTGTTCGACCACATTCAACTTCATTGCCCAACACAAGTGTCACTCATGCAGCTTGGAGGCTAACAACTATAGCTTACTGAAGAAGTGCACAAGATAGGTCACTGTAGAATCCGCAAGAAAACAATTGGAAAAGTCTGTTGGCTCTGCCCACAGGGAAGAGACCACTACATGGTACAATATTGGTTTGAACTTGGAACCAATGTGTGAATGGCAGCTGGAGACTTAGCTGTACACTCTAGGCTATAGTTTTTATATCACATTCATCTTGCACTCACATCATCTAATCATGTTCTACAGTTTCATCATTTCTCATGATTTTGTTTTAAACTTTACATAAATGCCAGAATCATTACTATGAACTGCTTGTTTGAAGTTATCATCCTTGGCACAACCATTGTGGGATCAGCTGCTTGTTGACATGGCATTCATTTGCTGGCGTTAGCCAGGCAACTACCTAGACCTCCTAGTTTGGCATTCTTATCGATCTGCTAAAGTCGTTGAAGAGGTAAGTTGAAACGTCGAAACCAGTGTTGTGCTCTTATTTGAATCTACAAAGAACCATCAGTTCTGGTTTTTTTAATTATTTCAGATTCAGAGAACCACCTATTCCAGTTCTTGAGCATCAAAGAACTGTCCATCCCAGGCATTTCAAAAACGTTAAAGAACCAGCAGTTTTCATGAAAGAACTGACCATGAACTTCTGGTTTTAATGTGCATTATTATTTTTTAATCGAGAACCATGGTTATATATCAGAACCCTGTTTTTTTATTTTTGATAAACATGATTACAAATCCGTAATGACTTGCCACAAATTTTGCAGTGTATCTGGAGATAACCTTATAAAGCATATTTTTTCATCCAGGAGCACAGAGGACATTTCATTTTTGATAATGCCTCTCTCCCTGTTTGCATGGTTTTCTCTGTTTTTGGGAGGGGCATTTCGTTTTTCATAATGCCCCCCTCCTGTTTCACCTGGGTTTCTCCATTGAATTTCTGGCAGGTCATTATGTCGGGTAAAGCCCTTGGTCAAAGGCATTATCAAAATCGGGCCTGCACTTGTGCGCCCTTATTTCGGTAATGCCCTTGACCTAGGGCTTTAACCTACACTAAGAACTGACCTGTTACCATGGGTGGTTTGTTCTTGTTTTTACTAGCTGTCAAACAATGGTAGAAAGCTTGATTATGTACAATATCCGTCACCATTAGCATGAGTACAAGGAATAGCAAAGCCTTCAACCTAGTCTCAACACAGACTCGGAGGAGGACTTCCTTTGGGAGGCAGTCTACCTTCAGTCCAGAATCAACAAAAGAACTTCATGATTGGGAATTATTAGGAACTCCAAAATAAAGAATAAAAGGGGAGGGGTTAGAAAGTAATTATCTTCTAATCCTTGAAAAGTACCTCCTCTAGCCATAGCAGATACAATGAAATGCATAAACATTTCAACATGTTTATGCATTTCATTGTATCTGCTACCTTTCACCAAATTGCTTTTAAACTGCTTCTACCATCATGTTACAACTACCTTCCAGCAAGCTACTAAATTCCAAAAAGCAAGTTCTAAAAGTAAAACCAAGAAATAAAATAAACTAATATGGGAGCTATAGTATTCTATCTCAAATTACAATGGATTGTTATCATTCGAGAGGGAAAGTAAGGCAAAGGAGGGAAAACAAAATTAAAAAGAAAACACGCCAAGTTTTAGAACCTTCACACACCTTCTTGCTTTACTCTTTATTTCTTCACACCATCTTTTTCTTCCATTCCTCCATAAACCCCTCATACAATAATGATATGAATCCACCTACCCCTTCTTTCATAAACCACACAAGGTTCACATTCCACTCACAAAAGTAAGCCCCCTATTATAATCCTTTCACAAATCCTTCCTAATTGATTGGTAGACCAATACTAGTCACCAATTCCCATGGGCTAATTAATCTAATGGCTTCATCCTCAAGATAAATTAGAAAATAGTAAGTATATCTGCCACTCATAATTATTTAGTTATTAGAAGGCCCATAGGATTAACTAATCTAGGAAAATTTTCCACCTTTAACATTATCCCCCCTCTACTTTAGATTACATCTTCATAATTTTGTTTATGTGGTTTTTAAATTAAATGAATCAAATTCCACTTACTATCTTGGAAGGGGAAATTATAACCATACTATCTAAAGTTACAAATTTAGACACTACTCCTAAGGTTGTTGTAGGCATTTGGTATGTCAAGTCATCTTATAGGCTATGCATTGGAGATCTATCTTTTGAACCATTTGAAAGGTGGTGAGGTTCTTCATCAAGCTAAAATTGTGGGAAGGTATGGCAATAAGCTACAAAATGAAGACAATAGGTGGCCTCATTTACCAATGTGGGATGAGGACTTGCATCCAAAAAAATTCCAACTCTCTTTTTAATTCATTCCATTCGGTCTGTCTCTTGCCTTCCTTTTGCATTTGTGCTATTGTTTCCAACTTCAACATCATGTGCTCTTTATAGAGGGTATAATAGTGAACAAATCTAAACTTTGCTATTATTACCTTCATGGCCTTACGTTTCCATTTGGACACCTAAATCTTCTTGACTTAATAAGCACCACCCCTTGACTTGGTTCAGCCTTTGACCTAGACAGTTTTATAGTGCCCATATGTAAATCCAATCATGTTAAAAGAATTATCAACTTATTGTTTAGTTCCTCCCCTACTATCACCCCACGCTTCTAGTGCCCAAGGCTAAGTACTTCTTCACTAAATTTTTCCAACCATCCCATCCATGTTTCCTTGTCATGTCATCATGCCATGTCCTAAGGGTAGCTACCTTGTAGGTCAAATTGAAACACTTTTCAATCTACACGTTGACCACCTCTTATTGATGGTCATTCTCAGCTTGCAAGTCCTTGACCTTGTCTAACAAAAAATTTACCTTGTTTCTTGTGTGCTAGAGCAACACCATTGTGTCTCTTGTTTCTTATATTTGATGGTTAAGCCTTTGGACTACCTCCCTTTCCTCCTTGAGTTGTTTTTCTAGGGTAGTAATCATTTTTACATGGTGTTTGGACAACAAACTTTTTACCATCCCGTATTTTTCCTATGTTCATTCTCATTAGGCCTATAACCTCCTCAAAGTTTTGTTGAAAATAGTAGTAAGTGCCTCATGAAACTGAGTAAATCAAAATCCCAAACTCCCATCAGCAAAAGTTTTGACACCACCAACATGTAACCAATGGTTGACAAGGGATCTCCTTTACTCAACCAATGTTTGCAAGCATAGCTAGATGTATTGTGTGCTTGGTCCCTTGATATAAACTTGGTTCACTATGTATAATAGATCATGACTCCAAGACATGTAACTGGACAATAATAGAAGCCTTTCCTAATCAATGAGATAACATTTAGCTCATGCAATAGATCCCAAACTAATTTAATTTTACATTTAGAAAACTTCTCTCTAGGTACATGTTTGGAAACTCACCATAATAACAGGCCAAGTTTTCAATGGTAGAATTGTAGAAATCCTAACACACATGGTCCCAGTGGGTTCTACCCACATGTAGACATCTGACAAAAAGAAAATGCACAAAGAAGATAGGGGTGTAATGTTTGCCTTGACTTGTAGGTTCTTGATCAACCTCAAAGAAGTGTCCTTGAGAATAATGTAATTTTGACTTGTCCACATTATTTTCTTATTTGATTCCATGTTCTTCGACATGAATTTGAAGACATACAAGGACATGAAAACATAACAAAAAGAGTTGGACACTTGATACCATTAAAATCATCCCAAGCTTGATGTGTAGTCTCTTTCAGGCTAAATTGCCCAAAATTTATCAAAGGTCACACCTTTGGCCAAGGCAAGTTTGTTTGCTTGAATCAATGTTGCCCTCCACTCTTCAAGTGATGGTTCAAGAACATAGGCACACCTCCATCAACTACTCTATTGATATCCAATACTAGTCCAAACACTAGTAGCTTTTCTACACAATTGAAGTGTGCAAACAATTATGTTAGCATTGTGGCATCACCTTCCACACTCTAGAGCAAACTACATGTATATAGCACCAAGGTGTAAGACTTTTGGGTGATGGATACCAAACATGTTGTGTGTCATGATATGCAATTGCCACATGCACCAATGTGCTACATGCAAAGGCAAATTCAATTGCAAGCTCAACTTGAACCTTTACAATTTTGTCACATTCCACTAGTGTTTTTGCATGCTCCTAGATATGCATAAATAACTCTTCTAATTTTGATACACATGTGTAGAACACCTCCACCTTGTCTTTATCCATAAGCATCACATTGTTTTTGCGAGTTTTTTTTCCCACAAGCCGCACTATGTCCAAAAGAGCACTAGTTCCTTTGCCAAAGCTCTAGGGTGTGAGAAGTTTTGAAGATCTTGTGAAATTATCTAGAAACCTAGGTTGAGCTTGAGCATTGTTCAATTCCCTCAGCTTCATCATTCTTGTTAGGTTCTTTCCATGCTCCATGATCACATGTAATGCCTTTCTTACATGAAAAGCCCCAACCCATTGATATAAGCAATGCCATAACAAGAGTTGGTGTGGGTTTAGACCCAACCAAAACTACCCCAATATACTACCTGTTGACTTTCCATTCATCTAACATTGTAAAAGACTGATGCAATACTTGTTATTTAACAATAGCATGAGTAGTAGTTTCCTTTCTTTTGATTGGATTTGCATGAATTTGCAAGAAAAAACAATGATGCCCTAACATAGATAGATTGGAATGTAAAACTTTCATGATGTGAACTTCTTGAAAAAAAGTGAACATCAATTGCCAATAAGATCTTAACATGGCATTGAGAAGAGATCATGATGACTAGAGAAAATATTAATCACTTATTCTGCTTGTGTTGAAGCTCTTCACGACATTTGCTAGCTGTAAGAAAATTGAAATATTGTTGATGTCACCTTTGCTTGTTTGCAAGTTTTGATGAAACTATTGCAAGAATTGCAACACCAGATGTTATGCCCGATGCCCAATGCTTGGCAAATGTATCCACTATTGTTTGACTTGCAAACATGCAAACACATTTTTGTCACCTTCTCTTTAAAGGCACCAGCATTTTGTAGTTTATTTAGTACAGATGTCAACTACCCAAAAATAAGATATTGCTGGAAGAAGTGCCTTACACTTCTTTCTGCTTCACCATCATTTGAAGGTCGTTGGCTCACTACTCAATCTAATTGCTCATCATTTGTTATGACCCTCCCTAAGCCCAACTATTGCAGTTATGTTGCATTGTCAAACATCAACTACCAACGTTCATCTTTCATTGGCTCCTTAGTTGTGCTCACATGACGAAACAAACCATGTTCAAGGGTTAGTATAACACCTAGTAGTATGCCTCTTGGTGGGATAGCCCACATACCCGTGTCCTTTGTAAGGACTATTCAAGCACCAACATCTTCACTTGGTACTACACATGCATCCAACACCTTTCCAACTCCCCAAGATAAATCAAATTGATAAAGTCATACATGACTACCCTTGCCAACATGCCAGTGCCATCTCTTGCCAAGATTAATGCCAAGCCAACAAGTTGTCCACATGTACAGAATCACATGGAATAGAGAAAAACCTCTTTTTCCACACGTGCTTTTGGTAAGATGATCTATAGGGGTGCCCTTCACTTAATTTCACCTCACCCCACAGTTAGAAATAATGGAGAGAATATTGCATGTAACTTGAATTGATTAAAAAATCTTTGCTGAATGATGCCACCAACACAAAAAAAACTATGACTCTATTGTGTTCAATGCATGGAATCGTCATTGGCATCATTGCACAAGTCTAACACATTCAATTCAATAGTTGAAGGTGTAATCATACTAACATGTACCAAAAGTAGTCATAACCACTGTTTAATTTTTTGGATTTTGGATTGTAAATAATAATTATATATAAATGTTATTGTGAATACATTATGTACATATCATAAAAATTTGGAATCAATCTAATGAGTAAAAAATACGTATAAGGAATTTTAACCTCTTATAACCATTGTTTAAAAGTTGCATGAAAATAGTTTAAAAGTAGTTATAACATTAAAAGCACAATTTGAAAATATTTTTAAATGACATATTTTTGGATATTTTTTAATACACACCTTAACATAATAATATTTAAAAAAATTAAAGACTTTTAATGTTTTTTTGAAAGATGTATTAAAAAGATTTTAAGAATATTCTAAAAATAAAGCAGTGGTCTAAGGGGATATGTGTGGTTCCTAATAACATGGTTGGACCTTGAAGAATTTTTTTTCCAACACGTTCAATTTCTATAACCATCCACAAGAAGGAAACCAAGAAACATGTTCCAATTTAACACCCAAATGTTGTATGTTAGATTTGAGACTTGAATCTTCAACAACTTTTGCAATATTTTTATGGAGGACAAAGAAAGAACCTGATATGAGGTTTTATACTTTGGATTCAAGTTTTTATATTGCAAGAAAAGTAGCTTCCATCTTTGAAACCTTAAGTTTGATTTGGGTTTCTGCATCCACAATGATTTCTTTAGCATTCTAGAGCTTGGATCCAAGTGTTGTCAATTGTTCTACATTCATTAGACCAAGCCACATAAATTCAAGCTCAAGTATTTGTACATTGACCCTTAATTCATATCCTTCTACTTGAAATTTTTCATTTTCTTTCGTTGTTGCCTCATTCACCATGAGAAATGTTTTGACACATGAAGATAGTACCTTTTCATGAACCTCTACTTTAGTCATTTGTGGTTGAAGGGTCACTAAAATTTCTTGTGTCAAATGTAGCTTATAATCTTGTGTCAAAAAATTAATGTTCTACTTCTAGTGTTGTGAACATCAGGGTTTTATTCTCCGCTTCTCACTTCCCACTTCCCAAGCTACTTTGCAACAAGCTCCTTCAATTCCACCACCTTTTTATCTATTGTTAAGAGTTGGTTCTAAGATGTTGTGATGGATGTGAACATTAGACACCATCTCCCAATAGATGGAATTCATCCATGATGTTCATCCATAATTCATAATTAAGTTTTGGTCAAGTTAAAGTTAATTATTATTTAAGTTCTAGTTAACTCCTAATTAAGTTCCAATTAAATCTTAGTTAACTCCTTATTAAGTTCGAATTAACTCTGAATTAACTTTTAATTAACTTTTAGTTAAGTCCCAGTTAAGTATTAATTAATTCGTAGTTAAATTTTAATTAAGTTTTAGTTAAGTCTAATTAATTCCTAGTTCACTTCTAGATAAGTTTAAATTAACTTTTAATTAAGTTTCATTTAACTCATAATTGACTCCTAGTTAAGAAGGTTCCCAAAAAACTTCATTATTTGATGCACACATAAAAACCTCCTTAGAAGCTTCCTTGAGCTAGGTCCTCAAAGGGGTATAAATAAAAGTAAGACCCCTTATTTCCTTCAGTCTATTCAACATTAATTTAAAGCACAATCTTGCATCATAGCCTTGTCATGTTCTTTTCATGTTCATGTTTGTATACGTTAGCACAATAAAGATCCGCTTTCATGTTTGTTTTACACATCTTATGTTCTTGTTTTTGAATCACATAATCTTGTTTTGTTCCTTGTTTGAAAGTTAGACTTAGACCTTTTTTTCTACCTTTGTTCTTGTGGTTCTTTATGCCCTTGACATATGCATCTACACACATTTGCAATGTTGCCACCTATGCTTTCAGTTCAGTTTCACGATTATTCCACTTTTGCTCCACCACAAATTCTCGAGCTTTGGCTCTTTCCAATTCCAATTTGTGCCTTAGGGTTTTTGCCTATAACATGGCCTAATTATGATCAAGCTCAAAATTAGGCCATTTTTCTCATGGATTTCTCCATGGTTATTATGAAGCTACATTCTCAACATTTCCTCTTGCAAACCACTCTTCTTTGCTTTGTCATGAAGCCACCACAACATCATTGATAACATGGTGGATTTGTTCTTTAAAATACATCTACAACATTTGCCACCAATTCCTCAAGCTTTTCCTTTTGTTCTTTATGGGTGAAGCTCACTTTGCAAAAAGTCTTGTTATTGTATTAATTTAGTGTTATTTTCTAACTCCTTTTACAAGCTTACTACCAAGGTGTCCCTTGATTGGAATTTGCCAACATTGGCAACATTCAATTCTGCTTTCATTCTCTCCTCATATTTACATTGCATTTTTGCTTTTGTGCATAACCATCACCCCATGATCGATAATGCTACAAAGATCCTTTCAAGTTTTTCTAGCACTTCCTCATCAGCAACAACTGTCTCACCTTAAAGGTGTGTCAATTTAACATGAATGTCTTCCCATTGCCTTTGGAGAGTTGTTGCTCTGAATTCCCCATCTTTCTCCTTTGCAAGTGCTTCGTACTTCACGACCCATTCCTCGCTCTCTTTTATAATTACCATCAATGTTAATTTCATGCCTTCAAGTTTTTGCACAAGATGTGTAACATTTTGGCTTGTTGCCATCGCATAAGCAAAGGCCGGACAAACAACCAAGAATAAAAAAAAATGGCTTCAACCTACTTTTGCTTATCCCATGCAATAACTAATTCAATAAGTTCAATGGGTCCATTCACGATTGGGGTACCAAAAAGGAGTGTTTAATTGAAAAGGGATTGCAAAGGACAACTTTAGATTTTTTTTATCTTACATTATTATAATTGTAGTGGATTGTTGTATGGCAATAATTTTTTTAATTAATAAAAATATTTAAAAATAATTTGGATACTATGTAAATGTCATTTTGAGTCATGTAAACTAAAGGAGTCAAGTGTTTAAAGTACATTTAAAAAAAAAGTAATCAAAAGGATGGCATAAAATCATATAATTGATTTCAATTTTTTGGTACGACAAAAACATGCCCCCTTTTATGAATGTACATGTTCATTGGATGAATTTGATAAAAAACCAAATCATATAAAAATTTCGAAGTCTTAAAATTTTGAAGGAAAGGGCTACAAGGCAAAGGACTCATTTTTTAAGCCATTTGATAAAAAAATTATGTTCAATGGGTTCAAAATGTCTAGCTTTGGATGCAAGTCACATGTGCAAGACATATTCTTGCCAAAAAACATGTTTAGTTGTCCACGGAAACTCATTTTGGGATTTTTGGGTATTTTTTGCATTTACGGCATTAAATTAAAATATTCATACACAAGTATGTATGAATGTGAAAAATCACCATTAACACATGAATTATCTTATATTGGACTATTCAATTTTTGTCACTTAAGTTTGTTTCCTATAAATGTTATGTGTAAAAAGTAGCTCTAAAAAGTCCTTAAGTCCTTTTTTCATTTTTTGGTACCCCAATTGTGAATGGACCCCAATAGCAAGACACCAATTCTTTGGCGGCATGTTTTGTGGTTGCCCAAGGTAGTTCAAGGAGTTCACCATTTGTGGTGCAAACTAAGCATGTCATGTATGGAATAGGTAAGAGTGTTGAATTAAAAGTTGGAAAATGTGAATAAGATTTAGTACCAAGTGGCCTTCTTCAACAAAGATCTTCTTGGTATATTGGATTTAGATTGAAATTGTATTCACCCAAAGGTAGGTGCTTTGGGAGGGCATGCATTAGGATGTCAAGCGCTTGTTTCACAAGCACACGGTTCTCAGGCTAGCATGTTCGGAATAGTGCAACAAAGACCTGCATCATGAGTTTTCTTTCACATATTAACCCCAATCACTACTACAACTGTTGTGCAAACAATAGATGAAATCCATTCACCTTGAAGTGCCAAACTTCCACCAATTGATTAAGTATAAAGGTTGTGCAAATATGCACAAAATGTGACATCGGGTTCATAATTGAAAGGGTGTAAGCAATGTGACTAGGTCTATGTAAGTATGGCAACAAACTTGCAAAATAACTTTCTCTAGTGCTTGGTAGGCCTCCAAGAAATGGCACACATTGACAGAAACCCACTCCTTGCTGGCACTTTCTTCCCTCTTTAAGCGATTCCAGCCAAATTTTATGAGCTTTTTACAATGGTGGACAAGATCATTAGGCAAATGCTTGAGCAACAAAGTAGTTAATTATAGCAATTCAATCCAAAGAGGCTCATCATAATCAACATTAACCTCCTTAAGTAGGTCTAGGAGTTTATCAACAATTGTTTTGATTATGATAGTATCCATAACATCCCAATTATGATTGTGCTGGAAAGCATGAGTAAGCATTGGTGGAATGAACATCTACATAACAACCACCAACACTTCACATGGCAACCTTTTGGTTTGAAACAAAAAGCACAAAAGCATTGCCTTCTTCTCTACTAGGGTGTAGCCCTCTCCTACTTGTGCACAACACGTGCATTAGATTACTTAGAGGTCAACTTCTTGTATGATAGTAGACTTAGCAAATTCTAATGCCTTAAAACATGGTGGACTTTTGAAATGTTGTTGTTCTTTCTTTCTACCTTTTGTTACAACTAGAGGTAGGTCTGTACAATAGACATTCACATAATGAACTAGTATTATAATCAAACATATCTAATTGGGTATGAAAACTTGGATCTATTCCAAAGTTTGTGACTTCCAAAATGCTACAAGTTCCTTCTCATACCTTGACTATTGGATCAAACAACAACAATGTGAGCAATGTTGCTTGGTAAGGTCTACATGCAATGATATAAGAAATAGTCATGCAAAATACTTTATCCAAACTTGAGATTGAATCTATTTCAACAAAATAGACCAAATAATAAAATTATACCAATGAGAAGGCAATAGAATAGCTCAAGCTTAAAAAATAGAAATCTTGAGTAGTGGTTTCAACATATCTATGAGCATGCGAAAAAAAATCTAGATTTGGTACTTTTTGAAAAAAAATTAGTGAATGGGCATTATACCTTGAACATATGGTGTCAAACTTTGAGCTCAGGTAGAGGGATGTAAATGCACTTGTCTAAACGATGCTTCACTACTTGTTTTGCCAACATCCACATTTTAGATATGTTTCCATGCATCGGAACAATGGGACAAATGTTTAATAACCCATTTAATTGTCACACATGTATGGTCATAGGATGAAAGTAAAAGTACTTGATTTGAAAAAACTACTTAAAAAAGAATTTACAAAGTTTTTGGGGAACCTTATAATAGCAATTGGATCTATGATCTAGAACCCAAATCCTCAAATGGCTTCTTTTTCATCATCTACTTTTAATTTTTTGAAATCTCACTTTTCCTTTTCATGATGCATCAACATTTTACAAGTACTAAAGATATGCAAAATTTGCTTGCACCTCTAGCCTAGAACTTATTCAGGGTTCAAGACTTAGCAAGTAATTTTCTTGCAATGCTTTGGCCATGCTTTGGCCATGCTTTGGCCCAAGTTAAAAGTCAAAATGTAGGATATAAAGTCTAAGTTCATCCCAATCCCTATAATTTGAAATACTATGGTTTCCTAACCTACATTGTGCACATTGGAGAGCATTAGGTCTTCTTGCAACTCCCATTACAAAAAAAATATTCCAATTTCAAAAAAAAAATTTGAATCCTATATGCATATAAAAAATAATTGTTTCAATTTCTGGGATGGAAGGTCATTTGATTTAAGGAGTAAGGTGTGTTGGTTGCAGCCAAAACTAGAACCTTTGCATCTTAGTTTCCCACATCTTGCCAAACACAAAATTCAACCCATTAGGGAAGAAGCAATCCAAAACCCACAAGATGATGACAACAAAAAACTTGGCTTGTTACTAACAATTACCATAATTTGATTGAAACACGTGTCCACTGATTTCAACAACATGTAATTGTTTTGGACTAAAAATACAACAAACCATTACACATTTTTCTATCCTAACCAAAAGTATTCCCTCATGGCAAGATGTAGGTACCAAATTTTCTTTAAATCATCAAAGTTCATGTACCATAAACAATTCAATGAGTGTATAGTTACCCTTTGACCAAACTATTATCCCTAACATGCTACATATTTCTTAAATGTTATATTCAGTGCACAAGATAGAGCTTTACAACAATGATACCACAAAGAATGTGCAAACTATTAATCATGACTTCCATAAACAAAGACAAGTTGTTAACAATAAGATTTACAGGTAGTAAAAATGATTGACTTGCATTTGGGTGAAAATCCTTTAAGGTGTACCACATAGGAATAAAAAGGGCCTAGTCCTTACTACAATCTTTTTTTACTCTATATTTTGATCCCCATAAAAAATAATGAATCAAAAGTTGTCAAAATTTTAAAAAGGACTATATTTTAGACTTTTACAATTCTAGATTCCATCATAATCATCCATAAATGTGTCTTTACATGGTAAAAAAAGACTAGGTAAAAAAAATAGAAAAGGGTGACGTTGTGACAAGATTTTGGTACACCTTAAAAAATTTGCACCCATTTGCATTAAAAGTTCAGTCTTGATGCAACAATAGGCTTCATTCTCACTTCCTTCGCCATGGGTACCACATAAGGAGTCAATTTCATCAATGAAAATAATGGATGGTGCAACTTCACGGGCCATTTGAAATAAATTGGCCATTAGCTTCTCATCCACTTTGAAACCAAATCAGATGAAAAAAATGCTACAACCCAACTGTTGGAAGTTAAAAGCTTCTTGCCTTGTGTACTTAAAAATGATGAGACAAAATACATCTATGCATAAACTTTGCATATATATATTTACCTGATTAGATCACATGAAACCATGGAAATTCAACCATGTGATATCAACTACTTGTAAAATGTAAGGTTCCAAATATCATCACATTGAATTTCAAAGAAGTCAAAAATGAATTCCACGCACATCAAATCATGCTCTTTTTTGGTGTCCAAACACATATATTTATGGGATTGTAGAAGGTAGTTTGTGAAAAAACTTTGAAGGTAACCATTTTGTCAGTTCCAACAAACTAAATTTAAGCCAACACAAATGAGTGTAGTTAACACAATAATCTTCCAAAGAGAAGTTAAACTAAAGAGGAATCTGAAGAAAGTGGAATTAGCTTTTGTTGCAATTGCTTTTGCAAGGTATGATTTTCTAGTTCCCAAAGGCTCATATAGAAGAAAAGCTCTCCATGGTCTTCGCTTCCCTATATTCATAGAATTGAGGAAAAGGTAAATGAAAAATTATATACTCAAAATGTGCACCCTAAACAATACATTCCAAACTTGTTGAAAAATGTTAAGAAGCCAATTATTGGATTCCACAATCAGACATTAATTCTAGGAAACAACAATGAAGTGTTTTGTTGAAAACATATACATTGGCACATAGTCAAAAGCTGAATTGATGTTGGACTTAATCCTCTTCCAAAATTGCTTGTGCATGCAACAACCTTTAAAGCTAATACCATGGTGAACCATAAAATAATTTATGAACGTGTATAAATTTACAAGGCATTCATTGAAGCAAGGAAGAAAAAAGGAACCCAATAATCATTGTGAGAAGCTTGGTCACTTGAGCTTGAAGAAAATGAGAAACTGTTAGAAACTTTTTTTGGAAACGAGGGTTTAAAAAAAAAACCATGTGAGCCAAAGAAAACTTGAATGATATGCGACTACTAATCTATAAATGTGGCAAAGATGATTGACAATGGAAGAAATGTAAGCCACAAGGTGTTGGGGAGTAAAGAAAAAACCCTAAAAATATGTTTATTCAGGAAGGTATATGATGTGGAAGAAGAAGAAGGTACCACATAATGCATACTTGTGAAGAATTGTGGGAACTTGATAGGAAGAATGACTACCTCCTAAAGAACTTGTTTGGCATGCTAATGAGCATGACCTCCTAAAGAACTTGTTTGGCATGCTAATGAGCATGTTACGCACTTGTCTACTAATCCTTCTCCTTTAACTCTAACATTATTTTCCATCACCATAATTCCGAATCCTCTCCCACAACAACGTTACGTCCACGAAGAAGACCTTTGTGTTGCTTGCAAGTTCAAAGCACGTCAAAGATGCAACGAGTGAACATTGCAACAAGAAGGAGAAGTTGTAGACATTAACACTACTCTTGTTGTTATTGCCACCGTTGCCATCGCCAAAAAAAATGACAAATTTTTTTTTGCCTAAACTTCCATCATTTCGGCACATAATTGTCAAAAATGGTCATTTTGATGCATAATTGTTGATCATATGACCATTTGTAATTGTCATCGTCGACAACCATGGTGTAATTGTCTTAGTGACAAAAAAGGACCCTATACCTAGTATACATGATCTAGTTCCGATTATCATCATCATTGGAATTAATGAACCCACGTGCCCAAGATTAATTCATTTATAAACATCCACAATTATTATTTCACTCTTTCAACTTCAATTTGAAATATTTAATGCCCAATTATTATGAATATTCACTTGAAAATTTTATTAATCACAAGATACCTCTTGCCACATAAAGTGGCTAACAAACATATTTTTTTCAAATAGTCCAATTATTATGTTGGATAATTTTACCTTTAATAATCCCACAAATGTAAGATCCAAACACCTTCAATAAAAAGGTCATAGCCTAATGTGAAATTAGTTAGTTAAGTTGAAATTGGGCACAAATGCCAAAATGCACATGCAAGGTTCTACAAAGGAAAAAAAGCTAAGATGAAACTTGTTTCATTTCAAGTATTTTGTAGAGCTGGGTTTGGCATTGGATCATATATTTTTGTGTGTTGTTTCTTTTAAAGATTGGTTGAAGTGTTGTGGAGAGTTGGGCAAATAGTGAAGAGGGAGCAAAGGAACATCAATTTCATAGGGTAAAATTCTTTTGTGTAGAAGCATTTTGGGAAGAGAAATGGAAAATATAAAATAGTGGGAATCTTTTATTTGAGAAATGAACTTTTGAAGGCTTGTGAGAGGTTTGAAGAAAAACTTGAGCATTTTGTCAAGCAAGAGCATGAGATTGCTTGAGCATTTCATCAAGTAGGAACATGAAAATGCTTGAGCATTTTGTCAAATGAAATGCTTGTGTGCTTGTGCTCTTTTTTAATTTATTTTCTTCTTAAAATTGTGATGGAAAGAAGCAAAAACAAAAGAACAATGGAAAGAATATGCAATTTTTTGTTGTTGTTTCTTTTGTTCTTGGAAATTTTGATGGAAAGAAGTGGGAGAGTAGGAGAATAATGAAGAGAATCCATGATTTAAAAAAAAATCTTGTTCTTTTAATTGTGATTTTTTTGTTGTTGTGGAAAGAAGCTTTTATTTTTATTTTTTCATGCAATGATGAGAAGCAAGAGTAAGAGAGTGATGGAAAGCATATTTTTTTTCTTTGTGAACAATGGAAAAGGAGATTTCAATTTAGATTGGGGCCATTTTTCAATTTTTTTGAGTTATTCATTGTTTCACCCCCAACTTGAGGATTTAAAAAATGCAACAAAATAGGCATGTGAGGAGGAAAAAAAGTATAAACACCCATCCAAACAAGGAAAAATTTAAAGATAATTTTATTTATTAGTAATCATTATTTTATCTTTTAGCCATAGATCTACCATGTAGGAGCCAACTCAAAAGCATGGTAGGCTAATGTGAAATTGAATAAGATCATTCAACTCCTCAATATGGTAATTAAAATCAAACCACCACTCAAGTATTTTGATGGTTTTACAGAATTTTGTGTGCACTTCAATTAAGAAATGATTTGTTTTTCAAAAATTTGATGTGTCATTTGTTAGCATCCCAACAGGGATTTGGCATTAAATGGAGAAGTTCTTAGAACTTCTCTAAACAGTTTTAAAAAAATAGTTTAAAAATGCTACTGAACTGAAATGAAAGTCCAAATGTGATGAGAAAATTTCAAATATTTTTTCGAAATTATGTGATTGTTTTTCAGAGAAATGAAAAATTTGAAAGAATATTCACTGTATATGTTTAATTTGTGTATTTTGGTGGAATTTTGCACAAAGAAAAAACGTTGCAAATTAACCCCTTATTTGTGACGTAAATATATGACTATACAACCTATTTACTACAACATCTATTTAATATTGGTGTTGATATTATTAACTAATAAACCTATGGTGTAGATAAACACCCTACCTTTAAACTTTCCAATTGCATATATCACACCACATAACTTCCACATAATCCAACTTTCGAGAAATGCAAAATGATGACGAGGTGATGGCTTGGACGTCTCGATATGATGCTTCTATTTGAATGTAAGTTGTGTGCAAATTGCAGTCCTTTGGGTAGGAAGAATAGACTGGTAAAGCAGACCTGAAGATGCTAATAGGTTCCATTTCATCTTTGGTCATTTTAATTGCTTCAGATGTAAACATCCATTCTACTATCATGACAAATTTTGGGGGTATTATTGAATATATACCATCATGTTATATATACAAGATAGATACCCAATAATTCCTAGGGACAAATAAATAAAATGTGGTACATTCTGTTTGTTTGGTATGACTTAAATAGTAGCCCTCCAACAAAAGGACAAGAAATAACCTTGCAGTGATGTGAAGTTTTGTAAGATTATGTACCTTGACAAGAGGGTAAATAATACTTGAAACCAAACCTTAGATTATATCAAAAGCCTATATCTACTTACACACTACCACACTGGTACAAACTAGTTTGCGGGTATATCATTAACATGATATTCATCCAGTTGGAATATATTGTCTGGTATTGAATAGATACCCAATTTGATTGGAATTTGTTTGGGTAAAATTTCATGTTTACCCATCATGGGGGAAAAGGGTATGGCCTTTCCCCCTGTGGGTAGACATAGCATTTAAAAATCTGCTTTGAAAAAACTGGGAAATGGGCAGAAGTTTGTCTGTACCAAATTTCTAAAAGCACATGACTAGCCCCGACACCTAATAGCCTTGTCCTTAGCTTAATTGTATCAACTTCAAGGTACATATATGACTTTGATGAAAGGCTAGATGTTCAAAAAGTTCAACTCTTCCTCCTCAGCTGGTATACCAATGTATACACAAAATTGAAAAATCCTGACTTATGCAGGGAGGGGAAGGTTTGTTGTACTCCAGGTTATTTTGAATACTAGATGTTTCCAAGAAGAAAATCTAAAGGTTGAAATGTATTTTGCACACTTAATGAAAATCAGCCTCAAGCAGAGGCTTCTCTAAAGTTTTCCATTGTTGCCATGTTTGATTAGACTTGGCTATACTTTTCAAGACCTTGGGGATTGATTCTCAGATGCTTAAACACAAATAGCTGGAGACCTGTGAGAAGCAAGGTTCACAAAGGACCATGATGGGACTGTAGTATAAACTAGAAACTGCAATACTGATATCCAAAACGACGTGGTTTGCAGGTCCTACGTTTTGCACCAATCTCGGATTCCTTATGGCAATAAGTTACAGTGTTCGGTGGGTATATCCATTTTAACATATCAATCAAGTACACGTAAATCAAATATTAAATAAGAAGAAGCTGTATAACAAAAACCCTAAACCCTAAAGGTATATAGTCTTAAAATATAAGTGCATAGATGAATGTCCAACACATTCACAAGGACAACTGGATGATGTTCAAGAGAATATCATAAGAGTCTTGTTCAAGGTATTAAAGCAATAAATGGAAAAAAAATCCAAAAGGAATGCATTTATTAGTTAGTCACCATAATTGAACTAATCCTCATAACAGCATGCCTTGCAAAATATGGAAATGCATATTATGATTGTGGTTCTACTCTTTTTTTGCTTACCTCAAAGTAATCAGCCTCCCTTGGGTAAAGGTAGACCTCAAAACAAGGGAAATTTGACATATTAACCAGCCAAGTATGATAATTAAAAGGGTAGCAATAAAATTTATTGGCCAGGTAGGATATATATTTACCATGATATTTAAGGGGTAATATATTGGGGTAGAAGACTTACCTGCCCAACACTGGCCATGACCTATACTCAAAAAGTTTCAAATTTTCAGCAAAATCAGCTGGAAAAATCCTTTTGGAAGGGCAGTAGCCTTACAAGGTATCTAACAATGGTCTGTTTCGTGGAGCACCAGATCCTTCTGTTCACCCAATGTGGGAAAGGTTGAATCCCCATCACTTACTGGAACTGTTTACATGACTTTTCTGCATTTTTGGAGTCTGGAAACTCTCAAGGTGCTTCTCTTCTACTGGTGAGCAGCAGCAGGCCAAGAGAGGCCATTTACAACTTGTTCAATAGTCTGACTCAGTCCATGATGGATGGCTGACAATATGATGGCTGCTGCAATTGATTGGTCTGGGGGTGGGGAGGGGGAAGGAAGGAAGGAAGGAAGGAAAGGAGGCACGGAAGTCCCCAATACAGTCTAATTGCATAAGGTTTCATCAGACAGGTTTCTTATACTGGACAACTGGATGAAACCAAAAGTCCAGACCAGTTCATGTTACTGAACGACTGGACAACTGGATGAAAATAAATACTGCACATTCGTCAACACGAGATAGGGCCTTCAGTGAGGACCAACACCTTTTTTTCAACTCTGAACATGCTGAAAGGCTGAAGAATACCAGACTTCCTTAGATGGGTGTACCTATTGAAAATCACATTGCGAAACAATTGGCAGTGGATAGAAAAAGAGGGGATGGGTTGGGCCAGGAGAGGAGGCAAGTAATGGCAGCAGACTTATGTCATAACACAGGCCTTCCGCATGCAGTTCTGATAAATTTGTTGTTTAAGCTTCTTCCATGCACCTAAGGTTGCTGGCTGTTTGTAAGCAATAATGGTCGTGTTCATCCAATATGTGTATGTAAGGCCTATCCCATTGCCAAAAAATTGGCAACAAACAGAAAAAGGTAGTTGTGGGGGCAACCCATACAAAATTGTGTCGCAGCTTGGGGGGGGTGGGGGGCTTGTAGTAGGGGTTCATATGCTTTGTACTTTGAGCTTCTTCCATGCCCCTAAGGTTTAGACATGGCTATATGTCTTCAGGCTTTGAAGTGTTGTCAGAGGACTGGTTTTGACAAAGTTTCAATAACACTCTAATCAGTTTTGTAAGTAGTACAGGATGTTTATGAAGTAATTCTTCTTCATCAGTTTCCAAGCAAACAGTACACAATGTTTTGTTTGGCTCTCTTTGCTGGAGACATGGTGCAGGCTGCTGCAGCACCCTGCCAAGATCTGTCAGGTTTTTTAGATTAATGAATATCTGTGAAGGGATTGAGCTGACTTGCTCATCATTGCTAATTCTTATTTCACACTAACAAAGGCAATGTAGAGAGCATTTCTAGTTCCAACTCAGAACTAACAAGAAGTACTTGACACCAAGATTCAATGGTTGCAGCAATCACTATTTCATTTAAATGTAAGGCTCCACATCAGATTACTGCAGTTCAAAAACTCTTTCATAGCATCATAGCTACAATTGGCAATTCACCCATTATTTTCAGATACATTCGTTTGCTTAGTGTCACCAGCATACAACCTGAAGAAGTTCTGCACTTATGTTCAGATAACACTTTTTTGACTAGTCTTGCCGCACTATAACCTAAATAAAACTCTGCACTTCCACATGCTCCATGTCAGTGTGGAAGCCCTCTAACACGGCCAAGAAATGCTCTATATTACCTCTCAGTCATCTACCACTTTTCTTGCATTTTCAAGACAAACTTTGTTGGCTAGTACTGCTGGAGTAGAACCAAGTTCAACTGTCTAGACCTGTTCAAAATTCAGTACAGAAAGACCTCTAAAATGGCCCCCAAAAGTCCTTTTGCTTCACTTCCACCCTGCCACTGAATGAAGGTTTGGAGCTGCGATCTGGTCCCAACTTCCATTACAAAGGTGGTGGAGCAGCAACTTAAGCATTACTGACCTGCCTGGAAGTGAAGGCATCATAGTCTTCTTTGAACTTCTTGTCAGCTTCATTTGGCTCGTCATCAAGCAGCTGAGGGGCAAATATCTTTATCAGTGCCTCCAATTGATCAATAAATGAATGCTTCAACTGTTCTCCTAAAGTGCGCCCCATTTCCTGCCACCGTTTTTGACACACCTCTCCTGACCTGAAGATGAAGAACATATATACAGAATGTGAAGATGGGACAGAAATTTCTAATATCAGGTGCAAAGGTGACCAACAATCTGTTCACAAAATATAGAACCTACAAAAAGGTATCAGGTTCTTTATACTGTGCAAACTCACATGATGAATCTTCTGCAACAAGCAAGAAATTAATACAAGTCCGCAGACTATTCAGATTGATATTCAGTTTATACAAGTGGTGCCAACATCTACAGGAAAACCCACCAACATCAAAATGCCAATTGCTGTGTATTAAGGGTCAACACAGGGCTCTATCAATCCTGCAGATGGCACCTTGACTGAAACTGGATTTGGTTCCAGGACACAGAGAGCTTAAAAGAGGCCTCACTCAATGGTCTGTTAATCTATGCATTTGTGTGTCTATTGCCAACCAATTGCCATTTAGCCCTTCATCTCACAGCAGAGTACACTCTCCCAGAGTGACATGTCACAGGAGCAAGCAGCTTGAAGTTATTGGAGATCATAAAAACTAAAACCAGTTGAGTGGAAGAAAATGGACCTGTGTTCCAGGAGAGAGTCCCATTCAACCCATTCCTCTGCAACAGGACAGTCTTCCATAATTCTGCCAAAAGATTCAGAGTCAGAACCTGTGACTTGACTTGAGCTGGTATTGGTTTTTATCAGTTGATTCTACAAACTGAGATGGAAATAACAAAGCTAATAGGGATAATGATGATAATGCAGACCCTAGACATTGTGGAATTCACAGCAGGTCAACACAGAATTACAGGAAGAAATAACTCACAAGGAACTCTTAACACATACTTAACCCCTAAATGCTTTAAATTTCCCCCACCCAGGTTCACATAGCTGGGCCTTTTAAACTCCTTACACATTCATGTTTAACTTGCAAGAAATTAGCATTTCAAACTTGGGAACTGTGATAGCCCCTTTCTTTCAGTACCAGAAAACTTACCACCCCTGTATTATCTTAGGTAATGTAGTAACAAGTCAAAAGATTGCAAAATTTCACCTAACTCACAACTGTTTACAACTGGGTCACTTTGCATCACTTAGGACTGTTAACAAAGGAGTGTCCTTGTTTGAAGCCCAATGACATTGACAATGTCAGATTTGCGTGCACTCATGGCTCAACCAATCCACACTTCCAACAGTGTATTACAACAATATCCTGGTAGCAAAAAGATTCATCCAATCCAGTAAAACTATAGCAAGTTTTAAGCTTCAATCAACATGCCATGCTCCAAACCTCCACAGGCTGAAAAACAAAATATTTCAACGCTCTATTTTGCTGATGTACCTTTGGAGCCACATAGATCTACTTACTGTGGAGTATGTCAAGTATGACCTCACTTACAAGGTGACCCACCCTAAGGGAGTTCTAAGCACCCATCTTGCTCAACATCCATCTAGGTAGTGCCTCATAGGTAGGAGACCATTGGAAACTTTCACTTGCATTGTTATTGTGAGTAAAACAACATGCAACCACATTCCCCAACAAATCCAAATACAAAACTAGATTTGGGGTGGGATTAAGAAGTTAAGGAGCCTAAAGTTCAGAATAATGGTATGGGATGGTTTCCAGACACTACAGAGTAAAGTAATGCAAATTTCATGCAAAAGAACTCTGTTTTAAAGATTAAAAACTGTTTTCAGGAACTCTGCTGTCATTAGACACCCAGGGGTACATAACAAGAAAACATTAAGGGCTCAATAAGAGAGAAAGGACAATTAGTAAATAACTTCATAAGTACCAAGAATTTCTCCATACTTAGGATTCAAATCAACATGAAAATAATTGAGATAATAGAACTAAAAGTAAAGTTAGAGAGACATTAGATCTGACAGTATATAGAGGAAATGCAACCCTCAAGAACACATCAAACAAAAACAAAACCAAAACCTAAGGAAAGGAGCAGTTTGAATAATGGTGACAGTCACACACATATTCTGAGAGCTTCAACACCAACATGTATAGTTTTGACCAGCGTTGGGCAGGTATCAGCTTTTGAACATACCAGATGGTACTGGTTTTGAATCTTTAAAATTTTCATAACAGCTGGTACTCGTATTGGATCTTCTTTTTTAGCTTTCATAACAACCTGATCCTGGTATTAAGGTCCAAGACTAATTTTTGGCAGGTATGTGATAGGTATACACCTCATATTGAGACAAATATAGCCCTCATATAAATTTGGTATTAGTTCAAATCATACCAGTCTGGTCTGTTCTCTGATACCAGGACCAGTACCAGTCTATATACCAGGTTTCCAGCCTGGTACCTGTTCAACACTGGTATTGACCAACTACAATAATATCCCCACTGACTTCATCAGCTCCAATGGTGAGTGTAGGTCAAATGTCATACATTTCTGTCACAAGAATGGCAGTTGGCTGATTGATGTTGACTGGGTCAACAAAATCCACAGGAGAAGTAGAGACCAAAGAAATCAAGTCAAAGGGCAAACACAAAAGAGAGAGAAGAAAAAAAAATAGAAATTGAAAGGAAAAACCCAAACAAGATAAGAGGAAGGAAAAAGTGAGAACAAAGGCAGAGGATGTTAAAAGCATGAACTTGTGAGGATAAACTAGGCTTTGAAAAGCTCACTACTGAAGGTTAAGAAGCCATTGAAATAATCATTTTGGAGATCCCTAAGGCAAAAACACCAACCTGCACTCTTTCTCTGTTAAGCAAACCTCTGGTCTGGATTGATGAAAATTTGAAGAGTAACCTTTTCTCTACAGCAGACTAGTTAAACTTGCTATTTAAGCTACAAAGAACTGTTTTGAGGTACACAGTCAATATTTAAGCCTTTGGGTATTGCTACCAAAAATAAAATTGCAAGTGAAGTCGTTAGAAGAAAACAAAACAATTTAGGGTACATGAGTGAACCCTGAAACCAATATAGTTTTTCTCTAGATACATGAAGTTGGAGAATCTCCATATATCAGGATATCAGGAACCAGCAGATTATCTTCAAAATTTCTAACTAACTGTAACCAACCAAGAGGAACTGGACAAGGTAGATTTTGTATCTAACAGGTTGATATTTCTATAGGGAATTGAGAAATCAAAGGAGTGTGACAAAAGAGGAAAAGCTTTTCCAGCACAAAATCTTGAGCAATTCAAGAACTTGATGGCTTCAAGTGCTCCCAGGAAGTGTTTTAATGATCCAACTGTTCTCAGAGGGGATATCAGCTTCCAGCAACTTGGATAATCCAGTTATTGGCCACTAGTAGGATAGCTTTATATAAGGAGTGTAGGTGCTTAAAAACTTCTGAGAGAGAAGTAAAACTGGCTGCAGACTTCATGGTTTTTATCAAGCTTGCAAGCCACAGTTTTCCTTTGAACTTACTAGCAGCAATGAAAGAACTTTGAAGCCTTAAAACTTCTGATCCTCACACACCTGCCTTCCAAGGTATTAAGTATTATATCAAAGAATTAATCACATTGAAATGTGAAACAGCATATTGCTTTTTACAGACAGAGACACAGTTTTTACAACACTTATCCAGGCAGGCAATAACAAAAGAATGCTGGAATGATCGAAGGTGTTTGGAACCTTCAAAACTGCATCTGAAAAGGGATTGAAGAGGAAGCACTATCATGGCTAAGGGCAAACATTGGATTTGGATTTTTTAATGTGGCAAAACAAGGACATTTGAGTTTCATTCACACAAAATTCAATGCACCCCAAATCTGATAATACCTCTTCTTAAAGAGACAAACCATTTTAAGATATTCCACATGAACTTCATACCTCTAGGAAAAAGATCGATAATGCTAGTTAGGACTTGAAAGAATGAAATTACATTAGGTACAAGTACTAAAGCAGGAAAGATTACCTCTGCAGCAGGAGAGCATCATCTGTAATGGCCCAATCTCCACTTGATACCATGGAGGATGCCACCTTATTATACCAAGCATTGAGACAGTTTGCATGTGTACGACTTTCCATTTGATCAGAAATGAATTGCCAGTTGACATTATCACGAAACTGCATCAACAGCCATCAAGTACAAGCAACATGAAACAGATTCAAAACTGTCATAACCAAGCCATTCCACAGGAAAATCATGTAAAAAGAAAAGAACTGAGAAAACCATAAGAAAAATTCCAAACTTACATGTCGATGATCCACTCTGGTATCAGAAGGATCTTTCTTCAACTGAGCATTCACACGAAGAGATGTGTGCACCAACATGCGCAACTTCTCAAATTCTTCTAAAGTCCATTTTCCTGCAACCCAGTGCAAAATAGTTAGTGGCATGGTAGTCAATAAGACGACAAAGCTGTTTTGCCTGCAATTTGCTGTATTGGAGTAGCAAAAGACATTACCCTTTGCTCTCTTTAACTTAGCTTCCCGCCATTTATCTTTGCAGGAATATGAATACCTCCCAACCTTCTCAGCAATCGTTTTCCAGTTGTTGCCATGCTGCTTATGCAACCTGCATTCACATGATCAAATATCCAGGTGTTTTTAGAAGCAAACACTCAGTTAGAAACAGCCAAGCATACAGATCAATCATCACAAAGTTATTGATAAGCACCCCTTGTTCAAATTCTTAACTCTAAATTAAAGCTAGGTTCAGGTTTTGCAGTTTTAGGTTTTGTTTTTAGGCTTTATGTTTGGGCCTTTTAGGGTATAAGAATTTGAGCTTTAATTTTTGGGGTTGGGGTTATGTACAAACAAAACCAGTCAAAACGGACAATTTCAAGTGAGATCTGACGGGTATTTGCTATTCTAAGTCTTCTAACAAGAAGCTATGGAAAAGCCTTGCTGAAGCAAATACTTCATAAGTTCTCCAACTTCATCCTCCTTCCATTTGCCAAGTAAAGTTCCAGGCATCAAAAGCCGATGTGCTCGTGCATACAATGAGCGGAAAGATCGATGTGGTAGACTCTTTGCTGCAACCATCACTTAAACACAACACTTAAGAACGCAATACATGCTTCCATGTCTGCTGATCACAACTACAGCTTGCAAAGATTGAGCAGATCCAGGAGACAGGAGTGAGGAATTGCACTAGAGACCACGAAAGACAAGTCTTGAGAGTTCATTTGCACTTACAAACTTGCTGCCAGCAGCCCCTGCAATCCTTATGGCTCGATGAGTTCAGCACTTTTGCAAGACCCTCATTTTCATCTAACCCTTGCTCCTGCATTGGTACAGCATCACCAAAAGCAGCTTGAATGAAATTCTACCTGTGTGAGTTCACAGCTTAGAATTGAAGAGAAATTGACAGAGCTCACTAACAGAGTACTGCACACATCTATAAGAGGACGCGGTGGTGGAGATCTTACTCTGATGTAATGAAAAATAGCCTTCTTCAGTTCTTCATCTTCCTTCTTGGTGAATTTCCCATGTACCAAATTGGCTCTCAGATGTTGTGTCTTCCAGGTATAGAGTTCAACATCCGAAGCAAGATCCTCTTCTTGATCCTCTGGATCCTCTTGGCTCATGGCTACATGTTTGAGTTCCTCTTCTGGTAGCTTGATTGTTACCTTTTTCTTTGTCTGCAGTGGCTTTAGAGGTGATGCATTCTCTCTGCTCATGATATTCTCCTTGTTTTTACCTTCGTGGGTACCTTCCTTTTCATCCCCTAGCTTCTCGTTCAAACTGGCGTTCCTGCTGGTTTGCTTTTCAACGGCCAGTTCCCCCCTCGGTTTCACAGGACTCCTCGTTGTTGTTGCTGCCTCTGGATCCTTCTTCCCTTTGTCGTGGCTGGTTTCTTGGGATTTTCTGCTTCTGTCACTCATCTCACTGGGACTACCTTCCTGCTGCAGCTGCGGCTTCTTCGTTGTCTTCTTTGGGGCGCCAGTTGATGGGTGCCCACTAGCTTCGTTCAGTTTTTGCCTCTTTTCTTTCACCAGCAGTGCTTCTGAGCCATCGCCATTCTCGATCTTCCGCTTAAACTTGCTCGATGGCACCTCTTCGACACATTTGTTCCCGATATCTGAAGCTTCACGTTCTAATTTACTAAACGACACCTTCTTCGCTCTTTTTTCCTCACGGAACTTTCTGGGATGTACAAACACGCTGTTCTCAGAAGCTGGAGTTCTTCCTGCCTGTCCTTCAGCCAGCTCATCTTCTTTCAGATCCTTCTTCTTCCTCTTCTCCGCCAGATTCAAGCTAGAAGGCTGACTTGAACCATTCTCAGAATCCGGACACCTTCTCTCAATGCTTTCTTTCTCAACTTCAACACCCGTTCTCTTCTCTGTTCCACGTTTCTCAGGAAGCTCCATCCCCTTCTTCTTCTTCGCCATATTCACAATCTCTCGACCCAGATTCGGGGATCAGAAACTACTCTCCCATTCACCTCCCCGGCTGTTTCTCTAAGTTTTCCTATTACCTCGTCCACCGCCCTCGCACGCTATTAATTGTCCTGCCGACGACAACCATCACCACTCTCGCGACTGCAATTCACCAAAACCTCTTTGCCATTGCCGCCAAACGAGAACACACAGTTTTGCTGAAACATGGTAGAATTCAGATTCAGGAACTCGAAACCCTAATTCAGGTACTCGAAACCCCTAAAACCCTCAAAACCCTAATTCCAGCACTGGAAAGCCTACTCCAAGAACACGAAACCCTAATTTGAAGAAACTAAATTAAATTAACATGCTCCATAACACGGTCACAATTTTATTAAATAGCTCGGTGATGAGTCTCCATCCGGTTGTGAGACAACCTACTGTTGGGTAATGACCAAGGGTGGGGCCATTCTCCTTTTAAGGGTCCTATATTTCAGGGACAGCCCCATCCATGGATCTTTATCCTACACTCGGCCATTCCCCACTTAAGGGGCCTATATTTCAAGAATGACCCCACCATGGGTCCTTATCTTACACTCAGCTGAGCCATTCCCCAATTAAGGGGCCTATATTTTAGGAACGGTCCTAGTCCATACCTCACACCATGCTGTCTCACAACCACATGGAGACTAGAGCTTCACAAAGGAACAGAGGACCCAAAAAGGAGATGAGGCAGTAGCCACGTTTGAATTATTAAATCATTGAAGTAGTTAAAGGGCGGGAGAAAGCAACAAGAAATGGCACCATCCTCACAATAAAAAATATCCTCCAAACATTACACATTTAAAAATTGTTCTCCATCTTAAAGGGCTGGCCACACTTGGTGTTAGGGTCATAGTGGTAAGGAATGCACTAACACCCTATCATCACAATGTGCACCTTTGTCATGAGTTTTATTTTAGCTATATGTTTATATCCTAGTTATTGTAGCCAAGGTAAGTTATTTGGAACTAATTTCAATTAGAACAAAGTTTTAAAAATTGTGTTTGGGGATATAATTTTAAGTTTTGTGATTTCAAATCATTTTTGATAATTTGAAATTCCAGAGTACAATGTGTTTTGTTTGCTTTGTAATTTTTAAAATGTTGTGTAATCTTCATTTGCACATGATTTTTGTGTTCGAAATTCCATCTTGTGTTTTAAGTTTAGATTCCTATGCAGTATACCTGAAAAAAAATCTTACATGGATGAAGTCCCAACTACATTCAAATTATGAATTTAATACCTTCCAAGTGAATTTAAAAATTGATTTTTTTTTTTACAAGATGAAAAGTTGAGAATAGTGCCAAACTTAACCTCTAGGCTTCATAAATTAAAAAAATAAAAATAAAAATGAAATGGGAGGTCCAAATTATACCCCCTAACCATTTTTATTTTGGGCCTTGTAAAGTTCACAAGCTCACTAAATTTGGCAGGCTTGGGGAACTTGAGCTCACAATGATGGCGAATTAAAGTTTTGTGCTTCTTGTTGCTTTGCTTCCATTTTTCTTTTTCTTCCTTTTCCTTCTTTTTTCCCCTTTTTTTTTCTATTGTTATTATTGCAATGCTTTCATAATGACAATGATGATAGGGAGGGGAGTTCATCCCCTTCTTGTTGTTATTGTCGTGTTAATTGTCAATGATGATAGTGATGATGAAAGAAAATGATGATGACCATAGGGGCAGCCCAAGTCCACCTTGCCCGATTATTAATGACCCTTGCCACCTAACTTCAAGTTGGGTTATGTGAAGTGACTTTTTGTCCTTCTACTTCTAGTTCTATGAGGTGACTATACTTGAAAGTACATACGCTACCGGTGAAGGAAAAAAAACTACAAGTGTATTTCTAGATGTTAAGTTACATTTATAGTTAAAACTAGATAGCTTACTTCCTATGCATGATTTATAATTTAGAATTGATAGGTATATTTTCCAAGTTCGAACAATCCAAATCCTAGAATTTTATGTTAAATTATCACCCATTCAAACCAACTTTTAAAGATTCAACATCAAGTTCAATTTGGTTGCAGACCACCAGTCATTTAAAATATTATTCCTCTCGCATATGTTGTTCAAATCGAGCTTGCCTTAACTCATTAGAAAGTTAACTACAAGGCACATATGTCTACCAAATTGTAGGCTCTGCACCCAAATTAGTAAGAATTTGTGCTACCAAACCCAAGAGGGTTTGTGAAATTCTTTTAAAATTTCAATCTCACAAAACTATCCTACTCATTTCTATTCTTTCGAAGTACCCCAAATGTCGCAACCCTAACCTTGGGCTCGTGACCAAAGCAAGGGTTTACAAAGGTGTAGGCCAAGACTAGGCCCAAGAGTCACATATCATGCTCTTGGAAGTGCAAAAGAGTGTGAGGGAATGAACCCTCACATTCCCAAGTGAACTCCCATTTTGGGAGTTGGAGTCCCAGTGGACTCCCGAATTTTTAGAGGGCGATTGTAGGAGTCAAAACTCATTGAATTGAAGAGTTGCTTATAACATTGGAAAGATCTTGAAACCTAGATATTTGAAATGGGCTCGCATGACCCATTGGACACCTGAAACACAATTTATGGCCAAAAGAAGGGCCGGGGGTCAAATTGGCAATTTGACTCCCGACCACTAAAAGTTGGGAATCGCTTTGATTTCCTTGCGTGCAGGTGACGTGTGACATATCATTGAAAAGCTTTTGATGAGGGCTACAACTTTACTTTAGACGTCATTTCAATCGAAGGTTTGCACACAAAGTTATGGGCCCCCAAAGTCGTGGGAATCCCAAGTTTGGGAATTTTCGGATTCCCAATGGGAGTCTTGGTACAAAATGCCATTTGGATGTGAGCCTCATGGAGAGGCACAAAATATACTATAAGGGGGAAGGTGGTGGTTTCCCCCAAGTTCGGGCCGTGGTGAATTTTGTGAGTCCGAGTTTGCCCGTGGCTTGTCCTAGCACCAAAAGTGCTCTAACTATGCACTAACCAACTTGTTGTTTGGTTTGTGCAGGTCTGTGTGAATAAGTGAATTGCTTGTCCATCTTCTTAGTCCCATCCCGGAGCTCCAGCACGCCCCTCTACCCTCGAAGTGCTACGAACCAGGGAGTGCGCACTCAACTCCTCGTTCTTTCGTTATTTTAATTTCAAAGTCACATTTGAGTCCATCAAGGAGCTTGGGAGTGCGTCACCAAACATCCAACCCACTCTCCCTCTTTCCACCATCTACTAAAACTCATCATTTTTCTCCTCCCCTTCCCAAGATAAATAACACAAGAAGAGGACCCCCCAAAAACTTTTTTCCCCCAAGCTTTTCATGACCCCTCCTTGAGCTTGTTTTTTTTGTCCAATGGAAGTTGTGGAAACTTTTCCCTCCAATCCATGGCCTCCTCATCTTCCAAGAACCAATGAAAATCGAAAATAATTTGCCCTCTAATGGAATTTAGGATGGGAATTCTTGTGCCCAATGAAACACTAAAAAGGTTCCATCCTCCAATCAAATAGGATGATAATCCTCATGATTAATGGAATTGGAGGATTCATCCTTTTCTTTATCTTCGATGTCTTGATGAGGTTTTTGAATGTTTTGATGAGGTTCTTGAGCTCGATCCTTATCCATTCCATCCGTTTGACTTTCACATCCTACTTTTTCATCTTAATTATTTCAAGTAATTAACTACTAGGATAATTTATCGATAGTAATAAGTAAACATCCTTGAGTTCCTACTTGATTAAATCAACTTAATGGTAATAGTAACATTCTCGCATACCATTTACTCTTTGATATTCTCTAGTTATTTTTTACCATGTAATAATTAACAATGTACTACATAGTACATTGGAATTAAAATTTCCATCACAAGAACCCCCATGTACTTGTAGATCCACTGTTGAAATTAGGGTTCGACAAATCCATTAAAACTAGGATGTCCGGGTTTTCATGAAGTTTCACCGTTGTTGTCACACATTACGCCTACTTTAATTTGTTAAATAAAACATCGACCCTTTTTGAATGTAAGTACCAAATTGTTTCAACTACCCCTTTGGTTTTTGTTGACACATGTGAAGATTAAGTCATGGCGGATGATGTTATTACACCTTCGAATCCTCTAGTTACCCTCGTAGAAGAATAAGAACTTGAAGAAACATTGCTTGATGTGAATGTTTTCCAATAGTCGTGCAATGAAGAATCGTTCAAAAAAGTGGTGCACATTTGAGTTAATTTTTCATCATGGGATCGTCGATTGTTTCTTAACCCACATGCTTTAGCGATCTATTTAGAATTTGTTTTTGCTCGTGGAATTGCGCCAAAAAGGTTTGAAGAGTATCAATGTGAAGATGACGATGTTCATTTTCATTATCGAACTTGGGTTCTTAGTGATGGCCATTATCCTTGGCTATGAGGCCCAATCAACCCCCTTTCCATGGAGCATCGAGTCGAATACCTAGCTCGCACCATTTGTTGCATTCTGGATTTCCTGCAGTTGTGATTTATCCCCTGTAATTCATTTACTAAATTGTAATTCACTTGAGGTTACTCAAACGAAAATGGTAGGATCTAAATTTGATTTCAATTATATTTAGGGACTTGATAGAAGTGAAGATTAAGGAAGGGTGTATTAGGACTACATCATATAAATATTACAAGCACATCATTAGTGCCTGAAGATTATTCTAAAAATAATAATTTAATATTATCATGGCAAAATGTTAGTATTAATCATGGGCTTGAAGATTGTTCTATCTCTATTGGACCTTTCATTGATGCCTTTTCAACTACTTCATGAATCTCAGCATCCTTACTATTCACTAAATATTAGAATAAGACCAATGTTTTGCTGAACACCACGAATTTTGGTGTCTACTTCCACCCCCAACCTACTAAAGATCTGTCATTCCTAATTATGCAACTAAGGTCCTAAAACTATGGTTATCAGCTTTTTGTTGAAAAAATGAACTAACCCAACACCTTATTCACCAATATCGTATTTCAGAAAAGAAAACAACCCCCCCATGCAACCATGCACATTCATCATCCCTTATTTTAACATGAAGTTGCTAAAAACCTCTAATAACCTTACCACATTCGAATATCTTTGATGCAATTTTTAAAAACTGAGATTACCGCACATAGTTGTGTCATTATGGCTCACATGTTGGTGATGGTGATGGTTGTAGCATTTGTTGTTGCCACCCATTATTACTATTCCTAATATAGAAAGAGGGGAATAAAGAAAAAGAAAACATTCGCACTTCAAGGTACTTAAACCTCCTTGGGATTTGAATCCCAAGAGAGTTATTAACAAAAATCACCCCAAAAAACGTCAAAATCATTAAATTTGGCATCAACTTTTATTCTAATTGCAACATGAATTCTCATGCATAACACAAGAACAAAACCTAGTGTTAAACAAAGACTAGTGAATCTATTTGCAAAATTAGATTAAACACTTTTGGTGATTCCTATACATGGTTTTAAAATAGGGGATATTGTGAAGAACATCAATGGTTTTACCAAGTGTGGGGTGTAGTTCAAACCACCCGCACCACCAACATTTTCATTTGGGTGGCACACATCAAATTCAAATACAAATTCATTTCCAAGGTTTGTCACCACTTCATTGTTGTCAGACATGGACAATGTGTAATAAACCACCAAGGGACCTTATCGATATTCAGGGGTGGTTGGCACCATCAAATTGGATGAATTCATCCAAAAGTTTAACATTTGGTGCGATATGTAACACATGCAAAATCCCCAATTGTTAACACCTTTCATCACATGGAAAGGTTTATTCCAACATTTGGACAGGCCACCCATGGACAATTACCATGACTTCAAGTGTGCCCATGAAGTTGAAATTAAAGAGTGGTGACTATATTGGTCGCCCAATTTTGTTTCCATCACCATGGGAACTTTGGTTCTAACTAATGTGGATGTAGCCTTTAGCAGGGTTGGAAAAGACTTGATTTTTTTCCATTAGAAAATTGGGTTTTTGGTTTTAATGAATAAAATTCGATTTTCGCTCTATAAAACTTGGTTTTATTTCAGAGTTGGTCAAGCCCTAGGCCACCCGCACCCCTACCGCCGCCACTGCGGCAAAGGCAAAATTGAATGCCAAACCCTAGTTATTAATATAATCGCAATAAATAAATCGATTAAAACCCAATTATGATGCTATCTTAGGACTCGGGTTTTATTTAAAAACCGAATAAAACTCGATTGAATAAAACCCGATATTGCCAGCCCTGGCCTTTAGCAGTAATGTAATGAGTGGAAATAAAAGTGCTAGTAGCAGTGGGACCATTGAGAGTGGTGGAGCCCTTAGATGTGATGGTTTTGGCCTTTCCACTAATGCATAGGGTCTTATTTCAACATTTGACCATGTTGCAAAATCTTCCAAAAGTTATGATGGAATTACTAAGGGGTTTGGACTAAGAAACTAAAAAGTTTGCAAGAGTTTTAACATAAGTCCCATGAGAGCTTATGGGAGGCCTATGCATAGATTCATAGGTTGATTATGGTGACACAAGGTGTGAAAGAAGTTTAATCTATCCAGTTTTGGCATGGGATTTTAAACAAGGAGTTAAGGAGATGAATGCAAAATGCCATGTTACTTCAATTCACACAACCCATGTTGACCAGTGTGTTCCAATTGTTGGAACTATCAAGTTAATTAATTTAGTTATTTAATTGCACCCCGGTTAATTCAAGATAAATAATGTTAATTTAGTTGTTTCAGTTTTGATCTTGAATTCATTCATGTGTGAATAAGGTTCAGGATATTTTGTGGATGCACTACAAGAAAATGTGGTTTTTTCGATCGGAAAAATTTACCAAAAAATACCCCAATTGTCACCTTGTTCAACTTGACCAAAGTGCCATTTTGAACAAGTCGATTTGGACCTAACCAAAGTGCCATTTTTGGTTGGTTTTTGAACTAGATTTTTGACCAATCAACAATATTTTGATAGCAATTATATATATGTTTTAAAATATTTTAATAATATCTAATAATAATATTAATATATTAATATATTAACCTACTTACCCTATTTAACTTAGGCCCCTTCAGCTAGGCAACCAACCTTAACCCACCTTGCTTAGGGGTTTAAGCTACCTATTTGGGCCGTTTAAGGCCAAAGGAACTTAGGTAGCCAAGGTTGCAAATGTGAGAATTTGAACTCCTCACATCCATTTTGAGAAGTCAAGTCTTTATCATTGTATTACCACTTCAAAAGATGAAATATTTTGTCAACATATTGTAATGAACTTCATTGATTTTTTTTGTCTTGATGTACATATTGTAATATTAATCAATGAACTTCAATTTTTTTACATTACTTACTTAAATAGTAGGTTATGCCATGTACCTACCTAGTACTTATTAATAGATAGCATGTAAGTACCTAGACCTAGTAGGTTACCTACATGCTACTAGTTTAATTTTGAAATTTAATAATAAGTAATAATTAATAATTATTGATCATATAACATTAATTACTGATATTGGATTACATACTATTAATTAATTAATATTAAGGATTGATTATTTATTAATATTTATTAATAATTATTAATTAAAATGTATCAATTATTAAATATTAAATAAACTATTAGTTAAAATAATAAAATAATAAGTTGATGGATTAATTAATTTTTGGTTATTAATTAACATTTGATTCGTGGGTAATTAATTAATTAGCTAAGTTAATAATTATAAATTATCAAGTATTAACTAGTAATTATTAAATATTAATTAATTAATTTACTAAGCCTACATACTTGTACACGTGTCTAAAAGTAGCATGTAGATAGCTTACTAAGCCTTATAAGTACCTATTAAGTGTAATATGCCTAACTTAATTTAGTTGTGGATTTAGATTAAATATATACCTTAGGCTAAACAAATTTATGTATTAAGTAACTAAATTAATATGGTTGATTTGACTAAGCCTGGATTTGACAAGATCTTGACGGACTTTTGCCCTTTTTGACTAGATGTTTGGTTTGTCATGTGGTCAAAAAGTCCATTATAGTTAATTTTTTCAATAGAAAACAACTAATGTTTTTCATGCCCTAAGCATTTAATCAAAATAGCCATCCCCCTTGGTCAATGTGAACATTTTAATCAAGTTGGACTTTTTAAAGGACCATGTTTTCTTGTAGTGATGGGACATAATCTTAGCTTTTGTGATCTCAAATCACTTTTGGTGATTTGTAATTCCAAAACACATTTTATTGTTATGCAAGTTTTTTTTGCAAATTTTATTTGGTTTGGCTTTGTGTTTTGTGAGTTTGGATTCTTGCATTGTTACAAGTGAGTCATATTTTGAATCACCAAACATGTGATTTTTTGAGTTTTGTGCAATTTTAGAAGTTTAGTTGTTTACACAAGATTAATTGTAATAAGTTTTATGGAGTAAGTTTTATTTTCAACATTGTGTGGCATGGGTTTGTTGTAGTTTTATGTTTTGCACATGGATTAATTGTTCAAGAGTTTTGCTCAAATGTTGTGTGGCATTTTGGTTATGCTTTTGTTTGTGGAGTTGCAACTAGTAAGACTTATGACTATGGCATTTGTTCATGGGCATTTATTTATGGACACTTATTCATGGGTAAAGAAAGGTGGTGTGTGTGGGGTTGGTTTTGCTAAATTTTTTGCTACCAATTCCTTGTATTAATAAACACCCATATTTGTCATTGACATGTGGTGGAATGTTGTGCCATTAATGAACAGGGAAACTTTTGAATTAATGTCATGATTTTTGTGTGATAATCACAAAAATGGATATTCATGTTACATGATTTATGTATCTCCATTTTTGTTTGTTGGGTGCACATGTTTTTTATCATTATGTTGATTGGGTTGTTAATTCATTTTTAAGGGGTAATAAGGTTTCATGAGTTGTGTGCCATTGGTTGACAATTTAAAAAGTAAACATAAATTTTAAGTTGATATTTAAGAAACTTGTGCATCTTACATGGTGGGAAACTCAAGGTGAAAGGTTATGTCCAAAAGGTGAAAACAGCGGAAGGATAAAGAGTTGGGGCACGCTCCCTAACTCGTAACACTTTGGGGGTAGAGGGGTGTGTTGGAATTATGGAATGAAGATTAAAAATAGTGACAAGCAAGTCAATTATTCACATGGACTTGCACAAATCAAACAACAAGTTGGTTAATGCGTAATTTGAGCATTTTTGGTGCACGGACGAGCCACGAGCAAACACGGATTCACAAGACTCACCACGGCCCGAACTTGGGGGAAGCCATCACCTTCCCCCTTATAGTATTCACTATGCCTGGCCATGGGCCAGCACCCAAATGTCATTTTGTCTCAGGACTCCCAAGTTGGAGTCTCGAAATTCTCAAAATTGGGATTCCCGTGACTTTGGAGGCCCATACCTTTGTGTTCAAAACTCTAATTGAGGTGAGGTCTAAAACAAAGTTGTAGCCTTTATTGAGAGCTTTCCAACGATATGTGGCATGCCACCTGCATGCAAGTAAATCAGGGCAATTTAAAACTTTTAATGGTTGAAAATCAAATGGCATTTTGACTCCTGACCCTTCTTTTGGCCATAACTTGTGTTTTAAATACCCAAATGGGTCATCAAGCCCATTTTAGACATCTACGTTCTAAGAGTTTTTCCATGGTATAAGCAACTCTTTAATCCAATGAGTTTTGACCCTTGCAATCACCTTCTGAAAATTTGGAAGTCCATCAAAACTCCAACTCCCAAAGTGAGAGCTCACTTGGGAGTGTTGGGGTTCATTTTCTCATACTCTCCTACATTCCCAAGAGCATGAAATGTGACTCCTGGGTTTTACTTTTGGCCTGCACTTTTGCAAGCCCTTGTTTTGGTTGTGAACAAGGCTAGGGTTAGAACACCAAAGAGTTTGGGGGTGCATTAGGTTTATGTGCCTTCCCACATGTGATTTTATTATTGTAGTGAGCCTTGGGGTTGTAGTTGGCATGATTAATGGTTGAACATGGGACAAGGCTACCACCCAATTTTGACCATTGTGTAGGTGATATTTGACCCATGTTTTGTCCAAACATAATGATTAAGGTTTAGTTGGGGATAGGTTGTATGGGATTGGCATTATTGTGGATGTGGTGGATTTGATCATTGATCATCCCATGTTGCATGTGTAGTGGTGAGATTGAGCTAATGGTTGATAGACCACTTTTGTTGTGTTCATGGTGTGTCCAAATTATGTTAACTTCAAATGAAATGTTTTTATGGGTGCAAGTGCTTTAGCCATGCATGTGCAACATCCCTAGGTTTATGTTATGGGGATCATGGTTTAAGGGGTAAGTTAACCTATAACATGTTCAACATCCCTTTAGGTTTAGGAATAGCCCATAGGTCCAACACCTAAGTTAAGGTTAGGGCTCACCACGAAAAAATCAAGAATATCAAGAAATTCTTTTAACATCTCATATTTTGAGACCTCGTTCTTGAACAAGGTGTGACCCAAATATTTCTTAACATCTCATATTTTGGGACCTCGTATCAAGGGCGAAGTGGCCATCAGTTGAACCGGTGTTTTTGCCTGCCCAGACAAGCTGCCTCCACAACAAGGCAATTTAGTGCCAAATTTGCTTTGATGCTATAGTTCCTTGCCTTATAGCGGCAGGGCCCCAAAAAAAAATGTTAATGAAAGACATAAGTCCTAGCATACATACTTCCTAACTAAACTACCAACAAGAAGTAACATACAGATCCATACTTGCCAATCTCGCAGGTTATCAAGCACTCTTAAGGTGCATTTACACTTGGTGTTAAGGACTCTGGTGTTAAGTCCCCTAACACCAAGCTACAATAAACTCTTTGTAAACTAATATTCTCTCTAAACTAGTATGCAGGCACAGCCCGTGGTGGGCCTCATACTTACATATAATTTGTGTAAACTAATATCCTCCATAAACTAATATCTTCTGGCCGGTCCCAAGGATATTAGTTTAGAGAGAGTTTACTCTAGTCATTTAGAACCTTAACCTATTTACCCAAAGATTCTATGTTAAGTTTCACTTAATATTAAGCAATCACCCATTTAACATACACCTAAGATGCCAGCTAAATTTTCACTTAACACTGACTTAACATTAGGTGTGAATGCAGCTTTAAATGGCAGAATTGGCAGGCCTATTCAGGCTGTTCCTTCCTTACCTATTCTAGTTTAGGATCTGCCTATGCAACTTCATGCCCTAGCATGGACCATACTAGGGAATTACTTGGCCTCGGGGTGCTTTCTGCCTACTTGCCTTGACTTAGTACATCACTAGGAGCCAGAATGTGCCCCCTAGAAGGCACATTCTCGTGCATAATTAGCTGTGCAAATGTAAGGTCATGCATGATCTCTAATTACCAAATACATTCATAAATCCCATGGACCCCACCCATGCTTAGATAATAGAAACCCAACCATCCAAATTCTGTGCACCTCATGCATCCAGTATTGCTTTATGAGAGTGTACGGGCTAGGCAGGGGGGCCCATGACACCTGAGTGCTAAGTAGGTGATAGTTTTGTCCTCTTGCGCTAGGAGGATTGGCACGTCTAGGGTCCGGCCATACGTCCATCTGCAGCTGTCATTGTTGTTGCACATTAGACCTGCAGCATGAAAAAGTTCTTTTCCTGTACTTCCCGCACAGGAATTTGTGAATTTGTGAGTACTACAACCCGGTGGTTTTGTCTTCGCTTAAGCTGGCGTTTCCTCAAAACTCAAGTGGAAATCTCATTGTCTTCCATCTTAATTTCCCTTTCTTGGTTTCTCTGAGCTGACTCAGTCACAAGAGTTCTGCATGCATCAATGCTCCATGATGATGCATTTCCAGCTGACATTTCTCATCAATGCAACTACCAATGAGAATCATCATTGCTGCAAAATGGCAGATGTCTGATGAACAGACCATATATTATTCTGCAACTATAGAAATAGATGTTGAAAAATAGATCATAAATGTCTGAAAATTGTACACTAAAATACTTCTACTAGTTCTTAAAGGAGGTGGGGAGGAACGAAAAGTTTATTCCCCTAAAAACTTCCTTATTCCTCCTAAAAAAACTATGTAAATCTTTGGTGTCAAGCACTGAAGCCTTCATGAGTTGTCTCCTTCCTCTTATAAAAATTAATAGAAAGAAGAGAGCAGATTGGAATTCCAATAGATAGACGCTCCTCCTGAGTAAAGAAACAGGATTCTCTCTCTTGTCTTAAACTTGTCCAGGATCTTATGAGTTACACAAGGTACTTCGCTAGCGAGGCTGGAATTTTGTGCACAAGCTATGATACAACCTTCTGACAAATGGGCAGCCTCAAAAATTAACTAACAAAATAAATAAAACAGACTTTTTATTGAGTTGGAATCAGCCTGTAACAACTTACAAGTAGCTAGATAGTAGAAGACCTAGAATGTTTCCTCCCTAGTGTTGTTTTTGAATAAACTATTTTTGGTTTTTTGGGTTTCCCAATTTTGTACAGCAGTCAAAGTGGTGATCATCATCCATAAGAAAATATAGCCTTATTTGGATAATTTTTAAAAAAGACTTTATATTTTATATTTTTGGATATCTACCTACTGGAAATCGATTATAAAACCCTCAGAAATCACTTTTTCACATTTTTCTACTTTCTAATTTGCCAGAAGGAGGGGGGGACTGCTAGATCCTCCCAAAAATTATTTTCCCTCAATCTATCAATAGATCAAAACAAACAAGGGGTGTGTCAAACTGTGGCCGTGCCATTTACATTACAAAGGATCTTAAGGCAAAAGAAGAATTATGGAAACTCAAATATTTTACCATGCAAAAATATAATCTTCAAAAAATCCTCTAAAAGAAACCAAAATCCTTCAAGATGTTATAACTCTATAACTAATCTCAAGTTTCAACATATCATCTTTCAAAAATCATATCAAAATAGACCTTATTACCTAGGGGCCAAAATCCCTTAAGCTACTATACTCTATAATGAATCTAAACACAATATCCTTGCCATGGTAGGCAAGGCCAACAAACTAACAAACAAACAAACAGGTTAACAAAGGGTGATCTTCTAGTTCTTCAAGATAGGGATGAACCACTGGAAAATGATCCCTCTGCAATTTACCAATAA
>Ga0116231_10000107_pt1 | contig 102163 bp, 98 predicted proteins | sample S1TSphgellanicum_2_FD_89695 | JGI IMG/M metagenome (GOLD analysis project Ga0116231, IMG submission 89695) | Host-associated microbial communities from peat moss isolated from Minnesota, USA - S1T2_Fd - Sphagnum magellanicum MG | ecosystem: Host-associated > Plants > Peat moss > Unclassified...
TATTCCCAGTCAATCATGAGCGGAATACTATCGGCCGCTCACAACCCTAATGGTTCGATCGACAGGAATCGAAGCCGTTTCGGAATTTGACGCGCAATGAAGCGCGGCGACGTTGTCACCGTCGCGGCTACCGGCGACGATGGCAAGCCGCGACCCGCGGTGATCGTGCAGACGGATGCGATTCCGGCCGAGCACGCATCGGTGGTCATCTGCCAACTGACTTCCGAATCGACTGATGCACCGGATTTTCGCGTCACGATCGATCCGACCGAGAGCAACGGGTCACGACTGCGATCGCAGGTCATGACCGATAAACCAGACACGGTTCGCCGTGAGCGAATTGGCCGCCGAGTCGGCCGTTTACCCGACTGGGATATCGCGCGACTGAACGTCGCTTTGGCATTCGTCATGGGCTCGGCGGACTAGGAAGGGTTCGCACTCACGAAAGGTGCAGACTGCGCGCGCCGCTGGCAGCCTTGCCCTATGCATATCCGCGACCGCTTCGACCTTGCGATCTTCGACTGGGCGGGGACCATGGTCGACTTCGGCTGCCAGGCGCCGCTCAATGCCTTGCTCGAAGCCTTCGCGCGCCATGACGTCGAGCTCACCGAGCGCGAGGCACACCGAGACATGGGCAAGGCGAAGGCCGATCACCTGCGCGCCCTACTCGCGATGCCGCGCGTCGCCGCGGCCTGGACCAAGGCGAATGGGAAGCCACCCTGCGCGACGGAGGCGCACCGGCAGCCCGATTAGCCCAAGCAAGGTACGCGGCTCCTAAGCTTGGACGCCACATAAGGCTGGTTACGCGCAACCTAGCGCATCGAGATAGGCAGACTTGGTTCGGACTGGTGGTTTGAAATTCCTATCCGCTGAGCTGCTGACGGTCAGCGACTTCACAGGACTGAATACGATGTCCCGGAGTTTCATTCGGCGGCCGATCTGACACGATTCCATCAGCAGCTGACAGCGCATCTCAAGGACCGCAAATAAGACCCGCTGTCCCATCGTGGCTATCCAGGAAAACCACCTCCGCCATCGAGTCCTTCAGCCGAAGCGTTTCGAATCGCCGCCGTTATCGAACCACGCGGCGGGTATGTGCCTCATTGTACTTCGCATGCGTCTGCCCCGCATCCACCGGTACGTAGCCTGCTTGCATCAAACCGGTAAGAACTCGCTCCGTCGGAATGAATCGGTAGCTCCCGCTGGTCCGGTCACTTGCGTACTGCGCGAACACCGCCGGCGCCAGTCGACGAACATGATCGGGCGAGTCTGCAATAGAGAGCGCATTTACATGACGCGAGAACTCCATCCTCAGTGAATTGCGCTCGTTACGAATTCCTAGCTTGTCCCATCCTTGCAGATCACGTCGCGCGCAGTAGTCGAGACTCGCGCGTCCGCGCGACTCACCGCCGCCGACGCCAGATGAGTCTAGGTTATCGGACGTCGTCCAGATCGGCTGATGCGTTCCCTAATGATCTGAGCTATTCTCGGCTCGGGATGTCATGCGCGGATTTACTGACGTGTTCGGGGGAGAAGCGATGAAGACGTCAACACTGTTGATCGCCGCCACGCTCGCACTGAGCAGCTTCGCCGTCGAAGGGGCGCAGCAAACCCCGGCGGACCAGGCTGCGGCCGCTGAAGGCTTGGAGTCAATCAAGGTACCTGGGCTCGATTACGTGTTCGCACGTCCCGGTATCGACTTGAGCGCCTACGACAAGGTCATGCTGGATCCGGTGGAAATTTCATTCGGCAAGAGCCTCAAGTCGGATCGCGCAGGCGGCCCAGTTACCGCGGAAGAGAAGCAGGAGATCAGACACGGACTGAGTACGCTCGTCAAAGGGGAACTGGAGAAACAACTGACGAGTTCCCATCGCTACACTCTCGTCAACCGCGAGGGCGCGGGTGTGCTGCGTATCAGGGCTGAGATTCGCGACCTCTACGTCAACGCTCCGGCTTCCCCCGATTCCTCGGCGACCGGGCGTCCCTATGCGGTCTCCGTCGCGGAGATGCGTCTTGTCGCGGAGCTACGGGATGCTCCGACTGGCGCACTGATCGCACGCGTCGTCGACACCAAGGAGGATCCGCATGCACCATGGCTACACCTCGCTCGTCGCGGCGACTTCGAGGCGGCTGCCCGCACGGCAATAGCCGATTGGGCACGGATCTTGCGTAGAGAATTGGACTCGGCGCACGGAGTAAGCGAGTAACCGCGCGCAGTCGGAAATCTACATGCGAACTCGCGGAGGACAGAAGGCATGAATAGACAATCTGCGTCAGTTGCCGCATTGGTATCGACGTTCCTAGCGACCCTGATCCTACCCGGCCTGGCATACGCCGGCATGCGCTGCGGCAACAAAATCATCGACCAGGGAAGCAGCAGCCTCGAGGTTACCTCGTTGTGCGGCCCCCCTTCGCAAGTTGAAAGAACCACGGAATTCCGCGGCTCGGCAACTACGGTGGACAATAACGGTCGAGTGACCAGGGTCGGATCGGACATTCAAGTCGAGTACTGGACGTACAATTTCGGTCCCAATACCTTGATGGAACGTCTTCGAATCGAAGACGGCGTTGTGGTTGACGTGCAAGCTCTCGGCTACGGCTTCGACGAGCCCTAGCAATTGAAGTAATCGGTCGCAAGTCGTGTCGAAGATCTCGCAGACACGTGCCGCTGCGCCTCCCTGCTCGTCCGCGTTCGCCGTGGGATCGTTGCGCGCGCGAGGTATTCGACAGGAGCCGATACCGGCCAGCGTGACCACGGCGCAGTACTTGCCTTGGTCGGATAGGTGGGTATTCTCGACCGACAGCGCCCAACCCGCCAAGGCATCAGCTCACAATGGATTTTTGACTGACGTTGTCGCGCCATGCAATGATCCGGCCGGTAAACGCTGGCCACAATGGCGTAGAGGTGCTGTGACGCCCGGGTCAGCATGGGGATATGATGGCGGCTGGGGAGAACCACCACATGAATCTCACGTCGATAATACGCCGTGCCACCATTGTGCTGTCTGCCTCAATGGCAGGCGCCAACATCGCCGGGGCACAATCAGCCCAACCTGCTGCGGATGTGGGCAAAGCGGTTTTCCAAGAGCACTGTGCGATCTGCCATGAAAATCCGGCAACCCGCGCGCCGGGAACGGCCTCACTGCATGCAATGTCGCCCAGCTTCATCGTTGGGGCACTGACAAGCGGAATAATGCAGCCGCAAGGCATGCCCCTCTCGCCCGCGCAGCGAGTATCGGTGGCGGAATACCTGACCGGTAGGAAGCTCACGGATGAGGCGGCAATGGCCGGGCGCTGCGCAAGCAGTACTCCCTTATCGCCAATGGACGGATCGTCGTTCAACGGTTGGGGCGCCAATCCCGAAAACTGGCGTTTCCAGCGAGACCCGGGGATCAAGGCAGCCGACTTGAACAGGCTCGAGGTCGCCTGGGCCTTCGGCTTTCCAGGGGCGGTCGCGGTTTTTGGCCAACCGACGATAGTCGGAGGCCGTGTCTTCGTTGGCAGCCAAAACGGACATGTCTATGCCATCGATGCCACGACCGGCTGTTACTACTGGGATTACACCGCCAGCACGGGTGTCCGAACGGCGATTACGGTCGCGCGCATCGGCAAGTCCGACGTCGCCTTATTCGGCGACCGTCGCGCCAATGTATATTCGGTCGATGCGGCAACCGGCAAATTGCTATGGCGGGTGACGCCGGACAATGGGCCGAGGGCCGGGATTACGGGAGCTCCGGCGTTCTACGAGGGACGCCTTTATGTACCTATTTCGGGCGGCGACGACAGCTCAGCCGCGGACCCCAAGTTCGAGTGCTGCAAAGGCCGAGGTGCCGTCATCGCGCTGGATGCCGCGACGGGAAAGACACTGTGGATCACTTACACAATCCCTGATGCGAGACCGTTCGCCAAAAACCGCATCGGCACTCAGCTCTGGGGCCCCTCGGGCGCGTCGATCTGGTCGAGCCCAACCATTGATCGTCTCCGACGGCTGCTATACGTCGGCACCGGCGACAACCACTCGGCGCCCGCGACGGATACCAGCGATTCAGTCCTCGCACTTTCCCTGGATAGCGGAAAAATCCTGTGGAAGCGGCAGTTGTTGAAGGCCGACATGGGCAATGCGGCCTGCCTTTCCACGGACAAGACCAACTGTCCTGAACCTCACGGACCAGATTACGACTTTGGCGCTTCGCCCAATCTCATCACGCTGCCAGATGGCAAGCGCGTGCTAACGATCGGACAGAAATCAGGGATCGTGTGGGCTCTCGATCCCGACGACCGAGGCCGCATCGTCTGGAAAACTCGTGTGGGCGCCGGAGGTATACTGGGTGGTGTGCAATGGGGAACCGCAACGGATTCTAAGTTCGTATTTGCTGCGGTCTCCGATCTTTCATTCGTGACTCTACTTCTCGGTCAGCCACTGGTACCGAACCCGAACAAAGGTGGCGGGCTCTATGCGCTCGATGCAGGCACTGGAGCGCTCGTGTGGAGTGCACCTCCTGTCGCTGCGTGCGCGAACCGGCCGAATTGCAGCCCAGCGCAGTCCGGGGCCGTGACCGCGACGCCGGAGTTCGTACTATCGGGTGCGATCGACGGACACATTCGTGCGTATTCAACCGTTAGCGGAGCGCTACTTTGGGATTACGACACCAGTAAGCCGTTTACAACCGTCAACGGTGTCACAGCAAGAGGCGGGTCGCTCGACTCGGGTGGACCGACGATTGCCGGCGGCTATCTTTTCGTGAACTCGGGCTACGGTCTATATGGCGGTCAGGCCGGCAATGTGTTGCTTGCATTCCGGGCGCGCCCATGACAGCTGACGGCAATGACAATGCTGATGAGTCTCGCAGTTCACTTGCATTACCCGAACTCCAGCCATTGTCGGAACAAGACGGGCACTGTCTTGCCCACGTTCTCATAAGCGTATCGGAGCACTAACGGGCACAAACGAAGAGAGTCGCGCTTGCCGTCCGCTCTTGTCCGAAACTGATGCTCCGAGCAGTCGTAACACTCGGTTCGAGCGACCACGCGTATATCGATACGGACGGGCGCTGGCATTTCGATCTCCATATCGCGCGCGAGCGGCGCGGTGCGCCTAATGCGTGGCAGCCGTATGCGCCGGTGGAAGAACTCGCAACACCGCCATCATCCCGTTGTCCTCGTGGTCGGCGAGATGACAGTGGAACGGGATGTCTCCGGCCAGGGCCGGCGGGAAAGTTAGTTTGATGCGTACACGTCCCGGACGAACCGGCCCTTCCTTGCTGTGATAGCCGGTGGCCGTCGCGTAAGGGACATTCACGACGTCGAGCAGCGGCGGATTATCAACGCGTCGGCCATCCACCTCGAGCAATCGGAAATGGACCTGATGAATATGAAATGCGTGGAGCTCATTGGTCCAATTCTCGACGACCCACTCTTCCGTGGTGCCCGCCTTGACCGTGATCGCCGGTGGATCGCCCATCATATAGGGCTTGAGTACCGCACCGGGCCGGCGCTCCGCGATGTAAAAATCAATCTGATCTGCACTGCCCGGCCGCGGATACTCGGCCAACACGATGGTGCGCTCGCGATCCGTATGCTGTGTCAGTAGCCCGCTGAAGAGAGTAGGGCGCAGGGTCTTAGCGACAGGTAACGCCGCCGCGAGCAATGCAGGCGTCGCCGGGGCGGCCTCAATCACAGCGAGCCGCCGCTCAGGTATCCGGTCCCCCGCGCACCCCGTATCGACCGCGTGACTGACGAGATACGCCTTGGTCCCAATCGGCGGTGCCGCAACCAGAATTTCGAGCCGCCCGGCGGGAGGCACGAGTTGCGATTGGCTCGTTGCCGCGGAAGGCAGTTTCGCCCCCGCGTCGTCAGTCAATGGGCTTCCGTCACGAGCGAGGATCTCGAACGGGAGTGCTTGGCCATGCGCATCCGTGATCGCAAGATCGAGAAATGCATCCGTTGCGGCGTTCAAAATTCGCAGGAGCTGCTTGCCGTTGGCTGCGATTTTGATGTTGGCCAGAGCACTGTCGGGAGCTTCACCGAGCGGCACCGGCGTGCCGTTCAAGCTGATTGCATCAATGGATGAGTTGCGATTGCAAAGCAGCTCATGGGCCGTATCGACCTCCGTCGCATTTGGGTTGGTAGTCCTTTCCGCCTGTCCCGCATTGGTCATGGTCATAGGCGCCGCTGTCATGGCCGCCGCTTGAATCTTCCCCGCATCGAGATCCGGTAGCTGGCGCACAACCAAGACGCGCTCCTCGATGCCGGCGGCATGCCGGGCGTCATCCTGCGGCCCCTCGACGACAATGGCACCCGTGAGGCCCATGAGCATCTGCGCTTGCACCTCGCCATGGACGTGGGGGTGATACCAATAAAGCCCAGCCGGCATGTTGGTCGGAACGTGGTAGTGATAGGTGAAACTTCGCTGTCCACAACCGACGGGCCCGCTGGCCGGATCCGTGCATACGGTGAGCACATCATCCTGCGGCTTGACGGGTGGTACCGCAAAGCCATGCACGTGCAGGTTCGTGGCACCCGTCGCGGGATGTCTCATGCCCGGTAATACCGGATAGAAGCCGGCCGCATTCGGCACCGGCTCATTGGGTGATGCAAGCTTCCCGGGACCCGCGACGGCATCAATCGCCGCCGGATCGGTGATTTCATTTCGGAGTGTGACGTTGAGCGCAGTGCCGAGCCTCACCCGAAGCACGGGTGCGTCGGCGCTGCCGCCCACGACATAGCACAGGCGGCTGCCGTCCTGACGCACTATCATGGTGATGCCGCCAGAGGTCGGCCGGACCTCCGGGAGTTGGTGACCGGGTGGCGGCGTGCCCATGCCGCAAGGTGCGGCGCTCGTGCTCCTTGGATCGAAATCTTGGGCATCCGCGGCAACGGTAATGACTGCCCATGTGAGGGCGCACAAAAGAATGATTCCACGCATGGCCATGGAGGGAGGATAACCTCCCTCCGAACCCGGAAAAAACGTTTTCGTCTTGCTTATTCCCGGAACAGGTCGGACATGACTTCAACGCCCGCGTCGCATGCGTGATTCAGGCACGGAAGCCGGAACGCCGCATCCAGGGTCTTGGTCAGCGAGTAGTGGTCGTAGAATTTCGAGCTTTCGACTCGGCGGTCGCTATAATTCGTTTCGACGATGAACACCACCTGATTCGACGTGCTCGTGCTGTAGTCGTTCTCGTCCCAGAGAATGACGATGGCACTGCGGCTGTTCCGCCAGACCGGGGACGCCTTGATCGCCGTCTCGATGCGCTGGACCGACAGGTCACCCTGCAAGATCAAGGACGGATTCAGACCCTGCTGGGTGCCGTTGTCATCCGCATCGTAGTTGCAGAACGCCGTGCCGTTGCCGCGACCATGCTGGTCATTGCATTGATTCGGGGCAATGAAGGCGAAGTCCGGAACAGTCCCGTTCTTCAAATCCGCATAAAGGCCCTTTTGGCCTTCGAAAGACACGACGCGCTCCAAGCTCAGTTCCTTATTGCTGCCCTCTTGGACCGAGGCAAAATAAGTGAACGGATTGTGCTTCACCGCGTACAGGTAGACGACGTCCGCGGCGCTCACGGGGTTCCCGGCGGTCGAGAGTGCGGCGAAATTGGAAGTGACATTGACGCCATTGGCGTTGTTGCCGCCGATCGAATAGTAACCATCGCTCACGTTGACACCGTCCGCGCCGATGATGGGCAATCCCTCTTGGTAGGACTTCCACGACTTGCCGGCCCAAACCAACTGATCCGCGATCGAGATTCCATCGATCTTCGTGCTCGCCGGTATCGACAGAGTGCCGTTGATGTTGGTCAGTGGCGGCGCCGAGGTTTCGTTCATGCTGTTATCCAGCGCCGGAGTTGCCGCGTCCGTACCATCTTTGCCGGAAATAGGGCAGAACACGCCGGAATTTGGATTGTCCGTGTTAGTCGGCTGTCCCGGGAAAATGTTCGGTATGCACTTGGTGTTGTGCCAGTCGGGGTATTGATCCGACAACTTGTTGAAGTTCGAGCCGCCCACCACTTCGAGATAGTTGGTGGAACTTGGGTGCGCGATCGCGAAGTAGTTGGTTGCGACGTTTGCCTTGGCCATCAGCGAATTGATGAAGGGCGCCTGCGGGTTGTTTGCGATCTGGCCGTAGGCATGGTTCTCCATCATGATCACGAACACGTGGTCGAGCGGTGGAATGCCGTTGGGAACGGGCCCCTGCGTAGCATGCGCGCTGCCCGCTGCAATCAAGGTCGCGACGCTCGATGCAATGATCTTTTTCATCGGTACATTCTCCCCTTTGAAGGTGTTATTGGGTATTCACGTCGGCGTGGTCAAGACTTCAAGTCCGGCGGTATGCGGTCCCGGCGGATTCAAACGCGCCATGTTTTGTCAGGGGTCTGATGGTAGGGAGAAACTGTGACAACAAGGTTTCTGGATTGTTGCCGTGGGCAGTCTTGCAGTCGAATATGAGATTCATGTTGGCGCGCAACAAATCGAGCGCAGCTTCGCGCGCTTAGATGCCAGCTTCACACTTTCGGGTGGTGCGCCCCCGCTCCGCGCCCGGCCTCGCCACTCGGTTTGCTTGATCGAGAGGTGTTCCCACTCAAAATAGTTTCTCGATCTTGAGTCATTTTTCCTTCGCGTGACGCGTACAGGACAGGAGGAACTACTATGAACTTTGCCCTTGTTTGTCGAATTGCGATTCTTACCCTGGCTCCGTGCAGTGGCTGGCCCGTACTCCGGAGTCCACGCTATCCCTGGCGGGCGACGAGGCCACGGTGCAGCTCAATCATATCGACAAGATTATAAGCAACGGCGTGGAGGTTCCGCGCGCGCGCAGTGCTTCACTGCGCATGACTCTGGTCAACGCTCTGCCGGCTCGCGCGAGTACCGGCGAGGACCTGGAGCCCGGCAAAGTGAATTACTTCACTGGCAACGACAGCCGCCATTGGCAGAAGGGTGTCGAGATGCCACCGTTCGTTTCGATAAGCCGATCGTGTACCAATTGGCAAACTGCTTTGGGCGAAAGCTTTGATCGAACAACGAACGGTTGCGGAAGCGCTGCCACACGCACAAATCGCGGACGACTTGCTGTCGCAGGGGGCGCGCTCCCAAGGCGCGAAGGAAATGACGGCCGACGCGCATCAGGTCCTCTTGGATGTGCGGTCGCGGCTCGCCGCGGCCGCGCACTGGGGCACCATGCACTGCGCTGTCGGCAGCCGCAACACGAAATACAGCGTGGCCGACGCGGTGCTCGCGATCGCTTCCGGGTCTGCACCTGATCAGTGCGCGCATGACGAGCAGCTGAACCATCTTTGTGCGGCTCGGTCCGCAGAGGCGGCACGCACGGTCGGCATGCCGGCCCGAGTCGTTGATGTTTTGCGGTCCCCGCAGGCAAGCAACTGGATTGGTTCCTCTCACCTCGAGACGCTGATAACATCAAATTGTCGCTGGCTTTCGGCACAGAAACATTTCGAACACTGTACCAAGCATCACGAGTCCTCGGAGGTCGGTGTGGACGGAATTCGCGTCGGTAAACGGGTGATCGGCGCACAGGCGCCGGTAATCGTTGGCTGGGAGAACATTCCGAGGGTCGAGGGCGGCCCGATGAAGCGGTTCATCTTCACGTGGTTCCAGCCTGTGATGCTGTTCGCGATGATCGCGTTCTGGTACTACGCTCCCAATTCCATCGCCAAGGCATCGACCGCCGTGGTCATCGCCATCGGCTTCAAGGTGCTGCTGCTCGGGCTCGAATGGGTGAACCCGCGCTATGCGAGTTGGCGACTGACCTGGAAGGAATTGGTCACCGACCTGTTTTATGTCGGACTCGGCTACACGCTGTTGCATATGGTGAGCCATTACTTCGGCAGCGATGCAATGGCAAAGGCCATACAGCACACTTTCCATCAGGACGCATTCACCTGGTTCACGGGCCTGCCGCTATTGCTGCAAGCCTTCCTAATCGCGTTCATGTTCGATTTCGGCCAATATTGGATGCATCGCGGGATGCATCACTGGTACCCGCTGTGGCTGCCGCACTCGGTGCATCACTACATCACGCAGTTGAACATCAACAAGGGCGCCGTGGGCAACCCGGTGGAGCTGTTTCTCATTGGCCTCGGTATCGGCGGCTTTTTTGATTTCCTGCCACGCGCCGTTTTGATTGCGGGCGCGTTCGGGTTGGCGATCGGGACCTACCAACATATCAATGTCCGCTTTAATTCGCCGCGATGGTGGCGGTTCCTGTTCAACACGACCGAGCACCACAGCCTGCACCATTCGCAAGACTGGGAGGCCACCCGGAGCAACTATGCCGGGAGCTTTATTTTTATCGACCGTATTTTTGGCACCTGTGTCGACGGTGAAGCTGAACTGCTGGGCTTGGAGGGCGGCCGCCGCATGTCGATCCGCGAACAAATGACCCATCCCTTCACCGAGGCTTGGAAGACACTCAAGGAACGCTTTGACCGACCGATGGCGGTGCCGGCCGAGTGAATCCGTGGTGAACGGCCCGAGGTGAACCTGCGTATTATCGATTGGATATGGCGCATCAGGGGCAAGCTTGCGCTCGCTCCGGGGCAATCGAGCGAGGATGCGTTTGACCGGCTCGATCCCCTGTTCCGTCAGACCGGCACCAGTTATGAACGAAAGAACAACACGCTCACGTTCAGCAAGAAAAATCAGGCGGCTCAGGACAAGATGTCTGTTTTCGATGCCGGCGAGTTGCAGATAGACAAGAGCGTCGGGGGGTCTCTTCTGCGCTACGAGCTGACCAGCAGAACATTGCTTTTTTGCTTTCTAGCCGCACCGCTATTTCTAGGCATCGCTCAGCTTACGACGGTCATCAGCAATTTCGAGAAGCCGACGCCCCATGAACAAAAAAAGCATGTGGACGTGCCGATGAACCCGATAGACAAAGCCTTGGGCGCTCCAGAGCCCGACAATTCCAATAAAGATCATGCCGACCAAGATAAGAAACTCTCTCCCAAGGCCGCCTATATATTTGCGGCGATCTTCGCCGTTCTATATGTTGTGGGACGAATTCTTGAAGACCGGCTGATCAAGGCGCGGTTCGAGAGGTGCCTGCTGGAGGTGCCGTAGACTGCGCCCATCGCGATGAACAAGCGGCTTGCGATGCGCCAGGCCGGCCGCTTACACGCGTTTACCGAGTGTCGCCGTCAGCCGCGCCAGCGCCGCCGAATGATCGTGGCGATCGAGCATTACCTGTATCAGCGTGGCACTGTGCGTGTTTGTTTTGGCCTTCTCCAGGGCCGCGGCCATCTCGCTCTCGGTCGTGACCTTGAGCCCCAAGCCGCTGCCGAGCACCTCTGGAATTCGAAAAAAATTCCAGCGATGTACGTCGTTGAACGCACCGTCGAGCATCGGTCGCTCCGTGCCATAGCCATCGTTGTCGAGGACGATCACGATCGGTGACATGCCGTACCGGGCAACCGTCGAGAGTTCCATGCCGGTCATCTGAAACGCACCGTCGCCAACGAGAACCAGGGCGCGCAGATGTGGCGCAGCGGCCGTTACACCGATCGCGCCAGGCATGGCGAAGCCGAGCGAACAGTAATACGCCGGCGCGAGAAAATGCGCCCCGTCGTGAATATAGAGATCCTTCGCAGCAAACAGGGCGTCACCGGGATCGGCGATCACGATCATGTCGTCGGCGAGGAACGCATTGATCTGATGGAATAGCGCCGCCACCGTGATGGCCCGGTCGCTGGCGACAAATGGAGCGGGCCGCTCTGGGTGCACGAAGGCCGGGGGCGAGCGCTTCGTCCACGCGGCCTCCGCGAGGCCTCGAACGAAATCTTCCATGCGCACCCCGTCGTAGCTGCGGAAGCCGACGGCAACCCGATCCCGGGCGGCATAGACCGCGGTGCTGCGATCGATGCGTGCCGTGTAGATGCCAAGGTTGGTGTCCGTCAACATCGCGCCCAGCAGAAGCACGCAATCGCTTTGCTCGACGTAGTTGCGCACGCCGTCGGCGCTCATGGCGCCTTCATAGACGCCGAGGTAGGCGGGATCGGATTCGGGAAATACCGACTTGCCGCCAAGCGTCGATGCGACGGGTATGCCCGTCGCATGCGCGAACCTGACCAGAACTTCTTGCAGCCGAAAGCGTTGAATTTCCAATCCGGCCAAGATGACCGGGTGCGCCGACGACGCGATACGCTGCACGGCTTCGCCCAAGGCGAAGCGCAGCACGTCGAGATCGCTTTCCTCCGGAGGGAGCGAGCGGCGACGGCCGGGAAGAATCGCGGCGGAGACTCTATCGCGGGGCAGTTCGATATAGACCGGGCGGCTGTGCCGGCGGGCAAGTTCGAGCACGCGATCGATTTCATCCGCTGCGGTATTGGGGTCGTCGAGGACCGTGGTGGCGACCGTGAGTTCGGCGAATACCTTGCGCTGCGTATCGAAATTTCTCACTTTGTGGTGGATCAGTCCGTCGTGCGCCTGCTCCGCGACGCCCGGCGCTCCGCTGACGACCACCACCGGCGAGCGTTCCGCGAAGGCCTGTGCCACCGCGTTGACGATCTTGAGGCCGCCCACCGCGTAGGTAATGCAGACAACCCCGAGGCCATGAAGACGCGCATACGCGTCGGCGGCGAATCCTGCGCCCTGTTCGTCGCAGGTGTTCACGATCTGCAAGGGGCTTTCCTCGAATTTCTTGAACAGGGAAAGAACGAAATCGCCGGGCACGCCGAAGACATGACCGACGTTTTCCGCGCGCAAGCGCCGAATCAAATAATCGCCGATCGTCTCGACCGTGTTTGCTGCTGGAATCGCATTGGGCATATGGCTAGTCCTTGTCGAAGAGTCATGGCTGATCCTGAAGAATGTCGCAGGAATCCCACGGCTGCGCCAGCCGAACCCGCACGCGCCTGTTGCCCAAACTAAAAGGGCGTCCGCATGCCATGCATGCGGACGCCCCGGATCGACTAAGGCTGGAGCGTTACTTCAGGGGAAGAAGTAATTTATCAGCACATTCGTGACGTTGAGGGTGCCCAAGCCCGTCGCCTGGTTATAGCCCAGGGTGGCGCTGTAGGCCGGGTCCTGAACGGTCTTGCTCTGTTGCAACACGCCTAGGCCCAGCGTCGAAGAAGCCGACGTGAAGCAATTCGGCGTACCAGCAAGGCACGGTACCGCGTTGTCGCCGGTCGTCAGCTCGTTGAACACGCAGGCCGGCGAAATGTTCGCGCCGAGGTTCGACTTACAGGTGCTGAGCAGGTAGGGCGTATCGAACTGCAGCTTCGCAAGCTGGTAGTACACCGGTGCCGCATTTCCGAAGAGGGTCGGCTCAGGACCGGCGTAGCCGGACTCACCAACCTGCGCGACCAGAGCCTGCACGCCCGCGAGGATCGGCGCCACGAACGAGGTGCCACCCGCAGCTGAGGACAGGATGTCGTCCACATTCGTCGTGCTGCACGGTGCGCCACCCTCGGCGGCGTCCGACATGCAGAACACATAGAAGTGCGCCCAGAAGCCGTTCGACGCAAACATCGACACGTCGGGCAGATCGCGTGCGCCATCGCTGGGCATGCCCTTGATGCCGATCTTCTGCCAGGACGGCTTCGCGTAGTAGAGGCTCTTGCCGCCACTGCCGCCGACGACGTTCAGGTAGTTCGCATTGTTCGGGTTGTTGCAATTGTGGATCGGCCCCGGCGAACCTACATAAGCGACGAACACTGAGCTCGCGCAGCTGTCGTCCCAGGGGATTTCCGGAATGTAAGACAGCGCCGAACCGAGGTTTTTGCTGTTATTGAGGGACCAGTAATTGCCGATCGTACCTTCGGCGAAGTCGCCGAAGTCCGTGCCGCCGGCAACCGTGTCGTAGGGACTCGAGGCCAGTCCGTTGACGGCGAGACCACCGGTCGCGTAGGCGGCCGTATTGTCGTTGTCGCAGCCGGCAACCGCATTGTCGCCCGCAGAAACGAATACCGCGATACCCTCGGCAGCGGCCTTCTCGATCAAACTCGTCCACTCGGCCTGGAACGACAGCCCGTTGCCCGCTTCGCAGCCACCGTAGCTCACGCTGATCGCGACGCCCTTCGGCGCCTCATTCAGCAGCTTCTCGAGGGTCGTCATGACGCCGAAGGTCGTCGCCGTTTCAGCGCAGCTCGCGAACACGATCTCGGCGTCGGGTGCGACCGCGCTCGACCACTCCGAGTCCAAGGCCGCTTCGCCCTCATCGCCGGTCATGCCCGGGTCCGTACAACCGCCCGGATGCACCACCGTGAGCTTGCCGTGCGTATAGACATTCAGGCCGAACAGTTTGCGGAACGTGGTCCAGTCACTGGTAACGATATCCGTCTGCTCGGCGACGATCAGCGACACGCCTTTGCCGGTGATCGGGCCGGGAAGGTTGGGTGAGGAGCCTGACCGCGCAGGCGTGATGTTATAAATCGTCGCCAGATCTTCGGGTGCGACGGCGAGGTAATAGCCGCCGTCAACCGGGATCGTAAAGCCGGGCGCCTTCTTGACAATGGTCGTCTTACCCTTCGGCGAACGCGATACCGCACCAACCATGTGCGCTGCCGGCCGTGGGAAGAAGTTGCTGAGCGTCACACCGTGTACGACGCCGGCGAGTGCCGCCGGAATGACCGGAGCAGACATGTTTGCCACGTGGTTACCGGTTGCCGTGCTCACGTTATGCAATTCGGTTTTGAACGCGCTGCGTATCTGGCCGGCGGTTCCCGTGAACTCGATCTTCATGAGATCGGGAGACACGCTCTCGACCGTGAAGCCGGAAGACTTCAGCCAATTGACCGTCTTGTCGACGTCGGCTTGGGCCGGGCCAAAGTTCGTCGCGAACTCGGCGGGCGAGAGCCACTTGTGATAATTCGGCGAGCTCTTGTCGAGTTGATCCTCGACCAGCTTGTCGAGCGCCGCTTGGCGCGCGTCGGAGCGCTTCAAGACCAGATGCAAATGCTCGAGTACCTTGTCGTCGGCGACGGCGCCCTTGTCGACGATCTTGTGCAGGCCAACCGGTGCGTCGTAGCTCAGACTCTTGGTGACGGCTGGGTCGACCGAGTCGACGACGGTCGGCACCGCGGCCGGCGCGACGGCGGCGCGGGCCGGCGTCCACGATGCGGCGCACAGTGCGCCACATAGAATGGCCATTGAGAATGGTTTAGTGATCACGAGCTCTCCTTGTGAATATCCCGAGTGCTTATTTCTTAGCCGCTCGTGCAACTAGGCCGAGCGGTTTGGCTCGTGATAAGACCGCATGCGGTTGGTTTCGTCAATAGCCGCGAACTCGCTCACAGAATTAAGTTTGCTCGCGTGCTAAGGAGTTCCAACTGGCGGCGGCGGAGCCGCTTAACATATTCAAGCAGATGGCGAGTGAACGCAGATGCCGCGCGGGATCAGCGGTCCGTCTTATTTTTTTTCTAGTTCCGCCGCCTCTCGTTCTAACCGGCTTTCGGCGACGTCGTACCAAATCGCGTTGAGAACGCCGAAGGTCGACGCCAATCCAAGCCCAAGAATCCAGCTGAAGTACCACATCGTGTTTACACTCCGGTGTCTAGTCGTGTCTTAGTAGCCTTCATGATCGTGCAGGGCCTCGAGTGTGACCTGTCCTTTCATGACACGAAACACCCAACTCGTGTAAATCAGCACGATGGGCAGGAAAAATGCGACCGCAACCAACATTAATCCTAAGGTCTTGGCGCTGCTCGAGGCGTCCCATACGGTCAGGCTGTGATTCGGATTCGACGAAGACGGCATCAGAAAGGGGAACAGTGCGAATCCCGCCGTCAAAATCGTTCCGGCTTGGACGAGTGCGGTGGCGCAGAACGCGGCCCCGGGGCGACGCGCCTGCAGCAGCGTGAATGCGGTCAGGGCTGCAATGATGGCGCCGACCGGAGCCGCCCACATCCAAGGCCATGTATGGAAGTTGTTCAGCCATGCGCCGGTGACGATCGCGACCGTTTTTAGGACCGGGTCCGAAGGTCCGTCGGTATTGACGACGCTCGTGATGTGATACCCACCCAAGGCGTAGCCGACCCAGAAACCCGCGCCCACGAACGCGAGCACGAAGACCAGTGCCGCGATTTGTGCGATGCGCCGCGCGCGCGAGCCCATCGGTTCGCCGACTTTCATGGCCGCGTACGTCGTCCCGTGTAGCACGAGCATCGCCAAGCTGACGACACCCGACAGCAGGGCAAAAGGGCTCAGCAGTTCGAAGAATCCGCCCGTATAAGTCGAGCGTTGCATCGCGTCATAGTGGAATGGAAGCCCAAGAAACAAATTGCCGAAGGCGACGCCGAAGAGTAAGGAAGGCACGGCACCGCCGATGGTCAGCGCAGTATCCCAAACGTTGCGCCAGCGCGGATCGATTAGCTTGTCGCGAAACGTGAAACCCACGGGCCGCAGGATCAGCGCGACGAGCAGCAGGAACATCGCAAGATAGAGGCCGGAAAACGACGAGGCGTAAACCAGCGGCCAGGCGGCGAACGCGGCACCGCCGCCGAGAATGAACCAGACCTGGTTGCCTTCCCAAACCGGTTCGATCGACTCCAATAGCACGCGTCGCTCCGAGTCCTTGCGGCCGAGAAGACGGAACGTGGCGCCCACGCCCAAATCGAAGCCATCCATGATCGCAAATCCGATCAGCAGAATGCCGAGCAATAACCACCAGATCACGCGCAGCGTCGCGTACTGGATCAGCGGCGCGCTCGCCGCGGCGGTCGTGACGGCGTCCATCAAATCGGCTCGGCGCCCGCGAGCGGGGGCACGACGGGTCGCTTTTTCTCAGGCCAATAGCCCAAGCCATCGGGCCCGCGTCGGATCGTGCGTACGATCAGGTACACATCGACGACGGCGAGCGTGGTGTAGAACACGACGAAGCCCACGAGCGACATCCACACGTTGCCGGCCGGGATTCGCGAGACTCCGAGGAACGTCGGCAGAATGCCGTCGACGACCCAGGGTTGCCGGCCATATTCGGCCACGATCCAGCCGACCTCGACGGCAATCCAAGGCAACGGTAGGCTCAAAAAGGCAGTCCACAAAAACCATCGATGCCGCTCGAAGCGGTGTCGGCTCGCAAGGTAGAACGCGGTGGCGAACAGCAGAATGAAAAACATGCCCAGCGTGACCATAAGGCGGAAGCTCCAGAACAGCACCGAGACGTTCGGCACCGTGAGCCACGCGGCCTGATCGATTTGTTGCGCGGTCGCGTGCGCGGGATCATCCGTGTAGCGCAGCAGCAGCATGCCATAGCCAAGATCGTTTTGATGGGCTTCGAACTTGATTTTTGCCTGATCCTGCGTCATGGCGTCGGGATCGACGGAATCGGCGGGACCCGACCGTAGCACCTGGAGCGCCGTGTAGGCATCGATGCCGCTGATGATGCGCTCGCGCGAACGCTCGACCAGTTCGAAAATGCCGGCGACCGGCGTGTCGAACGAACGCGTCGCGATCAAGCCGAGCACCCAGGGAATTTTGACCTCGGCATGCGTCTTGCGCTCGGCCACATCGGGAATGCCGAACAGCGTGAAACTCGCCGGGGGCGGTTGCGTATGCCACTCCGCTTCGATTGCGGCAATTTTCATCTTTTGGTTTTCGCTGTCCAGGTAACCCGATTCATCGCCGAGTACGACGACCGAGAGCGAGCAGGCGAGACCGAAGGCGGCCGCGACCGCCATCGAACGGCGGGCGACTTCGACGTTGCGGCCACGCAGCAAATACCAGGCGCTGATCGCGAGCACGAATACCGATCCCATCGTGTAGCCGGCCGCGACGGTGTGCACGAATTTGGCTTGCGCCACAGGGTTGAACAACACATCGCTGAACGAGGTCAGTTCCATGCGCATTGTGTGGTAGTTGAAATGCGCGCCGACCGGATTCTGCATCCAGCCGTTCGCGACCAGGATCCACAGCGCCGAGAGGCTCGAGCCGGTCGCGACCAGGCAGGTCACGATCAAATGGCCCACCTTGGAAAGCCGGTCCCAGCCGAAGAAGAACAAGCCGACGAAGGTCGATTCGAGGAAGAACGCCATGAGTCCTTCGATGGCGAGCGGCGTACCGAAAATGTCGCCGACGTAATGCGCGTAGTACGACCAGTTCGTGCCGAATTGGAACTCCATCGTGATGCCGGTGGCCACACCCATCGCGAAGTTGATGCCGAACAGCAGCCCCCAAAACTTCGTGATGCGCTTCCAAATTTCCCGCCCCGTCATGACATAGGCGGCCTCCATGATCACGAGGATCATGGACAGACCCAGCGTCAGGGGCACGAACAGAAAGTGATACAGCGCGGTCAGCGCGAACTGCAGTCTCGACAGGGTGACGACGTCGAAATCAATCATGAATGTGTGCCTCGAAAGAACAGCCACCAGAGCAGTGTAAGCCCCAAGACCTTGGCGAGCAGCGCCCAAACGATTTTCGTGCGCAGCTCACGGCGCCATTCGTCTTGTAGTTCTTCTTGGTCGCCCATGAATTCCCTAAGTAAAACCAGTGGTTTAACAGTGAAATATGGTCCTCTCTCCGGGTTGCGCCTGCAATAGGCATTTCCCGCAGGTTTTACCGCAGCTTGGACGCGCTCCCTCGGCGGCCTGTACCATGGTGCGGACATGAAATGGTCTGTACTCGACCAATCGCCGGCTTCGAGCGGCAGCACACAGGACGTGGCCATCCGCGACTCGCTGGCGTTGGCTCAGGCCTGCGATTCCTGGGGATATCACCGATTCTGGGTTTCTGAACACCACAACAGCGACAGCATCGTCGGGACCGCGCCTGAAGTCCTCATGGCGGCGATTGCCGCGACCACGGCGCGGATCCGGATCGGCAGTGCCGGGGTCATGCTCCCGCATTATGCCGCCCTCAAGGTCGCGGAGCAGTTTCGGGTCTTGGAGGCGCTCGCGCCGGGGCGCATCGACCTCGGCATCGGTCGCGCTCCCGGTTCCGATCGACTCACGGCCCAGGCGCTCAACCCGTTTTCCAACGCTGCCGAGGACTTCCCGCGCCAGGTACAGGAACTGCAAGCTTGGGTCGCCGGCGTCCGCTTGCCGGACAGTCATCCCTTTCACCGCATCATGGCGCACCCGCGGGGGCCGAGCAGCCCGGAACTCTGGATACTCGGTAGTTCCGACTACGGTGCAGCGCTCGCGGCGCACTTCGGTTTGCCCTATGCGTTCGCTTATTTTTTTCGGGATGGCGCCGGAGCGGTCGAGGCGCTCGCCCTCTATCGACGCCAATATCGACCAAGCGCGCGCCATCCGGCGCCCCAGGCGACCATCTGCGTCTGGGCGTTGGCCGCGGATACCGAGGCGCAAGCGCGAAGGCTCTTGAGCGCGCGTGAGCATTGGCGCGTCGGCTTCGAGAAGGGACTGCGCGAACCGCTGGTCTCCCCGGAACAAGCCGCGTCCTTTGACTATACGCCCGCGGAGAACGCCTTGGTCGAGCAGGTGCGGCGCGTCGCCATCGTCGGTACCGCTTCCCAGGTCGCGGCGCAACTCGAGGCGCTCGCCGCAAGGCTGCAGCTCGATGAAATCGTGATCAACACCTGGACTCACGATCCGGCCGCGCGCCGGCATTCGTATGCGCTGCTCGGGGATCGACTCGGTGTGCGTGGCGCGGCCGCCTCATGACGGTCATCGAAACGGCCCGGCTCAGCCTGCGGCACCTCGATTACGACGATGCACCGTTCGTACTGGATCTGCTCAACCAGGACACGTTCCTGCGTTATATCGGCGACAAGGGCGTGCGTGACATTGCCAGCGCCTGCGAGTATTTGCGTCAGGGTCCCATGGAAAGTTATTGGCGCTACGGCTTCGGTTTGTATTTGACTTCGCTGCGGGATAGCGGTGTGCCGATCGGCATTTGCGGGTTGGTCAAGCGCGACGCGCTCGCAGATGTCGACGTGGGCTTTGCCTTCTTGGCGCAGCACGCGGGGCGGGGCTATGCGACCGAATCCGCGGCCGCGGTCTTGGAGCACGGCTATCGCGTCTTCAATCTGAATCGCATCGTTGGAATAACGGCGCCCGACAACCACGCATCGATTGCGGTGTTGCAGAAAATCGGCCTGCGGTTCGAACGACTCATCCGGCTGGGGCCGGACGGCAAGGAAGTGAATCTTTTTGGACCTCTCCCCCAGCGCGGCTGAACCCCAGCGAGGCGGACCGCGGGTCCGGCATCCCGAACCCACGTCGGTTCAGTCACCCAGTTCAGTCATCCATCAGGAAGCTGCGCAGCTGTTCGCTGCGGCTTGGATGGCGAAGTTTGCGCAAGGCTTTGGCCTCTATCTGCCGAATGCGCTCGCGCGTGACGTCGAACTGCTTGCCGACCTCTTCCAGGGTATGGTCGGTGTTCATGTCGATGCCGAAGCGCATGCGCAGCACCTTGGCCTCGCGCGGCGTCAGTTGCGCAAGCACCGAGTGGGTCGTCTCACGCAGCGATTCGGTGGTCGCCGAATCGATCGGTGAGGACACCGACGTGTCCTCGATGAAGTCGCCGAGATGCGAATCCTCGTCGTCGCCGATCGGCGTTTCCATCGAGATCGGCTCTTTGGCGATCTTGAGCACCTTGCGGACTTTGTCCTCGGGCATTTCCATGCGCACGGCGAGCTCTTCGGGCGTGGGTTCGCGCCCCATTTCCTGCAGCATCTGCCGGGAAATGCGGTTCAGCTTGTTGATCGTCTCGATCATGTGCACAGGGATGCGGATGGTGCGCGCCTGATCGGCGATCGAGCGCGTGATTGCCTGACGAATCCACCAGGTCGCGTAGGTCGAGAACTTGTAGCCGCGGCGATATTCGAACTTGTCGACGGCCTTCATCAAGCCGATGTTGCCCTCTTGGATCAGATCGAGGAACTGCAGGCCGCGGTTCGTGTACTTCTTGGCGATCGAGATGACCAGGCGCAAGTTCGCCTCGACCATCTCCTTCTTCGCACGGCGCGCTTTCGCCTCGCCGATCGACACTTCGCGGTTGATCTCCTTGATCTCGCTGATCAGAACGTGGAACAGGCCCTCGAGGTCCTTGAGCTTGTTCTGACGGCGCTCGATCTCGTCCTTGAACTTCGCGAGCGGCGCCGAGTAGCGCTTCTTCGCCTTGATGTGCTTGTCGAGCCAGCGCGTGCTGGTCTCGTTCTTCGGGAACGTCGAGATGAAATCCTTGCGCGGCATGCCCGCCTGCTTGATGCAGAGGAACATGATCTCCTTCTCGAGGAGGCGCACGTCCGTCACGTGCTGGCGCAGGTTGTCGATCAATTGATCGAACATCTTCGGCGAGAGCTTGAGCTCCATGAGCTCCGCGCAGATCTTCTTGCGCAGCTTCAAGGTCTTCGGATCCTTCGAGCCGAGCTTGTCGAGCGCGTTGACGTATTGGTGGTGTGCCTTGCCGAGCGAAACGAAACGCCGTGCCGCTTCCTCCGGATCCGGGCCGGTGTCGATGGCCTCTTCTTCCTCGTCGCCATCCGCATCGTCGCTGTCGTCGCCGGCTTCTTCGCGTTCGAGCGCCATCATCTTCGGGTTTTGCGGTTGCGCGATCTCATCGGGCGCGTTCGGATCGACGAAGCCGACGATCACGTCGACGAGACGCATCTGGCCTGCCTTGACCGACTCATAGTGCCGCAGCAGCAAATCGTAGGTGCCGGGGTAGCTGCCGAGCGCAATCTTGACCGCCTCGAGACCTTCCTCGATGCGCTTCGCGATGCGAATCTCGCCTTCGCGGGTCAGCAGTTCGACCGTGCCCATCTCGCGCATGTACATGCGCACCGGATCGGTCGTGCGACCGAATTCCGCGTCCAGGTTGGCGAGTGCGGCCGTGGCCTCTTCGACTGCTTCTTCATCCGGCGCGGCAGTCGCGTCGGTCAGCAACAGGGATTCCGCATCCGGTGCTTTTTCATAGACCGGGATGCCCATGTCGTTGATCATGTTGACGATGTCTTCGATCTGTTCGGGATCGACGATCTCGCTCGGCAAATGATCGTTGACTTCAGCGTAGGTGAGGTAGCCCTGCTCCTTGCCGCGCGCGATCAACAGCTTCAGTTGTGACTGACGCTCGTCGGCGATCTGGGTCGCTGTGCCCTGTGGCGCTTTTTTGATCAAGGTGGACGCCTCGCAATGCTTCGAAAAGGTTTAAACGCGTAGCCGACTAGTATACGTTTTTGGTCACACCCTAGCCAGTCAAGTGACCTCCTCCGGCTGGGCGGGTCAGTGCCTCAATGCGGCACGCCGGGACGTGACTTTGACCGCAATAGCTCGCTTAGTTCCGTCTTTTCCGCCGAATCCAAGCCCATTTCCTCGGCTTTTCGCAGTAATTCATTCATTCGGCGGCCCGGACCATGCTCCTCCAGGAGCTTGTGTACGGCCATTTGCAGCTCGCTGGCCGCCGCCTTGGCATCCGCCACCAAGGGCTCCTGGGCCGCCAATTCGGCCAGACGCGCAAATTCGGGCCGGTCCCGCCAGCGCTCCAGCAAGACCCCGGTCGAGGCAGATGGGGTCCCGGAGGCTTGTTCGAGCAATTCCTGCAGGACGGCGACCCCGGGCTTGTCGACGGATCGCAGTGCACCCGGGTCGGTCACGGCAGCCGCGGCCGAAGGATGGTGCAAGACCAGCATGATCGCCTGGCGCAGCAGATTGCCGCGACCGACGCTGATGCCGCCGCGGGCACCGTATTCGGAGCCGCGCTCGCGCCGCCCTGCGCTGCCGGAGGACTCCTCGTGATCTGCCGGCCTGACGCCGCGACCGCGGGCGCCGATGCGGGCCGCATCCCCGCCGCCGCCGAGCAGGGCCTTCAATTTGGCCGCCGGCATGCGAATTTCGGCCGCCAAGCGATCGGCGAGCAATTCCCGATAAATGCCCTCGGGGATGCGCGCGAACAGGGGTCGCGACAGCGCCGCGAGCTTGGCCCGACCGTCGACGTGGGCAAGATCGACCTGCTCGATCAGTTGTGCGAGCAGATATTCCGACAAAGGCAGCGCGGTTTTCAGGCGTTCCTCGAAACCGGCCGTGCCCTCCGCCGCGACCATCGTATCCGGGTCCTCGCCGTCGGGTAGAAACAGGAACTTCATTTCCCGGCCATCGCGCGCCATAGGCAGCGCATTTTCCAGGGCCCGCCAGGCGGCGGCGCGGCCTGCACGGTCGCCGTCGAAGCAGAAGATGACCTCGCTCGTCAGGCGAAAGATTTTATTCAGATGCTCTTGCGTGGTCGCCGTGCCGAGCGTTGCCACCGCATAAGTGATCCCCGCCTGGTGCAGCCGGACCACGTCCATATAGCCCTCGACGACCATGAGTCGCTTGAAGTCCGCCCGTGCCTGACGCGCTTCATAAAGACCATAGAGTTCGCGTCCCTTGTGGAACAGTGGCGTTTCCGGCGAATTCAGGTACTTGGGTTCGCCTTGATCGATGACGCGGCCGCCGAAGCCGAGCACCCGCGCGCGCGTATCGCGGATCGGGAACATCAGGCGATCGCGAAACCGGTCGTAGAAGCCGGCCTGGCGCTCGCCGCCGCGCGTATCGCGCTCGACGATGAGACCGAGCTGCAGCAGACGACGGCGGTCGCTCTCCTCGGTACCGAAGCGCGTCAACAGCGCGGCCCAGGAATCCGGTGCGTAGCCGAGTCCAAAGCGAGTCGCGGTCGCGGGCGTGATACCGCGGGATTCCAGATAGTTGCGCGCGCGCGGGTTGTCCGCGAGGTTTTGCTCGAAAAAGCGGGCCGCGCCGGCCATGACTTCGTACAGATCGCCGCTGCCGGGGTCGCGCTCGGCTTGCGCTTCGCGCGGCAACTCCAAACCGGCGCGATCCGCTAGATCGCGCAGCGCGTCTAGAAACTCCAGTTTCTCGTAGTTCATCAAGAACCCGACGACGGTGCCGTGGGCGCCGCAGCCGAAGCAATGATAGAACTGCTTGTCCGGGCTCACCCAGAAGGACGGCGTTTTCTCGCCGTGAAAGGGGCAGCAGGCTTTGTATTCGCGGCCGGCCTTTTTCAAGGCTACGCGCGTGCCGATGATCTCGACGATATCCGAGCGGGCGACGAGATCGTCGATGAACGCTTGAGGAATGCGGCCGGCCATGGACCGCGCCGGGTCAACCGCCGAGCTTGGCTTTGATCTTCGCCCCGACGGCAGCCATGTCGACGCGTCCCTGGGCTTTGCCCTTGACGAGATTCATGACCTTGCCCATGTCTTTGATGGTGCTTGCGCCGGTGGCGCTGATCGACTCGCCGATCAGCGCGTCGATTTCTGCTTCGCTGAGCGCGGCGGGCAGGTAGGTCTGCAGCAGGCGGATTTCCGCGGATTCCTTCTCGGCGAGATCGGGGCGGTTGCCGGCCTCGAACTGCACCAGAGACTCTTTGCGCTGCTTGATCATCTTCTCGATGACGCCCATGACCTGGCTGTCGTCGAGCGTGACCCGCTCGTCGACTTCGCGCTGCTTGATGGCGGCCGTGATCATGCGAATGGCCCCGAGACGCTCCTTTTCACCAGAGCGCATCGCGGCCTTCATGTCATCGGTAATGCGCTCTTTGAGCGACATCGACGAGGTATCGACTAGTAAGGACGGGCCGCAGCCGGCGCCGGTGCACTTGCCGGTGCGCCGCCACCCATGCCGCGCATGTTCTCGCGCGAGAGTCGCTTGAGATGCCGCTTGACCGCAGCGGCCTTCTTGCGCTTACGTTCCTGGGTCGGCTTCTCGTAGAATTCCCGGCGACGCAGCTCGGTCAGGACGCCGGCCTTTTCGCAGGCACGCTTGAAGCGGCGCAGGGCGGCATCAAAGTACTCATTCTCGCGGACACGAACGCTAGGCATTCAAACCTCAATAGTCTTATATATAGAAAACGCGGCCGCAATCGGCTCCAGGGGGGCGCATTCTAATCGGCGCCCCCAGAAAAGGCAAAGACCGCGCTCAAGGACTTCCTAGTTATGCGTGTAATTGGCATCGAAAGCTCTTGCGACGAGACGGCCGTGGCCGTCTACGACGCCCGTCGGGGCTTGCTCTCGCACCGGCTCCACAGCCAAATTGCAATGCACCAAGCCTATGGGGGGGTCGTGCCCGAACTCGCCTCTAGGGACCATGTGCGGCGACTGCTACCCCTGGTTCGTGGCGCGATGGCGGACGCCGAGTCGGCTGCCGACAGCATCGATGCCGTGGCCTACACGGCCGGACCGGGGCTCATTGGGGCTCTATTGGTGGGCGCTGGGTTCGCGCGCAGTCTCGCCTTTGCCTGGGGGAAACCCGCGCTCGGCATCCACCATCTCGAGGGGCATTTGCTCGCGCCCTTGCTCGAGGACCCGGCGCCGCCCTTCCCGTTCCTCGCCCTGCTCGTCTCGGGGGGGCATACCCAGTTGGTCGATGTCGCGGGTTTGGGTCGCTACCGGATTCTCGGCCAGTCCTTGGACGATGCCGCGGGGGAAGCCTTCGACAAGACCGCGAAGCTCTTAGGCTTGCCGTATCCGGGCGGCGCCGCCCTCGCGAAACTCGCGCTTGCGGGCAAGAGCGGCGAATTCGTGTTCCCGCGACCCATGCTGGATCGCCCTGGCCTCGAGTTCAGTTTCAGTGGCTTGAAGACGGCTGCCCTAGTAGCCTTGCGCGGCCGCGACGCGAGCGAACAGCTGCGTGCCGATGTTGCGCGCGGATTTCAGGAGGCGGTGGTCGCGACCCTGGCCGAAAAATGTCGGCGTGCGTTGCGCCTCACGGGCCATCGTCGCTTGGTCATCGCAGGGGGTGTCGGAGCCAATCTGCAATTACGCGACCGGCTGCTCGAGGTTGGCCGTGACTGCGGGGCGGAGTTGTATTTTCCGCGGCCGGAGTTTTGCACCGACAATGGCGCGATGATCGCCTTGGCCGGCTGCCTGCGAATGCAGGCTGGTTTGGTGGCCGGCGGAGCGGTCCCGGCCAGGGCGCGATGGGAACTCGGATCTGCCGAGGATTCGACGGATCAGGGTGGGCGCATGGCGACCACCGGATAGCTATAGGGGTTTACAGGTTCAATGGATACGATTTTCATTCACGCGTTGAAGACCGAAGCGATCATCGGCATTTTCGACTGGGAACGACAGGTCAAGCAGACGGTCCTCCTCGATATCGAGTTGAGCGCCGACATTCGCAAAGCCGCGCTCAGCGACTCGATCGACGACACGCTGAATTACAAGCGCGTCGCGAAGAGGGTGCTCGCCTTCGTCGAAACCTCAACGTTTCATCTGGTCGAGACGCTGTCCGAACAGGTGGCCATGTTGATCTTGGCCGAGTTCCAGGTTGCGCGCGTCCGGATCGCGCTCAGCAAGCCCGGCGCGGTGCGCAGTTCCAAGGATGTCGGCATCATCATCGAGCGCGACCAGGCGGATCTAGTGGAATGGCGCAGCCTGAGTCAGCCGCAGTAATCCGCAGCTAAGGCGATGATACAGCTCGATCGCTCGTTGACCTGGGGCGCGCTCGCCGCGATCGCGGAAGGCGAGCCGCTGGTCTTGTCCGAATCGGCCGTGGCGCGCATCGCCGCGGCGCGCGGCATCATCGATGCCTTGCTCGCGCGCGGACTCCGCGCGTACGGCGTCAATACCGGCGTGGGCGCTCTTTGCGATGTCGTCGTCGATGCCGAGCAGCTGCGCCTTTTGTCGCGCAATATCGTCATGAGCCATGCGGTCGGCGTGGGCCCGCTGCTGGGGCCGGTCGAAACGCGCGCCATTCTTGCCGCCGCGATCAACAACTTCGCGCATGGCTGCTCCGGCGTGCGACCGGCGGTCGTCGACTTGCTAGTCGCTCTGCTCAACGAGGACTGCATCCCCGCGGTTCCGTCCGGCGGGTCGGTCGGCTATTTGGTGCAAATGGCGCACATCGCGCTGGTCCTCATCGGCGCGGGGTTCGCGCGCCGTCGCGGCGCAACGCTCGCGGGTCTCGAGGCCCTGCGCGACATCGGGCGGGGGCCACTCGTACTCGAGGCCAAGGAAGGGCTCAGTCTCGTCAACGGGACGCCTTGTGCGACCGGTCTGTGCGTCGTCGCCTTGCTGCGCGCGCAGCGCCTGCTGGATTGGGCCGATGTAGCCGCCGCGATGAGTGTCGAAAATTTGCGGGTGCAGTCCGCGGCCTTCGCGGCCGAGCCCTTGGGACTGCGCCTGTCGCCGGGCGTCGCGACCGTCGGCACGCGCTTGCGCGCGCTCTTGGCGGGCAGCGAGATCCTGGCGCTCTGCGAGGGCCGGCGCACCCAGGACGCTCTGAGCTTGCGCGCGATTCCGCAGGTGCACGGGGCCGTGCGCGATCAGTTCGATTTTGTGGCCGGTGTCGTCGATCGGGAACTCGGCTCGGTCAGCGACAATCCCGTGGTCATGGGCACTGCCGCAGCCCCGAGGGTTTATTCGGAGGCGCATGCGGTCGGCGCCGCGCTCGGGCTTGGCGCCGATGCGCTCGCGAATGCGATCGCCGAACTCGCCGCCATGTCCGAGCGCCGCATCGACCGACTCGTCAATCCCTTGGTCAGCGGACTGCCCGCATTTCTCGCCGCCGATGGCGGTGCGGCCTCGGGATTCATGATCGCGCAGTACACGGCCGTGTCCCTGGTCGCCGAGAATCGGCGCCTTGCGGCGCCGGCGAGTCTCGACGGCGGCGTGACCTCGGGTTTGCAAGAGGACCATTTGAGCCACGCGACGCCGGCCGCGACCAAGCTCTTGAAGATCCTCGATAATGCTGAACTCATCGTTGCGATCGAACTGCTGGCAGCCGCGCAAGCCTATGAACTTCAGCCCTCGCTACCGGCGCTCGCTCGGGCGGCCGGCACCGACGCCGCGTACCGGGCGGTGCGCGCCGTCGTTGCGCCGTATCGCGATGATCGTCCCTTGGCATGCGATATCGAGCGCCTGCGCGAAGTGTTGCGCGCGCAGCGAGCGCCGGTCGCCGGGCCGGCCGCGAAGAGCACGAGCTGAGACGATGCCACGCGCGGTCATCGAGTCCCTGTTTCCGACGCGCATCTACCGGGCACAGCTGCGTGCGCGCGATGCGATGCCGTTCAACGAGCAGTTGCTACGCGAGTGCCGGCAATTGCGCAGCGACGACGCTGCGGGGCGCCGCTGGTCCCTGCGCAACTACCCGGGCGGTTACACCTCATATCATTCGGCCAACAAGATGCACAGCATGTCGCCGACGTTCGCGCGGCTCGAGAAGCTGCTCGGCACTCATGTGGTCAAATTTTTGCGGGCACTCGATCTCGATGTGCAAGCGCGGCCGCTCGCGATGACCGATTGCTGGGTAAATATCATGTCGCAGCACACGAGCCACGGGCTGCATCTGCACCCGTTGGCGACGCTGAGCGGCATCTATTACGTCAAGACGCCCAAGGGGTGCCCCGGCTTGAAGTTCGAAGATCCGCGCCTCGATCGCTTCATGGCCGCGCCGCCGCGACGTGCCGATGCCGCGCGCGAGAATCGATCGTGGGTAACCGTGCCCGTACAACAGGGCCAAGTCCTGTTGTTCGAAAGCTGGCTTCGTCACGAAGTGCCCGCGAACCCGCTACGTGCCGACCGGATCAGTATCAGCTTCAACTATAGTTGGTTCTAGCTGCCGCATCGCAGTTTGCGCGCCGATGGCGCGGCAAATTCTGACAAGAAAGCTGGGCATTAACTGACTGTCGCGAGGCCTTCCTTGGATGCACAGTCGGGGCATGTTGCAAAGCGCGCAAGACCCGCAACGAAGGATTTGGCGACCTGGCTGGTCGTCGGCCGAGCCGAGTCCGCGCCGTAACAGCCTGCTGGCCTGTCTTCCCGCGCCTAGCTACGAGGCACTGAGTCCACAGCTGGAATTGGTCAACCTGGCCCGCGGTGCAGTGATTCATGCCAGTCGCGATCTTGGCCAAAGCATCTATTTCCCCACGGCCGGGATCGTTTCGGTGCTGCAGCTCATGCGCGACGGCCGGTCGATCGAGGTCGCCATCATCGGGCGTGAGGGACTGGTCGGCGCGTCCGCCCTGCTGGGTTGTCAGGACACGGCGAGTCATGTCGTCGTGCAGGCGGCCGGGTCTGCCTATCGACTGAGCGGCAGTGCGCTCCGGCGGACCTTCGGTGCTTGCGATCGGACCCGGGCGATTTTACTGCGCTATACGCATTCGCTGTTTCTGCAGACGGCGCAGACGGCGGTCTGCAGCCGGCATCATTCGGTCACGCAGCAATTGATCCGACGCCTGTTGCTCGCGATCGATCGCACACTGTGTGCAAGTCTTGCGCTCACGCATGAATCGATGGCCGCCAAATTGGGCGTACGGCGCGAGAGCGTCACGATCGCGGCCCAGAAGCTGCAAGCCTTGGGACTCATCAGCTATCGCCGCGGCCGCGTGACCGTGTTGGATCGAGCCAAGCTCGAGTTGCTGTGCTGCGAATGTTATGAGGCGCCACGATCCGACTTGGAGTTGTCATGAACATGATCGAAAGAATGACGAAGCTTGGTGTGTTGTCGGGCTTGTTGGCGCTCGCCGCCGGTTGCATTGTCACGCCGACCGAAGGGTATTACGACCGTGATCATCACCGCTACTACCACGAGCACGCCTGGCACGATTGCGCCGGGCACGATGATTATTGCCATCGCTGATTTGGTCGGCGTCCGCGACCGCGCCGGCTGTCAGCCGACGTCGCTGGCGTGACGCAGGAGCAGCGGTTCGTCGTCGTTGTCCGCGACGTAGCGATCGAACTCTTCGAGATAGCGCATGGTCAAATTGCCCTGCTCGGTAACGGGCACTCTTGCCTTGAGTTCCATTAACCAGTGCCGTTCTTCTTCGCAGATATGGTTCGACACGGCGTGCCGAGTCTGCTCGAGCAAGTCCAGATAAGCCTGGCTCATCGGCGGCAGTCGCTCCAAGGCGGCCATTTGCATTTTGGCGAGCGCCTGTTCGGCATAGGCGGCCGTTGCATGTGATCGCTTGTCAACCGCGGCAAGCGCGGGGTAGAGCACGGCTTCCTCGGCATTTGCGTGGCCGGTCAGAATCACTGCCAGAGTATGTTGTGCCGCCACACGGCCCATCAGCGTCGTTGCGGCTTTGACTTCAGCGAACGCCTCCTCGATCTGCCCATGATGCTCCAGCACCATCGCCAGCCAGGTTCCCGGCGTAGCCGCCTGTAGTGCTCCGGCACGCGCCGCCTTATGGGTCCGATCGCGCTCCCGCGCAGCGATCGCGACCGCGATGTGATCCGATGTGGACATGCAAACCTCCCGGACCAGTGCCAGAGATTGAAGGGTGTCATTCAGGCATGACGCGACTATGACGATGGGTTTGCCCTGCGCATCGTCACGAGGGAAGGGCTGCGTCGCTACGATTTGCTGGAACGGAACTTGGACAGCTGTCCCAGATTCATTTCAGGAATCGCGCGTGCGACCTCGGTCTCGGCCGGATTCTTTGTGCTTTGCGCCATTGTGCTTGCTCCGGCGCCAAGTCGGCGGTCCTTGACGCTAGTCGATGTGGATTCTTGAGACTAGCTTGGCCAATTTAGATCGGCGCCTATGTCGGTGCATCGCCTGTCGCGGTGTCGGCGCGTTCCGACCCGAGGCGCACATTGGAATGCCGACCTTGGTCTGGTATAAGCACTGGAAAATCCCTTACCGAGCGACGCCAATAAGCAATGCATACGCGCGCGTTCCGGCAGCTCTCCCGCTTTCCACTCGCAGCCTACGCCGTTGCTGTGTTCGTCGCGGCCGCCGCGGCGGCCTTGCAGTGGCTCATTCATCCCTGGACCGGTTCGCAGATACCCTTTTTATTTTTTGTCGTTGCGCTGCTGTTCGCGGTAACTGCGCTCGGCCGGGGACCTGCCATCCTCGTGCTGGTGGCGGCAATCCTCAACGATGCGTCGCTCGCGCCGCGCTTGGAGGGACTGCTTGCGCAATCGCCGCATCATCTCGCCAGCTTGTTGATCTTCACCGGCGTCGGCATCGTCGTGATCATTTATGGCAATCGTCTGCGACTCGACTTCGCGCATGCGCAGTTGGCGGAGGAACGGCTTGCCCTGGCGCAGAGGAATGCGGGCGTCGGCATATTCGAACTCGATTTCGCCAGGAACACCGCGTTCGTCTCGCAAAGCCTCTGTCAGATCATCGGCAGGCCGGTCATCCAGGGCGAGATTCCCCTCGACCAATGGCTGGGAGGGCTGCGACCCGAGCATGTCGCAGAAAGTCTGCGCGTCATGAAAGAGCACGTCGCACGCGGTGAATTGCGCTATGAGCGCGAGCAGCGAGTCGAACTGCCGAACGGCGAGATTCGCTGGTTGCTGAACCGGGTCGAGTTGCAATCGGTGCCGGACGGCGTGCTTACGCAGGCGCGCGGGGTCACCGTCGATATCACCAAGCGCAAACAGGTCGACGAACTGCTGCGCGAGACCCAGGCCAGCTTGCGGCAACAATTGCAGGATCAGGATCGTCTGCATGGCTTCAGCCAGGAGCTCGTCGCTGCGCGCGACGATCTGCCCGCGGCGATGCAGGGACTGCTGGAAATCATGGTCGAACTCTATGGAACTCGCCATGGGATCGTGACCTTGTGCAACCCCGACAACAAATCCATCTCGGTTGTTGCACAGGCGGGTTTCGACGATGAGGCGTTCGACGATCTGGCGGTCACGATCAAGGAGGCGGCGGGTTGCGTGCGACCATCGGACCTGCGGGAACTCGCGCCGCCGCATCGACCCGTGGATGACGCCGATCACGAATCGATGCTGGTCGCGCATCGCGCCATCGGCGCGCATGCCGGCCTCCACGGCATCCACAGCGTGCCTCTGGTCGGCACCAAGGGCGAAGTCATGGGCGTGATATCCATGATGTTTGCCAAGGGTCATGCGCTCACCGAGCGGGAGATGAAGCTCGGGCAGGTGTGCGCGACGACCGCCGCAGCCGTGCTCGAGAGAGAACGGGTGCGGGTCGTCTCAACCAGGAATGAAAGGCAATTCGCGGTCGCTCTGAAGTCTTCGGCCGTGCCGTTCAGCATCCTCACGCCCGTGCGGCACGACAAGGGCCACATCGTCGATTTTCGCTGGACCTACCTCAACCCGGCGGCGGCGCGTGCACTCGGTCGCGAGATCAGCGAGCTGCAGGGCAACAGAGTCGCGGCCGTCTTGCCGCGCGCCTGGGACGATGCGGGTCTGTTCGATCGGTACGTGGGCGTGGTAGAGCGCGCGGAACAGTGCGACTTCGAACTGCGCACGAACGCATCCGGCCAGGGCACGCGTTGGTACAACGTCATCGCTTCACCGCTGCAAGGTTCGGTGGCCGTCTGGTTCACGGATATCACGGCGAAGAAGGAACAGCACGAGCTAGTCGAGACACTCGACAAACCTTGAGGCGCCGTGCGGAATTTCCCTCAGAGCCTGCATCGAATCGGAACTGGTCGTTCTGAATGGCCTGTGTGCGTAATCCCCGAAGGGTGTGCAGACGAGTGTGTTGCCCTTGAACTCCGCAGCCCGATTTTTCGATGCAGTGGCGCGAGTATTGAACTCGTACGCCGGCCGCTCCATCGGAATTTTCCGCGCTGTCGGGTCGTCTTTTTCCCACAAATTCCGCGCGACAGCATCAGCGTGAGCATCGCTGCCGGGGCGTCACGGTGTCGACCACGTCGAGTCGCTCAGGTGTTCGTCGAGGCCCTTGCCCGGCGCGCACTGCTCCGAGTAGTACGCGCTTTGCAGGCCGCCGATCTTGCCTCGCTCCTGATAGAAGACCGTGTAGTAGTTGAGCGCGTTGCGTTTCGCGATGGCGTCGGGCACGCCGAGCAGTTTCGCGGCGCGATAGTCGCGCTGCACCGCCTGACACTCGGTCACCGCTTCGTTGAGTTCGCCGCGCACGTGCATGCTCTCGTGCGTGAACATGTCGAGACTCTCGAGTTCATTGCGGTCGGCGCGCTCTGGGTGACTAAGATAGTCCATCAACACTCCGCACCAGGGTTTCTGCAGCACAATCCGACCGGTTCGCGGGTCAGCGTGCCCGGCGGCCAACATGGCCGGATCCAACATCGTGTCAAACAGGGTGTTGCAATGAACCTGCGCGCGATGACCGTCGGCAAGTTGCGTGGCTTTCGCGGATAGAAACCGCTGGAAGCGCCAGGTGTGAACGGGTGGCCACGCGCACAGCAGCGCCAGGCTCACGACCAGCACGAGGTAGGGCTTCGCGATGGGCTGCGGCAAGTCGTAACCCGGGGGCGCAACCAGGCTCGCACGAATTTCGCGGAACGCGCAGTAACAGAAGAACAGGGAAGCGAGTATCCAAAGCACGAAATTCTCTCAACTTGCTCCAGGCCGCTTGCCCTAGCCTTGCCAGACTCAAGTTTGCGCGGGATCGCTGCAGTAGTCGTAGGCTCGGCGCTGCTCGGCGACGACCGTTCTCGTCGCTAGCACGAAGTGAGTGACCGCCCAAAATCCCGTCGGCGCGAGCACCAGCAGCGCGAGTCGCAGGGAGGCGGCGTCGGGTCCCGCACCATGCGAAAACCAGTCGCTCAGGAAGCCGACCGCCTGGGGTGCCACGATTAGATTGAGCACGTTGCCGACCAGCAACGACCAGGCGATGAACAAGGAACGCATGTGGGGTGGCGCGAGATTTTGCAACAGGCCCATACAGGGACCGATATAAAAATAGATCGCCGGGATGTAAATCCAGAACATCCACTTGGCGACGGTCAGCGAGGGTGTCCAGTAGGCGAGAAACGATGGGATCGTCGTCAGGCCGATGCCGATGGCGAGCATCCATAGCACGCGTCGCGGATCGATCATGGAAGGGCGCGCGAGGATCCAGGCGGTCACCACGGTCGCGACCGATCCGCCGATCAGATGGATCGGCCCCGTGACTTCGCCCGCCGCGCCCACGTCGAGATGATACGTGCGCATGAGAAAGGCGGGCGTCCACCACATCAAACCCCAGCCCCAGAGGGAACAGACGCCCGTGCCCATGAGCGTATTCACGGCGGCTTTTTGGCTCCACAGGAAACGCAAAGAGTCGAGCAGGGAGGCCTCGCCCAGATCGCGACCGCCGTCGAGTCGCCCGCGCCGCGGCTCACGCACCGTGAGATAAACCAATAGGCCGACCGCAATACCGGGTATCCCAAGCCCCCAGAATGCGCCGCGCCAGCCCCAAGCGTGCGCGAGCCCCCCGGCGACATCGGCGCCCAGCCACGCGCCGATCGGCGCACCGAGCGCGAACACGGTGAATGCCATCGGTCGGCGTTCGAGCGGGAAATAGTCGGACAGCAAGGATGAGGAGGGCGGCGTACCGCCGGCCTCCCCGGCGCCGACACCGATGCGCGCCAACAGAAACTGCATATAGGTTCGCGACAGACCGCATAGCATCGTGAACCCTGACCAGACCAGCAAGGAGACGGTGAGGATATTGCGCCGGTTGGAGCGGTCGGCCAGCCAGGAAATCGGGATCCCGAAGCTCACGTAGAACAGCGCGAGCGGCACGCCCGTGAGATAGGCAATGCCCTGGTCGTCAAGGCCCAATTCCAGGCGGATCGGTTCGAGTACAGTCGAGACCACATATCGGTCGGCGATGTTGATCGAATAGATCAGGCAGGTGACGGCCAATACGTACCAGCTCGCGAGCAGCGAAGGCGCCTGCGACTGCGGGAGGGGGATGGCTGCGCTACTCCTGAGCATCAGTCGAACATAGCATGTTCTGTCATTGCAGCGTCGGGTAGCCGGCATCGGCTGCTTGTCGCTCGAGCCGCAGCACCGCGGCATAGTCGTTCTGCGGGTCCAGGTCAAAACCGCCGAGCAAAAGGTCGGCGCGCACGGAGGCGAGCGCGGGATCGGCGACGAGCGCTGCAAGACAAGTACGGAGCCTGCGTAAAGTGTCGTCATCGGTCGCCGCGGCCGTGATCAGCGGCAGGCTCGGGCTTGCGGGGCTCCAGCCGACCACGCGCAGGGCCGCGGTGGTCCCTGGGTCGAGGCGCTGCAAGTGCGCGTAGCTCACGCAATCGAGCGCCGTCACGTCGGCTGCGCCCGCGGCAACGACGGCTGCGCTTTGGCGATGGGAGCCGCTGTAGGCGACCGAGGCGAAAAACCGACCGCGCCCGCAGAGCGGCGCGACCGCGGCGCGCAGCAAGTTCATGCCGCTGTTCGAGTCGATTTCGTTGACGACGCAGCGTCGACCCCGCAGATCCGCGAGGCCTGCCGCCGGATCGTCCACGCGCACGACGATGGCGCTGCGGTAGCTCGCACCCGTGCAGCCCGCCGCGGTGTAGATCGGCGTTGCCACTTTGCGCACCGATCTTGCGAAGCGCTTGGCGAGGGGATACTCGCAGGCCTGTCCGAGCAGCAGGCGCGGGTCGCGCCAGGCATCGAAGTGGCCGAGGCTGCGCGTGAGCCGAGCCGGCGCCGGCACTCCCGCGGCCAGAAGTTCGGCGCGCAACGCGCTCCACAGCGCATCATGAGCGCCTGCGAGCTCGGGAAAGTCGTACATCGGCAGCGCCGCGATCGCCTCGCGAGTCACGCGTGGCTGTCGGCGGTCGCTTTTTCGTTCGATGCCGCGTCGGGATGTTCGAGCGGGATGAAGGACCGCAAGCCGTATTGCCACAGCACTTGGGAATAGCCGCCCCGGAACAACAGGGCCGAATCGGCGGCCGAGGATTGCATGTCGCGCCACTTTGCGGGCAGCTGGTACCACGGGATGGCGGGGTATTCGTGATGGGCCATATGCAGATTGTTGTTGAGGAACAGCAGCGCAAAGAAGGGATGCCCCTCGACCACGGCAGTCCGTCTGTGCGGCGCCTCGTCGTAGCGGTGTTCGACGAACGAGCGCAGTTGGCTCAGAGAGACGCTCGGATAAACGATCAACATGACATAGATCCAGAGCGGAATGCCGCAGACACCGACGACCCATGAGAGCACCAGGGCGATGCCGAAGGCATGCGACAACAGGACGCCCCATTGCGCGGGCTTGGCCGAGCGCAGGCCCTGCAGTTGATGGGCCCAAAATCGCGCGATCGTGATGGCCGGACCGATCAGCAGACGCCCGGCGAGCGTGCTGCGAAACCGATAGACCGCCCGTCCGATCGATCCTAAGCCGGCCGCCGCCCCCGGCGGAAGATAAAACGATTCCGGATCCCGGCCGGGGTAGGTGAGTCGTCGGCCGCCGTAGCGGTGATGCAGGAGATGCAAGCGTCGGTAATCCGCGTACGGGATCCAGAGCGCGATCGGCGGCCATGCCAGCAGAGCATTGAGGCGGCGGTACGCGGTCGGGTGACCGTGGATCGTTTCGTGCTGCAGAGATCCATGCCAGGTGATCAGCACGCTGCCGATCGGTGCCGCGATCCAGAGAGGCAGGTCATGGAAGAACCAGGTCAGCAGGAAAAAGCCGCCATAGATGCAGCCGGCGACGACCAGCGTCGGTATTTCCAGTTCGAAGCGATGCGCGGGCTGCGTGACCATGGTTTAGCCGATCATAGCAATTTCTGCGTCGGGCTCCAGTAAATCCAGGGTGAGCCGCGCACCCCAGACGAGCGCTTCCGGCGTTCGGCACCAACGCAGGGCTTCGGCCAGCGGTAATGGGGCGCTGATCGCATAACCCTGCAGAGCCTCGACGCCGGCCGTAACGGCGGCCCGGCCAATGGCGAGGTCGGACACATACTCGGCCACGGTTCCGACGCGCATGAGCCGGGCGAGCCGCACGATACCCGAGACGATTTCCTGGTCGATGGGATTGCCGGCGAGGTTGCGGATGAAGCTGCCGTCGATCTTGAGGTAGTCGACGGTGAAACGCTTCAAGTAGTCGAACGTGGCGAGTCCCGTACCGAAGTCGTCGAGTGCGACGCTGTAGCCTGCTGCTCGCAAACCCTGCACCAAGCCGCTCGCCGCTTCCATGTTCCGAATGGCCTGGCTTTCGGTGATTTCAAACGAGAATTTCTGCGCGGGCAAGCCGGCTTGCTCGCGGCAGCGCTCGATCCAGTCGAACAGCGTGGGCGCCGAAAGACTTGCGCCGGTCAGATTGATCGCGACGCGTTCGACGGCCTGCAGCTCTCCCGGGTTGGCGCCAAACCAGCCAAACGTCTGTTTGATGACCGCCCGGTCGAGTTCCGCGGAGACCACGTTCTGCGACAAGACCTGCGCGACATCGGTGGGCGGCAAGGTCCGCCCCTGATCGTCCTCGATGCGCACGAGAATCTCGAGACTCGGCCGCGTCGTCGCGTGCACAGGCGCAATCGGTTGCGCAAACAGGTGCAGCCGTTCGGCCCTGACCTGATGTTTGATCACGTCGACGAGCAGCTCATAGGCACGCCGTTCCGCAATCAGACCGGGCGACCATTGCCGCAGCAGAGGGGTTTCATGGGCGCGAAACAGCGCCTCATTCAATACCGTGCGCGCGCCCAGCAGGAGTTCGCCTTCGGCCAGCGATCCGCTCGCCGGCACCTCCATGGCAACGCCCAGCAGGCGCATTTCGATGCCGCCGTTACCCCAGCGCCGCTTGAGGATGGACTGCAGTGGTTCGAGCCAATCGATGCCGTCGCGCATCGTGCACGCAAACGTGCCGGGCTGCAGGCGTGCCGGCGATTCGAGTTCCCGGACCTCGCGCAGAATATCCCCGACCTCGCGTTGTAGGTCGTAGCTCGCGCCGATGCCCGCCAGGATTTCGTGCTCCGGCCAGTTGTCGAAGGCCAGCAAGACGATCTTGAACGGCGTCTTGTGCGCGCTGATTGCCGTTGCGAAGCTGCGTTCGTTGAGCAATCCGGTCAGTTGATCGAGTTCCAACTGGCGCTTGATTTCCGCGAACGCGAGGCGACGTTCGCTCGCGAGAGCGGCGAGCAGTTGGCCCATGCCGCTCAGGATCAAGATCACGAGGGCGCAGCGAAACAAATCGAAATTCGCACCGGGCACGCCGAAGGCATGAACTTTCCAGGCTTGTCCGCTCAAGACCGCCACCGCGATCACGAGCAGCAAGGTGTTGGTTCGCTGCGCCGACCGCGTCAAGGCGCACCAGGCAACCAGCGGAAAATAGCAGTAGATCAGCAGATCGGCGTAGTCTGCATTGCGGTTCGCGAACAACAACCAGCGCGCCGTCTCGATGGCCACCGGCACGATCAACACCCATTGCGGACGAGCGCGCGCCGCGCGCGGCCGCGTGTGCGGCTCGGCGGGCTTCGCGAGCCACGCCATCAGAGGTGGGCCAAACAGCACCAGGCCGATGGACTCTACCACGGTATAGGCGAGGAACAGGCCGGGCGCGCTCGCCGGCGCGAAGCGGTGGGATGCCACAGCCCCCAGGGACCCAAGCAGGGCTGCGATCGGGCAGGCAAGCAGCAGGCCGCAGCCGTAGAAGCTGATTTGCCAGCGCAGCGGCGATTCGGTCATCGAGCGATGTTCCGTGAGCGCGCGCAACAGCGCGACCCCCGCCCAGGGACCGCAGGTCTCGCCGATGACGACAAATATCGATCCCGCGCCGGGATAGAGCAGGAAGGTCGGCGCAGCGATGCCGAGTGTGATCCAGGGCAGCAGCCGGGCTCCGAATCGCCAGATCAACGCGAAGGCGATGCCCGCCGGCGGCCAAAACAAGGAGAACGCCAAATCCGAGAAACTCAAAGCCTGCGAGATGAACGCGCTGAGCATCACGATGAGCGCAGCCATAAGGCTCATGCGCAGATCGATCTTGGTTGCGCGGTCGGAAGCCTGGGTCTGCATGCTGAGCGGCGAAGTTCGTGTCCGTGAGAGGATCGCTAGGACACTAGCCTACCCTTGAGTTCATCGCTGGGCAGTGCGTCTCGCTGCGGCTCGCCTGGATTATTGTCAAATCGCCCGCCGCCCTGGGTAGTTGCTAGTAATGCCGGTATCCGGGACCATGCGCCGTGCGTTATCACCTCGTCATCGTTGCGACTCTTGCTCTCTTGCTGTTTGGCGCCGGCGCGACAGCGGCGGAGACGGCATTGGCGGCGACCGCGGGGACCGCGGGCTCCGCCGACTTGGCACCCAAGGGCTCCCCACGCCAGACCGTGGCCGTGCTCAGTGCTGCCGAGGTCGTCGAAATCCTCGACAAAACCGTGGATTGGTACCGTACCTTGGGTACGCAGCAAGAACACGCCACCGAACCGAGCGATCTGTTGATCTTGTTCGCAAACCGCCAGACCGCCGATAAAGTGATTGCCCTGGCTTTCGATATCGCACGCGCTAATGCGGAACTGCTGAGCAGCCAGAGCGGTTCGACCCAAGCTGCGGCGCCGCAGGCGCTGACCGAGCAACTGAATCGGGTGGCAGCGGAACGGCAGGCTGTGGAGGCGAAGATCAGTGTCGCGCGACGCACTAAGAACGCCCAGCTGGAGGGGCTTCTGGGTGAGTTGGCCGTGATCGATGCGCGCAAGAATCTGCTGGACACGATGGCGGAATTTCTGAATCTCAGTGATGCCAACGGCGCGGGCGCCAACACGCTCAAGGCGCAGATCGATGCCATTGCAGCGACCGTCCCGTCGTCGGCTGCCGCAACGCCGGCAACGGTGCCGGGGGTCAGCGGGGCGCCGGGAGTCACGGCGCCAGTCGACCCGAAAGCCACGGCGCCCGTAAGCCCGGTGAACGCGCACTCCGGACTCTGGGGCTTGGCGAGCGAGGTTTTCAATTTGCGCAGCAAGCTGAAGGTGATCGAACTCATCGATCAGCGGACCGCCGCGTTGGCGACGACCTTTCGCACGATCAGCGCGAAGCCAATCGAGCGGCTCAAGACGTATACGGCGCGCAGCGATGCGCTCGATGTACAGTTGCAGAGCGCCAAAGGTGGTGCGGCGCAAGGCTTACGGGACGAGTTCGATACGCTGGCCTGGTTGTTCAAGCAAACCGCGGCGATACTCATTCCACTCAGCAAGGAGGAGGTGCTGCTAGGCCAATATCGGCATAATCTTGCAAGCTGGCACGACGCGACGCAGCGCCAATTGCAAGACGCCCTGTCGGCCCTCGGCGTCCGCCTGGCCATACTCGCCGCGATTCTCGCGGTCGTGTTTCTGTTCGCTGAATTGTGGCGTCGTGCGGTGCTGCGCTATTCGCACGAGCCGCGGCGTCGCAATCAATTGCTCCTGATTCGCAAGATCGTGCTCTGGGCGGTGGTGGTCTTGATCGTCGGCCTGAGTTTTGCGACCGAAATCTCCACGCTCGCGACATTTGCGGGATTGCTCACGGCCGGTCTTGCAGTCGCGATGCAAAGCGTCCTGGTATCGGTCGTCGGCTACTTCTTTCTCATCGGCAAGTACGGAATCCGGGTTGGCGATCGCATTCAAATCGGGACCGTCCTCGGCGAAGTCATCGATATCGGCTTGGTGCGCATGCACTTGATGGAATTGAATACGACGGGTCCGCTCGGTCCGACGGGCAGGGTCGTGGCATTTGCGAATCTCGTGGTATTCCAGGCCTCAGGCGGCTTGTTCAAGCAGATTCCCGGCGTCAACCTTGCCTGGCATGAGATCACGATCAAACTCCCGGCTGTCGACGATTATGCGGCGCTGAAAGAACGCCTGCTGCTGGCCATCGATGCGGCGACGGGCGATTTCCGCGAGGAGATCACGCGTCAGACGCGTGCAATTTCGCATGCCGCTGAGCTGGTGGCAGAGAACGAGGCACGGCCGCAAGTGCAGATGCACCTGACCGACGGCGGGATGGAGGCCTTGGTCCGATACCCAGTGCACGCGCCGCACTCGGCCGAAATCGATGAGCGTGTCGCCGAGGCGATTCTCACCGTGCTGGCGGCCAAGGCACCGCCTTAATCATTGCTCCCAGATGCTCGAGACCTTCTCGCCGCGCGCCAATTGCTTGATCGCACGCACCGAATTTCGAAAGATCGGCGGCATCAAGGTGCGAACCACAGAGCGATATACGCGCGAGGGGCGCACGCGCACTTTGTTGTCCTGCGAGATGTGGAACAGCGTGGAGTGCACGATTTCCGCCGGGTTCCAGGTGTTCGTGTAGTAGTAGAGCGCAATCGACATGCGCTCGACGCCATCCGGCGTCGCCAGCGGCAGCGGGTGGCCATGCATCGAGTCGCTGGTCGTCGAGAACACCACGCAACGATTGAAGAGCGGTGGCACCTCTTTGACGCGTGTCTTGGATGCCCGGTCCCAAAGCTCCAAGCTGCCGTTGTACGAGGATTGCCAGTCCTTGTTGAGATAGAGCAGCAGATTCAGACGTCGCTCGAGTTTGTACTTCTTCAAGAGGTTGAAGTCGGTGTGCATTTCGAGAAAGCCGCCCGTCGTAATCTTGTGCAAACCGCCGCCAAAGTACGACGGGTCGGCAAGCAAGCCCTCGATGCCGGTCAATTTCTCCAGGTATCCTACAAAGGGGCCGGAATTCAGGAAATTGACGAGCCGCGCGGTCTCGAGACCCACGACATCCGGGGCGTACGCGTACTTGTTGTGGTCGGTCTTGCGATCCATGAATTTCTCGTAGTACTCGGAGCGGCGCACCGATGCCGCCTCTTGACGTACCTTCTCCAGCAGTTGCGGATCAAAAAAGTCGTCAATGACGATATGCGGCCACGGTGTATTCCCGGCATAGGCGTCGCTGAGCTTTTTCCCCTCGGACGCGAGCGTGGCGCTGTCGGAAAGATAGTTGATCATGACGGTGCGATCCTGCCTGGAAATTACAAAACGGGGGCCCTGCGGCTTCTAACTGCCGGCGGGCGGTGGAAATGCTAGCAGATGGCGGTTCCGGTTGGGCGGATGCCGTCGGGCGGTGAGCCCGCAGGGCGCCCGAGATCTCTGTCCTAACCGCGACCGGGACCTTGTATATAGTCATGGCGATGAAGATCGACGCCGTCCCAACAGCCCGAAAATCCTATCTAGGCATCGTGCTCGCGATCGCGCTCGTGCTGTTTGCCGGATTCGCGCGTAATTATTACCTGCGCACGTGGCTGGGGACACGGGCCATTACGTTCATGGTTCACGTGCACGGCCTCGTGATGACGGCCTGGGTCGTGCTTTTCCTGGTCCAAGTTCTGTTCGTGGCGAACCATCGCGTAGCTTGGCACCGGCGGCTGGGCGTGGTCGGGGCGGCTCTCGCGGTGGTCGTGTTCGGCCTGGGCGTCTACACGATCGCCCAGAGTATCGAGCGGCAGATGCCACATGCCGATCCCATCGTTGTCGCCATGGCTTTCGTTGCGTTCGACGGCGTCGTTTTGTGCGTATTCGCGGGCCTCGTGCTCATGGCTTTGGTGAAGCGGCGACGCTCCGAGTGGCACAAGCGCCTCATGCTGCTGGCGATGATCAGCCTGCTGCCGCCGGCCTTTGGGCGCCTCGTGATCAATTTCACGCGCGAGCATGCCGAGCTCAGCGTCGTGGGCTTGATGTGCGCTAGCGTGATTGCCTGTCTGGCCGTGGATTTCCGGCGTCACCGAGCCTTGCATCCTGCCTTCGTGCTTGGCGGAGCGCTTGTCATCCTCGCGAATCTCGTGACCTATGTCGCTCAAACCACTGGGGATTGATGCGCATAGCCAGTCGTCGTGCGCTGCAGTACGATGCCCCCCATGCGAACTCATGGTTGGATGACGCTATGCGGGCTCGTGGCCGTGACGGGCGCGTGGGCAGCCACTGACGCCGCTCCGCAAAGTGCGCCCGCGGCGGGGCCGCCGCCGCCCTGGGCTTTCATCGTCGATCCCGCAGGCGATGCTAGTGCGCCGACCGATACCACGCCGCTGCATGTCCGCGGCAGCGATCGGACCTATACCGCCGGCGACTTGGATGATTCCTTCCAAGTCGCCGATTGGCATCCGGCCGATCATGCGCCGATGCCTACCGTGGTCGCCCAGGGCCGTCGGCCGGCAGTCTTTGCATGTGGTTACTGCCACTTGCCGAACGGCGCTGGGCGTCCCGAGAACGCGAACCTGGCCGCACTGCCGTACGACTACATTCTGCAGCAGGTGGCGATGTTCAAGAGCGGTGCGCGGCATGCCGCGGTCCCGGCGCGAGATCCCGCAAAGTACATGGCGATCATCGCTAAGGCGGTGAGGCCTGCCGAGGTTCGGGCCGCGGCACGCTATTTCTCGGCGCTGCCGCCGCAAACGCGCGTCTCAGTCGTGGAAACCGACACGGTCCCGCATACCCACGTGGCTGACTGGTCGCTGGCCGTCGATGCGGACTCCCCCAAGGAGGCGATCGGACAGCGCATCATCGAAGTGCCGCAGAGCGCCGAGCAGTTCGAGCGACGCGACTCGCGGGTCGAGTACACCGCCTACGTGCCGGTGGGCAGCGTACAAGCGGGCGAGGCCTTGGTGAGGACGGGCGGCGCGAATCTGACGCTGCCCTGCACGAGTTGTCACGGCGCCGATCTCAAGGGATCCGGCATCATCCCGCGCATTGTCGGCCGATCGCCCGGTTATTTGGTGCGCCAGCTCTATGAGTTTCAAGCCGGATTCCGTTCGGGCGAAGCCGTCGCGCCCATGACCGCGGTCGCCAAGAACCTGAGTCTGAACGACATGATCGCGATCGCCTCCTACCTCGCGACCCAGCGATAGCCTCACCGGCGCCGTCGTCTGTATGGGCCCGGTCGTCGATGCCATCGTTTCGGACGCAGTGCCGCCCGCGGCGACCGATGTCGTGATCATCGGTGGCGGCATCATCGGTGCATCGGCGGCACTCGCGCTCGCCTCTCGCGGCATCGCGGTCGTACTCTGCGAAAAGGGACAGATCGCCGGTGAGCAATCCAGTCGCAATTGGGGCTGGTGCCGGCAAGCGGGTCGCGACGCGCGCGAGATGCCGCTGATCGTGCAAAGTTTGGCGCTCTGGCGCGAGATGAATCGACTCACGGACGCCGAGACCGGCTTTCGTCAATGCGGTTGTCTCTACGTCGGCGAGACCGAGGCGGACGAGCAGCGGTTTGCAGACTGGCTGGCCATGGCAGCGCCCTATGAGATCGGCGCAAGCCTCGTGCGCGGCGCCGATCTGCAAGCCCTCATGCCCGGCGCCAGTCGACAGGCGCCGTTCGGGCTCTATGTCGCGAGCGACGGTTGCGCAGAACCGCAGCGCGCCGCACCCGCGATCGTGCGAGCGGCGCAGCGACAGGGCGCCGTTGCGTTCACTCGCTGTGCGGTCCGCGGGCTGGATCTCGGCGCGGGCCGCGTGCGCGGCGTGCAGACCGAGCGAGGGGCCATCGCCTGCAATGCCGTGATTCTCGCCGGTGGCGCGTGGTCCAGTCTTTTCTGCGCGAGTCTCGGCGTGCGCCTGCCGCAGCTGAAGGTTTTGTCGTCGGTGATGCGCACCGCGCCCGTCGCCGACGGTCCGACAAGCTGCGGCTATTTGGCCGACGTCGGCTATCGCAAGCGGCTGGACGGCGGCTACACGCTCGCGAAGGGATCCGGGTATATCGTGCCGCTCGTGCCCGACTCCCTGCGCTATTTGCGTGAATTTCTTCCGACCGTCGCCAAGGAGGCGACGGCGCTCAATCCGCGCTTCAACGAGCAATCCTGGTTCGAACTACGCACGCCGCGGCGCTGGGCGCTCGATCGGCCGAGTCCTTTCGAGGCGGTCCGCGTGCTCGATCCGGCACCGAACGCGCGCCTGAATCGCGAGGCTTACGGCGCCATGCAATCCCTTTATCCGGTATTTCGCCAGGCAGAGATCTTGCAAGAGTGGGGCGGTTACATCGATGTCACGCCCGACGTGATTCCCTACATCGATCGCATCGACGCCGTGCCGGGCCTGACCATCGCGACCGGCTTCTCCGGACATGGATTCGGCATTGGGCCTGCGGCCGGCCGGCTCGCCGCCGAGCTCGCGACCGGCGCGGCGCCGAGCGTCGATCCAACGCCGTTTCGTTATCAGCGTTTCAGCGACGGATCGCCGATCGTGCTTGGGACGGAAATCTGATGGACGCCGCCGCTCCGATCGCCGTGGTCGTGCGCCGCCGCTGGAATGACCCGCGCTCGGCGCGCGTTCCGCTCGCGGCCCTGCGCGAGCTCGTCAGCAAGAACGATCCGCGCGGGGTTTGTGGACCGATTCCACGCCCATTCATTTTCGCGCGTGTCTGGTGTGACCAACTCATCGAGGGGCAGAGTCTGCACGCCTGCGACGCAAGCACCGCACCGCACGAGCTGGAACTCTGCGTGATCGAGCGCGACAATGGCGCCGCTGTGAATACCGAAGTGCGTGCACTCATGCGCAAAGCGAGATAGACCGCCATGGCATCGGACCGTCAATTCGTGAACCATGTCTGCGAGCAAATGGCCGGAGCGGGCACGATATCGGCGCGCCAGATGTTCGGCGAGTATGCGATCTATTGTGATGAGAAGATCGTGGCCTTGGTCTGCGACAATCAGTTGTTCGTGAAGCCGACGCCTGCCGGCAAGGCCCTGCTTGGCGCGCCGACCGAGGCGCGGCCCTTTCCAGAGGCGAAGCCGTATTTCCTTATCGACGACGGCATCGATGATCCTGAAGCCCTGGCGCAGCTCATCGGGGTAACGGCCCGGGCGCTGCCTCCGCCGAAGCCGAAGGCCGCCAAGAAGAAGACCGCCAACAAGAAGACTGCGCGCCAATCGACGCGCGCGCAGCGGTGAGCCTCAGGTCGTCGGCGCCCTGACGATGGGCCAGATGGCCGCGAGGCGCGCAGCGCCGAGCGGCTCTTTGCCGGGGTACTGCGCGATCCCACCGCAACATGACGCCGGACAGCTGCGTCTGGCACGCGATCATCGATCTGCTGTCCGGTGCGCTCGGGGCGTCGGTCGCCGAGTCCGGTTCGCGCCGTGGGTGGTGCGGCGATATCGAGAAGCTCGGTCGGCATCCGCTCGCGATCTTGTTAGCGCAACAGACCGGCAGGCTCGAGGATCATCACATGCTATGCATGCGGGTCTTGCTCGCAAGCTTGGGCGGCATGACTTTTCTCGGTTTGGGATTCGAAGTGGCCTCGCGCCTGTCAGCGTATCGGGCGCGCAGCTCGGCCAGGAGCGGTGAGTCCGCGTATTGACCGGGTTCTACATGCTCGGCGTACAGGATGCCGATCGTGCGTCTCAGTTGAAAGCCGGTGAGCGCGGGCCGCAGGATGCCGCTCGCGCGGTAACAGGCCGGCATGACGGTGATCCCAAGGCCTGCCTGCACGAGGCAGAGGACTTGTTCGTCATTGGTGCTGCGAAACGACAGGAACGGCCGCACGCCGCGCTCGGTGAAGTGCCGGCTGGTCTCGGCCAGGATCTCGCAGTGACGTCTGACGATCATGGTCTCGTCCGCGAGCTCCTCTGCGGCGATCGTGGCCTTCTGGGCCAACCGGTGGCCGGCGGCCACCGCGAGCAGGTAACGCTCGGTGTAGAGCGGCTCGACGACAAAACGACGTGAACTCGGCCCCAGGATCGACACGGCGGCGTCGATTTGTCCGCGGCTGAGGCGCTGCAGAGTCTCGCGTTCGTTGCCGCTCACGATCTGCAGTCGTTCGATCTCGTCGCGGCCCCGCGCCGCGGGAATGATCTCGGCGATCTGCGCCATGGGCACCGTGGCCAGGACGCCGAGCCGCAGCACGCGCCGCGGCTCGAGCCCCAGGATCTCGGCCTGAGCCAGGTTGAACTCGCTCTCGATGCGACGCGCGTGGGCCGCGAAGCGCGAGCCCGCCTCGGTCAGCTGCACGCGCTTGCTGGTGCGGTGGAATACGACCGCTCCCAACAAGCGCTCGAGCTTGGCGATGCCGATCGACAAGGTCGGCTGGGCCACATTCGCCTGACGCGCCGCCTTGGAGAAGCTGCCGCAGTCGATTACCGCCAGGAAGTAGCGCAATAGATACCGGTCAATCATAGATAAAGACTATGATTAAGCCTGGTAACTTTCAATTTTATTATCATTGGATGTGCGCGTAGCATCTCCGCAAAAGACGTCTCGAACGAGTAGGAGAAGGCACGCATGTCGGTCGGGCAAATGGACTTTGGGCTGGGCGAGACAGCCGACGCGATTCGCGCAACCACGGAACGCTTCGCCAAGGAGCGAATCGCGCCCCGCGCCGCGCAAATCGACCGCGACAACGAGTTCCCGCGCGACTTGTGGCCGCAGATGGGCGATCTGGGCCTGCATGGCATCACGGTCGAACAGGAATGGGGTGGCCTCGGGCTCGGTTACCTCGAGCATGTCGTCGCGATGGAGGAGATTTCGCGCGCCTCGGCCTCGGTCGGGCTCTCGTATGGTGCGCACTCCAATCTTTGCATCAATCAGATTCGCCGCTGGGCGACGCCCGCCCAGAAGCGCAAGTATCTGCCTGCATTGATCATCGGCGAGCACGTCGGCGCGCTTGCGATGAGCGAGGCCGGGTCGGGTTCCGACGTCGTGTCGATGCAGCTCAAGGCCGAGGCCGTCGGCGATCGTTATGTGCTCAACGGGACGAAGTTCTGGATCACGAACGCGCCGCATGCCGACACCCTGGTCGTGTATGCGCGCACGGCCGCGCAAGGGGACGCCTTGTCGGCGTTTCTGATCGAGAAGGACATGAAGGGCTTTAAGGTCTCGAAAAAGCTCGACAAGATGGGCATGCGCGGCTCCGATACTGCGGAACTGGTCTTCGATCAGTGCGAGGTCCCGGCCGAGAATCTGCTCGGAACGGTCGGCCAGGGCGTGCGCATCCTCATGAGCGGTCTCGACTATGAACGCGCGGTGCTCGCCGCCGGGCCCTTGGGGCTCATGCAGGCCTGTCTCGATGTCGTGCTGCCCTACGTGCGCGAACGCAAGCAATTCGGTCGCGCCATCGGCTCGTTTCAACTCATGCAGGGTAAAGTGGCGGACATGTATGTTGCCCTGAATTCCGCGCGTGCTTACGTCTATGCGGTCGCGCGGGCTTGCGACCATGGTGTGAGCGGCCGCGTCGATGCGGCCGGCGCGATTCTGATGGCCTCGGAGAATGCCGTGCGAACTTGCCTGGACGCGATCCAGGCCTTGGGTGGCGCCGGCTATACCAAGGAGTGGCCCGTGGAGCGCTTGCTGCGCGATGCAAAGCTTTACGATATCGGCGCCGGCACCAACGAGATTCGCCGCTTTCTGATCGGCCGGGAACTGGTGGCCGCCGGATGACCGGTTCCAATGCGCTCGTCAATGCGGCGCTCGCCGCGGAACTGCAGCGTCGCGTCGCGGCGGTCGCGCTGGGCGGCCCGGCCGACGTGCGGGAACGCCACGCGGCGCGCGGCAAACTGCTCCCTCGGGAGCGCGTCGACACGCTCTTGGATGCGGGTTCGCCCTTCCTGGAGATTGCGCCGCTCGCCGCTTATGGCCTGTACGAGGATCAGGCACCTGGTGCCGGCATCATCGCCGGCATAGGCCGTGTTTCCGGGCGTGAGGTCATGATCGTGGCCAACGACTCCACAGTCAAAGGCGGCGCGTATTTTCCTTTGACCGTCAAGAAACACCTGCGCGCGCAACGGATCGCCGAGGAAAACAACTTGCCGTGCATTTATCTGGTCGATTCCGGCGGCGCGAATTTGCCCTATCAGGCCGACGTGTTTCCCGACCAAGACCATTTCGGCCGGATTTTCTATAACCAGGCGCAGATGTCCGCAGCCGGCATTCCGCAGATCGCCTGCGTCATGGGCAGCTGTACTGCGGGGGGCGCCTATGTGCCCGCGATGTCCGACGAGACGGTCATCGTCAAGGGCCAGGGCACGATTTTTCTCGCCGGGCCGCCGCTGGTCAAAGCCGCCACCGGGGAGATCATCTCCGCCGAGGAGTTGGGCGGCGCCGATACGCATGCGCGCCGCTCGGGCGTGGTGGACCATGTGGCCGAGGACGATACGCATGCGCTGCTCATTGTCCGCGACATCGTCGGCCGATTGAATGCGCCTAAGCCCGTGGACATCCAGCTGCAGACGCCGCGACCCCCGAAGCTCGACCCTGCAGGTTTGCTGGATCTGATTCCGAGCGACGTACGTGTGCCCTACGACGTGCGCGAAGTCATCAAGCGCCTCGTCGACGATTCCGGCTTCCAGGAATTCAAGGCGCTCTACGGCACGACCCTGGTCTGCGGCTTCGCGCACATCTGGGGTATTCCGGTTGCGATCCTCGCCAATAACGGCGTGCTGTTCTCGGAGAGCGCCTTGAAAGGCACGCACTTCATCGAACTCGCCTGCCAGCGGCGCATCCCCTTGTTGTTCCTGCAGAACATCTCCGGATTCATGGTGGGCGGTAAGTATGAAGCGGCCGGGATTGCCAAGGATGGCGCCAAACTCGTGACCGCGGTTGCGACCGCATCGGTACCCAAGATCACCGTGCTCATCGGCGGCAGTTTCGGTGCCGGTAATTACGGCATGGCGGGCCGCGCCTATTCGCCGCGCTTCCTGTTCACGTGGCCGAACAGCCGGATCAGCGTCATGGGCGGCGAGCAGGCCGCCGCGGTGCTCGCGACCATCAAGCGCGACGCGCTGACTGCGCGCGGCGAGACCTGGAGCGCCGCCGATGAACTGGCGTTCAAGGAGCCGGTGCGGCGGCGCTACGAGGCCGAGGGCGATCCTTATTATGCGACCGCGCGTCTCTGGGACGACGGCATCATCGATCCGCGGCAGACACGCGACATCTTAGGTCTCGCGTTTCGCGCCACCTTGAACAAACCGATACCGGAACGCGCGCAGTTCGGCCTGTTCCGGATGTGAGCGCATGATCGAGTCCGTGCTCATCGCGAATCGCGGCGAAATCGCCAGGCGCATCATTCGCACCGCCAAGCGGCTCGGTATTCGCACGATTGCCGTCTACTCCGAGGCCGACGCCGCCGCGGCCTACGTGCGCGAGGCCGATGTCGCCGTGCCGATCGGTGCCGCGCCCGCGCGTGACAGCTACCTGTCGGTGGCGCACATCTTGCGCGCGGCGCGCGCGACCGGTGCGACCGCAATCCACCCGGGATATGGATTCCTTTCGGAAAACGCCGAGTTCGCCGAGGCCGTACAAGCGGCCGGACTCGTCTGGGTCGGCGCACCGCCCGCCGCTATTCGAGCCATGGGTCGCAAGGACTCCGCCAAGGCGCTGATGGTGCGCGCGGGCGTGCCGGTCACGCCCGGCTATCTCGGCGCAAGCCAGGATGCGCAGCAACTGCAGCAGGCTGCCGACGCCATCGGTTATCCCGTGCTTATCAAGGCCGTCGCCGGCGGCGGCGGCAAGGGCATGCGCCGGGTCGACCGCGCCGAGGAGTTTGCAGCCGCACTCGAGGCGTGTCGGCGCGAGGCCGCGGCTGCGTTCGGGGATGAGCGCGTACTGCTCGAAAAATACGTGCTTGTGCCGCGCCACATCGAAGTGCAGGTATTCGCCGATGCCCAGGGTAACGTCGTGCATTTGTTCGAACGCGATTGTTCCATTCAACGCCGGCATCAGAAAGTCATCGAGGAGTCCCCGGCTCCGGGAATGGACGAAAAAACGCGGGAGTTCCTGTGCGGGATTGCGGTGACCGCGGCCAAGGCCGTGGGCTATGTCGGTGCCGGCACGGTCGAGTTCATCGCCGATGCCTCAGAGGGACTGCGCTCCGATCGTCTCTGGTTCATGGAGATGAACACGCGTTTGCAGGTCGAGCACCCGGTCACCGAGGCCGTGACCGGTCAGGATCTGGTCGAGTGGCAGTTGCGCGTCGCTGCCGGAAAATCGCTGCCGCGCCGACAAAGCGAACTCGCGATTGGCGGTTGGGCGATGGAGGCGCGACTTTATGCCGAGAATCCGGTCACCGGCTTCCTGCCGTCGACCGGCCCCCTGCAGCATCTGCGCCTGCCCAATGGCTTGCGGGTCGACAGCGGCGTCGAGCAGGGTGACGAAGTCACGGCTTTTTATGATCCCATGCTCGCCAAGTTGATCGCTCACGCACCCACGCGAGCCGGCGCCGCTGCCTTGCTCGCCCGCGCCTGCGGCGAGGTGCAGGTATGGCCGGTCAGGACCAACGCGGCCTTGCTCGCGCGGATCGCCGCCGATCCCGCCTTCGTTGCCGGTGACATCGACACCGGTTTCATCGCTCGCCATGCCGCCCGCTTGATCTCGGGAGAAGAGCCGAGTGCCGAGGTCATTGCGGAGGCTGCGCAGGCTTTGATCCCGACGGCATCGGACGATCCATGGGCCAAGCTCGTGGGCTTTCGCGTCAACGCGGCGCCGTACGCACGCGCGCTCGTGGCGTTCGGCGACCGCATCTACACCGCGCCGCTCGACTCTGCATCACCCTGGTCACGGCGTGCCGCAGTGGCCGACATCGAGGGTGCGCGGGTGCTGTTTTGGCGTGGCGAGGCATGGCGCTTTGCGGTCCCGGACGGCCTACGCGCCGATGGCGCGGCGCGTAGTTCTGATGGCAGCTTGCGTTCGCCGATGCCTGGCCGTGTCGTAAGACTCTTGGTGAGCGAAGGCGACACCGTAGTGGCCGGACAGATGATCCTGGTACTCGAGGCGATGAAGATGGAACACACGATCGTCGCGCCGTTTGCGGGTGTCGTCACCGAACTTGGCGTCGCCGCCGGGGATCAGGTGGCCGAGAGCGTCGCGCTTGCGCGCATCGTGCGCGCGACCGAGAACGTCGCGACCTAGGGGCCGCGGCCTAGGAGGCGCTGCGCTCGAAGCGGGCCACGGTCTCGACGTGCTCGGTAAAGGGCATCAAATTAAATGCGTGCAGGGCGGCCAAGCGCAGCTTGCCGGGCGCCGTCAATGCCCTGGTATCCGCGCGCAAGGACTCGAGTCCGCAGCTCACATAAACGAGGCGCTGTGGCGGATGCTCGCGCAAATACGCGGTCAGTGCCACATCCAGGCCCTTGCGCGGCGGATCGACAATCACGACGTCGGCGTCTCTTGCCGCGGCATGGGCGGCGCCGGCGGCGCCCGCGAGCACGGAACATTTCGCGCGGGTCGATGCCTCGAGTTGTGCCAGCCCCATGTCGAGTCCGCGCAGCGATTCCGTGCTGATTTCGTTCATCCACAGTTCGCGGACCCGGCTTGCGAGCGTCAGGCCGATTGCACCCACGCCCGCGTAGAATTCCGCGACGCGCGCGCCGGTCGGCACCTGGTCACCCACGTGCGCGACGATGCGATCGGCGATCTCCAAATTATTCTGTCCGAAGGCGCCGGGCGGATAATGCACCGCCGCTCCGGCGAACCGCTCCACGACGCTTTCCGGTCCGCTCCAGTGATGGAAATGCGGACCCAGGATCGTGTTGGCCGTGGTGCAGTTGGCGTTGAACCACAGGCTGTGCAGTTCGGAACCCAAACGCTCGGCAATCAGCGCGAACAAGGGTGCAAGTGGCTCGACCGTCTCGCAATTGGCGACCAGCACGACTTGTGCGGTTTGCGAGCTGCGTTCGACCACGACCTGCAGGTAGCGCAGCAGTCCCAGGTGGGCGTGGTCCGAATAACAGCTCAGCCGCGTCTCGGCGATCGCGCGGCGTACGATCGCGGCTACGCGGTTAATGAGCGGATGATGAATGCTGCAGTTCGGGATATGCACGACGCGGTGCGAGTCCGCCTCGAACAGCCCTAGTTTCGGCGAGCCCACACGACCGCGGATCGCAAGTCTTGCGCGCAGTCGAAACCCGGACATCCGACCGCTTGTCATGGGGACCGTGTGGACGCCGTGTTGCCGCGCCAGCGTCTCGAGTGCCGCGGCAGCGTCCGGCGCGATGTCAGGCTCGCCGAATCTAGGACAACCCGGACAGGGCGGCCGGTGCGGGCACTCGGGACGCATGTGTCTAGGGTCGTCGGCAGACCAGCAGGACCTCGTCGACCCCGCCGGTCGCAACCAGTCCAGGCAGCAGCTGCAGTTCCTTCTGGAAACGCAGTCCGAGCGGCATGAACGCCTTGTTGTACCACCATAACGCGCGTTCGCGATGGTTTACGAGCCACCACAAACCGAAGTCGAGGAGTCGCGAGGAACGCGGTGCCATGCCATAGATTGCGCTGCGCTCGACGACGAGGTCGTGCCGCGCGAGTTTGGCGATCAGCTGCTCGGGCTCGTAGCGGCGCTTGTGACCCACGAATTCGTCGAACGGGGTCCACATGGCTTGGTGCAGCGGCGCGGACACCAGAAGCGTGCCTGCGCGATTCGTCACACGCGAGATCTCGGCCAAGGCTAGGTCGTCATCGTCGACGTGTTCGATGATGTCGAGCGCACAAACCAGATCGAAGGCGCCATCCGCAAACGGCAGAGACGAGACACGCCCCTGCACCGTGTCGGCACCGACACCGCGCAGCTTTGCGAGCGCGGGCGTGCTGATATCGACGAATTGCGTGCCTTCGATCGGCAGGCGCGGACGCAGCCCCGGCGCGATTTCCAGTCGTCGACCGCCGTCGCGCAGCAGGGAGTGCACGAGCGGCCAGGTATTGAACCGTTGCGGCTCGACCAATTTCGCTCCAGACCACAGCGAATCGTAGAAGCGGCGATTCTTTTCTTGAAGCGCGCTCTCGATGCTGGGCGGTGCCACGTGGGGGGACATGCGCCTAGATACTGCGTCCGCCGTCCACGGCGATGATTTGTCCCGTGATGTACGGCGCATCCTGTGCGAAGAACAGCGCCGTGCGCGCAATATCCTCGGGTGTGCCGTGGCGCTTCAAGGCGGTCTTGGCGATGATTTCCTGCTTCAGTGAATCGTCGAGATCGACCTCGGGCCACAGAACCGGTCCAGGCGCAATGCCGTTGACGCGGATTTCCGGTGCCAGCTCCCGGGCAAGCGAACGCGTCAGCATCGCGAGTCCAGCCTTCGCGGCACAATAGACCGGATGCGCCTTGAGCGGTCGCAGTCCGTGGATATCGACGAGATTGATGATGAGGCCGGCGTTGACGCGCAGCGTCGGCGCTGCGGCTTGCGACAGAAACAGCGGTGCTTTCAGGTTGCTGCCCATCAAATCGTCCCATTGGGCCTCGGTGATCGTGCCGACCGGCGTCGGATAGAAGCTCGAGGCGTTGTTGATCAGTATGTCGAGACGACCGAAAGCCTTCAGCGCCGCGTCGACGAGCGCGCCGCCCGTGCCGGCGCCGAGCAGATCGGCCTCGTGGATCGCCGCCGAGGCAGTTCGGATCCCATTGAGCTCGCGCGCCAGTGCTATCGCAGCTGCGCCCGACGAGCGATAATGAATCAACACATTGGCGCCTGCCGCGTGCAGGCGGCGCGCGATTGCGGCGCCAACGCGGCGCGCGCCGCCGGTGATCAGAACAGTCTGATCGGTCAAATCCGATTTCTCATTCGTGGTTGCCATACGCATGAACGATACCGTAAGTCATCCGGAACGGGTACCGATGCTGGGTGCCGCGCAAGCCGAGCACGCTGCGCGCGTGCGTGCGCACATCGTGGCCGCAATTGCGGCGGCCGGCGGGTGGTTGAGTTTCGAACGTTACATGGAACTCGCCTTGTATGCGCCGGGCCTCGGCTACTACAGCGCCGGTGCACGAAAGCTCGGCCCCGGCGGAGATTTCACGACGGCACCGGAAATTTCCGCTTTGTTCGGCACCTGCGTCGCCAAGCAATGCGCCGAGGTGCTCGCGGCGCTGACGCGCGCAGCGATACTCGAAATCGGCGCGGGCAGCGGTCGCCTCGCGGTCGATGTCCTGCGGCGCCTTCAGTCCGCCAAATGCCTGCCCGAGCGGTATCTGATCCTCGAGGTCAGTGCCGACTTGCGTGCGCGGCAACACGCATGCCTGCGCGACAGCGTGCCTGACTTGCTGGACCGCGTCGAATGGCTGGATGAGCCGCCCGCCGAACAATTCGACGGCGTGGTGCTCGCCAACGAGGTCTTGGATGCATTGCCGGTGCGACGCTTCCGCTGGCATTCGACCGGCGTCGAAGAGATGGGTGTGGCCTTCGATGGCGAGCGAATGCATTGGTCGGCGGCGCCCGCGAATGAGCACACGACGCGCGAATGCGGGCGGCTGCACGCCGCCGCGGGCTTCGCCTGGGACGACGGCTACTCGTCCGAGTATTGCCCGCGTCTCGGCGCATGGACCACGGAAGTGACGCGCAGTCTGGATCGCGGCGCGGTTCTTTGGTTCGACTACGGCTTGCCGCGCGCGCAATACTATCTGCCGGAACGGCACGAAGGCACGCTGATCTGCCATTTTCGTCACCGTACGGAGCTTGATCCGTTTCGCCACGCCGGCCTCCAGGACATCACCGCGTGGGTGGATTTCACGTCTCTGGCGGAGGCGAGCGAGGCAGCGGGATTCGAATTGGCGGGCTTCACGACACAAACATATTTTTTGGCGGGACTCGGGATCGAACGGGAGATGCAGGCGATGGTCGCGCAGGACGCACACGCGGCCTTGCGTGTCTCGCAGCAGGCCCGACGTCTCTTGATGCCGGGCGAGATGGGCGAAGGCTTCAAGGCAATGGCTTGGCTGCGCGGCCTGGAACTGGAGCTTGCGGGGTTTCGGTTGCGCGACCTGCGCCACACGCTCTAGGCACTGCGGTTTGCGGCAATCGCCGCGAGCCGCAGGCGCCGTAACCCCGCGGCAATTTGCGCGCCGTCCTTGCTCGCGATGTCTTCGGGCAGCGGCTTGACCGCCGCAGCGGCAGCGCGGGCCGAGCTCAACAGCGCGCGCTGCGGATAAGCGCGCGATTCAAAACCCGTGCGTCCGCGCGCGTCGGCCTCACAGGCGAGCAGCGCCTGCGCAAACCGGGCCGGACGTCGGAACGCGTCCGAGCCCTCGAGCAACTCGAGGATGGTCCCGGGCCGCAGTTCGAGTGCGCGATGCACGATGCCATGATATCGCGCGACGACGACCGCAAGGTCGCGGTAATTGGCGGGCACGCGCAGCCGCGCCGCGAGCGCTTCGATGAGCGCGACGCTGCGTTCCTCGTGACCATGGTGCTTGGGCCATTCCGCGGGCGGTGTCGTGCCCTTGCCCAGGTCATGAACCAACGCGGCAAAGCGTACTTCCGGGTCCGCGCCGAGCACGACCGCCTGCTCCAAGACCATGAGGGTGTGCACACCGGTATCGATTTCGGGATGCCACTGCGGCGGCTGGGGTACACCGAACAAAGCGTCGATTTCCGGGAAGATCCATGCCAAGGCTCCGCAGTTGCGCAAGACCGAGAAGAACTCACCGGGCCGCGGTTCGCGCAGGGCCTTTTCGGTCTCCTGCCAGACGCGTTCGGGCACCAAGGCATCGAGTTCGTGACGCGCGACGATGGCGCGCATGAGTTCCAGTGTCTCGGGGGCTACGCGAAACCCCAAGGGCGCGAAGCGTGCGGCGAAGCGGGCGACACGCAATATGCGCACCGGATCCTCGACGAAGGCCGCCGAGACATGTCGCAAGACTCGCGCATCGAGATCCTGCCTGCCGCCGTAAGGATCGATGAGCGTGCCGTCCGCTGCCTGCGCGATCGCATTGATCGTCAAGTCGCGGCGTGCGAGATCCTCCTTCAGCGTGACTTCGGGCCCGAACTGCACGTCGAAACCGCGATAGCCCGGCGCCGTCTTGCGCTCGAGTCGCGCCAGCGCGTATTCCTCGTGGGTCTCGGGATGCAGGAATACCGGAAAGTCGTTGCCGACCTCGCGGTAGCCGAGACGCAGTAACTCCTCGCGCGTGCTGCCGACCACGACCCAATCCCGTTCGCGGACCGGCAGTCCGAGCAGACCGTCCCGAACCGCACCGCCGACCAGATACACTTGCATGGGTGAATAGTAGCAGCATCCTGCCGAGGCTCCGCCCTCTCGTCTTGCTCGCGCTCGCGGCCCTTGCGAGCGGCTGCTATGAGTGGCAGGCGGCGCGCGGCCAGATCGGCATCATGACCAAGCGCCGCCCGATCGCGAGCGTCAGCGCGGATCCCGCGACACCGAAGGCCGTGCGGGAACAGTTGCAGCAGGTCACGGCGATTCGTGATTTTGCGAGTCGCGAACTGGGGCTCCCCGACAACGGCAGCTATCGCAGCTACGTGGATCTGCACCGCGACTACGTCGTGTGGAACGTATTCGCGGCTCCGGAATTCTCGGTTCAGGCGGAGCAGTGGTGTTATCCGATCGTCGGTTGCGTTGCCTATCGCGGCTACTTTGAGGAGCGTCGCGCGCGCGAACTCGCCTTGCAGATGCAGGCTCGGGGCTTCGACGTCGCGGTCGGCGGCGTCGCCGCCTATTCCACGCTCGGTCATTTCGACGATCCCGTTTTGAGCAGCATGATGGGCTGGAATGACGTCGAATTCGCCTCGATCATTTTCCACGAACTCACCCATCAGATGCTTTACGTGAAAAACGATTCATCGTTCAACGAAGCCTTGGCGACCCTCGTCGAGCAGGAGGGCGTGCGACGCTGGCTGCTCGCCCAGGGACGAGACCAGGATCTCGCGCAGTATTTGCTGCAACAGCAGCGCTACGAACGCGTGATCCAGCTGTTGATCGCGACGCGCAGCGAGCTCGGGACGCTGTACGCATCAAAACTCGACCCCGAGCGGATGCGCGCGCAGAAGCGTGAAATCTTTGCGGCCATGCATGCCAAGTACGAGCGCCTGCGCGAGGAGTGGGGCGGACGTGCGCCGTTTGCCGAATGGTTTTCCGGTGAGATCAATAATGCGCATCTGGTCTCGATCGCAACCTATGAAAGCTGTGTTCCGGGCTTCGCGCGGGAACTCGCCGCACAGGGGGGCGATCTGGCGGCTTTCTATCGCCGCGTTCGTGAAATCGCACGCCTGCCGCAGGCGGAGCGCGATGCCTTAGTTTGCGCGGCGCCCCAGGAAGTACGTCAGGAACCGCATCAGTAGGGATCCGAATCCGGTGTCCGGCCGACGGCGGCGCGATCTCGGCTCAAGCGCGCATTGTCCTCATCCGCGCCCAGGTATTGCCGGGCGGCGCCGTTCATCGATTGCGGCTTGATCCCCAGACGCGCGAAGCCGTCATCGCGGCAGACGCTGTCGACGGTCAGCGAACGATAATTGTCGCTCGAAAACGGTCTGCCCGGAACGAAGTCCATGACGAAGGCCTGCAGACGTGCGATCCAATCCGGCAGACCGATGATGAGCCGCCGCCGTCCCGTGATCTTCGCGACGAAGGCAACGATCTCGCGCAGAGTGTATCGCTGCGGGCCGCCCAGTTCGTAGCATTGCCGGCTGGTCGCGCCGCCGTGCAGGCAGCGCACGAAGGCTTCCACGACGTCGTCCACGAACACCGGCTGCAGCTTTGCATCCGGTTTGGCCAGCGGAAATACCCAGGGCAGCGCGCCGAGCAGGGCGGCGAAGCGGTTCAGGAACGAGTCCCCGGGTCCAAAAATCACCGACGGCTTGAAAATCGTCCAGTCGACCTGGCCGCTGTCGTTTTGAATGAGTCGCTCGGCCTCGCCCTTTGAACGTAGATAGTAGCTCGGCGCATCCACCGCGGCGCCCAGCGAGGACATCTGCAGCAGCCGCGCGACGCCCGCGGAGCGCGCCGCTTGCAGCGCGCCGCGTGTGAGTTCCGTATGTGTGCGACGGAAGCCGCTGCCGCCGAAGCCGCGCTCATTCAAGATGCCGATCAGATTGACGACGACCTCCTGGCCGCGAAACCGCTCGGCGAGGGCCGCCGGATCGTAGACATCGCAGTTCTCGAGAACCAAACCGGGCAGCACGCGCAGTTCGCGATGCTGCTCGCGGTTGCGCGTCAGTACCGTGACGCGATGACCATCGTTCAAGAGACGTGCGACGAGCCGGGTGCCGATGAAGCCGGTACCGCCGAGTATGCAAATGGAGAGCGGGCGCATGTGTTCAGCGCAGTGGGATCAGCAAGGAAAGCGGTCCGCGACGCACGTTCAGCAGTAGGAAATCCGCATCTTTGGACACTTCGCGCAACTCCCTGGTGTTGTCGATCGGCGCGCGGCCGATAGCAATGATGAGATCACCGCTGCGCAGCCCGGCGAGCGCCGCCGTGCTGCCCTCGCGTACGGCTTTGACCAGCACGCCGCCCGTTTGCGGTGCGTCGACGAACTCCACGCCGGCGAGCAGTTTGTTGGTCGCGGCGGGCTCAGGGACGCTGCGCGCCGCGACCAGGGCCACAACCTTGCGCGGCTTGCCGTCGCGCAGCAGGCCGATCTCGACCTTCTCACCAATGCCGAGCAGCCCGATGGTATTGCGCAATTCCGCGGCGCCCTTGATGGCCGTGCCGTTCAGCGAGGTGATGATATCGCCGGTTTTGATTCCGGCGCGCTCGGCCGAGGAGCCCGGCACGATGCCTGCAACCAGGGCGCCATTGGTCTCCGCGAGCCCCGATTGCTTGGCAATCTCGGGGCTGACCGGATACACGGAGACGCCGAGGACGCCGCGCCTCACGGTGCCATACTTGACCAATTGGTCGACCACCAGTTTCACCATGTTGACGGGTATCGCGAAGCCGATGCCGATGTTGCCGCCGCTCTGCGAATAGATCGCGGAGTTGATACCGACCAGTTCGCCGCGCAGATTCACGAGCGCACCGCCCGAATTGCCGGGGTTGATCGACGCGTCGGTTTGAATGAAATCCTCATAGCCGTCGGGATTGATGCCCGAACGGCCGAGGGCGCTGACGATGCCCGCGGTCACGGTATGCTGCAGTCCGAACGGGTTGCCGATCGCGACCACGTAGTCGCCGACCTCGAGCCGGCTGGAGTCGCCGAGCGCCATTGCAACGAGGTTCGGTTCCTTCACCTGCAGCAAGGCAATATCGGAGCCTTCGTCGCTGCCCAGCACTTTGGCGTCGATGTTGCGATTATCGAGCAGCGTGACCTTGATCTCGCTGGCATTTTGCACGACGTGGAAGTTGGTGACGATGTATCCGTTCTTGGCGTCGATGATTACGCCGGAACCCTCGCTTTGAAAGCGGCGCTCGCGCGGCCGCGCGTCGGGACGCTCACCGAAGAACTGGCGGAAGAACGGGTCGTCCATCAAGGCATTGCCTTGCCCGGCCCGCTCCCTGATGGTGCCGGCCGTGGCAATGTTGACTACCGCAGGCGAGGCACGCTTCACGACCGGCGCCAAGGACGGCATCGGCGCGCCTTCCGGCGCTGTCGTGGAAGCGGATGAGGGCACCTCCGCGAGGGTCGGCAGACTCGATAGCGCAACGCACAGCGTCGCCGCGATCAGATTCACACCCCGCTTCATTCCCTAGAATCCTCCCGGAAGCTCCGGCCACGATCTTACACGGAAGACCGCGGCCGGCCGGCGAGCCCAGGCGCCGACCACCTGGCGCTCACGCCGTCGATCAGGCCGCTTCGACCGTGATCTTGTGCGGTTGCACCTGCGCAGTCTTCGGGATCACGATTTCGAGGACGCCATTGACGGCCTTGGCCGTGATGCTCTGTGTATCCGCCGACTCCGGCAGACTGAAGCGACGCTGGAACTCGCCTCGAGCGCGTTCGATGCGGCGATAGCCCTCACGCGTCTCATTCTGGACGGTCTCACGGTGTCCGCGAATCGTCAGCACACCTTTTTCAGAGGTGATCTCCACGGCTTTCGGATCGACGCCGGGCAAATCGACGTGCAACAAGAAGCGATTCGCTTCCTCATGGATATCCGCGGGCGGCAACCAGGCCCCCGAATCGGCGGCGGTCGCGACCGGCGCGCTGAACAAACGATCGATGTCCTTCTGGAGGCGGCTCACGAGTGCCCAAGGCTCATAACTTACGACGGTCATGCGATTGATCTCCTGCTAAGCATTCCAAGTGGATGTGAGTTCGCAGATTCTCTGCGCGTACCGCCATGAATTGGGATCTCGCGGCGGAATTTCAACGCCGATCGCGCGCGCAATCCGAATTCGAAACTCAGCGCAGACGCTGTCAATAGAAGAAATTGTGCATAAGCTGTTAAACACAAGATCTTGGGATCGCACTTAATCTCGCTTGACCTTCAGGCCACGAAGTGGAATGAGGTAATTTATCGAGATAAGTTTGTAACTAATTGAAATAAAAGTTGAAATTCTGAGAAAAAAAGACTGAAATATGTCTTGACGCTGATTGGCATCGAGCCGTAATCTCTGCCTCCGGACACAAGATGTTGTGTCCAGTCACCCCGGCAGATTCCTCGTTCCAGTACCCTTATCGATCGAATTTAGAACTATAAAGGGAGCAGTAGTTATACCCATGAATACGGTGGTCAAAATACAGCCTAAAGACGTCGGCAGTATTTCGTTCCAAGAAGCGTCAATCGACATCTGGGACAAGAAATACCGTCTCTCCGCCAAAGATGGTTCGCCGATCGATCAGTCGATGGACGACACCTATAAGCGAGTCGCGCGCGCATTGGCGGACGTCGAGACCGAAGAGTTGCGACCGCAGTGGTACGAGTCTTTCTTATGGGCCTTGCGCCAAGGCGCCATTCCTGCGGGCCGCGTCACCTCGAACGCTGGAGCTCTCGAGCACAAGCCCGCGACCTCGACCATCAACTGCACGGTGTCGGGAACGATCCGCGACTCCATGGACGATATTTTGAACAAGGTCCATGAGGCGGGACTCACGCTGAAGGCCGGCTGCGGCATCGGCTATGAATTCTCGACGCTGCGTCCGCGCGGCGCCTATGTATCGGGCGCAGGTGCCTATACCTCCGGGCCGCTCTCGTTCATGGACATCTACGACAAGATGTGCTTCACCGTTTCCTCGGCCGGCGGCCGACGCGGAGCGCAGATGGGCACATTCGACATCGGACATCCCGACGTCTTGGAGTTCATTCGCGCCAAGCGGGAAAACGGCCGGTTGCGCCAGTTCAATTTATCGCTGCTCATCACCGACGAATTCATCAAGGCGGTCAAGACCGACGCCGACTGGCAGCTCGCGTTTCCGCTGGGCCGCAAGGAATTCGACGCGGAGCAGCCGGACCTCACGGACAGAGCCAAATTCGTGTGGCGGGAATGGCCACATACCGATGGCTATGTCACGAACGAAGAGGGGCTCGTCGCCTGCAAGATCTACAAGACGCTGCCCGCGCGGCGTGTCTGGGATCTGATCATGTCGTCGACCTACGATTTCGCCGAACCGGGATTCATCCTGATCGACAAGGTCAACGAGATGAACAACAACTGGTGGATCGAGAACATCCGCGCGACCAATCCTTGCGGCGAACAACCGCTGCCCCCCTACGGATCATGCTTGTTGGGTTCGGTGAATCTCACCAAGTTCGTGATCGATCCGTTCACCGAAGACGCCCGATTCGATTGGGAGACCTACCGCAAGGTCGTCAAGGTGTTCACCCGCATGCTCGACAACGTGGTCGAGGTGAACGGCTTGCCGCTGGCCCAGCAGCGCGATGAGATCACGCGCAAACGCCGCCACGGGATGGGGTTTCTGGGACTCGGCTCCACGATCACGATGCTGTGCATGAAATACGGTTCGAAGAAATCCGTGGCGTTCACACAGAACGTGTCGCGCGAGATGGCGGTCGCCGGCTGGGAGGCCGCGCTCGAGTTGGCGCGCGAGAAAGGACCCGCTCCGATCATGAACGAGGAGTTCACGGTCACGCGCGAGATGCTGCGCAAGCGCCCCGAGATGATCAAGGACGGCTGGCGCGTCGGCTCGCGTGTGCCGGGCCGCGTTCTGCATGCCCGCTACAGCCGGTATATGCAGCGGATTGCGGAGGCGGCGCCCGAACTCGTCGACGAGCTAGCCGAAGTCGGCGCGCGCTTCACGCACCACACGTCGATTGCACCGACCGGCACGATCTCCCTGTCGCTCGCGAACAATGCGTCGAACGGCATCGAACCGTCTTTTGCGCATCATTATTTCCGCAACGTGATCCGCGAGGGCAAGAAGTCGAAGGAGAAGATCGACGTATTCTCGTTCGAGCTGCTCGCTTATCGCGAATTGGTGAATCCGCGTGCGATGCCGAACTCGCAAGTCGTCGGCGAGAAGCTGCCGGAGTATTTTCTGTCGGCCGACGACATCGGCCCGAAGGAGCATGTCGATATTCAGGCGGCCGCGCAAATTTGGGTCGATTCTTCGATCTCGAAGACGGCCAACGTGCCGACCGATTACAAATATGAGGACTTCAAGGATATCTATCTCTATGCCTACGACCAGGGGCTCAAGGGGTGTACGACCTTCCGATTCAACCCGGAGGCGTTCCAGGGAGTGCTCGTCAAGGAAGAGGACCTGAAGAATACGACGTATGTATTCACGCTCGAGGACGGCACCGAAGTGGAGGCGAGAGGCGATCAGGAGATCGAATACGACGGCGAGATGCATACCGCCGCGAATCTCTTCGACGCCCTCAAAGAAGGCTACTACGGGAAATTCTGACCATGTCGCAAATCAAAATCGATAAAAAGATCACGAAGTATCGTGTCCAGAAGCCGGAATCCAAGGAGGCGCCCGCGCCGGCCCCGGCCGTACCCTTGAAGACGCAGGACAACGTCATCTGGATGCATGAGAAGCTCGAACGTCCCGAGGTTCTGATCGGCTCGACGTACAAGATCAAGACGCCGGTCTCGGATCACGCGATGTACGTCACGATCAACGACATCCTGTTGAACGAAGACACGCCGCACGAGCAGCGCCGCCCCTTCGAGATATTCATCAATTCGAAGAATCTCGACCACTTCCAATGGATCGTGGCCTTGACGCGCGTCATTTCGGCCGTGTTTCGCAAGGGCGGTGACACGACGTTTCTGGTCGACGAACTCAAGGCGGTGTTCGATCCGCGCGGCGGATACTGGCAGCCGGGCGGCAAATTCATGCCCTCGACGATCGCCGAGCTGGGCCATGTCATCGAACGGCACCTGCAGTCGATCGGCTTGCTCAAGAAGCCCGAGCTCGATGCCCACCAGCGCAAGCTCGTGGACGAGAAGCGTGCCGAGTTCGAGGCCAGGACCAAGCAGACCGATGCGTTTTCCAAGTCGCACTTCCCGGATGGCGCACAGCTTTGCGCGAAATGCAGCACGGCCGCCGTGGTCATGATGGATGGTTGCAATACCTGTTTGAATTGTGGCGATTCGAAGTGCGGGTGACGGAGTTCACAACTGCGCGAGTGCATCGGGCACTCTAGTTGATGCGTCGCACCGAGGCCGTCACAGTTTAAGTGGTCGGCACTGGTGAGCACCCAGGCTCGGTGTTAGCGTCCGATCTACCGGACTGCCCAAAGGAATGAGCCTGCGGGCGGCTCCGATGAGCGGAGTACAGCCCCTCGTGGATGCGCAAGACGATCTCGACCCGACCGCCATCGTGCGATCTCGGCGTCTGCAGTTGCCGTGCTAAAGCCGGACGCTGCGGTGCGCCGCGAACCACTGCAAGCGGCGGTCATGCGCGTGCCGATCGAGATCCATGTTCAACATCTGGTTCCTCTGAACAAGGATGACCCTCACCGCCGCTTTGAGGTGCTCTGGCAGCTCCAAGAAAGCACCGCCTACGGTGAGGCGATCGCCGGATTGCCCCAAGCGGAAAGGGATCGCAAACTTTCTTCGTTGATCGATCGGCGCGTATTCGCGGACTTGGTCACCTGGCTTCAGGCCCATCCCGAGGTCGGTCAGGATAGACACATGTCTTTCTCGATCAAGCTATCGAAGCAGGCGATCTACGATGCGTCGTTCGTGCCCTTCGTGCGCACCTGCCTGACGAAGGCCGGATTGCCGCGGGGGATGATCGGCTTCGAGATTCCGGCAGCGACGCCGCGCAAGCACGTCCCTGCCATCGTCTCCTTGGCGGTCGAATTGGAGCAGAGCGGCTGCTTCTTGGTTCTGGACAACTTCTCTTTACGCACGGAATCCTTCAACGCATTGCGTCTGCCCGGTCTGAAATTGGTGAAGCTCTCGCATGAGGTCACCTCCGGTATGAATGACCACAAGGTCATGCGGGCGGCGATCCCCGCGATTACGCAGATGACGCGTATCTTGGGAGGCAGCACGGTCGCCAAGCGGATGAAGCTCGCAGCGGACCTCCTGCGCCTGACCGACTTCGGCATCGACTACGTGCAGTCGGTGTACATCGCAGCGGAGATGCCGATCGCTGCACTTGCCACGCCCGAGGACGGGGTCCGCGTTGCCGGAAGGGCAACGCAAACGATCGAAGCCTGATCGGCGTTTACTTCGCTGCCGGACAAAGCGGCGGCGCATGCGTAAACTCTCGACCATGCTGCATCTCTTCAGAATGGCCGTGATCGGCTGCCTGCTCGCCGCCGTTTCCGGTCCCGTGCTTGCCGCGGCCGATGACGTTGCGACCGTGCAATCGGACCCTTTCCCCCGGCCGGCGGAACTCGAGCCGGATGTGCGTTTCTGGATTCGCGTCTACACCGAAGTGACGACCGATGGCGGTCTCCTGCACGACTCCTGGAACTTGAACCTGGTCTACGAAGTCTTGCGCTTCGAGCCGGATATGCCGCAGGCGGCGCGCGATCGGCAAATCGCGGCCGCGAAAGCCCGCTACGCCGCGCTGCTGCGACGCTTCGCGGCCGGGGACACCGACAATCTGACGGCCCATGAGAGGCGCATTTTGCGCGCCTTCGGTCCGAATCCCACGCCCGCGCAGTTTACCGACGCGATCTCGCGGATCCGCTTCCAGCTCGGTCAGGCGGACCGATTCCATGCCGGCCTGATCCGTGCGCAGTTGCTGGAGCGACGCATCGCGAAGACGCTCAAACAAAACGGCGTGCCTGAGGAAATCGCGGCGCTTCCCCATGTCGAGTCCTCGTTCAACGCAAACGCCTACTCTCGCGTCGGTGCGGCGGGCCTCTGGCAGTTCATGCCGTCCACGGCGCGCCGTTACATGCGGGTCGACAATGTCGTCGACGAACGCCTCGATCCGTATCGTGCGACCGAGGCGGCCGCCAATCTCATGCTCTATAACTACCGCCTGGTCGGCACCTGGCCGCTCGCGGTCACGGCCTACAACCACGGTCCCGGGGGCTTGCGTCGCGCGCAGGACGACCTGGGCAGCAGCGATATCGCGGTGATCGTCAAACATTACCAGGGCGCAACGTTCGGCTTTGCCTCGCGCAATTTCTATGTTGCGTTTCTCGCGGCGCTCGAGGTCGATCACAACGCCGACTATTACTTCGGGCCGGTGACGCCGCTGCCCGATGCCGAGAGCATCACGGTCGAGACGCCGGACTACATCCCGGTGGAGGCTGCGGCGAAGGCATTCAAGGTGGATATGGGTGCGCTGCGCGTGCTGAATCCGGCGCTGTTGCCGCCTGTCTGGAGCGGCGCGCGCTATATACCGCGGGGCTATGCCTTGCGCATCCCGGGCAATCCCTCCGCCAGCGTGGTGGCCGCTGCCTGGGAGCGCGTGCCGCCCGCAATGCGCTATCTGTCGCAGCGTGGCGATGAGACCTATAGACTGCGGCGCAGCGAGACCCTGGCCGCGGTGGCGAGCAAGCTGGGTGTCCCGGTGTCTCGACTGCTGGCGGCCAATGGCTGGAAGACCGCTCCATCCCTGCGGCGCGGCGAACTCATTCGCCTGCCGCCGCCCTTGTCGCGCGCCGACCGCGGCGAGCTTGCCGCGCCCGAAACCAACGTTGCCGCCACCGCCGAGGGTACGGCTGCGACCCCGGCAGCCGCCACAGTTGCCGCTACCGTTGCCTCGGCCGCTGCGCCGGCGGTTGCCGCGCGGCCCGAGCGGCCGAAGCACCCCGACAGCAACGCCTTGGAGCCCGCGGCGACACCAACCAGCAAGTCTGATACGACCGACTATGGCGTGCGCGATGGCGATATCGCAATCGTCCAAGCCGCCGAGACGCTGGGCCATTTTGCGGATTGGACACAAACCAATGTCGAGGGCTTGCGCAGGCTCAATCGCCTGCGCAAGGGTGAATCGGTCGGTTTGGGTCGCAAACTCAAACTCGATCTGTCGCGCGTCAGCGCCGCACAGTTCACGGAAGCGCGCCGCCTCTACCACCGGCGATTACAGGACGCATACTTTGCCGCGCACCGCATCTCGGGGACGCAGCAGTACGTGATCAAGCGCGGCGATTCCTTGTGGACGATCGGACGCCAGCATGGCGATCTGCCGGTGTGGTTGGTCACGGAGTACAACCCAGACGTCAATTTCGCGGAGATGCGCGCAGGCACCTTGGTTACCCTGCCGCAGGTGGCGCCGATCAATCGCCAGTGATACCGCGCGCTTGCAAGAAGGCGGTGAGGATCTTACCCGTCGCGGCCTGGGCTTTGAAATCCACGCTTGCGCCGTCGGTGCCGCGCAACTGCACGGTGCATTGCGCACTACGCGCGAGGCGTTTGAGCTGCTCCACGCTCACGGCGAAATAGGCGGTCTGTCCCCAAGAGGCGACGGGTTCGTAGGGCGGATGACCGAACATCGGGGCAGAGACGAGCGCCAGAGTCATCGGGCCGTCGTCGAGGGCGAGCTTAAGTTCCGCCGTTCCAGTGAGACTCGCGACCTGACGATCGCCGCCCGGCGCCACGTGAAGCCACAAGGCATAGCTCAACTGACCCATGCTGTCCCATTCAATCGGGCCGAGATACGCGAAACTCGCGTGTCGGCCCGGCGTCGTCATGCCGCTCTGCACGAACTCCAGGGGTGTCGGCAATGAGGCAACGGTGATGCCCGTATGTTCATCGAGGCGCTGCACGGGCGCGAGTTCCGCGGTACTCGAGCAGGCCGCGACGGCCAGGAGCAAAGCCATGGAGGCGCAGGATCGAAGGCGACGGCGACTAAACATGCGCCCCAGTATAGCGAAGCCGTGAGGCATTCCCGATTATGTTGCGTCGTGTACACGGTATAATTCGGGGCCATGAAGTCTCGTACCCGCCGCCGTCTCGCCAGCGGCCTCGCCTTGAACCTCGCCCTGCTCCTCGGCGCATTCTGCAGCCGGGCGGTGCCTGCGGATCCGTTGCCGGTCGCGGACCGAGTCGTCGTGCACAAGGCGGAGCACAAATTGTACTTGTACCGCGGCGGCCACGTGCTTGCCGCCTACCCCGTGTCCCTGGGCTTGAATCCCCACGGCCAAAAGGAGCGCGAACACGACTTTCGCACGCCCGAGGGACATTACAGTCTGGCGCGCCGCAATACGCGCAGCGACTACTTTCTGTCGATTCAGGTCTCTTATCCCAATAAAGAGGATGAGCTGCGCGCCCGCAAGAATCACTGGGCGCCCGGCGGCGAGATCATGATTCACGGCTTGCCCAACACGCCGCGCCATCCGCCGGCGTATTACGCTTCGACGGATTGGACCGACGGCTGTATCGCCTTGTCCAACTCCGACATGATCGAAGTCTGGATGCGCACGCAGGAAAACATCCCGATCGACATCCTGCCTTGAAGGACTCCCGTGGAAACTGAAATCTTATCGTCCGACATGGTCGATGCCCGTGTTGCGCCCAAAGGCAGCCTCGAACATCTGTCGCAACAGGAAATAGCCCAGCTGCTCGACACAGGGCAGGGCGGTTTGTACCGCTTGTTCCGGCAATGCGCGCTGGCCGTCCTCAATTCCGGCAGTGACATCGACGATGCGCGCGTCATATTCGACAAATACCGCGATTTCGACCTGCGCATCGTGCGCCAGGCCTGGGGCATCAAACTCGAGATCAAGAACGCGCCCGCGTCCGCCTTCGTCGATGGGATCATGATCAAGGGTTTGAAGGAACATTTGTTCGCCGTGCTGCGCGATGTGGTGTTCATCTCGAACGAGATCATGGAGGGCGGGCGGTTCGACCTGAGTTCGTCCGCGAGCATCACCAACGCGGTATTTCATATTTTGCGCAATGCCAGAATTCTCGAGTATCAGCTGCGACCCAATTTGGTCGTTTGCTGGGGCGGTCACTCCATCCCGCGTGTCGAATATGATTATACGAAGAAGGTCGGGTACGAATTGGGCCTGCGCAGCCTGGATGTCTGTACCGGCTGCGGTCCGGGTGCGATGAAGGGTCCGATGAAAGGGGCGACGATCGGGCACTCGAAACAACGCATCACCAACGGCCGCTACGTCGGTTTGACTGAACCCGGGATCATCGCCGCCGAGCCTCCGAATCCGATCGTGAGCCAGCTGGTGATCATGCCGGACATCGAAAAGCGCCTCGAGGCCTTCGTCCGCCTCGGCCACGGCATCGTCGTATTTCCGGGCGGTGCGGGGACCGCCGAGGAGATTCTCTATTTGTTGGGACTCTTGCTCGACCCTGCCAATCGCAAACTGCCCTTCCCGGTGATCTTCACCGGGCCGGCCGAGAGCCGCGCTTACTTCGATCAAATCGATCGCTTCATCGGCACGACGCTGGGCGCGGAGGCGCAGGCACGCTACCAAATCATCGTCGGCGACCCCGCCGGCGTCGCGCGCGCCATGGTGCGCGGGCTCGCGGAAGTGCGCGATTACCGCCGTCATGCGGCCGACTCGTTCGGCTTCAACTGGCTGCTGAAGATCCCGCTGCAGTTCCAATTGCCCTTCAACGTGACGCACGAGTCGATGCGCGCGCTGGCGTTGTCGCCCGATCAGCCGGTGCACGAGCGGGCGGCCAACCTGCGTCGTGCGTTCTCGGGAATCGTGGCGGGCAACGTCAAGGCGTATGGGGTCGAGGCGATCGAGCGCCACGGCCCGTTCGAGCTGACCGGCGATGCGTCGATCATGACGCCGCTCGATCATTTGTTGAAGTCGTTCGTCGCCCAGGGCCGGATGCGGCTCGCCGGCGCCGAATACACGCCTTGTTATCGCCTGGTTGCATGAGCGCATCCCACCGCATTCGTTATCGCTTCGACCTGCCCGACGGCTCGCAACAGGTGTTCGATTTCCATTTCGCCGATCCGGACTTTCGCCTCACGAATCCGCCGCCCGAGGAGCCGCCGTTCTGGACCAAGTTGGAATTCAATCAATGCGCCAACTGCCCGCTGAACGCCGCCGAACATCCGCACTGTCCGCCAGCACTGCAGATGGCCGACACCGTCGCGCGGCTCGCCGCTCTCGTGTCCTTCGATACGGTGGGCGTCACCGTCCTGCTCGAGGAACGCACGATTTACCGAGAAATTTCCGCGCAGCACGCGATGTCGTCGGTGCTCGGCTTGATCATGGCGACCTCCGGCTGCCCCTGGACCGATTTGTTGCGACCGATGGCGCGCTTTCATCTGCCGTTCGCGAGTGAATCGGAAACCGTTTATCGAAGCTTGACGATGTACCTGCTCGCGCGCGAGATGTTGGGTGCCGAAGTCGGCGCCGGTTTCGATTCTCTCGAGGAGCTGTACGGCAACTTGCATCTCGTGAACCGCGATATGTCACGCCGACTCGGCGCGGCTACGCGCAGCGATCCGGCGCGCAATGCGATTGCCATGTTGGATTCGTATACGACCTTGCTGCCGGCGGCGATCGCCGATTCGCTCGACGAGCTGCGACCCCTGTTCGAGTCTTGGAAAATCGCGCGTAGGAAACCCATTTAACTTACCGCGTCGGTCTGTGAGAGGTGCATCGCAATGCTGACTCTCTGCGCATTCCGAGCGCCGCATGCCTGTGACACAGTTCCTGTCGATGCCGGCGGCGCAGTCCTAATGTGACTCATCGAAACTAGGCGCATGCGATGACCACCAGCAAGAACCCACCTCCATACCAGGGCGTCGATCGTCGCGCTCCGCGGACGGACGCGTTGCCTGGAGCCCGCGCACTGGATGTTTTCCCGAATCGAAATCGCGGCCAGAAAATCGGCGGCCGTCACGGCGCGATCACGACCTCGCTGTACAGCTGGAACAGCTACAAGAATTGGGCTGACAAGATGCGGGGCAGTTGGGAAGATAAAAAGTAGCGAGATGCGTCGCTATGCCGTTTCCGGCAAAATCTGCTTCTGCTGCATGGACGCGACCCCGGTCTCCTTGTCTCGCAGCCAGCGGAGCAAAGGCTCCCAGTCTTCCAAGTCGCGAGCCACCGTGCCGGCCTTCATCTCGTGCAAGCCCATTCCGAGTTCGACGGCCCGCACGTAGTTCTGCGAATCCCGCAAGGTCGCGATGATGGGGATTCTCAAAGTGGTCAGGAAGCGCATCAAGGACTGATAGACCAGCGTATTGCGTTTGACGCGATTCGCGATCACTCCGATGCGATTCTCGTTACGCCGTATTTTCGCGATCAGCAACAGATCCGCGATGCACTTCGAGCAGGCGTGAATGTCGATGTCCGACGGCAGCACGGGCACGATGATGGCGTCCGCGTTCTTGGTGATTTCCAGAAGGTCCTGCGGCGGAATCGCGGCCGGCGTATCGACGATGACATGGGCGGCATCGGGCGGTGTGCGCAAATGCCATGCCCGGGTCACCCGCGAGTTGCGCTCGAAACCGGCGACGCCATGGATCAGTGGCTGTTCCGGCGTGCGTTTCTTCAGCCAGCGTGTGCTGGATCCTTGCGGATCGTTGTCGGTCAGCAGCGGATGGTCGCCTTGACTGGCGAAATAGCCGGCGAGATTGGTGGCAACGGTCGTTTTGCCCGAGCCGCCCTTCGGATTCAAAATTAAAATCCGCTGCATAGTTAAGAGCCTACGCAGCCCTGGGTCCCATAGCAAGTTCGCCCGCTCGAGGCAAATCGATTGCTTGTGAGCCGACTCACGCTTAAGTCCGCCGAATTTCCCTAAAGTGCGTGCCCAATGGAATGCATCCTACAGTGGGTCGATGAGCTCGACGACGCGGTCGCTGCGTTCAGGCAGTGGTGGCTGCGCGTGGCGTTCTAAGCGGCTTCGGGCGTCCTAAGCGGTACAATTCGCGGTGCAATCGTCACCGGAACCCGTTTATGCGCCAAGTCATCGTCCTTTCGCTGTTCGTCGTCCTCGCCGCCTGCGGTGCCAAGACCGCCGCACCACCGGCGTCTCCGCCACCCGGCGTCAAGGCACTCCAAATCCTCGAACTAAAGTCCGGCACGGGTCCGCAAATCGCCGCCGCGCAGACGGCGGTGGTCAATTACACGGGTTGGCTTTACGAACCGACGGCAGCCGATAATAAGGGCAAACAATTCGACAGCTCCTTGACGACCGGCGCGCCGTTCCGGTTCAAGCTCGGCGCCGGCGAAGTCATCAAGGGCTGGGACCAGGGGATTCTCGGCATGCAGGCCGGCGGTCGACGCCGGTTGACCATACCCGCCGATCTAGCCTACGGCGATCGTGGTGCGGCCGACGTGATTCCTCCCGGCGCGACGCTCGTGTTTGATGTCGAGTTGCTCGCGATCGAATGACCGCGTTCAAACCGAGCGAGCGGCTCAGCATCGACGGTCCAGCGGGTTCCCTCGAAGCGCTAGTCACGGAAGCTGATCGCCGCGACCTGGCGCATGCCGTTATTTGTCATCCGCACCCGCTGTTAGGCGGCACGATGGACAACAAGGTCGTGACGACGCTGGCACGCGCACTTCAGGAATGCGGCATTCCGACCGTGCGATTCAATTTTCGCGGCGTCGGCGCGAGCGCCGGCACCTACGACGAGGGCAGAGGCGAAACCGCGGATGCGGCCGCGGTGGCCGATTGGGCGGCGTCGCGCTGGCCGCAAACCGATCTATTCCTGGCGGGATTCTCGTTCGGAGCCTACGTGGCCATGCGGCTCGCCGCGGCGCGTCCCGTCAAACAGTTGATCACGGTTGCCCCGCCCGTGCAGCGCTTCGACTTCAGCGCAGTGGCGAAGCCGGCCTGTCCCTGGCTGCTGATACAAGGCGAAGCGGATGAACTCGTGGACGTCAAAGAGGTGTTGGCCTGGGCCGATGCGCCCAAAACGTCCTTGAGAGTCGTGCTGATGCCCGGGGTCGGGCACTTCTTTCACGGGCATCTCACCGATTTGCGCGATGCCGTGGTTCAGGAAATCCGGAGCGGCTGACCAACCCTCGCCGCTCCGGCTGCGAAATCCGATGTTAGTTGACGAATTCCTTGAGCGACTTGAGTGCCGCAATGCGCACTTTCTTGCTGGCGGGCTTGGCCTTGAACGTGATCTTCTCGCCGTTGAAGGGGTTGATGCCTTCGCGTGCTTTCGTCGCCGGCTTCTTGACGACCTTCAGCTTCAGAAGACCGGGGAGCGTGAACAAGCCATGACTGCGAAGACTCTTCTTGATCACGGCGGACAGTGAATCAAACACGGCTCCGACTTGCTTCTTGGAGAGCTCTGTATCCTTCGAAATGCTAGCGAGAATTTCAGACTTGGTCGGTGCTGCATTCTTTTTCGCCATTTTTTAATCTCCTACGTGTGTTTCCAAACTCAGGCTAAAACGCCCGCAAAATCAACTCGGCGCCGAAAATAACATAGAAAAAAGCGTATGTTTAGCGCAAATGCGAAAATAGTCGCAGGATACAAGCGCTCGGGACTCTGGTTTTTCAGGCTCGGGCGACGCTGCGCATGTGACGGAGCGTTCGGAAAGCACGGCGAAAACGTTTCCATACAGTCATGTAGAACACTTTGCTGGAAATCGAGGCAATGTCGCTCGGCAGGTCAGTGCAGTAGCTTCAAGACGGCGCAGATCGCTATGGAAACCCAGAGCACGGAGAAATCGATTTGCCCGATTGGCGGGATCAGGCGCCGTACCGGCCGCAGAATCGGCTCGCACAAGCGCGTGACCAAACGCACTCCCGCTGCATACCCGCCAGGCGCGATGAAACTCGTCAGCGCATAGATCAGCAGGGCAAACAGATAAACGGTCAGAACCATGTCGACGAGATTCAAGACCGTGATGCGGAGGAAAATCTGCCAGTCCTCGATGCCGTAACCCGCGAGCGCGAATGTCGCCGCCGTGCGCACGCCGGCGACCACGAGCACCGCGACCACCGTCGCGGTGTCGACTTTGCCGAGCGGCGGCAGGAGACGGCGCAAGGGCAGGATCAGCCAATTAGTGACGCGGACGATGGCATCGGCCATGGGATCGCGAAAATCGGCCCGCACGAGTTGGAACAGCAGTCTTAGCAGGAAGGCGAGCGTGAGCAGCCAGAGCAGCGTATCGACGATGTACCTGATCGCTTCCATTCAAGCCCTCAAGCGCCCCCGAACTCCGCCGCAAGCTCTGCGGAGCGTCGATCGGCGGCCGCCAAAGCGTGTGCGACGATACCACGAAGATCGGCGGCATCGAACACGGCGAGGGCCGCCGCTGTCGTGCCGCCCTTGGACGTGACTTGCGTGCGCAAGTCCGGCAATGAGTCGCTCGCCCGCAAGGCCATTTGCGCGGCGCCGAGTGCGGTTTGCAGCGTGAGGGCGTGCGCGACGTCCGCCGGTAACCCGCGCGCGCATGCACCAGCCTCGAGTGCTTCCATGAACAGGAAGAAGTAGGCGGGACCGCTGCCCGATAGCGCCGTCACCGTATCCATTTGTGATTCCTGGTCGACCCAGACCGTCGTGCCCACCGCACGCATGACCGTCTCCGCCGACGCGCGTTCCCTGCTCCCCACCGTCGGAGGTGCATACAAAGCGGTGGCGCCGCAGCCGAACAAGGCCGGCCGGTTCGGCATCGTGCGCACCACGGCCGGCCTGGGTCCGAACCACTGCGTGAGGGAAGCGTGGTTGATGCCCGCGGCGACCGAAATGATCAGCGGTGTCGCCGGCGCGAGCTGGGGAGCGAGACCGACGGCCACCGCCCGCATCTGCTGGGGTTTGACCGCGAGCACGAGCAGTTCCGCGCCCTTGGCGGCGGCGGCGTTATCCGCGGCGATGGTCACGCCGAAGTCCTGGCGCAGCTTGTCGCACTGGCTGTTGTTAGGGTCCGAGACGACGATGCGTTCGCGCGCGAGTCCGCGGCCGATGAGGCCGCCGATCAGCGCCGCCGCCATGTTCCCCGCGCCGATGAAGGCGATCCTGCGGATGTCGATCATGAGGCGACCCGCCGTGCCGTGGGCCGCGGTCCGAACAGGGCCGTTCCGATGCGGACCTGTGTGGCGCCCTCGGCAATCGCCGTCTCGAAATCAGCGCTCATGCCCATCGACAAGGTATCGAGTCCGAGACCCTTCATGTTCAACTCTTCCTTTAAGTTGCGTAGTCGTGCAAAAACGTCCGCCTGGACCGCCGCTTCGCGTTGTGGAGGCGGCACGCACATCAAACCACGAACGCGAATTCGCGGCAGTTCGGCGCTCCGCTGCGCGAGATCCGCCACGTCCTCGGGCGCCACGCCGGACTTGTTGGGTTCCGGCACCAAAGACACCTGCAGGCAAATGTTCAGGGGCGGCGCGTGAAAGGGGCGCTGCTCCGACAGCCGCCGCGCGATCGACAGCCGATCCACGCTCTGCACCCAGTTGAAGCGTTCGGCGATCGTGCGCGTCTTGTTGCTCTGGATGGCGCCGATGAAATGCCAGCACAAACTCAAGTCGGCGAGCAGGTCCATCTTGGGTTTGGCTTCCTGAAGATAGTTTTCGCCGAAATCCGTGACGCCCGCCGTTGCGACCGAACGGATGTTTTCGGCACTCTGGGACTTGCTGACGGCGATCAGGGTGACCGAACCGGGGTCGCGACCGACTGCTTTGGCGGCACGGTCGATGCGTAATCTGATTTCTGCCAGGAATACCGCTGAATTTTGCGGACCAATTAACATATTGGGTGACTACACCCTCTTATATACTGTTCGGCACTGATAGGAGCCGAACTAGGAGCCGTCAATGGCGGTTGATATCGCGCAGCTTCTCGCCTTTGCGGTGAAGAACAACGCGTCTGACTTACACCTCTCGGCAGGCGTGCCACCGATGATCCGCGTCGACGGGGACATGAAGCGGGTCAATATGCCTCCGCTCGTGCACAAAGAGGTGCACAGCATGGTGTACGACATCATGAATGACAAGCAGCGCAAGGCCTTCGAAGAGTACTTCGAAACCGACTTCTCGTTCGAAATCCCGAAGCTCGCTCGTTTTCGCGTCAACGCCTTCAACCAGAACCGCGGCGCGGGCGCCGTGTTTCGCAACATTCCTTCCACGATCCTATCCCTCGACGAACTGAATGCACCCAAGGCTTTCAGGGACTTATGCATGCTGCCCCGTGGCCTCGTGTTGGTCACCGGACCGACCGGCTCAGGCAAGTCGACTACGCTTGCCGGCATGGTCAATCACTGTAATGACAATCGACCGGACCACATTATAACCATCGAGGATCCGATCGAGTTCGTCCACGAGAGCAAGCGCTGCCTGGTGAATCAGCGCGAAGTACATCGCGACACGCTGGGTTTCACCGAGGCACTGCGTTCCGCACTGCGCGAAGACCCGGACGTCGTGCTGGTCGGCGAAATGCGCGATCTCGAGACCATCCGTTTGGCCTTGACGGCCGCCGAGACGGGGCATCTTGTCTTCGGCACTTTGCACACGAGTTCCGCCGCCAAGACCATCGACCGCGTCGTCGACGTCTTCCCGGCCGCCGAAAAGGAAATGGTACGGGCGATGCTCTCCGAGAGTCTGCGCGCTGTGATTTCACAGACCCTCATGAAGAAGGTCGGCGGCGGCCGTATTGCAGCGCACGAAATCATGATCGGTACGCCCGCGATCCGCAATTTGATCCGCGAAGGCAAGATTGCGCAAATGTATTCGGCAATTCAGACCGGCCAGGGCCAGGGCATGCAGACGCTGGATCAGTGTTTGCAGGATTTGGTGACCAAGGGTCTCGTCAGTCGCGAAGAAGCGCGGTATAAGGCTCAAAACAAGGACAGCATCTGATATGGAGCGCGAACAAGCCATTCGGCTGATGCAAGATCTGCTGCGGCGCATGGTCGAGAAGAAGGGTTCGGATCTTTTCATCACGGCAGGCTTCCCCCCCGCCATCAAGGTCGACGGCGAGATTCGGCCGCAATCCGATCGCTCGCTCACGGCCGAGCAGAGCGCCGCCATGGTGCGTGCGATCATGAACGATCGGCAAACCAAGGAATTCGACGCGACCAAGGAATGCAATTTCGCGATCGCGCCGCCCGGTATCGGCCGATTTCGCGTCAGTGCCTTCGTTCAGCAGGGCTATACCGGCGCCGTGCTGCGTACCATCAATGCCAAAATCCCGACACTCGAAGAGCTCGAACTGCCCCCGGTTCTGAAGGACGTCGTGCTTTCCAAGCGCGGGTTCGTGATCCTGGTCGGCGGCACGGGTTCGGGCAAATCGACGTCGCTCGCGGCCATGATCGGCTATCGCAACGAGAAGACGCGCGGCCATATCGTCACGATCGAGGATCCGGTCGAGTACGTGCATGCGCACAAGGGCTGCGTGATCACGCACCGCGAAGTCGGCGTGGACTGCGACAGCTGGCATCTCGCGCTCAAGAACACGCTGCGTCAGGCGCCCGATGTGATTCTCATCGGCGAAATCCGCGATCGCGAAACCATGGAGTACGGCATCCAATTCGCCGAGACCGGGCACCTCGTGCTCGCGACGCTGCACGCCAACAGTTCCAACCAGGCGCTGGATCGCATCATCAATTTCTTCCCCGAAGAGCGGCGCGAGCAACTGCTCATGGATTTGTCGCTCAACATACGCGCCCTGATATCGCAGCGCTTGATTCCGCGCGAATCGGGTTCGGGACGGGTCGCGGCCATGGAGATCATGCTGCAATCGCCGTTGATCTCGGACTTGATCTTCAAGGGCGATGTCACCAAGATCAAAGACGTGATGTCGCGCTCCAACCGCTTGGGTATGAAGACCTTCGACCAAGCCCTGTTCGATCTGTATGAAGCCGGCCAAGTGTCCTATGAGGATGCCCTGCGCAACGCCGATTCCAAAAACGAGCTCCGCCTGCGGGTCAAGCTCGAGAGCAAACGCGAGCTGAAGAATCCGGAAGATGCCGGCCAATCCCTGCAGATCCTCGAGGAAGAAGAAGGGCAGGTTTTCTAGTCCATGTCGGCGGCCGCTCCCGTTCCCCCGCAGACGATGAATACCAAGCCCTTGTTCCAGCTCATGGTGGACAAGAAGGCTTCCGATCTCTTTTTTACCTGCAATGCGCCGGTCAAGATCAAGATCGAGGGCAAGATTTTCCCGGTTAACAAGCAGGTTCTGACGCCCGAGACCGTACGCCAAGCGGCGCTTGGGCTCATGACCCAGGACCAGATCGAGCACTTCAACGAGGAGCTGGAAATCGATTTTGCGATTTCCGAGCCCGGGCTCGGCCGCTTTCGTGTCAATGTTTTCTATCAGCGCGGCTTCCCCGCGATGGTATTGCGCTACATCACCGCTGAGATGCCGAAGCTCGAAGACCTCGGCATGCCGGAAGTGTTCAAAGAGCTCGTGATGCTCAAGCGCGGTTTGATTTTGATGGTGGGCGCCGCGGGGGCCGGCAAGTCGACGACGCTGGCCGCCATGATCAACCACCGCAACGAGACCTCGTCGGATCACATCCTGACAATCGAGGATCCGATCGAATTCCTGCACACCAACAAGAAGTCGATCGTGAATCAGCGCGAAGTCGGGCTCGATACCAAGTCGTTCGCGCGCGCCTTGCGCAGCGCCGTTCGATCCGCGCCCGACGTAATTCTCGTCGGTGAAATACGCGATCGTGAGACCATGGAGGCGGCCCTTGCGCTCTCCGGCACCGGCCATCTATGCATCGCGACACTGCACGCGAACAACTGCGCCGAGACGCTCGACCGCATCATCAACATGTTCCCACGCGACCAGCACAATCAAATCTTCCTCGACCTGTCGCAATACTTGCGCGCGATTCTTTCCCAGCGCCTCGTCTATGCGAAGAGCGGCACGCGGGTCGCCGCATCCGAAGTCATGGTCAACACGCCGCACATGTCGGAACTGATCAAGAAGGGCGACGTCACGGGCGTCAAAGAGGCGATTCGTACCGGCACCGAGCGCGGCATGCTGAGTTTCGACAGCTCCCTTTACAATTTGGTGCGCGAGGGCCGTATCGAGATGGAGGAGGCGCTTGCCAGCGCCGACTCCCGCACGAATTTGGAAGCCAAGATCAACTTCGGCTGAGCGGCGCCGCATCCTGCCGCTGTGCGACCGGTCGTGAGGGTGCCGCTGCGCGCTCGAAGTTCGAGAAGGACAGATTCGATTCGAATTCCCGGGTGCAGACATCCCAGCCGGAGCGCAACGCCCGTTGTCGGCAGGCGTCCGGATTCAGGCTCAGCGCGCGTGTTGCCGCGACGGCGAGATCCTCATCGAGTGCGCCGGTGACCCCATCGTCGATCACGTCGATGGGGCCGGTTACCGGGTAGGCGGCCACCGGAACTCCACAGGCCATCGCCTCCAGGTTGACGAGACCGAAGGTGTCGGTACGACTTGGAAAAACCATGACGTCGGCCGCGGCCAGGTGCATGGCGAGGTCCGTGCCGAAACGAAATCCGAGGAAATGGGCCTGCGGGTACTCGGATTGCAGCCGGCTCCGTTCCGGGCCATCGCCGATGACGATTTTGCTACCCGTCCAAGGCATGCTGAGAAAGGCTGCGACATTCTTTTCGATGGCCACCCGACCCACGTAGGCCGCGATCGGCCTTGGCAAGTCCAGGAAGTCCTTGTCGCGGGGCTTGAACAGCTTCGTGTCGACGCCGCGGCGCCAGCTCGCCAAGTTCTCGAAGCCGCGTGCTTGCAAGTCGCGACGCACCGAGGCCGTGCTCACCATGCAGCGCACGCCCGCGCCATGAAACCAGCGCAACAAGCGATACGAGACGGTCAGCGGTATCGGGTAGCGGGCGCGCAGATACTGCGGGAACTGCGTGTGATAGGAGGTCGTAAAGCGCAGCTTATTGCGCAAACAAATGCGCCGCGCGGCAAGCCCGAGGGGTCCTTCGGTCGCGATGTGGATGGCCTGCGGGGCAAACGCAAACACGCGGGCCTGTAGAGTTCGGTAGGGCAGCAGCGACAGGCGGATTTCCGGATAGCTCGGGCAGGGGATGTTGCGGAACTCGTTCGGTGTGACCATTTGCACCTCGTGGCCGAACTCGCCGAGGCAGGCGGCGGTTTGCGACAAGGTGCTGACCACGCCGTTGGTTTGCGGGAACCAGGCGTCGCTGACGATCATGATTCTCATGCTACGACGACCTTCGCATCGGCAAATGACCGTTCCATGACGACCATGACAAGGTTTTCTTACAGCGAGGCCGGTATTGCCGGGTCCGTCGCATTCCTGGATGCCTGTAATCAACCTGCAATCAATTTCCTATATTTGCTTCATGGTCGAATCTTGAAGACCACCTGCGAGGAAACACTATGCAAAGTTTTTGGGCGGAACTGCAGACCCAGCGTTGGGACGATCATCGCTTCTACCACCACAGCCGCATCAATCAATCGCTGCACTTTCTCAGTGCCTGCAGCTTCCTCGTGGCCTACGTCCTTTTGTTCACCGACCCGGTCAAAGCGGCGCTGATTGCCTGGCTGGTCGCCATGGTCAGCCGCCAGTCGGGACATTTCTTCTTCGAGCCCAAGGGTTACGACGAGGTCAACCAGGCCACCCATGAGCACAAAGAGGAGATCAAGGTCGGCTACAACCTAAGGCGCAAAGTCATTCTCCACGCCATTTGGGCGCTGGTGCCGATCGTGCTCTGGATTCAGCCCACCTTTTTCGGAATCTTTCACCCGCATGCCTCGACCCAGGAGTTCATCCGTCACGTCGGGCAAGTATGGCTGGCCTTAGGCGTCGGCGGCTTGCTGTTCCGCACGGTCCATTTGTTCTTCTTGCGCGACGTGCGAACGGGGCTCGTGTGGCTCACGAAGATCATCACCGACCCCTTCAACGACTTCAAACTGTACTGCAAGGCTCCGCTTCATTTGCTGCGCGGAGAACTCATCGATCCCATGGAAGGCAAGCAGCGCGCCTGAATCATTTCCTTGAGCACGCGACGCTTGATCGACTTGTTGGTGAGTTGTGGCGCCGACCACCACCAAGCGTCGCGCTGCATCGCCTCGGCTGCCGCGACCACGCGGTCCGCGACCTCGTTGAAGTCGGCGTCGGTGAAATTCAAACTGAAGATCAGGCGACCGGTGCCCACCCAACTCAGCGCCAGGCCGGCTGCGCGCAGGTAATATTGAAACATCCAGTTGTACCGCGACGGTTGCGTGTACGTGATCGTCCAGATCGAGGACAGATTGGCGACGCTGACGGGCAGCCCCGCCGCGCGCAGCCGCTCGTTCAAACGTTGCGCGCGCATATTCCAGACCTCGTCCAGATTCTCGTAAATGGCGGATATTTCAGGCCGCTCGAGGCGCTGCAGGAATTCGTACATGGCCCCCATGACGTACGGGTGGGAATTGAAAGTGCCACGCGCGAAGCAGATGTCCGCCGGCCGGTCCTCGCGAAATCGCTTCATGATTTCGCGACGGCCGCAGACGACGCCGATCGGCAGCCCGCCGGCCACGGTCTTGCCATAGGTCACGAGGTCCGCGGCCACGCCGAAATACTCCTGCGCGCCGCCGCGGGCGAGTCGAAAACCTACGAATACCTCGTCGAAGATCAGCACGATGCCGCGCGCGGTACAGACGCTGCGCAATTCGCGCAACCAGGCACTGTAGGCGGCGCGATCGAAGTGGGCGCGACGCTCGCTGCCGACCAGGGTCGAATCTCCGGGCGCGCTGCCGTTCGGGTGCAGCGCCTGCAAAGGATTGATCAGCACACAGGCAATATCGCGTCGGGTGCGCAGCACGCGCAACGCCGCCGGGTCCATTTCTTTGAGCGTGTAGGTGTCGCGTGCGATCTGCGGGTTGCCGACACCCGGCTGCACGTCCCCCCACCAACCGTGGTAGGCACCGCAGAAGCGTACGAGTTTGCGACGCATGGTGTGGTAGCGCGCCAGACGCACGGCTTGCATCACGGCCTCGGTTCCCGACATGTGGAAGGACACCTCGTCGAGGCCGGAAATCGCCTTCAGGCGCGCAACGTTGTAGACCGTGACCGGGTGATAAGCCCCAAGCACCGGCCCGAGTTCGCGCACGCGTTCACTACCCGCGGCGATACAGTCCTTGTAGAAGTCATAGCCGAAGACGTTGACGCCATAGGATCCGGTCAGATCGTAGAAGCGGTTGCCGTCCAGGTCGGTGACCGTGACACCGGACGAGGAGGCGAGGAATGCGCCCGGCTTGAAATGTTCACGCACGAAGCGGCTGAACTGGAACGGCACACGATACCGCGAGGTGAACTGCAAATCCGAGATGCCATCCTGAACCTCTGCCGTCATCCGCGCCGATTTGACATACCGCTGCTCGAAGATGCCGGCCAGGCGCATGAATCCGGCACGACGATTCGCCGCGACCGCTTCGGGCGCGTCATCGGCGCGAAAAAACCGATCTTCGCCGTATTCGTAGAACGGCACGAGCGCGGCAAAGCGCCGCGCCATGCGCGCATGCCCGGTCAGCGAAGGATGCTTCGCCGCCGACAATTGCAGCCGTACCTGGAGCTTGCGCAGCACAACGGCGAGCACGATGCCGGCGGACACGGTCAACAGAATCGAATTTGTCACTATTTTTTCCTCCGTTGCCACCCTATTACAGGCCAATGACACTTCCATGAATGCAGCCTCAGTGATCGCAAAAGTAGTTCAGCAGGAGGACATCAATTTCCTCCTGACCAACCGCATTCCACGGCGGCTGTCGACGCAGCTCGTGGGCGCCTTGAGCCGCATCGAGAACCGGTGGCTCTGCGCAGCCTGCATCGCGGTTTGGCGGCTGTTCTCGGATCTGGATCTCAGCGACGCGAAGCAAAAGCGCTTCAACAGCCTGCGCGAATGCTTCACGCGCGAGCTCGTGCCGGGCGCGCGCAAGGTCGATGCACGGCAATCGATTCTGGCAAGCCCCAGCGACGCGATAGTCGGTGCCATGGGCCGGGTCACGGACGGCTGCGTGCTGCAGGCGAAGGGCTTTCCCTACCCCTTGATCGACCTGCTCGGCGATCCCGATCTCGTGCGCCATTATCGCGCCGGCTCGTTCGTCACGCTGCGCCTGACTTCGAGCATGTATCACCGCTTTCACGCGCCCAGCGACTGCCGTGTCGAGCAGGTCGACTACATCTCCGGAGATACCTGGAACGTGAATCCAATTGCGCTCAAGCGGGTCGAGCGCTTGTTTTGTAAGAATGAACGCGCGGTCATTCGTTGTCGGCTCGAGCCCTCGGGCGCGCTGCTGACGCTAGTGCCCGTTGCCGCGATCCTCGTCGCGAGCATTCGCCTGCATTTCCTGAACGTGCTCCTGCACCTGCGCTACCGCGGACCGAATCGAATGGTCTGCGACGCGCTTCTGAGCAAAGGGCAGGAAATGGGTTGGTTCGAGCACGGCTCGACGATCATCGTGTTTGCCCCGCCCGGCATCGAACTATGCGAGACTCTGCGCGAAGGCAGCCGAATTCAAATGGGTCAGGCACTGATGCAGTTCCAGCCTCCGGCAAAGGACGCTTCGCGATGAAATGGTGGGCAGCGGGTCTCGGTGTGACCTGCAAACTCGCTGTGATCGTCGCCATCGCGCTGTACGCGCTCGGCGGCCTGCACCGCTAGAGCGGGCGCCGGTGGCGGGTCAAGGTGGCCGCAATCGCCGCGAGCACCGCCATGCGCACGGCAACCCCATTGTTCACTTGTTCGCGAATCACCGAGCGTGGGCCGTCCGCGACGTCCGATGAAATTTCGACACCGCGGTTCATGGGCCCGGGATGCATGACCAAGACGCTCTGCGAGGCGAGTTTCAGGCGCGCCGCATCGAGTCCAAATGCTTTGAAATACGCCGCGTCGTCGAGCGCGGCGCTTTGCGCCATGCGCTCCTTCTGGATGCGCAGCATCATCACGACGTCGGCGCCGGCGATTCCGTCCTCGATGCGCGTAAAGCGTTGTGCACCCGAAAATTCGTCCTCCGACGGCAGCAGGGATTCCGGCGCGACCAGGCGCAGATCGGTAGTGCCCAGCGTATGCAGCGCGCGCGCCGTCGAGCGCGCGACCCGGGAATGCCGCACATCGCCGACGATCGCCACTTTGAGACCCGCAAACCGGCGCTTGTGCGTGCGGATCGTGAGCAGGTCCAGCAAGCCTTGCGTCGGATGCGACAGGTGCGCTTCACCGGCGCTGATCACGGAGACATGCGGGGCGACGTGGTCGATCAGAAATTCCGGCATGCCGGCTTCGGAGTCGCGAATCACGAAGATGTCCGTGTTCATGGCCTCGAGCGTGTAGATCGTGTCGAGCATCGTTTCGCCCTTGACGCGCGAACTCGACTGCATCTCGAGGTTCAGCACATGCGCGCCCAGGCGGCGCGCGGCAAGGTCGAAGGAGGCGCGTGTGCGCGTGCTCGGCTCGAAGAATAGGTTGGCGACCGTGACACCGGAAAGTTCGCGGCCCTCATACGCCGGCTGACCGGGCAGGCGTCGATAGGCTTCCGCGCGATCGAGAAGCATCGTGAGCGTATCGCGTGCGACCCCCTCGAGCGTGATGAGGTGGCGCAGGCCGCCGGCGCTATCCAGTTGTAATCGCATCCAAGCTCCCCGTATCTTGTGTAAACCAGCGCTCCAAGATCACGCAGGCGGCCGCTGCATCGATATCGTTCTTTGCCACCCGGCGCTTGCGCAAGCCCGCTTGCCGCGTCGCCCGCAAGTTTGCCTCTGCTTCGAGCGAGGAATAGCGTTCGTCGATGAGCGCAATGGGCAGGCGATATCGATCCTTGAGCGCCGCCGCGAATGCACGCGCCTCGCCCGTCATCGCACTCTCGGAATCGTCGACATTATACGGTAGGCCGACGACCGCGAGCGCCGGACGCCACTCGCCCATGAGCGCGTCAATGGTCTGCCAATGCGGTCCCTTGGGACCGGCCATCACGGCTTTCAAGGGAGAGGCGCAGCGGCTCAGCGTGTCGCCGCAGGCAACGCCAATCCGGCGCCGTCCGAAATCGAAGGCAAGAACGAGTCGCGGTGGCTGCGAGCCCTGCGGCGCCTCAGGCATTGCCGCCGGTCGGGCTCATCCGCGACAGCTCGACACCGAGGACCCGGGCGGCCGCGTGCCAACGTGACTCGAACGGCATGTCGAACACGATTGCGGTATCGACCGGTGCGCTCAGCCAGGCATTGGCGCGGATCTCATCCTCGAGCTGCCCGCCGTCCCAACCGGCATAGCCCAGGGCGATGAAGGCCTCCATCGGCCCATCCCCGCGGGCGATGGCGGTGAGGATGTCGCGCGAGGTCGTAACGTGGATGCTGTCGGAGACCTTCAATGTAGAGTCCCAGTTGCCCCCGGCACGATGCACGACGAAGCCGCGGTCGGTCTGCATGGGGCCACCGCGCAGCACCGCACGTTCATTCAAGGGGCCGGCGGCGATGGCGATGCCCAGCTGCTCGAATACTTCGCCCATGCGCATCTGCAGGGGCTTGTTGAGGATCAAGGCGAGGGCGCCGCGCGGATTGTGATCGCAGATCAGGGCCACGGTCTGGGCGAAATTCGGATCACCCATGGCCGGCATTGCAATCAGCAGCTGATTGGTCAGATAGCCGGATTCGCTCATGGTTCGGAGTAAAGCACACTCGAGCCCTCGGCCGCACCGCCCAGGAACTGCCATTCGTAGGCGATGCGAATCTGATCGTGTTTCGCGCTCAGGGCGCGTGGAAAGCGGTTGAACGGAGCGGCCAGGGTCAAAATGCGAATGGCGGCATCGTCGATCTCGGGATGACCGCTGCTCCTGCGGATCACCGCTTTGTCCAGATGCCCGTCTGCATCGATCGTGACCTCGACCACCGGGGTTCCCGAGAGCTTCTGCCGGGCAACGCTCGGAAAGTTCAGCGTGCCGACGCGTTCGACCTTGCGGCGCCAGCTATCGAGGTACACCGCGACGTCGGATTCGCGTGTATCGGCGGCCACCCACAGCCGGTTCTTTGCTTCGCCGCGCAGTCGCAGCGAAATGCCATCGTCGTTCGGGTTCATTCCGAGGTTCGGGCGCTTCTCCAACAGCAGGGGCTGTTCGGCCGACTCCTGGGGTGTTTCCGGCGCCGCGAAGTACAGGATTCGGGTCGAGGGCGCCGCCGCCGTGAGGAGTCGATCGGCGCCGGCGTCCGAGCCTGCCTGCCGCAGCGTCACACCATCGCCATCCGCGACGCCCGGTCGCTCGGCCGGAGCGAGGGAGGACTTGGGGATCAAGGCGCGCTCGAGCGCCAAGGTGTTACCCGACCCTTGCTGATTCCGCTGCGCGAGATAGTGGGCCTGCGCATTGCGTTTGCTGCTCGGCGGCTGGTCGTTGACCAAGATCACTTCGAGGCCCGGGGCCTCATCGCGCTCGTCGTCCGCGTTGGGCGAGCTGAAAGTGACGCCCAAAATCACGATTCCGTGCAGCAAGGCCGCCAGGAAGATCGTCGTCAGCATCCGATCGTTCGCCGGCGGCAACTGCGTTTGGAAAGGCGGTGAACTCATGCGGCTCCCAGAATCCTCGCGATCGCGTCCATCAAGCTGCCGCCAATATCGACACCGTGCTTGCGATTCAGTTCGCGGATGCCGGTGGGGCTGGTCACATTGATCTCCGTGACGTACTCGCCGATGACGTCCAGGCCTACGAAAATCATGCCGGCGGCCCGCAGTTTCGGACCTATTTCGCGGCACAGCCAACGATCGCGGTCGTTCAGGGGCCGGCTTTCGGCGCGCGCGCCGGCGGCGAGATTGCCGCGATTATCGTTGCTGTCCGGAATGCGTTGCAAGGCGTAGGGAACGGGCTCGCCGTCGACAAGAATGATGCGGCAGTCCCCTCCCGTCACGATCTCGGGCAGATATCGTTGCACGATCGCAAAGCGCTTGCCGGAGTCGGTCAAGGTCTCGAACACGACATTGCGGTTCTTGTCGCCGTGCTCGAGCACGAAGATCGAGCGTCCGCCCATGCCATCGAGCGGTTTCGCCACGGCTCGGCCGTGCTCGCGCAGAAATTCCGCCATGTCGTGCATGTCGCGCGTGATCAATGTGGCCGCGCAGCACTGCGGGAACCAGGCCGTGTAGGCCTTTTCGTTCATATCGCGCAGTCCCTGTGGATCGTTGATCACGACAGCGCCCTGGGTCTTCGCTCGGTCCAGGATATAGGTCGTGTAGATGAATTCCATGTCGAACGGCGGGTCTTTGCGCATCAGAATGACGTCGTAGTCGCCCAGTCGGCTCGTTTGCGCCTCGCCGAGCTCGAACCAGTGCGCGGCATCGTCCTCGACCTTGAGCGGTGCCGGGCGGCCAAAGGCAATTCCATCGCGGAGCCATAGTTGGTCTTGTTCGGCGTACCAGATCTGCCAGCCGCGCCTCTGGGCGGCCAAGAGCATCGCCAGCGTGCTGTCCTTGGCGGGCTTGATGCTCTCGATGGGGTCCATGATGACGAGAAGGCGAACGTCGTCGGACATATTGAATCCTGTGGAAACACTCGTTGAACCAGGGGGCTTGGATCGGCTCGCAGTCTAACGCAAGCTCATTGGCAGACCGCTTTCTTCGGAAAACTGTGAACTGCGCCTCCGTTGTTTCCCTCTCTATGGCTCGAAATGCACGGGCCTTGCCGTGGCCCTCCGCCCATGGATATGTTAAAAAGGCTACTAGATTCCGGCACCTACACAACACTGGACAGAATGACAGCCAGCGACAGAAATAAACTCACGGGCCTGAAGGTGCTCGTGATCGACGACAGCAAAACAATCCGTCGCACTGCCGAAACCCTGCTAACCAAGGAAGGCTGCGAAGTGTTCACCGCCGTCGATGGATTCGACGCGCTTTCGAAGATCGCGGACCATCAACCGGATATCGTGTTCGTCGATATCATGATGCCGCGACTCGACGGTTATCAGACGTGCTCGTTGATCAAGCACAACAAGGTGTTCCGGCAAATTCCGGTCGTGATGCTGTCCAGCAAGGACGGTTTGTTCGATCGGGCTAGAGGCCGCATCGTGGGTTCTGAACATTACTTGACGAAGCCGTTCACCAAGGACGAGTTGTTGGGTGCGATCGAAGCCCACGTCGGTAAATGACGGGAGAAACAGGCATGGCACTGATCTTGATCGTCGACGATTCACCCACCGAAGTATTCGTGATGCAGAAGGCGTTGGAGAAGCATGGCTTCCAGACGGCGGCGGCGGAAAATGGCGCTGAAGGCATTCGCAAGGCCAAGGAAATGAAGCCGGACCTGATTTTCATGGACATCGTGATGCCCGGCGTCAACGGCTATCAAGCGACCCGCGCACTCATCAACGATCCCGAGACCAGCTTGATACCCATTATCATGGTGACGACCAAGGGACAGGAGACGGATCGGGTCTGGGGACTGCGCCAAGGCGCGATCGATTATCTCGTCAAGCCGGTCTCCGCACAGGCTTTGGTCGAAAAAGCGCAAGCCGCGCTGGCCGTATGACACACAGCGAGGCTGGGTCCAGCGATAGTCTGCGGAGCCTCCGCGATCGGCCGTTCGAGCTTCTCAAAGAGTTGGAACGACGCAATCGCCCGGTATCCTCCGGACCTGCGCCGGACCCCAATGCGGGCCAAGAATGGGTCGGCGTTGCATTTCGGATGGGTGGGGAGACGTTCCTGGTTGCGCGCGAAGAGACTCGCGAGGTCTTGGGATACCCCGCCACGGTCACCCGTATTCCGGGTACCAAAGGCTGGGTGCGGGGCCTTGCCAATATTCGCGGACAACTCTTACCCATGCTCGATTTGCGCTTGTTCCTCGGCAGCGGCACTACTCAGTCGAGCCGCAATACGCGCATTATCGTGGTCAATCATCGCGACGTGCCCGCGGGGCTCATCGTCGATGAAGTGCTCGGATTCAGACGCTTTGCCGAGCGGGAATTCAATATCGAACCGCCGCCGACCGTGATCCGCTGCGATAGCTATCTTGCCGGCGCGTTCCGACGCGGCGGCGAGGTATGGCCGGTCTTGAGTCTGCGGGCTTTGGTCGAGAGCGAAAGCTTTCTGCAGGCGGCAAGTTGAAGGACAATAACGCCAATCAATGGGCCGGCCTGTTGCCCATCCTCGCAGCACTGACCGTGCTGTTCATCGTGATTGCCGGCGTGCTCGCGCTGTTCGGCAAATCGGCGCCACCGATCGCGGCGCCCGGTGAGCAGCTTGCACTGCTCACGCAGCGCCTGCCGTACGAAGCACAAAACGCCCTGCGCGGCGATTCGAATGCGTTCGATGCCCTGGGCAAGACCGTCGCGCGGCTCAAGACTTTGCGCGACGAGATGCTTGCCGGCAAACCGAATGCGCAGGGAACTTGGCCCAAGCTCGTCGAGGGCGTGGACACGGTGGCGAGCGCGCGGGGCGCCGTCGAGACCATGCAGACCGCCAATCGCGAGGTCCACGAATTGGCACCGAAGCTGCTCTCGGCGCTCGGCGATCTCGCGAGTGCGGTGGGATTTCAGAAGCTCGACGGCATGAGCCGCTTTCTCGAGCGCTTCGAGCTCACGGTGCAGCGAATCCAGCAGGACATCAACGGTCTTGCCAGCGGCGTCAGTGACGCCGCTCCCGCAGCCCAGCGACTCGCCGACAGTCTCGAGTTCCTCAACCAAGTCGTCAAAGGCTTGGCGGGCGAGGAATCCGGACTCGCTCTGACGCGCGTCACGGGCGCAGAGGCCGAACAACGGCTCAAGCTCGTCCAGCAGGTCAACCAACAATTTGCGACCGCGGTCCGCAAGGCGATCAGCGCCTCCGAGGCACTCTCCAAAGCGCAGGCAGCGTCACGGGGTTTGCCGCCTGCCGCCGGCGCGTTGGCCACCGAGCTCGGCGCCGTGGCGCCGGTCGCCGTCGAGTCCGGAACCGGATTCACCCCTTGGATCATCACGTCCCTGGTTCTCGCGCTCCTGTCCTTGGGTGCGCTTGCCTGGTGCTACTTCAAGGCGATCAACCTGCGTCGCACGGTCGAATTGCGCGTGCGCGAGAACGAACGAAACCAAGAGGCCATCATGCGCCTGCTCGACGAACTATCGAGCCTCGCCGATGGCGACTTGACGGTCCAAGCCACCGTGACCGAAGACATCACCGGTGCGATCGCCGACTCGATCAATTACGCGGTCGAGGCGATGCGTAAGCTCGTCATGACCATCAACGCGAGCGCCATACAGTTGGACGGCGCGACGCGCCAGACGCAGGCAGTCGCGGCCCATATGGCCAAGGCGAGCGGTGCGCAGTCGCGCCAGATCACGGCGGCGAGCGAGTCCATGGCTGACATGGCCGCCTCGATCGAGGAAGTGTCCGGTAATTCGGAGCGCTGTGCCGACGTCGCGCGCCATTCCGTCGATATCGCCCACAAGGGCGGCGATGCGGTGCGCCGGACCATCGACGGCATGAACGCGATCCGCGAGACGATCCAGGAGACCAGCAAGCGCATCAAGCGACTTGGGGAGAGCTCCCAGGAAATCGGCAACATCGTCGAGTTGATCAACGATCTGGCCGAGCAAACCAACATTCTGGCGCTCAATGCCTCGATCCAGGCGTCGATGGCGGGCGAGGCCGGGCGCGGTTTTGCGGTCGTCGCCGACGAGGTGCAACGATTGGCGGAGCGCGCCGCAAATGCGACCAAGCAGATTGAGGTCCTGGTACGCACGATCCAAACCGATACCAACGAGGCGGTTGTTTCGATGGAGCGCAGCACGACCGACGTCGTCGGGGGCGCCTTGCTCGCCGAGAACGCCGGCGCGGCTCTCGAGGAAATCGAGCAAGTCTCGAATCAGATCGCGAGTCTCGTACAGAACATCTCGGCGAGCGCGCGGCAACAGGCCGCCGCCTCGGGCAATATTTCAAAGAACATGCAGGTCGTGCGCGAAATCTCCTCGCAAACGGCGGAAGGCTCCTCGGCAACCTCGGCGTCGATCGCCAAATTGGCAGCTTTGGCGGCCCAGTTGCGCAAGTCGGTCGCCGGCTTCCGGCTGCCGGATCCCGCGGGTGGCGCGACGAGCGGCGGTGCGGGGAATGGCGCCGCCGCCAATGGCGGTACCCCGAACGGTGGTGCCGGCACGACCGCACGGCTGCCCGTGCTCAAGGATTCGACGTCTGCCGCCCCGGCGGGTGCATCCGCCAAGGTCCGCAAGGTGAGCGGTCTGGGCGCTTGACGCGCGTGCGATGACGAGCATGACCGAAATCAGCTCCCAGACCCTGCATGTCGTCGCCAAGGAACTGGCGACCACCCTGTCCGATGCGCGCATGGCGCTCGAAGCCTATGCGGAACGCGTCGACCAGCGCCAGATGCTGGAGAGATGCGCGGATCATCTGCATCTTGCGCACGGTGTGTTGCGGCTCGTCGAAGTCTACGGCGCCGCGTTGCTCGCCGAAGAGATGGAACAGGTCACCCGTTATCTGCTCGAGATGGGCTCCGACGAACGACGCAATGACGAGAAGCGTCAGAGCGACGGTCTCGATGCGCTCATGCGCGCGATGGTTCAGCTCCCGACCTATCTGGAGCGCGTGCTGTCGGGCGGCCGCGATCTCGCGCTCGTGCTGTTGCCGCTGCTCAACGATTTGCGCTCGGTTCGCGGCAGCCCTTTGCTGTCGGAAGGGACCCTGCTGCTGCTCAATCTCAAGTCGGATCAACCCGCACGCAAGGCCGCGCCCAACGATTCCCCGATTCTGCTCGCGCAATGGGCCCGGCGCCTGCGCCCGCGATTTCAAGTCGGTCTGCTCGGACTGATTCGCGGTGAGCGAACCGCGCAGAATCTCGAGATCTTGGCGAAGGTTGCCGAGAAATTGGAGCAGGTGGCGACGACGCAGCCCGTGTTCCAGTTCTGGTGGGTCACGGGCGCGATCCTCGAGGCGCTGCGCACCAACGGCCTGGAACCAAGCGTGACCTTGAAGCGCCTGCTCGGACAGGCGGATCGCCAAATCAAGCTGCTGTACGAGATCGGTGAGAGTCGCTACAGCGAAGATCCGCCGATCGACTTGCTCAACAATCTGCTCTATTACGTCGCCCGTGCCTCCACGCAAGGCGGCCGTATCGCGGCGGTGCGCGCGTCGTTCAAGCTCGCTGAGCTGCTGCCCGTCGACGAGGCGATCGAACACGAACGCGAGAGTCTGTCGGCCCCCAGCGTCAAGTTGATGCACACTGTGGCAGCGGCCATCAAGGAAGATCTGGCCAAGGTCAAAGACGTGCTCGATATCTTCGTGCGCCGCGGCGGCCAGGCCGCGGAGCTCGCCCCGCAGCTGGATCTGCTGAAAAAAATCAGCGACACCCTCGGCGTGCTGGGCCTCGGTGAGTTGCGGCAACGCGTCCAACAGGAAGTCAGCGATCTGTCGGCCTTGTTGGCAACGTCCCAGCCGCCGCCCGAGGACGCTTTGCTCAAGGTGGCCGGCGTGCTGTTGTCCGTCGAGGACAGTCTCGACGAGCAGCTCGTCAGTTTGATCATGCCGGTCCCGGCAGCCTCCGAGTCCGGAGCGCCCAGCGATCCGACCGACCATGATTTTCGTCTGGTCAGCGAGGCGGTCCTGCGGGAATGCATCGTCAACCTGGCGCGGATCAAAGAGGCCGTTTCGACGGCCGTGCAGAAGCCCGGGGATTTCTCGCCGCAAGGGCTCGATAACGTGCCGCAGCTGCTGCGCGGCATTACCGCGGGGCTGCTCATGCTCGGCAAAGGCCGGGCGGTCGAGCTCATGGACGCCATCGGCGTGCACGTGCGTAGGCTCGTCGAGCCGGGCGCCCCGGCTCCGGACGCACTGCGTTTGGAACGCGTCGCCGATGCGATCGTCAGCATCGAATATTACATGGAGACGATTCAGAACGGCCGTGCGGATCCGTGGTACATGCTCGATAACGCCGAGATTTGCATCAAGGCCCTCGAGGCTGAGGGCAAGTTGCTGCCGAGCATTGAACTCGCGGCCGTCGAGCCTGCCGCGACGACCAAGATCGACTATCAGGCAACCGTCAAACTCGAGTCCACGGGGTCGCAGCAGGTGGCGACGAAGCCCGACATTCAAGCGCTCGACCCGCAGCTGTTGGAGCTCTTCATCGAGGAGGCGAAGGAAGAGATCGCCTCGGTCAGCAGCAATTTCCCGCTGTGGGAACAAAACCCCATGGATCTCGATGCGCTCGTCAAAATGCGGCGCAGCTTTCATACGCTCAAGGGCAGTGGACGCATGGTCGGGGCGCGCTTGATCGGTGAGTTCGCCTGGTCGCTCGAGAATTTGTTGAATCGTCTCATCGACAAGACGCTGTCGCGCACGCCGGGGCTGATAACGCTGATGCGCTCGGGTGTCGCGATGCTGCCGCAGCTCGTCGAACAACTGGAGACGGGACGCCCGGCGCAGCCGCCGGTCGAGGACATCATGGCGCGCGCTTATGCGCTCGCCGACGGGCGCCAAGCCGATCAAAATTTCGTCCCTCCGACCGCCGAGGATCTTGGCGAGACGGCGACGTCGTTTGGCTCCGCCGTTTTTGGAACACCCGCGGTTTCCGCCTCGCCGGCGACGCCCGTGCCGGCAGAGAAGAAGCCCGGCATGGATCCGGTACTGCACGAAATCTACAGCAAGGAGACGGCCAATCATGTGGCTGAAATCCGCAGCTACTTGCTGAAGCGCAGCGGCCAGATCGGGCCGCACGAATTGCCGGAGAGCGTTTATCGGGCGATTCATACGCTGAGCGGCAGCTCGAAGATGGCAGAGGCCCGCCACGGGATTCGCATTACCGAGCCGCTCAATCATTACATGCGCAAGGTGTTCGACAGCGGCCGCGGTCTGCCGGACGCTGGGCTTGTCCTGCTCGCCGATGCGGTCACCGCCATCGAGAACGTCGTCTCGCACATCGACGAGTCGACGATTTTCTTTGCCGAGCAGCCGAAGTTGTTGGAGCGCTTGCGCCAGCTCGAGTCGGAGCTGGATATTTCCTTGGCGCGAGCCGCCGACGATGCCAGCTTGTCGGCGCTCGTGCCCGCAATCAGCGAGCCGCCGGCCGACCTCGCGCCTGTTACCCCCGTTACGCCTGTTGCGCCAGTGCCCGTCGCACCCGAGCCGGTCGCGCCGGTCGCGCCGGTCGCGTCAGTGCCCGTTGCGCCAGTGCCGGTAGCGCCTGCACCGACGGCGCCGTCGCCGGTCGACGCCGGCAACGTCGAGGCGTTCGATCATGAGATCGCCAATATTTACAGTGAAGAGGCGACCGAGCTGCTCGAGGGCGCGCAAGCCTCGCTGAATGCCTGGAACAAGGATCGCAAGAGCAAGGAGCCGGTGGCTGAGCTGCAACGCCAACTGCACACGCTGAAGGGCGGTGCGCGCATGGCGGGTATCACCGCAATGGGCGATCTCAGTCATGAGCTCGAAACCCTCGTGATTCAAATCGACAGCGGCGCGGTGGTCGTGGGGGATGGCGCGTACGCTATCTTGCAGACCAGCCTCGACGAGCTCGCCCGCATGCGCGACACGGTCAGCGGCGGTTCCTTGCCGGAAAATGCCGTCGCCTTGGTCGCACAAATACGCGCTTTGACGACGAGCAAGACTCCCGGCGTGCTTGCGCCGCCGCCCAGCGTCGCGCCGCAGCCGGCTCAGCCTGCCCCCGCCGTACCGCCAGCTCAAGCTGCGGCCCCGGCGCCTGCGCCTGCGCCGCCGGCGCTGGCCGAGGTGCGCGAGCTGCGCGAGGAGTCGGTCCTGGGCATGAGCGGTGAGTACAGCGTTGCAAGCCTGGAGTTGTCGAGCGCGCCCATTCTGCCCGGCCGCGAATCGGCGCCCGCCGAACGCACGGAAATGGCCCGCGTCGACGCCGAACTGCTCGATGTGATGCTCAATAATGCCGGCGAAGTCAGCATTTTCCGCGCGCGCCTGGGACAACAAGTCAATTCCATCGACTTCAATCTGGCGGAATTGGCGCGTACCGTGACGCGCCTCAAGGAGCAGTTGCGTGGTCTCGAAATCGAGACGGAAGCGCAGGTCCTGAATCGGCATCGCAACGAGGAGCCGCGGCGCGACGACTTTGATCCGCTCGAACTCGATCGTTATTCCGCCTTACAGCAGTTCTCGCGCGCGCTCGCCGAGACCTCGAACGATGTGGGCAGCATTCAAGGTCTGCTCGAGACACTGACGCGCGAAGCCCAAAATCTATTGACGCAACAGGCGCGTGTGATCACGGATTTGCAGAACAGCTTGATGCGCACGCGCATGGTGCCCTTCCAGCGGCATGTGCAGCGCCTGACGCGTCTGGTTCGCCAGGCCGCCAACGACACCGGCAAACGCGCCGAATTGGTCGTGCAGGGCGCCTCCGCCGAACTCGACCGTCAGGTCCTCGAGCGCATGGTGCCGCCGCTCGAACACATGCTGCGTAACGCGGTCGTACACGGCATCGAGCCGCCGGATGCGCGCGTTGCTGCGGGCAAATCCGACATCGGTCATATCACCGTGAGCTTGGCGCGCGATGGCGCCGAGGTCGTGATCGTCGTCGCCGACGACGGTTCCGGCATCAACGTGAAATTGATTCGCGAGAAGGCCGTATCCCTGGGACTCGCAGATCCGCAGGCGAAGCTCACGGACGAGGAGGCCATGCAGCTGATCCTCGAACCCGGCTTCAGCACGGCCGGTCTCGTGACGCAGGCGGCCGGCCGCGGGGTCGGCATGGATGTCGTCGCAACCGAGGTGAAGAAGCTGGGTGGTGGTCTGTTCATCGAATCCACGCTCGGCGAGGGTTCCCGCTTTACGATCCGGCTGCCTTTCACGCTCGCGATCAGCCAGGCCTTGATCGTCCGGGTTGGCGAAGAGGTCTATGCACTGCCGATGCCGACCGTCGAGGGCGTCGTGCGTTTGCCGCGCAATATCGTTGCGCGCCACTCGGGCAAGGATGCGCCGCTGTTCGAATACGGTGGCCAGAAATACCGCTTTCAACACCTGGGCGCCTTCGTCGGTATCGGCGCGACCAGCCTGCCTGAAGGCGATGTCTCGATGTCGGTGGTCTTGATTCGTGCCGGCGAACATTCGACGGCCCTCGTCACCGATGAGCTCGTCGGCAGTCGCGAGATCGTCGTCAAGAACTTGGGACCGCAAATCTCCGCGATCCGCGGCATTGCGGGCGCAACGATTCTCGGCGACGGCCGGATCGTCGTGATTCTCGACATGGGTGCGCTCGTGCGCTCGGAGTGGCGCGCGCGGCCCAGCGAAATGCCCCTTCTCGAGACGCGCGATCGGCGCACGTTCGCGCTGGTCGTCGATGACTCGATCACCGTGCGACGCGTGACGCAGCGGCTCTTGGAGCGCAACGGTATGCGGGTCTTGACCGCCAAGGACGGGGTCGAGGCCGTGTCCCTGCTGCAGGAGAATCTGCCCGACATCATCCTGCTGGATATCGAGATGCCGCGTATGGACGGCTACGAGGTTGCCGCCCACGTGCGCAACGATCCCCGCTTGAAGGATATTCCGATCGTCATGATCACGTCACGCGTCAGTGAAAAGCATCGCGCGCGTGCGATCGAACTCGGCGTGGATGACTACCTGGGCAAGCCTTACCAGGAAAACCAGCTGCTCGATGCCATCGAGCCGCTCGTAAACCGGCGCAGCGCCATGGCCCGCTGAAGGATCACCAGTGTCCGATCTGCGCGATGAACTCTATAGTTTGCTCGTGCCCCTGGTCGGCGAGCGCTTGATCGTGCCGCGCGTCTGCGTCGCCGAGGTCATCGGCTACCAGGTTCCGGCCGAGATGACCAACGCGCCGCCCTGGTACACGGGTCTCGTGAGCTGGGGCGGCCAAAGCATCCCCGTGGTCTCGTTCGAGGGAGCGCTCGGCATGCAACTGCCCAGTATTTCCGGGCGCACCCGCATCGTCGTATTTCATGCGCCCAGCGGCAAACTGCCCTCCGGATATTTCGGCATGTTGACGCAAGGCTTTCCGCAACTCGTGCGCGTCAACGCGGATGTCATTCGTCCGGATCCGTCGCGCAGTTTCCCGGAGCGCGCGCCCGTGATCTGTCAGGTGCGCATGGTCAATGAATCACCGCTGATCCCCGATCTCGAGCGCCTGGAGCAGATGATTTCCGAGGAAACCTCGGTCCTCGGCTGATCACTCCGCGGCGCGCATGTCGCCATAGCGGGTCTGGAGCCAGGTGAGCGCCGCGAGCGCCGCCGTTTCGGTGCGCAAAATGCGTGGACCCAGGCGCACGCGTTCAAACCCCGCGAGTTGCAACGCTTCGAGTTCCTCGGGTGCGAACCCGCCCTCCGGGCCGATGGCGAGTTCCACACAGGATTCGATGCGCAGGGCCGCGCCACCGGCTGCCGAGTCCGGTTCCAGCACCAGGCGAGGCGCGGACCCTTCTGCGGCTCCGAGGTAGTCGATCAGTGCCCGCGGCGCGTCGATCTGCGGCAGGCGATTGCGGCCGCATTGCTCGCAAGCGCTGACCGCAACCGCACGCCAATGCGCGGCCTTCGATTCGCTCTGGCGCTCGTCGAGGCGCACGACGCTGCGCTGACTCGTGACCGGAATCAAGCGCGTCACACCGAGTTCGGTCGCCTTTTGCACGATGAAGTCCATGCGATCGCCACGCGGAACACATTGGAGCAGCGTCACGGCGAGCGGTGATTCGCGGTCCATGCTCTGCGCCCGACCGACCGACACGGTGACGCGCGAGCCACGAACGCTCGCGATTTCACCGCCGAATTCGCGGCCGTCGCCGTTGAAGAGCACCAACTCGTCCCCGACACGCGCGCGCAAGACCTTTGCCACATGCGAGCCCGTATCCGGCGGTAACGCCACGATCGCGTCCGGTTCGAGCGCCGTCTCGACATAGACTCGCGTCAGTCGCACGTCGCCAACTCGATGCCTTCAGCGGCGGTCGCCACCATCAGGTCGATTTCCGCGGCATCGACGATATAGGGTGGCATGAAGTAGACCACGCCTCCGATCGGCCTCAATAAAACGCCCCGTTTCATTGCATGCCGGTAAATCCGCAAGCCGCGCCGCTCCTGCCAGGGGTAGGGCTCGCGGCTGCGTTTGTCGCGCGCGTATTCGATCGCGACGATCATGCCGGTTTGGCGCACTTCGGTGACGTGCGGATGATCGGCAAGCGCTTGCGCGCGTTGCCCCATGTACAAAGCCTTGGCCTGATTGCTCGCGATCGGATCGTCGCTCGCGAAAATATCGAGCGTCGCCAGCGCCGCGCGGCAGGCGAGCGGATTGCCCGTATAACTGTGCGAATGCAGGAACGCGGTCAAATTCGCATAGTCGTCGTAGAATGCTGAATAGACCTCGTCGCTAGTGAGCACCGTCGAGAGCGGCAAATAGCCGCCCGTGAGTCCCTTCGACAAGCACAGAAAATCCGGGCTGATCGCAGCCTGCTCACAGGCGAACATCGTGCCCGTTCTGCCGAAGCCGACCGCGATTTCATCGGCGATCAGATGCACGCCGTAGCGCGTACAGGCCTCGCGCAAGCGCGCCAGATAAATCGGGTGGTACATACGCATGTTGCCGGCGCATTGCACCAGCGGCTCGAGGATCACCGCGGCCACCTCGTTGGCATGATCCGCAAGCAGCCGTTCCATGTGGGCGAATTGCCGCAGGGAATAGGCCTCCCAGGATTCGCCCGGTTCGCGCAGGTAGCAGTCCGGCGAGGGCGCGACCAGCACGTCCATGAGCAGCGGCTTATAGAGCGCTTTGTAGAGTTCGACGTTGCCGACCGCAAGCGCGCCGAGCGTTTCTCCATGGTAGCTGTTCGACAGCGTGATGAAGCGGGTCTTGCCGTGATTGCCGCGATTACGCCAATACTGGAAGCTCATTTTGAGCGCGACTTCGACAGCCGCCGAGCCGTTGTCGGCATAGAAGCAACGCGTGAGTCCGGGTGGCGCCAGGGCGACCAAGCGTTCGGCGAGTCGGATTCCCGGCTCATGCGTGAAGCCGGCGAAAATGACGTGCTCGAGTGTCGCTAGTTGTTCTTGCAGCGCCGCGTTGATGCGCGGATTGGCATGGCCGAACAGATTGACCCACCAGGAGCTGACGGCGTCCAAGTAGCGCTTGCCCTCGTAATCCTCGAGCCAGGCGCCCAAGCCCCTGCGGATCGGGATCATCGGCAGGGACTCGTGGTCCTTCATCTGGGTGCAAGGGTGCCAAACGACCTCAAGGTCGCGCATCGCAAGCGCGTCGCCCCCTAGGGCCGTAGGTTCCGAGGACAATTCTCGATTGCTTGTCATATCGGGGCACATTGTCGCATATGCTAGTCGGCGTTCGGTCTTGCGAGGATAGCTGCGTTGCACAGAGCACACTTGGCCTTGCCGCGTTTGCGCGTGGACGCCGGCACCGATTTCTTGGCGGGCGTGCGCCGCGTCGATTCGCCGAATTTCGATGCCAGACCACCGGGCGCGGGTCTGGATCTCATCGTCGTACACGGCATCAGTTTGCCGCCCAACGCGTTTGGCGGACCGTGGATCGACCAGCTGTTTACCAATGCGCTACCGCCCGACGAGCATCCGTACTTCGCAACGGTCAGCGATTTGCGCGTCTCCTCGCATGTGTTGATACGCCGTGACGGCGAGCTCACGCAATTCGTGAGCTTCCGCGATCGCGCCTGGCATGCCGGGAAATCGAGCTATGCGGGCCGCGAGGCCTGCAACGATTTCTCGATCGGCATCGAACTCGAAGGCGCCGACACGATTCCCTACGAGGACGCTCAGTACCGCGTGCTCGCGAATCTCGTCGCCGCTTTGTGTGCTGCCTATCCGACGCTGTCGCCGGAGCGGCTCGTGGGCCATAGCGATGTCTCGCCCGGGCGCAAAACCGACCCCGGGCCGGCCTTCGACTGGCCGCGCGCCCGCCGGCTCGTCGCCATGGCCTGTGCACGTACGCCGCCCACCGGCGCTGAATCAGGCTGAAGCGGGCGGCGCGCGGCTCGGCGCTGCAATGCTCAGGATTTGCGCCAGAAGATTTCGCTGCCGTTCTCATGCCGCGCAAGCACACGCGCAACCACGAACAACAGGTCTGAGAGGCGGTTGAGGTAGATCAGCGCGTCGCTGGTCACGGTCTCCTCGCGCGACAGCGACCAACAAAGGCGTTCGGTCCGGCGGCAAATCGTGCGCGCGAGATGGCAGGCTGCCGCCGCCGGACCGCCGCCCGGAAGAATGAACTCCGCGAGCGGGGGAAGGTTCGCGTTGAACGCGTCCAGCTCAGCTTCCAGGCGATCCGTGTACGCCTTCGTGATCTTGCTGTGACCGGGAATACAGAGTTCGGCGCCCAGATCGAACAAATCATTCTGAATCTGGGTAAGGCTTGCGCGCACGGCAGCGGGCATCGCGGGCACCGCGAGCACCATGCCGATCGCGCTGTTCAATTCGTCGACCGTGCCATAGGCCTCGACGCGCAGGCTGTCCTTAGGTACGCGAGTACCGTCGCCGAGCCCGGTGCTGCCTTCATCACCGGTCCGCGTATAAATCTTGCTGAGTCGATTACCCATGGCGAATTCGCTCCTTACCGGGGGTGCGACGGTAGGCGTGTGGCAAGCCCCCTGTCAAGGCAGGCAAGATAGGGCACCCTACGGAGTCCATGCCATGAACCCATCGGCCGAATTGCAGGCGGCGCTCGACGCTGCGGCCAGCGCCGCCGAGATCGCCCGATCGCTCTACCAGAGCAATCTCGCGGTGCGCATCAAAGCGGATAAATCGCCGGTTACGGAGGCAGATGTGCGCTGCGAACTCGCGATTCGCGCAATCCTCGAGGCGCGCTTTCCGAACTACGGATTCTACGGCGAGGAAACCGGCCGCAGCGCCCAGGATGCCGAGAGTCTTTGGTTGGTCGATCCTATCGATGGCACCAAGGCCTTCGTGCGTGAGTACCCGTTTTTCTCGACGCAGATCGCCTTGATGCGCCGAGGCGAGATCGTGCTCGGTGTCTCCAGCGCTCCGGTTTATGGCGACCTTGCCTATGCCGAACGGGGACAAGGCGCCTATTTGAACGGCAAGCGCCTCAAGGTCAGCGATATTACCGCGCTCGGGGCCGCCGCGCTATCCGCCGGCAACATCAAGAGCCTGGCCCTCGGCAAGCAATGGGGCCGTTACGGCGCCTTGGTGACACAGGTCGGCCGAGTGCGCGGCTACGGTGATTTCCTGCACTATCATTTATTGGCTGCCGGCAAGATCGATGCGGTGATCGAGTCGGATGTGAACATTCTCGACATTGCGCCCTTGGTTGCGATTGTCAGGGAGGCAGGGGGGCTGTTCACGGAACTGGCGGGGGGGCCGATCACTCTGGCGTCGACCACGGTGCTCGCCACGAACGGTCATTTACACGCCGGGATACTCGCAGGCTTGACTTAAGGAGTACCGGCCGACTTGACCCGGTCGACGCTAGGTGCGCCAGCCGCCATAGACAATGATGGCCATTCCGGCGATCGATACCGCCGCCCCGGTCAGGTCCCAGGCGGTCAAGGGGACCCGATCGACCCGCCACATCCAGAGCAGGGCAATCGCCACGTAGATGCCGCCGTAAGCGGCATACACGCGTCCCGCGGCGGCCGGATGCAAGGACAGCAACCATACGAACAATCCTAGGCTCGCTAGCGCGGGCAAGAGCAACCAGGCCTGGCCGCCCTTTCGCAGCCACAGATAGGGCAGATAGCAGCCGACAATCTCTGCCAAGGCCGTGAGCAAGAACAGACCGAAAGTTCGCAGCAAGCCCATCAGCGATAGTCCACGGCTTCAGGAATGAAGATCGATTTCACGCAAGAACCCCCATGATTTCTTAGATTGACCTGCACGCCCTAGCGCCCCGTATTGATTTAATCGAAAATCGAGGCAAGAGTGGCACGAATACCTTGCATCGGGGGCAACCATGATCGATCACACCGGCCTGCAGGTTTCGGATCCAAACGTGAGCCGCCGGTTTTACGACGATGCGCTCGCGCCGCTCGGCTACCGCATGATCGTACAGATCCCGCGCGAGCATACCGGCGGCGCGGCGGTCTTCGGCTATGGAGTTCCACCCAAACCGGATTTCTGGGTTAGTGAAGGAATACCCAACGACCCGAGGCTGCATGTCGCCTTCCGCGCAGAGACACACGAACAAGTGGACGCGTTCTACCAGGCGGCCCTCGCGGCGGGCGGAAAGGACAATGGCAGCCCAGGTCCGCGACCGCATTACCACGAACACTATTACGGCGCGTTCGTATTGGACCCCGATGGACATAACATCGAGGCTGTTTGCCACGAGCGCAGATGAGCGACTTACCGAAGCGCGGTCCGATCGTCGTAGAACTCATCTTCCTAGGCGATCCCGGCGCGCCGGACGAGCGCGAACTTCGTGACTGGCTCGTCGCAGCGTATGCCGGCGATTTCACGGCCGAGGACTGGGCGCATATGCTGGATGGACAGCATGCTCTGATCCGGGATGAGCGCGGCATCGTCAGTCACGCCGCAATTGTGCCGAGAATCATTGTTTGTGATGGCCGCCCGTTACGAGCGGCTTACGTCGAGGCGGTTGCGACTCGAGCAGATCAGCGCCGACTCGGAAACGCCAACAGGGTCATGCGACAACTTGGCGAAATCATTGCGGCAGACTATGACATCGGCGTCCTGTCGACGGGAGTTCACCCTGTTTACCTGCGACTTGGCTGGGAACGCTGGCGCGGTGCGTCCTACGTACAGAGGTTCGGCAAGCGTCTGCGTACAGCGGAAGAGGACGAGGGCCTCATGGTGCTACGTACATCGCGCACGACTCACATCGATTTGAGCGGCGATATCGTCGCGGATTGGCGTGCGGGCGACGTCTGGTAGTTTGCCGCGCAAGCACGTGAATTCGAATGACAGATTGCAAGATCCTGCGGGTGACTTGGTGCCCTCACGGTGTCCGGATCGGCCA
>Ga0116231_10000109_pt1 | contig 101404 bp, 87 predicted proteins | sample S1TSphgellanicum_2_FD_89695 | JGI IMG/M metagenome (GOLD analysis project Ga0116231, IMG submission 89695) | Host-associated microbial communities from peat moss isolated from Minnesota, USA - S1T2_Fd - Sphagnum magellanicum MG | ecosystem: Host-associated > Plants > Peat moss > Unclassified...
GTTGGATGATCTGGCCGGAGCGGACGGATAATTGGTGGTTGGGGGCCAAGCCCGCGCAGGCGGCGTTTGCCGCGGTGGCGGTGGCGATAGCCCGGTTTGAGCCGGTGACGATGCTGGTGAGTGCCAGGCAATTCGCGCAGGCGCGGGCAATGCTGCCGGCGGATGTGCGGGTGGTTGAGGTGAGCACGAACGATTCCTGGGCGCGCGATGTGGGGGCGAGTTTTCTGCTGGGGCCGAGCGGCGCGTTAGCGGGGGTGGACTGGCCGTTCAACGCCTGGGGCGGCTTGCAAAAAGGTTTGTATTTTCCATGGGATTTGGATGACGCGGTGGCCGCGAAGATGCTGGAGATCGAGCGCGCCCGGCGCTTCCGCGCGCCGAAGATCATCGAGGGTGGTGCGATTCACGTCGATGGCGAGGGCACGGTATTGGTGACCGAGGCTTGTCTGCTGGCGGAGGACCGTAACCCGGGGGCGACGCGCCAGGAAATGGAGCGCGTGTTGCGGGACTATCTTGGCGTCAGCCATGTGATCTGGCTGGGTGCGGGCGTGCCGGGGGATGAGACCGGCGGGCATATCGATAACCTCGCCTGCTTCGTGCGGCCGGGCGTGGTGTTGCTGACCTGGTGCGATGATCCGGATGATCCGCATTACGCGGTCTCGCGGGATGCGCAGATGCGGCTGCAAGCTGCGATGGATGCGCAAGGGCGTGAGATTTCGGTGGAGCATATTCCGATGCCCTCACCGATGTTTATTACACAAGAGGAATCCGCTGGCATCGATCAAGCCGCAAACGGCATGAACCGCGCGGCCGGGGAGCGCATGGCGGCGTCTTACGTGAATTTTTATATTGCCAATGGCGCGATTATTGCACCATCGTTCGGGGTGCCGACAGATGCGCCGGCGCGTGACGTGCTGGCGCGGCTGTTTCCGGAGCGGGAGATTGTGATGCTGCCGGCACGCGAGATTTTGTTGGGGGGCGGCAATATCCATTGCATCACCCAGCAGCAGCCAAGGACGAACGCGTAAAACAAAAGGGGGCTTCGATGGGTACCGAATTGAAGGCGAATTCGCTATCGTTTTTTGAATCGATTATCATGGGTGTTGCAGGCTCCGCGCCGGGTTTCTCGATCGCGGTCGCGATCTCGGGCCTGCTGGCCGCGGCCGGTGCGGTCTCACCCAACGCGCTGCTGATTTTCGCGGTGCCGATGCTGGGGATTTCCGTCGCCTATAAAGGTTTGAACAAGCGCATACCGAATGCGGGTGCGGCCTATGAGTGGACAAAGGTCGTGTTCGGCAAGTTTTTTGGCTATTTTTCGGGCTGGGCGCTGCTGATCGCGGCGATGGTCTTCATGGTCACCGGCAGCGTGCCGCTCGGTACCGCAACGATTGATCTGTTCGACCCCGCACTCGCCAGTAACGTGCTGCTGACCACCTTCATCGGCGCTGTCTGGTTCCTCGCCATCGGCGCGGTGCTGATCACCGGTATCGAGCTCACCAGCAAAATTCAGGTGGTGATGAGCTCGATCGAATTGCTGATCCTGTTCGGCATCTCCATCGCCGCGTTCTTCCACACTGGCTCGGCAGGTGCTGTCACGCCGTTTTCCTGGTCCTGGTTCGGCTTCAACTATCCAACCGGCACCTTCGCCGCGTCCTCTCTGGTTGTGGTGTTTCTCTATTGGGGCTGGGACGTAACCAGCAACCTCTCCGAGGAGACCAAGGGCCACCCGCCCAACGCGGCCGGCAATGGCGGGTTTTTGAGCATTTTCATCACCATCGCCTCATTCGTTGCCTTCACCGTGGCAGCCTTGATGATGTTCACGCTCTCCACCGCGTCGGGCTTCTCTGACAATCTGATCTACCACGTCGCCATTGCCGCGGGGCTCGGGCCGGTCGGCGGCTACGCGGCCTCATTGGCGCTCATCCTCTCCAGCGTGGCCACGCTGGAGACCACCATGCTGCAATTCTCCCGCACCCTGTTCGCGATGGGGCGGGACCGCGCCTTGCCGCGCTATTTCGGCGAGGTCAGCGCGAGGACCGTCACACCGGTGCGCACCATGTACCTGCTGCTCGGCGTCGGCGTGGTGATGATCTTCGCCTCCAGCTTCATGCCCTCCATCGCTTCGATCCTTACGGATTCGGTGAGCGCGATCGCGGTGCAAGTGTGCTATTATTACGGACTCGCCGGGCTGGTCTGCGCCTGGGTGTACCGCGATAGTTTGAAGCACTCCGTTGCCACCTTCATCGGCTACGTGGTGTTTCCGGGGTTGAGCGCGATCACACTTATCGTGCTCGGACTCTACGCGATCTCAACCTTCAACATGACGACAAAAATCGTCGGCATCGGCGGTCTGCTGATCGGCATCGTGTTCTTCCGCCCGAACGGCTACGGCAAAGCGCTGATCGCGCCAGCGGAATAGTCATGCCAACCGCCCTTGAAGATGGGTCACCTTCAGGGGCGGTTGGGGCCGGTGGGGCGGCCACGCGCCAAAAATCGAGCTTATACCAAGGATCATGCTTTATGACCGTGGTATAAGCGGTCGCTTTTTGAAAAAAGCTCCGCAAAAACTTTTTTGAAAGTTTTTAGGCGCCGCTGCTACAAACGCGTCGTCTAAGCGACAAATTTTTCAGGCCTGTAGACTCTCCCAGCGCTCCTTCGTGAGCTCCCACAACTCGCGCTCGGTATATGCGGGGTTCACGAATTTCGCTGGCTCCCTGCGCAGCAACACCGCACCCGCCCGCTCCTTCACCGCACGCGACCGCAAATTCCCAACCGCGTTGGAAAGTACCAGCCGCTCAAACCCAAGCACCGTAAAAGCATACTCACTCACCGCATCCGCCGCCTCGCTCATCAGCCCCCGGCCCCATAAATGCCGCGCCAGCCAAAACCCGCGATGCTCCGGCCGCCCCTCCCGCCATAAATCAATCACCCCAACCAACTCCCCCGGCGCGGATCTTAAAAACAACCCCCAAATCCAATGGTCCTTGCCCTGCTTGGGAAACACCTGCTCGCGCAAAAACGTCAACGCCCCGTCATCCGGGTACGGCCACGGCACCCGCGCGGCGAGCTGGCTGATGATCTCATAATCATTGAAATAAAGCTGGATCGCGGGCGCATCCGCCTCAACCGGCGGCCGTAACACCAGCCGCGCCGTGTGCAATTCTGGAGTCATACAGCGTTATCAACATAGAAAAGGAAAAAAGAAAGCGCTGCTTTTTTGAAAAAAAGCAGCAAAAAACTTTTAATCCTTATGGGCTGCAGCCGTGTCACCGGCTTCGCCCCAGAGGAATCAAAAGTCTTTTGGCGGCGCTTTTCTTCGAGACAAAGCGAACGCTCACTTAGCCTTCCTGAATGTCAAATTGATCCGCTCCGGCTCCGCACCCGGCTTCAGCTTCGCAATGCCATGATAATTCAACCGCGACGGGCCGCCCCACACCAGCACATCGCCATGCGCCAGCGCCAGCCTTGCGGCTTTGTTCTGCCGCGTTGCCCCGCCCCACAAAAAGACCGCCGGCAGCCCGAGTGAGACGGAGACGATGGGGGCGGTGAGATCCGCTTCGTCGCGGTCCTGGTGCAGGGTCATTTGCGCGCCTGGGGTATAGCGGTTGATCAGGCAGGCATCCGGGGCGAAGCCGGGGAAGCCGGCGGCCGCGGCGGCGCTTATGGCGAGGCTGGAAAATTCCGGCGGCATCGCCGGCCATGGCGCGCCGGAGAGCGGGTCCGCCGCGGTGTAGCGATAGCCCTGGCGGCTGGAGGTCCATCCCCACGCCCCGCAATTGCTCATGGCGGCGGAGATTTTTTGGCCCCGGCCGGTTTCCATATGCCGGAATGGTGCCGCGGCGGTGGTGGTGGCGATGCCGGCGTGCAGCGCCTCCATGCAAGGCAGGGCAAAGCCGTGCAGATGGGTCAGGCCGGGCAGGTTTTCCGCGAACAGCTCGGCCGTCAAAGGCTGAGCGTGCCGGAGATGCAGCTCACCACGTCCCCGCCCACCCAGATATCGTCGCCCTCCTGCTCGATATAAATCCGCCCGGCGCGGCCGACATTGCCGCCTTGCGCGGCGGTATAGCGGGCGGGCGCCTTGCCCTCGCGGATCAGCCATTGCGCCAGGGCCGCGTTCAGGCTGCCGGTCACCGGGTCTTCCGGGATGCCGTCCACGGGCGCAAAGGCGCGCACCTCGAAATCCGCACCCTCGGCACCCGGGCCGATCACGCCGATTTCGAGATTGCCCATGGCGATGAAGTCGGGTTTCAACGCGCGCACGGCGGCACCGCTTTCCAGCAGCACGGCGACCCAGGATGGCGCCTCGCTCACCCAGCGTGCGGCCTTGATGGCGGCGGGCAGGATACGCAGCGAGGCGGCGATTTGGGTGATGAATTGCGGCGGCACGGCGCGCTGCTTGGCGGCGGGGGCGGCGAAGGCGAGGCGCCCGCCGGCGCGGCGCAGGCGGATCAGCCCAAGTCCGCATTCCTGCACAATCTCCTGGCCGCGCATTTTGCCGCCGCCGGCGAGCCAGACATGGCAACTGCCGAGCGTGGGGTGGCCGGCGAACGGCATTTCGCGCTTGGGCGTGAAAATACGCACCCGGTAATCGGCCTGCGGCGTGGTGGGTTGCAGCAGGAAGGCGGTTTCGCTCAAATTCGTCCAGTTGGCGAAGGCGGTCATATCGGCCTCGCTCATGGCGTCCGCGTTGCGGACCACGGCGAGCGGATTGCCCATCAGCGGCGTGTGGGTGAAGACGTCAACCTGGGTAAAGGGGAACTCTGTCATGGGCTTAACCTAGCGTATGATGCCGCGCCGCCAACCAAAACCTGGCGCAAAAAGATCAAGAAACTGGGCTGATCATGTTCAGCCGCGCTCTGGCAGTTGCAACCGCGCGACCCGGCCGCCGCCTTGCACATGGGCTGCCAGAACCTCGTCCACGTCCGCCGGGGTGTTGAGCTGGTACCACACGCCCTCGGGGTAGAGCACCGCGCAGGGGCCGTGCTCGCAGCGGTCCAGGCAGCCGGCCTGGTTCACCCGCACGCCGGGGATTTTCAGCTCCTTCACCCGCGCCTTCATGTAGTCGCGCAGTTTCTCCGAGCCTTTGGAGGCGCAGCAGCCGCGCTCATGCCCATCCGGCCGGCGGTTGCCGCAGACAAAAATATGCGTCTCGAAAAACGGGGCAGGGTCGTCGGGGAGGCTTTGGCCCAAAGCTGTTACTCCGGATGGTTCGCGCGTATCTAGGACAAGCAGGGGAAGCGAGGAAGAGATGCTGGTTTTAGAGTCACCTGGTGTGGTGGAATTGCGGCGGCAATGCAGCCAGCATTGCCCCCGAAGATGCAAAAATTTTTCCTGCGCCTGGCGTCAGGATAACCGCGCTAAGCGTGGTCTGAAGCCGGCTGCCCAGAATCGTCAAAAAAGCGCCACTTGCTTATCCGCGCTGCCCCATGCGTAACATGCTGGCCGAGGCGTCCTCGCCCTATCTCCAGCAGCACAAGGACAACCCGGTGCATTGGCAGGTCTGGGGGCCGGAGGCGCTGGCGCTGGCGGCCGCCGCGGACAAGCCCATCCTGCTCTCGATCGGCTATGCCGCCTGCCATTGGTGCCATGTCATGGCGCATGAGAGTTTCGAGGATGAGCGTGTGGCGGCGCTGATGAACACGCATTTCATCAACATCAAGGTGGACCGGGAGGAGCGGCCGGAGATCGACCAGATCTACATGACCGCCTTGCAGGCGATGGGCGAGCAGGGCGGCTGGCCGCTCACCATGTTTCTGACCCCGGATGGCTCGCCGTTCTGGGGCGGCACCTATTTCCCGCCGGAGCCGCGCTTTGGCCGGCCGAGCTTTACCCAGGTGCTGCAAGCGCTCGCCCAGGCCTGGGCCACGGACAAGGCGCGGATCGGCGAGACGATTGCGGCGATGAACCGGGCGCTGGCCGCCAATGCGGCTGCCCGGCCGGGGGACGCGCCGGGCCCGGCGCTGCTGGATGATGTGCGCGCCAGGCTGCTGCGGGGGATAGATTGGCGGCGCGGCGGCATGGGCGGCGCGCCCAAATTCCCCAACGCGCCGAGCTTCCGGTTTTTGTGGCAGGAGTTTTTCCGCAGCGGTGACGCGCAAGCCGCCCGCGCGGTCGATCTGCTGCTCACTCGCATGTCGCAAGGCGGGATCTATGACCATCTCGGCGGCGGCTACGCGCGCTACGCGACCGATGCCGATTGGCTGATCCCGCATTTCGAGAAAATGCTCTATGATAACGCGCTGATCCTGGATTTGCTGGCCTTGGTCTATGCCAAAACCGGCAATCTGCTCTACGCCGCGCGGGCGCGGGAAACCGTGGCTTGGCTGCTGCGCGACATGCGCGAGGAGGGTGCGTTTGCCGCCTCCGAGGACGCCGATAGCGAGGGGGTGGAGGGCAAATTCTACGTCTGGGAGCGGGCGGAGATCACCGCCGTGCTGGGCGACGAGACGGCGTTTTTCGGCACTCATTATGATCTGCCCGAACACGGCAACTGGGAGGAGCGGATCATCCTGGAACGCCGCAGCGCGCTGGCTGACGCCGCCACCGAGGCGCGGCTGGCGGCCTGCCGCGCCACCTTGCTGGCGGTGCGCAGCCGGCGTGTCCGCCCCGGCCGGGACGACAAGATACTGACCGATTGGAACGCGATGATGATCGCGGCACTCTCGCGTGCGAGTGCCGTGTTCGATGAGCCCTCCTGGCTTGCCGAGGCGCAAAGCGCGTTTACCTTCCTGCTGCGCCGGCTCGGCCGGCCGGATGGCCGGGTGGCGCACGCCTACCGCGCCGGCGAGATTTCGGCGGCCGGGTTGCTCGAGGACCAGGCCGGCATGATCCGCGCGGCGCTGGCGTTGTATGAGGCGACCGGGGATGCCGCGCGGCTGGACCAGGGCTTGCGTATCCTCGAAGCCGCCGAAGCATTTTTCAGCGACGGCGCCGGCGCGTTCTACATGGCCGCGTCCGACGCGCAGGACGTCCCCGGCCCCCGCGCCCGCGCCGTGACGGACGGGCCAACCCCGTCTGGCATCGGGCTGATGGCGGAAAACTACGCCCGGCTCTACCACCTCACCGGGGATCCGTCCCACCGGGCCAAGGCGCAAGCCGTGCTTGCCGCCTATGGCGGCCGGCCGGAGGCGCTGGCGGCCTCTCCCGTGCTGCTCGCCGCCGCCGATACGCTGGAGAATGCGAGCTGCGTGGTCGTCACCGGCGGCGCCACGACGCTGGCACGGGCCGCCCTGGCGGCACCGGACCCGGCCTTGGTGGTGCTGCAAATCTTGGATACCGCGGGCCTGCCCGCCGCGCACCCGGCTTACGGCAAGGGCAATGCGCCGGCGGCCTTCATCTGCCGCGGCGGCGTTTGCGGCCTGCCGGTGACGGAGCGGGAGGGCATCGAGGCAAGTGTAAGGCAGCAAGCTTTCGCTTTTTAACCATGCGAGGCGGCCCGATTCAGACTGCGTAGCTCCGCCGCTCAGTCATCGGGTCGCCGCGCGCCGCAAATTTTTTTGGTTTCTGGGGTTGCCGCGGTGGCACAAGCGCGGCCCCGCAGGTTATCAACGGTTCATCACGTCTCAATCTATGCAAGCGGTTCGGGTATAACCGATTGCAGCGCAACGGATTGCAGGGAGTTTTTGATGCCCAGTACGGGGAGCAAGGTGGCGCGGGTGACCCTGGCATTCTGGGTCATCAAAATCGCCGCGACAACCTTGGGTGAAACCGGGGGTGATACGCTCTCGATGAGCTTCAACCTCGGCTACGCGCTCAGCACCGGCATATTTTTTGTGATTTTCGTGGTCGCGGTGGCGGCACAAATCCGGGCCAAGGCATTTCACCCGGCCCTGTACTGGGCGACCATCGTGGCAACCACGCTCACCGGCACAACCATCGCGGATTTCTGCGACCGCTCGCTCGGCATCGGCTATATCGGCGGCTCGTCACTGCTGTTTGGGCTATTGGTGCTGAGCCTGCTGGCCTGGCGGCTGGCGGCGGGCTCGGTCGCGGTGGATCATATCAGCTCCGCGAAAGCCGAGGCGTTCTATTGGCTCACCATCCTCACCTCCAACACGCTCGGCACCGCTCTGGGAGACCTCGCCTCCAACACGCTGGGCCTGGGCTTTGCCGGCGGCGTGCTGCTGTTCTCCGGGCTTATTCTCGTGATCGGGCTGCTCCATCTGGCCACCCCGCTCTCCCGCATTTTGCTGTTCTGGGCTGCCTTTGTGTTGACCCGGCCATTCGGCGCGACAGCCGGGGATTTGCTGACCAAGCCGCACGCGATGGGCGGGTTCGCGGTCAGCCGGCCGATGGCCTCCGCCGCGATCGCGCTGTTCATGGCGGCGTGCGTGGTGATCACAACCCGGCGCGACCGCGCGCTCTAAAATATACGTCATAATGTTAGACGTATGTTTCACGTGAAACATTTTTGGCTAAATCGTTGTTTCACATCAAAAATATGCCCAGAGACGCCCCAATTTGGACGCTGTTTTTACCGCGAGTGAGCGCTGCCGGGGGTGAGGGCCGCTTGTGCCGCCAGCAGCGTGCCCACCTTGGCCGCCAGCGCCGTCGCGGTGAAGGGCTTGCCGAGAAAATGGATGCCGTCATCCAGCCGGCCCTGGTGGATGATGGCGTTGCGGGTATAGCCGGTGGTGAACAGCACCGTGGTCTCCGGGTGGCGGCGCTGGATTTCGCCGGCGAGCTCGCGGCCATTGGTGCCGCCGGCGAGCACGATATCGGTGAATAACAGGCGGATCTCCTTGGTGGTGCTGGAGACATCCAGGGCCTCGGCGGCGGTGCCGGCCGTGAGCACATGGTAGCCCTGTTCGGTGAGCACCTCGGCGGCGAATTGGCGTACGCCGGGCTCATCCTCCACGATCAGCACAAGCGCGCCACGGCCAGGCTGCGGTTCCGGCAGGGGTATTGCGGCACCTTGTGCGGGGAGCTCGGCGGCGGCGTTTTTGAGCCGCGGCAGATACAGCTTCACCGTGCTGCCATGGCCTGGCTCGCTATAAATATTCACATGCCCGCCGGATTGCTTGATGAAGCCATAGACCTGCGCCAGGCCAAGCCCGGTGCCCTGGCCGGCCGGCTTGGTGGTGAAAAACGGCTCGAACACTTTGGCGATGATCTCCGGCGTCATGCCGCAGCCGGTATCGGTGACCGCGATCATCACATATTGCCCGGCCTGCACATCCAGGACCGTGGCGGCGTAATGCTCGTCCAGATAGATGTTCTGGGTTTCGATCGAGAGCTTGCCGCCGCCCTCCATCGCGTCCCGCGCGTTTACCGCGAGGTTGAGGATGGCGTTCTCCAACTGGTTGGCGTCCGCCAGCGTGGTCCATAGCCCGGCGGCGCTGACGATCTCGACCGCGATATCCTCGCCCAAAATGCGGTGCAGCATGTCCGACATGCCGGCCAGCAGGCGCCCGGCATCGAGCGGCCGGGGCTCCAGCGGCTGCCGGCGCGAAAAGGCGAGCAGCCGGTGGGTAAGATTGGCGGCGCGGTGCGCGGCGTCGGTCGCGGCCTCAACCCGGCGTCTGAGCTTGGCGGGCGCCCCCTCCAGCCCGCGCTGCAGCAGCTCCAGGCTGCCCATGATGATGGTGAGCAGGTTATTAAAATCATGCGCGACGCCGCCGGTGAGCTGGCCGACCACCTCCATTTTCTGGCTCTGGCGCAGCTGCTCCTCACGCTCGCGCTCGGCGGTGATGTCGCGCGCGACCGCAAAAATGCGGCGCTGCTCCATCACCGGCACGGCGCGCCAGGAGAGCAAGACCCAGCCGCCATCGGCGCGGCGGAAGCGGTTGACATGCGCGCTCGGCAGGCCGGCCTCCAGCCGCTCCCGCGCGGCGACGGTCACGGCGCGGTCGTCCGGGTGGACCATGTCGATGAAGGTGCTGGTATAGGCGATTTCGCGCGGATGGCCGGTGATGCGCTCCCAGGCCGGGCTGACAGAGATGAATTTGCGGTCGAAATTGCTGATGGTCAGGATATCGGTGGAGACGCGGAAGATCAGGTCCAGCTCCTCCGAGCGGGCGGCGACGCGGCGCTCCAGCTCGGCGTTGGCATCCGCCATCGCGCTTGCGGCCTCGCGGCGCTCATGGATGTCGGTATTGGTGCCGATCCAAGCGGTGACGGCGCCGGCGGCATCGCGCAAGGTGGTGGCGCGGCCGAGGAACCAGCGATACGCGCCATCCGCCCGGCGCAGCCGGAACTCATACTCAAAATCAGCCCCGTTGGCGACACAGGCGCGCCAATGCGCGACGATGCCGGCCTCATCCTCCGGGTGCAGCAAGCCCACCCAGCCATCCAGGATCAGCGCCTCCGGCATGCGCCCGGTATAGGCGGCGGTTTGCGGGTTCATATAGAGCAGCCTGCCGCGCGGGTCGGTCATGAACACCAGAGCGGGGATGGATTCCGCGAGCGTGCGGAAACGTGCCTCGCTGGCGTTCAGCGTGGCGGTACGCTCCTCCACTTTGCGCTCAAGCGCCGCATTGGCGTCACGCAAGGCGGCATCGGCGGCGCGCAATTGCGCGGTATAGGTGGCGTTGGCGCGCGCGGCGAGTAAGGCCAGCAGCAAGGTGCCGAGCACCGCGGCGATGGTGGCGGCCTGCAATAGATCGCCATCGCGCGCGGCCAGCGCCTCGGCGGTCAGCAACCGCTGTTCGCGCTCGGTACGCATTCTGGTGACCAGGTTGCGCAGATCGACCATGGTGCCGAGGCGCAGATCATCGTCGATCAGCTTGGCTGCCGCGGGCTTATTGCCGGCCTGGATATCCGCCACGATGGCGGCGACCTGGGCGAGTTTTTCGTGGACCAGGCTGTGTAGCTGCAGCATTTCCGGCTGTTGCCCGTTTTTTACCAGCACCACGTCCAAGGTGGCGAGCTCGCGCGGGGCATCGCGCAGGGCTTGCTGATAGGTATCGAGCGAGACGGCATTGCCGGTAATCAAATAGCCGCGCGAGCCGTTCTCGGCCTCGCGCATCGTCGAGAAAATATCGGAAAGCCGGTCCTCGGTGATCAGCGTGGATTGCGCGTTGGCATTCAGGATACGCTCGCGCGCGGTGATTTCCATCGAGACCGCGACCAGGAAGGCGAGCAGGATGAACCCTCCCAGCAGCGGGCCAAAGCCGGTGCGCCGCGAGGGATTGCGGGGGTTTAACGTCAAACGCGCCATCAGCGGTCTGGCCTCATCTCATTCTGCAGCATGGTATCGAGATTATCATAAAGGCCGCAGGCTTCGTGGCAGAGGCTGTCAATGATTTCAAATCCTCGGCTGCGGCTATGCGTGTTGTCGGGCGGCGGGCTGGCCTTGTCAACCGACTGGATACCCAAGGGTTTTATGGTTGTTTTAAGCGAAGTTACAGAAAGCGCTGCGTTTTCTGCAGAAAAAGCAGCAAAAAGACTTTTATGACTTTGGGGGCGACGCCGGCTTCACGGGCACGGGCTGAAGTCATAAAAAAGTTTTTTGGTTACTTTTTTTCAAAAAAGTAACCGCTTGGTTTCTCTAGATTCAGCGGCGCTGCCGGTAGCGGGAGATCAGCGCATTTGTGGATGCGTCGTGGGACAGGGTTGGTTCCACCGTGTGGTTCAGTTCTGGAATGATGTTGCTGGCCAGGACCTTGCCGAGTTCGACGCCCCATTGGTCGAAGCTGTCGATCGCCCAGATGGCGCCTTGGGTGAAGACGCTGTGCTCGTAGAGTGCGACCAGGCTGCCGAGGGTTTTTGGATCCAGCGTATCCGCGAGAATCATATTGGTAGGGCGGTTGCCTTGCATCACGCGGAACGGCGCTTGGGCGTCTGGCGCACCTTCGGCTTTGAGCTCTTCGGCGGTCCGGCCGAAGGCCAAGGCCTCGGCTTGGGCGAAGAGATTGGCCATCAAGAGATCATGCTGTCCGGTGAAGGGGCTGAGCGGTTTGCAAAAGCCGATCATGTCGCAGGGGATGAGCTTCGTGCCTTGGTGGAGCAGTTGATAGAATGAGTGCTGGCCGTCGGTGCCTGGTTCGCCCCAGATGATCGGGCCGGTTTGGTAGTCCACGGCGTGGCCATCCAGATCGACATGTTTGCCGTTGCTCTCCATTTGCAATTGCTGGAGATAGGCGGGAAGGCGCGCGAGGTTTGCGGCGTAGGGCATGATGCCGAGACTCTGCGCGCCAAAGAAATTATTATACCAGAGGCTGAGCAGGCCGAGCAGCATCGGCAGGTTGCTTGCCGGGGGTGCGGTGCGGAAATGCTCGTCCATGGCGTGGAAGCCGGCGAGCATGGCGGTGAAATTTTCCGGCCCGATGGCGATCATGGTTGAGAGGCCGATGGCGCTATCCATCGAATAGCGGCCGCCGACCCAGTCCCAGAAGCCGAACACATTGGCCGGGTCGATGCCGAATGTTGTGACAGCCGCGATGTTGGTCGAGACCGCGGCGAAATGTTTTGCGACCGCCGCGTCCGCCCCCAGTTTTTGCACCAGCCAGGTGCGCGCGGTGGCGGCGTTGGTCATGGTCTCCAATGTCGTGAAGGTTTTCGAGGAGATGATGAACAAGGTCTCCGCCGCATCGAGATCGAGCGTGGCCTCATGCAATGCGGCGCCATCGACATTGGCGATGAAACGGAAATTCATATTGCGGTCGCTGAACGGGCGCAGCGCGCGGCAGGCCATTTCTGGCCCCAGATAGGAGCCGCCGATGCCGATGTTCACGATGTTGCGGATGGGTTTGCCGGTGTGGCCGGTAAACGCGCCGCTGCGCAGGGCCGTGGCGAAGGCCGCCATGGCGTCCAGCACGTCATGCACGCTGGCCACGACGTCGGCGCCGTCGAGCTTGATGATTGTGCCGCGTGGCGCGCGGAGCGCGATGTGGAGTGCCGCGCGATGTTCGGTGGTGTTGATGATCTCGCCAGCAAACATCGCATCGCGCCGCGCCGAAACCCCGCGCTCTTGCGCAAGTGCGAGCAACAGGCGGATGGTCTCATCGGTGATGCGATTTTTGGAGTAGTCCAGAAACAGCCCGGCGCCCTCGGCCGAGAAGCGTGTGGCTCTGCCGGGATCGTCAGCGAACAGGCTGCGCAGATGCACATCCTTGATCGCCGCGTAATGCGTGGTCAGATTTTTCCATGCCGGCGTGGCGGTGAGTTGTGGCATCTTGTTCTCCCGGATTACGCCAGAACCTTGCTTTTGGAGTCGATGGCTTCCAGCAGCTCTTGCCATGATGTGACGAAGCTTGCGGCACCTTCGGTTTGCAATTTTTCCGCGAGCGCTGTGAGGTCGATCCCGGCCTTGCTGAATGCGGTGAGGACGGAGTCCGCATCCGCAGCGCCGCGGGGCAGCGTTGACGGGGTTTTGCCGTGGTCCGCGAAGGCCAGCAATGTAGCTTCGGGCATGGTGTTGACGGTGTTTGGTGCCGCGAGACCCTCGATATACAGCGTGTCTGGTGCGGCTTTGTCCTTGGTGCCGGTGCTGGCGAAGAGCAGGCGCTGCGCGCGGGCGCCCATGGACTCCAGACGCTGCAACCGGTCGCTCTCCAGAATATCGCGATAGGCGGCATAGGCCTGTTGGCTGACGGCGAGGCCGAGTTTGTTGCGCAAAGCCGCAGGCACTTTGTCCGCCACCGCGACGTCCCACCGGCTGACGAAGAGCGAGGCGACGGAGCGGATATCGGGCGGCAACCCCGCCGCCACGCGGCGCTCCAACCCTGTCATATAGGCATCGGCCGCGGCGATGTATTGATCGGCGGAGAACAGCAATGTGACGTTGATGGGGATGCCTGCGAAGATTGCTTCTTCGATCGCGGGCAAGCCCTCTTTCGTCCCCGGAATTTTGATGAATAAATTCGGCCGGGCGGCCTGGGCATGCAGCATCTTGGCCTGTGCAATCGTCGCTTTGGTGTCGTAGGCAAACACCGGCGAGACTTCCAATGACACGAAACCGTCAACCGTGGCGGTGCGCTCATAAACCGGCAGGAACAATGCGGCGGCGCGGCTCAGATCCTGAATGGCGAGCGCGAAGAACAGCGCCTCGCCGTTGGCACCGGCATCGAGCTGCCGACGGATTTCCGTGTCGTACCAGGTGTTTTTGGAAATCGCGTGGTCGAATATCGTGGGGTTGGAGGTCAGCCCGGTGACCGAGAAATTATCGATGTAATGCTGCAGCGTGCCGCGATCGAGCAAATCGCGTGTGATGTTGTCGAGCCAAAGGCTTTGGCCGAGATTTTGTAAATCTTTTGGCGCATTTGATGGCATTGTTAGAATTCCCTTTGGTTCAATGTTGCGGCTCGCGCCACGGACCGTCGCCGCCGATCAATTGCGTGGCTTCGTCGGGACCCCAGCTTCCGGGCTCATAGGTGTAGAGCGGCGTTGCATCGTCCAGAATGTTCTGGACGATGCGCCATTGCGCATCCACGATGTCCTCGCGGCCGAATAGATCGCCCTTGCCGTGCAAGGCATCGCCGAGCAGACGCTGGTAGGGCGGCCGGTATGTCGCGGCTTGGCTCGTGAGCAGCAGCTCCATGTCATTGCCGGTCATCCGCTCGCCGGGCTGCTTCACCCGCAGGCCCATGCCGATTGCCATGTCCGGGCCGAGGCGGAAACGCATATGCGCCGAGCCGCCGGGCACCAGTTCGCCAAAGGTCTCGCGCGGCGGGCGGTGGAAATCGACGCAGACTTCGGTCGCGGTGATGGGCAGGTTTTTGCCGGTGCGGATATAGACCGGCACGCCCTCCCAGCGCCAGCTTTCGATGAAAAGTTTGACCGCGATGAAGGTCTCCACGGTGGAGTCCGGCCGCACGCCGTCGATCGCGCGATAGCCGCAATATTGGCCGCGCACGACATCCGATGGATCGATCGGGCGGACTGCCTTGAGCAAGGCGGCTTTTTGGTCGCGCATCGCCTCGCTCTCTTCGCCGGTGGGAGGGTCCATGGCGATGTGCGCCAGGACCTGCAGCAGATGATTTTGCAGCACGTCCCGGTTGGCGCCCGTGGCGTCGTAGAAGCGCGCGCGATCATCCACGCCGAAAGATTCCGCCATGGTGATCTGGATGCTGCGCACATAATGGCGGTTCCAGATCGGCTCGAAGATCGGGTTGGCGAAGCGCGTGTAGAGCAGGTTTTGCATGGGTTCCTTGCCCAGAAAATGGTCGATGCGGAAGATGTTGTCCTCGGGGAAGGTTTTGCGCAGCATCGCGTTGAGCGCCTTGGCCGAGGCGCGGTCATGGCCGAAGGGTTTTTCGATCACCAGCCTGGCGTCCCGCACGGTGCCGGCTTCGGCGATGGCGGTGGCGACGGTGCCGAACAGGCTGGGCGGCACCGCGAGATAGTTCAGCGGGCTTGTGGCGTTGCCGAGCTCGTCATGCAATTTCGCGAAGGTTGCGGGGTCGGCGTAGTCACCATCGACATATCGCAGCAGGGATAACAGCCTGTCTTGCGCGCTGGTGTCCACGGGGCCGTGCTGGGCGAGGCTTTTTTTGGCGTAGTCTTTTAATTGGCCGAGGTCCCAGCCGGATTTGGCGACGCCGATGATTGGCACGTTCAAGCCCTCATCGCGCACCAGGCCGAGCAAAGCCGCAAAAATCTGCTTATAGGCGAGGTCGCCGGTGACGCCGAACATCACCAGCGCGTCCGATGCGACGCGGCTCATTCCGGTGCGGCCTTCGGCTTTTCGACATGGCCGCCGAATTCGAAGCGCAAGGCGGAGAGCAGGCGGTCGGCGTAGTCATCCTCACCGCGCGAGCTGAAGCGGGAATAGAGCGCTGCCGAGATGACGGGGGCCGGCACGCCCTCCTCGATGGCGGCCTGCACGGTCCAGCGGCCCTCGCCGGAATCCGAGACGCGGCCTTCGAAATCCGCCAAATCGGGGCTTTTGCGCAGGGCGCTGGCGGTGAGGTCCAGCAGCCAGGAGGCGACCACGCTGCCGCGGCGCCAGACCTCCGCGACCTCGGCGATGTTGATGTTGTATTTGTAGTGCGCAGGGTTGCGCAGAGGCGTCGTTTCCGCGTCCGCTGCTTCGGGTTTCAGGCCGATATCGGCGTGTTTGATGATGTTGAGGCCCTCGGCATAGGCGGCCATCAGCCCGTATTCGATGCCGTTATGCACCATTTTCACAAAATGCCCGGCGCCGTTCGGGCCGCAATGCAGATAGCCCTGCTCGGCGGTGCTGGGCGCGCCGGTGGCGCCCGGCGTGCGGGGTGCTGTGCCCACGCCGGGTGCGAGCGCGTGGAAGATCGGGTCGAGATGTTTCACCACCGCCGCCTCGCCGCCGATCATGTGGCAATAGCCGCGCTCGAGCCCCCAGACCCCGCCGCTGACGCCGACATCGACGTAGTGGATGCCCTTGGCCTTGAGTGCCGCGGCGCGGCTGATATCGTCGTGATAATAGGAATTGCCGCCGTCGACGACGATGTCGCCCTCGTGCAGCAGTGGCACCAGCGATGTCAGCACCGGGTCCACCGCGCCGGCCGGGACCATCAGCCATATGAGCCGGGGTTGGCTCAGCTGTTTGACGAAATCGGGCAGGCTGGTGGTGCCTTTGATGCCGTTCGCGGCCTGGGCGTCCACCGCTTTCTGGTGCGTGTCGTACACCAGGCAGTCATGGCCGGCTTGGGCGAGCCTGGTCACCATGTTGCCGCCCATGCGGCCGAGGCCGATCATGCCGAGCTGCATTATTTTGCTCCAAGCTTGCGGTGTGCGGTCCGCGCCGCCGCCACGACATGGGCGGCGGTGAAGCCGAAATGCTCGGCCACCACGCCGATGGGTGCGGACATACCGAAGCCGCGCATGGCGAGCACAATACCGGCGGGGCCGGCGTAGCGGTCCCAGCCCAGCGGGGAGGCGGCCTCCACGGTTACCCGCGCGGTGATGCCGGGCGGCAGCACGCTGTCGCGGTAGGCCTGGTCCTGCGCTTCAAACAATTCCCAGGACGGCATGGAGACGACGCGCACGGCGATGCCCTCGGCGCTGAGGGTTTCGCGCGCCGCCATGCAGAGGGATAATTCGCTGCCGGTCCCGATCAGGATGAGTGATGGCGGGCCATTGGGGTGATCTGCCAGGATATAGGCGCCTTTTGCCAGCAAAGCGGCGCTGGCGAATTGGGTGCGGTCGATGGTTGGGAGAGGCTGGCGGGAGCAGATGATGGCGGCGGGGCGGTGCCTGAGCTGCATGACGACGCGCCAGGCTTCGGCGGTCTCATTGGCATCCGCCGGTCGGATTACCACCATGCCGGGGATGGCGCGGAGCGAGAGCAATTGCTCGATCGGCTGGTGGGTGGGCCCGTCCTCCCCCACGCCGATCGAATCATGCGTCCAGACATGGATGACGGAGAGCTCCATGAGGGCTGCCAGGCGAAGGGCGCCGCGCGCGTAATCGGTGAAGACCAGGAAGCCCGCGCCAAAGCCGCGCAGGCCGCAGAGCGTCATGCCGTTGACCGCGGCGGCCATGGCGTGTTCGCGGATGCCGAAATGGAGGTTGCGGCCGTGATAGTCGCCGATTTTGCCGGGTGCCTCGAAGCTGCCGGCACCGGCGAATGTGAGGTTGGTTTTGGTGCTGGGGGCGAGGTCCGCGGCACCGCCGAGCAGCCAGGGGATGCGCGCGGCCAGCGCGTTCAACACCTGGCCTGAGGCCTCGCGCGTGGCGATGCCTTTGGCATCCGGCGCAAACACCGGCAACGCTGAATCCCAGCCGGCGGGCAGGGTGCCGGCGGCGATCGCGTCCAGCTGTTTGGCGAGCTCGGGATAGGCGGCATTGTAGCCTGCGCGCAGCTCATCCCACGCCGCATGGGCGGCAGCGCCGCGTGCGCCGATGCCGGCGGCAAAATGCGGCGGGACCTCGGGCGGCACGACGAAGCTTGCCGCCGCCGGGAAGCCGAAAAATTCCTTGGTCAGTTTCAGCTCCGCCTCCCCCAAGGGCTCGCCATGGGCTTTGGGGCTGTCCTGCAAATCCGGCGCGCCGTAGCCGATATGGCTGTGCACGACGATGAGCGTCGGCCGGTCCGTGGTTTTCAGGAATGCCTGATAGGCGCGGTCCAGCAGCGTCAGGTCGTTCGGGTCGGCGACGGTGGTGACGTTCCAGCCATAGCTGAGGAAGCGCGCGGCGACATCCTCGGAAAAGGCGATGTCGGTGCGGCCCTCGATGGTCACGCGGTTGCTGTCGTAGATCCAGCACAGGTTAGAGAGACCCAGATGGGCGGCGAGCGAGGCGGCCTCGCTGCTGATGCCCTCCATCATGTCGCCATCACCGCCCAGGGCATAGACGTTGAAGTCGAACAAGGTGAAATCCGGCCGGTTATAGGTGGCGCCGAGGAATTTGGACGCGGCCGCCATGCCGACGCTATCCCCGAAGCCCTGGCCGAGCGGCCCGGTGGTCGCCTCGACACCTGAGGTGCTGCGGTATTCCGGGTGGCCTGGGCAATGGCTGCCGGCCTGGCGGAAATTTTTGATGTCTTCCATCGAGACAGCCTCAACGCCGGTGGCGCCGTAAATCTCTGGGCTGCCCTGGATGCCGCTCAGATGGATGAGGGCGTAGAGCAGCATGGAGGCGTGCCCCACCGAGAGCACGAAGCGGTCGCGGTTCATCCAGTTCGGTGCGGCGGGGTCGTAGCGCAGATAGCGCTGCCAGAGCGTGTAGGCTGTTGGGGCGGCGCCCATCGGCGTGCCGGGGTGGCCGGATTTTGCCTTTTGCACGGCATCCGCCGCCAGCAGGCGGATGGTGTTGATGGCGAGCTCATCCAGGTCCGCGGCGCCGTAGGTTTTGGTGCCGGTTGCTTGCGGCGCGCCGCCGGTTTTGATGCCTGATACTTGGTTCATGATTGCATTCTCTCCAGACCGTAAATCGCCGCGCCGCGTAGTGCTGCGTTGATGGTGATGACGTGCACCGGCATTGCGGCGAGCCGTTCCGCAAAGCGGCCTTTGGCGGTGAAGGCGCGCATGAAGGCGCCGTCCTGCAGTTGCGGCAGCATGCGGGGCGGCATGCCGCCGGCGAGATAGACCCCGCCGGTGGCGAGCACTTTGAGGGCGAGATTGCCGGCCTCGGCGCCCCAGACATCGATGAGGACGCGCAAGGTCTGCGCTGCCAGCTTGTTGTTTTCGGGATCGTTCAACGCAGCCGCGATGATCAGGGGCGTGCGGTCATCCGCGGCCTGCAGGCTTGCCGCGAAGGCAGCATCCTCCAATGCCGGGTCGAGCGCGCACAGATAATCGTAGATATTCGGCAGCCCCGAGCCGGCGCAGACACGCTCATAGGCCGCATGGCCGAAACGTTCGGTTAGATAGGCCCAGAGCCCGGCCTGGAGCTGGTTGGTGGGCGCGAAATCCGTGTGTCCGCCCTCCGACGGGCAAGCGATGTAGCGGCCTTCATGCCAGATGAGAAACGCCTCGCCGAGGCCGGTGCCTGGTGCCATAACCGCGATTGCGGCATGCGCCGCCGCTTTGCCGGTGTTGATCGTCACCAGCTCGTCCGGTTGCAGATGCGGCACGCCTTGCGCGACGGCCTGCAGGTCATTCAGCAGGCTGACGGCGGTTAGATTCAGGCTGCGGCAGAGTGCGGATTCCTCAAGGTCCCATGGCAGGTTTGTAAGATGCGCGCGCCCGCCGATGACGGGCCCGGGCACGCCGAAGCAGGCCGAAGTGGCGCTCGCGCCGGCTTGCGCGAGGAATGCTTCGACAATCGGCGCGAGCCCCTTATAGGCGCCGCTCGGGTACTCGCGCTCAGCCACGAAATGCCGGGGCCCGGCTTGCGCCGATACCAGGGCAAGCCGCGTTGTGGTGCCGCCGATATCCCCCGCGATCAGCACGCTGCCACGGCCGCGCCAGTTATTTGAAATTCATCCGTAGCTGACATTTCCTCATTCTCGTTGGATATCCTGTTCGGATATCGTGCGCTGGGCGGGGAATATCCAGCTGGCGCGGCAAACCTTGCCGCAGTTTAAAGTGAGACCCATGTTAGCGCCGGATATGCGTAATATCCGAAGCTGCGCTGCTCCGGCCGGGCTGGTATATGAAACTGCCATGAATGTGCCGCAGAAATTTGCAGCATGAGGGAGCATTTATGAGCGAAAGGCGAGGTTAAAGATGCGTATTGGAATCGCTGCGGATCATGGTGGTTTTCTGTTGAAAGGCGCGGTTGCGGCGTTTCTACGCGGCAAGCAATACGAGGTTGAGGATTTTGGTGCGTATCAAATGGATCCCGCGGATGATTACCCTGACTTTGTGATAGCGTTGGCGCGGGCTGTTGCGGCAGGCGCGGTGGCGCGCGGTGTGGCGCTGTGCGGCAGCGGTGTGGGCGCATGCGTCGCCGCGAACAAGGTGAACGGTGTCCGCGCCGGGCTGATCCATGATGTGTTCTCGGCGCATCAAGGCGTTGAAGATGATGACATGAATGTGCTCTGCATGGGCGCTAGGGTGATCGGCCCGGCGCTTGCGCTTGATCTCATCGATATTTTTTTGGGGGCGAAGTTCAGCGGTGCTGAGCGCCATGAGCGGCGCCTAGGGAAATTGCGCGCGCTGGAGACGGGGCGTGCGTGACGATAAGAGTACGAAAAAGTTAAGTTTGAGGCAGAAAAAGGACTTCTTTTTCTGAATCTTTCTGCGCGCCCTCCGGCGTCTTTCCAAAGCTGCGTCACGCGAGCCGCTCAGTCATCGGGACGCGTAGCTCCAAAAAATTTTTATTTACGCAAGGGCGATGCTGGTGGGGCGCCCGAAGCCCAGGAGGAATCAAAAGTTTTTTTGGTTCTTTTTTTTCAAAAAAAGAACCGCTTATACCAACGTTCATAAATAATGACCGTTGGCATAAGTATCTTTTTTTTGTACGTGGCCGCCCCACCAGCCCCACGCGCGATACCACTTCACGATTCCAGTCCGGTTGGGCGTGCGTTCCACAGCGAAATGACGCGAATTTCCGGATGGCGCGGGCTGTGGCCCAGTATGCTGAGTGATGCCGGCCCGATTTCCAGATGTTGTGCCTCGATGACCTGTAGGCCGATCCATCGTGCCGCGAGCACGGCGCCGAACTGGCCGTGGGAGAACAGCGCGATTTTGCCTTCCATCGTCATAAGCTGGGCGATGAGCCGGTCGGCGCGATGTGAAATATTGGCGGGTGTTTCGCCGTTTGGGCAGCCGTCGCGGAATATTTTCCAGTCCGGCCGCTGTGCGCGGATTTCGGCGGAGCGCAGGCCTTCGTAATCGCCGTAATCCCACTCTGCCAGGTCCGGTTCGATTTCGGCTTTCATGCCTAAGCCTGCCAGCTCACATGTGGCGCGCGCGCGTTGCCGGGGGCTTGAGATGACACGGGTAAAGGGAATTTTTTCCAGCCAAGGCTGCAATGTGCGTGCCTGTTCCTCACCGTGTTCAGTCAACGGAATATCGGTGTTGCCGGTATGCTGGCCGGAAAGTGACCATGCGGTTTCCCCGTGACGCATGAGGTAGATTTGCGGGCGGGCTTCTGTTGCGGTCACGCTGTCTCCATGGCTGCGCTATAATCCCCACGGCGCGCGGACCGGTTGCAGTTGGCGCGATGGTAGAGTGCCGCTTGGGCGGCCGCGATGTTCGCGTCCTGACCGCGCCAGATTTCCAATGCGGCGTGCTGCAGCGCGCGCCCGAAGGAAAACGTTAATGCCCATGGCGGCCTTGGTTGCATTGAGTTTGCCCGCAGGTTTATGGCGTTCAAGCGGGCTGAGGCCAGGACGCTGGATTGCCCGCCGGAGAGAAACGCGATTCCGGGCACAGCGGCAGGTACGCGCCGCAGAAGACATGTTAGCGTTGCCTCGGCAATGTCCCCAGCGTCGCTTTGCGCCGCGCATAGCAGACCGGGCAGCACCATATTGGGCTTCAGGATCATCGCTTCCAGCGCAACGCGCTGAACATATAGTTGCTCAAAAACACAGTGCAGCACTCTTTCAGTTGTCTCTTGGCAGTGCTGCAGGGAATGTTCACCCTCCATCAATACTTCGGGTTCGACGATTGGAACAATACCGCATGCCTGGCATAGAGCGGCGTAGCGTGCCAGCGCGTGCGCATTGGCCTCGATGCAAGCCTGGCTCGGGAGAGCGTGACCGAGGGCGATGACGGCCCGCCATTTGGCGAAGCGTGCGCCGATTTCATAATAGTCTTGCAGGCGCGGGCGCAACCCATCCAGGCCTTCGGTTATCTTTTCGCCCCTGCGATCCGCCAAATCCTTGGCGCCGATATCAACTTTTATGCCTGGAATGATTCCTGCGTCACCAAGAATTTTGATAAAGGGAACACCGCTTTGGGTTTTTTGCCTAATGGTCTCGTCAAAGAGGATGGCGCCGCTGATGCAGGTGCCGAGGCTTGGTATGGTGACGATCAACTCACGATAACGCCGCCTTGCTTCCTCGGTTTGCGGTATGCCGGTCGCGGCAAATCGTTTGTCGCAAGTCGGCGTGCTCTCATCCATGGCGAGCAACCCCTTGTCGCCCGCGACCAAGGCGCGAGCGATCTCGGCGAGTGTACGCTCCTTCAAGACGGAACGCCCCATTTCCAGTTGCAGATCTCAGGTAGGTCTTCACCGTGGATGTTAATGTAGTTTTTGTGTTCGATGAGTTTATCGGCCATCATCTGCTGCAGATAGGTCCCGCGGCTGTCCAGGTTGGGCACGTTGTCGATGACATCGCGGACCAGATGAAAACGGTCCAGGTCGTTCTGCACGCGCATGTCGAACGCGGTGGTGATGGTGCCTTCTTCCCTATAGCCCCGGACATGCAGATTGCGGTTGGTCCGCCGGTAGGTCAACCCATGGACCAATGACGGATAGCCGTGGAAACCAAAGATGATCGGCTTATCCTTGGTGAAGAGCGAATCATAGTCGGTTTCGCTGAGGCCATGTGGATGCTCGCTGCTGGGCTGCAAGCGCATCAGATCGACGATGTTGATGACCCGGATTTTGAGGTCCGGCAGATGTTCCCGCAGGATGGAAACGGCGGCGAGAATTTCCAATGTCGGCGTGTCGCCGCAGCAGGCCATCACGACATCCGGGCCGCTGTCCTGGTCGTTGCTCGCCCATTGCCAGATCCCCAGCCCCTCGGTGCAATGCGTGATTGCTGCCTCGATCGACAGCCATTGCGGCAATGCGTGTTTGCCGGCGACCACGACATTGACGTAATGCCGGCTCCGCAGGCAGTGGTCGAAGACTGAGAGCAGGCAATTCGCGTCGGGCGGCAGATAGACGCGCACGATGTCGGCTTTTTTGTTGATGACGTGATCCAGAAATCCCGGGTCCTGGTGGGTGAAGCCGTTATGGTCCTGCTGCCAGACATGTGAGGCGAGCAGATAGTTCAGCGACGAGATTTTGCGGCGCCAGGGTAGCTCCAGCGTGACTTTGAGCCATTTGGCGTGCTGGCTGAACATGGAATCGACGATGCGGATGAATGCCTCGTAGCTGTTGAACAGGCCGTGGCGGCCTGTTAGCAGATAGCCTTCGAGCCATCCTTGGCATTGATGCTCGCTGAGCATTGAGTCGAGGACCTGGCCGTCTTGTGCGAGACATTCATCATTCGGTATCTCCGGCCCCTCCCATTGCCGGTTGGTAACCTCGAAGACCGCGCCCAATAGATTTGAGAGTGTCTCATCGGGCCCGAAGATGCGGAAATTCCGTTTTGCGTGATTCAGTTTTGCAATATCGCGGAGAAATTCGCCCAGCACGCGCGTATCCTGCGCGGCGGCGGCGCCAGGCGCTGATACGGTTACCGCGTGGGCACGGAAATCGGGCATGCGCAGATCATGCAGCAAGAGCCCGCCATTGGCGTGCGGGTTGGCGCCCATTCGGCGGTCGCCGATTGGAGCCAGCGCCGCAAGTTCGGCGATAAGCCGCCCCTCGGAATCGAACAGCTCCTCAGCTCGGTAGCTCTTCATCCAGTCTTCGAGTTGCGCGACATGCTCGGGGTGGTCCTTATCCACCACCAGCGGGACCTGATGCGCGCGGAACGTGCCTTCGACTTGCAGGCCATCGACGAATTTGGGGCCGGTCCAGCCTTTGGGGGACCGCAGGATGATCATCGGCCAGCGCGGCCGCGTGGTGTTGCCGCTTTGCCGTGCGTTGTTCTGGATATTCTGTATGTCCTGCACGGCTTGGTCGAGCACCGCGGCCATGCGCTGATGCATCAAATCAGGGTCATCGCCCTCGACAAAATAGGGCGTCCAGCCGCAGCCTTTGTAAAACGCCTCGAGCTCGTCATGTTCGATGCGTGCGAGGATGGTCGGGTTGCTGATCTTGTAGCCGTTGAGATGCAGGATCGGCAGCACCGCGCCATCCGTGACGGGATTGAGAAATTTGTTGGCGTGCCAGGCGGTGGCCAAAGGGCCGGTTTCGGCTTCACCGTCACCGACCACGCAGGCGATGATGAGATCCGGATTATCAAACGCAGCGCCGAAGGCATGGCTGAGAGAATATCCAAGTTCGCCACCCTCATGGATCGACCCTGGCGTGGTGGGCGCGACATGGCTCGAAATGCCGCCGGGAAAAGAGAATTGTTTGAACAGTTTTTTCAGGCCCGCTTCATCCTGGGTGATATCCGGATAAAATTCGCTCCACGTGCCCTCGAGATAGACATTGCCGACCAGTGCGGGACCGCCATGGCCGGGCCCGGCGACATAAAACATGTTGAGGCCGAATTTTTTGATCGCGCGATTCAAATGCACATAGATGAAATTTTGCCCCGGCGTCGTGCCCCAATGGCCGACCACCAGCGGTTTTACGTGCGCCAAGGTTAGTTTTTGGCGGAGCAATGGGTTGTCGTAGAGATAAATCTGGCCGACGGAAATATAATTGGCGGCGCGCCAATAGGCGTCCAGCTTTGATAACTCATCCGGCGGCAGCGTGCTGGATTTTTGGGCGCGCTCCAGGCTGGCATCCTGGGCTTTAGGCGCCGGTGGTTGCGTCGCTGTGTCCATATGGTTGGTCTTTCAGGTCATTCGTGCTGTTTGGATGGCAGCACGCCGCATTGCCTCAGCGGCGGAATAAGGGCCTTCGTCCAGGCGGGGTTTTTTGGTGCGCCGGCCCTAGCTTCGCATCAGGCGGCGGTTCTTGCTGTCCGTCAGACCCGGCTTCAAAAAACCGCGAATCGACTTGCGAGGTCTCCGGGAAATCCTCTTTGTTTGCCGGGATCGTGGTATCGGACATTGCAATCTCCTCCTGTCCCCATCTGGCGGCCCATCAGCATGCCTGGTGCGGCAATAATGGCGATGAACCTCATCATATCTGGGAGGCACCGCGCATGGTAGGTTCGGAAACTACGCAGGGACTCCGTGTGATGGGGAAGTAAGCGGTTCTTTTTTGAAAAAAAGAACCAAAAAACTTTTTTATCCTGGGTGCGGTGTTGCTGGCGCGCCCGAAGCGCAGAGGAATTAAATTTTTTGCGGCGATTTTTTTACTTAATTTTAGATGATCATTCGGCAATTAGTCCAGTGATGATGGTTTGCGCTGCTTCCTGGATGAGGCGCAGATGCGTCTCACTGCGAAAGCTCTCGGCGTAAATTTTGTACACATCCTCGGTTCCAGAGGGCCGCGCGGCGAACCAGCCGTTTTTTGTGATTATTTTAATGCCGCCGATGGATTCGTGATTGCCTGGGGCATGGTTGAGCTTCGCCTCGATCGGGTCTCCGGCAAATTCTTTGATATCAAGATGTGCAGGATCGAGCTTTATCAGGCGCGTTTTTTGCTGTGGCGATGCCGGCGCGTCGATCCGCGCGTACCAGGATGTTCCGAGATCGCTGGTCTCGGAGGCATAATATTGTTGCGGATCATGTCCTGTTCGTGCGGTGATTTCCGCCGCGAGCAGCCCCATAATCAGGCCATCCTTGTCGGTGGTCCATACCTTGCCGTCGCGCCGGAGGAACGCGGCGCCGGCACTTTCCTCGCCACCAAAGGCGAGCGTGCCGTCCATAAGCCCGTCGCTGAACCATTTGAATCCCACCGGAACCTCGATGAGCTTGCGGCAGCGCTTTGCCGTGATGCGGTCGAGCATGGCGCTGGAGACGATCGTTTTGCCGATCGCGCTATCGTGGCGCCAGCCCGGCCGGTGCGCGCATAGATAGGCGATCGCGGCGGCCAGAAATTCATTGGCTTTGATGAGGCCGCTTGAGGGGCAAACGATGCCGTGGCGGTCGGCATCGGTGTCGTTGGCGAAGGCGATATCGAATTTGCTTTGCAGGGCGATCAGCTTGGTCATGGCATAGGGAGATGAGCAGTCCATGCGGATTTTACCGTCCCAATCGAGCGTCATGAAGCGGAAGGCTGGGTCTATGGCATCATTCACGACCGTTGCGTTTAGCTTGTAGCGCTCGATGATCGGGTGCCAGTATTGAACCGCAGCGCCACCGAGAGGATCGATGCCGATGCGGAGTCCGGCGGCGCGGATCACCTCCATGTCAATGATATTGGCGAGGTCTTCGACATAGGGTGTGATGTAATCATAGGCGTGGCAGCAAGCGGCTTTGCGGGCCTGCGCGTAGGGCAGGCGGGCAATGCCGGCCAGCTTGGCCGCGAGGAAGTTGTTTGCGGCAGTCTCGATGAATTTGGTTATGTTCACGTCTGCGGGGCCGCCATTGGCCGGGTTGTATTTAAAGCCGCCCTCATCCGGCGGGTTATGCGAGGGGCTGATGACGATTCCATCGGCCAATCCATCCCGGCGCCCGTTATTGTAGCACAGGATTGCGTGCGAGATGACGGGTGTCGGCGTATAACCCGCCTGCGCGTCGATCATCGTGTCGATCCCGTTGGCGATCAGCACCTCCAGGGCCGTGACAAAAGCGGGCTCGGACAGCGCATGCGTGTCCATTCCTAAAAATAACGGCCCGTTGATATTGGCGCCGCGGCGATACAGGCAGACGGCTTGGGTGATGGCCAGGATATGCGCTTCGTTGAACGACGCAATGAAGGCCGAGCCGCGATGGCCGGAGGTGCCGAAGGCGACGCGCTGCGCGGGAATGCCAGCGTCCGGCCGGATTGTATAATAGGCTGTCACCAGGCGGGGACTATTGGTCAGCAGGTTTTGCGGTGCGGCTTGGCCGGCGAGCGGGCTTATATGCTCCGGCATTATGGTCCCGCGTTCAACCGAGCCTGACCCGGACCCGGTGCGTCTGCCCGTCATCCATCAGGGGGATCAGAGCGCTCGCCGGATTGGGGAGCCGCTGGTCGTCGAGCGTGAGCGCGATGACACCGCGGCATAATGCGTGCGGGTTTTCAACCGCGATCTCATAGCGCGCGGAACGATGCCGGAAGGTGATTTCAAATCCCGGCCAGTGGCGGGGGATGCACGGGTCCAGCCGCAATTGGCGGCCCTGCACGCGGAATCCCAACGCGCTTTCCAAGGCCACGCGGTACAACCATCCGGCCGAGCCGGTGTACCAGGTCCACCCGCCGCGGCCGACATGCGGGGCTTCCGAATAGACATCCGCGCAGGCCACGTAGGGCTCAACCTTGTAGCGCTGCATGGCGCTGGGGCTATCGGCGTGGCGGATGGGGTTGAGCATTGTCAGCAACGCGCCGGCGCGGTCGCCGTCACCCCGCATGAGCTGCGCGAGTGCGGCCCATACCGCGCCATGGGTATATTGCCCGCCATTTTCCCGGATACCGGCGGGGTAGCCTTTGATGTAGCCCGGGTCATGCGCTGGATTATTGAATGGCGGGGTGAAGAGCAGGGATAATTTGTCATCCTCCCGCACCAGATATTTATCGAGCGCGCCCATGGCGCGCGCGGTGTGCTGTGGCGATCCGGCGCGCGAGATGACGGACCAGGATTGCGCGATCGAGTCGATCCGGCATTCACTGTTGACGACGGACCCAAGCGGGGTGCCGTCGTCGAAAAACGCGCGGCGGTACCAGTCACCGTCCCAGCCCGCTTGTTCGAGCGCGATTTTTAAGGCGGCCGCATGCGCGCGCCAGGCGGCGGCGCGCGCGGTGTTGTGATTGCCTTGCGTCACATCCGCAAAGGCGTTCAGCGCCGCGTAGAGGAACCAGCCCAGCCATACGCTCTCGCCTTTGCCGCCGGCGCCGATCTGGTCCATGCCGTCATTCCAATCGCCTGTGCCCATCAGCGGCAAGCCGTGCATGCCGGTCTGCAGGCTTTTATCGAGGGCGAGGGCGCAGTGCTCAAACAGGCTGGCGCTGTGGCGAGAGATCTGCGGCGCGAAAAACGCATCCCGCTCCCCCTCCTGCAAAACCGGTCCCTCCAGAAACGGCACAAGCTCGTTGAGCACGCCGGCATCACCGGTGACCCGCACGTAATGCGCGGTGGCATAAGCGAGCCAGCCGCGGTCATCCGAGACGCGGGTGCGGATGCCGTTGCCGCTCTCCGGCAGCCACCAATGCTGGACATCGCCCTCGATAAACTGCCGCCCCGCGGCCCTCAGTAAATGTTCGCGCGCGATATCCGGCCGTGCGATGCAAAGCGCCATCACGTCCTGCAACTGGTCCCGGAAGCCATAGGCGCCGCTCGCCTGGTAAAACGCGGTGCGGGCCCATACGCGGCAGGCCAGGGTTTGGTAGGGCAGCCAGCGGTTGAGGAGAATATCCAAGGCGCGGTCCGGGGTTTTGACCTGCACGGTGCCGGTTATATCGTCCCATTGCCGGGTGACGGCGGCGAACACGGCGTCGAGATCGGCGGCACGGTATGTGTTGACCAGAGCTTCGGCGGCCTCCCGGCTCCCGGCTTGGCCGAGGAACCAGACGATTTCCGAGGTGCCGTACGGCGGCAGTGTGATCCTTGTTTGCAGCGCGCCGCACGGGTCGAACCCCGCGCCGGTGCGGTTGGAGAGCTTCGCGCCGGCGCTTAACCCCAAGGGGCGGTCCATCGCGCCGTCCCGCCCCAGGAACTCGGTGCGGTCGCAGGTCCAGGAGGTCTGCTGGCCGTTCAGATCCGCGAAGGCCACGCGCTCGCCGAATTTATCATTCCACGGATTACGCGCGAAAATCGCATTGGTCGCCGCGTTCAACTCGGTGAGGATGAACGGCGCGCTCGCCGCGCGGCTGGTGCCCAGCACCCATTCGGCATAGGCGGTGATTGAGAGGTTGCGGGGCCGTGCGGCGTTGTTGGTGATTTTGAGGCGCGAAATCTTGATTGAGTCCGTGACCGGAACAAACTGCAAAAGCTCAAGCGCGATGCCGTGCGAGAGGTGATCAAACCGGCTATAGCCCTGGCCATGGCGGATCGAATAGGTGGTGGCCTCCTCGCGGATCGGCAAAGCTGTGGGTCCCCAAAGCTCACCCGTGTCGTCGTCGCGCAGGTAGATCGCCTCGCCCGGCCGGTCGCAGACGGGATCGTTCGACCATGGGGTGAGCTGGTTCTGCTGGCTGTTTACCGACCAGGTGAACCCGCTGCCATCGGTTGAGACCTGAAACCCGAATGACGGGTTGGCGATGACATTGAGCCATGGCGCCGGCGTGCGGCGATCACCTTCGAGGATTGTGAGATACTCCCGGCCATCATTCGTGAAGCCGCCGAGCCCGTTAAAAAACTCCATCCCGGGCTTGGGCGGGCTTGGCCCGGACAGCTCTGCCGGCGGCTTGCGCCGGGCCGGGGGCGGCCCCACCGGCCGGAGGTCGCGGGCGTGGTTGATCTGCTCGGCCAGGGAGCCGCGCTGGCCGTCCAGCACGGCGCGGGCGCAGCTATGGAGCAGCGTCCGGATTTCAGCGGAAACCAGATCGGCGCGCAGGATAAATACGCTGCCGCGCGAGCCGTCGCTGGCCAGCTTGGGCAGCGATTGGTTCATGCGCAGCAGCGCCTCCAGCGAGATTTGCAGGTCCTGCACATAGGACGCGGCGCGCCCGTTGAGAATGACGATATCGACGGCCAAAAGCTTCAACCGGAAATATTCATGGGCGCGTAGCAACTGCCGGACGAGGTCGAGATGATTATCCTCCTCGATCAGCACCAGCAGGATCGGCAGATCGCCCGAAATGCCCTGCGGCCAGAGCGCCGAAGCCTTGCCGGCCCCGCGCATGATGATCTCAGGCGCGGGGCGCAGCGCGGGATTGGCGTAGAGCACATGATTGGCAAGGCGCTGGAATAGATTGGCCTCCTCGGTATCCATGCCGAGATGGCGCAGCTGCATTTGCGCCTGCGTCCAGGCCAGGCGCTTGGTCCGCTCGAACGCGATCCGGTCATGGTGCTTGTCCGCCAGAGCGAGCACATCCTCGCGCGAGGCGGCGGCGAAGGTCCAGAAGGCGACGCTGACCGTGGCGCCGCGGGGCACACGCACGCGCCGGCGCAGGCTGAAGATGGGATCGAGCACCGCGCCCTCGGTATTGGAAAGTGGCCAGCCATCGGTGATCGCGGCGGGCGCGCGGATGGTCCGGCCGCGCCCGATAAAGCGGGCGCGGTCGGTCTCGAATTGCGTCTCATCCTGGCTTTCGTCTTCAACCACGGCGAGATGTCCGGCCCAGACCAGCGGATCGGCGTTTGAACGGCGCCGCCGTGTTGCGAGGATCGCGCCAAATTCCGGGACAAATTCGGTTTGCACGAAGAGGGCTGCGAAGGCGGGATGCGCGACATCATCCGCCTGCCGGGCCAGCGCAATTTCGAAATAGGAGGTGAGCTCGATGTCGCGCGTCGCGGTGCCATGGTTGCTGATGGAAACGCGGCGGACCTCCGCGTCATCCTCAGGCGAGACCATGATCTCCAGGGTTGTGGCGATGGCGCCGTCAAGCCGCACGATCTCCGCCCGCTCTTCGGAAAATGTCACATCGTAGCTGTCGGGCTCCATAGCGCTTGGCTGGTAGCCGGCGGACCAAATGGCGCGGCTCTGCACATCGCGCAGAAAGATATAGCCGCCCCAGGGATCGCAGGTAACGTCCTCGCGCCAGCGGGTGATGGCGATGCCGTTCCAGCGGCTATAACCTGACCCCGAAGCGGTGAGCATGACGGCGTATTGCCCGTTCGATAACAAATGCGAGCGCGGGACACGCGAATGCGCTGAGCTATAATGGCGCTGCGTGCCGGGTGTGCTGGCGGCATTTGCCGCGGCACTTTGCGCGTGTTCAGGCGGCGCGATGGCCACCGCGACGTCTCGCGGCGTACGTTCCTGCAGCAATAATTCGGCGGCGCGGATGATGGGTTCGGCGTGAAAGCGGGCGCGCATTTGACCGTCCAGCAGCGCGTTGGCGATGGCGATGATTGTCATTGCCTGGTGATGCGCCATGAAGGCGCGGATCATCTCGACCTTCGATCCTTCCGGGCGGCGGCTGGGGGTATAGTCCAAAGCCTCGTACCAGCCATACAGGCCGCGCGCGCCAATGCTGGCGAGGCGCCGGAAATTGGCGGCGGCGGCGGTGGGGTCAACCATGGCGGCCAGGCCGGTGGCATAGGGCGCGATGACGATGCTCTCGGCCAGGCCGCGCCGATACCCGAGATCGGGTACACCGAAGCTCGAATACTGATAGGTTTGCTCGGAATCGCGCGCGTTATATTCCGACTCAGACATGCCCCAGGGCACGCCGAGCCCGTTGCCATAGGCCTGCTGCCGCCAGACGATCAACCGGCTGGTCTGTTCCAGCAGGCTGCCGGCCGGGGCGCGCATGACCAAAGAGGGCATGAGATACTCAAACATCGAGCCGGACCACGACATCAGCCCCGCGCCGCCGTCGATCGGCGTTAAGGTGCGCCCGAGCCGGAACCAATGCTTGGCCGGGAGATCTCCCTTGGCGATCGCGATGAAGCTTGCCAGCCGGGCTTCCGATGCCAGCAGATCGTAAAAATGATCGTCCAGCGTGTTATCATCCATACGATAGCCGATGGAGAGCAATTGACGGTCCGGGCTGAACAGAAAGCCGAATTCCATGCCGTGGAACATGGTGTTTGTGAGTTTGGCGATATGCTCGAGGCGGGCCATGAGGAGACCCGCCGCAAGCGATGAGGCTTGCAGCGCGTCGATCAACGCCGGTTGATTTTGCCGCGGGACAGGGCATTGCGGGCGGGAAAGCCAGCCCATGATGGCCTTGCAATGCGCCGGGAGTGCCGCCAGCTTGGGCCAATGATCCAATAGCAAGGCGGCATCATCTTCCGCCAGAGATTCGGCGGCTAACAGCGCAGCCCAGGGCATGAGCATTTGGACATCATGCAGATGGGCGAGAACGGATTTATGGAGCGCCTCGGCCCAGATCAGCCGTTCATCCGGTGTTTCATGATTGCGTTCGCGCGCGCAGGCTTGCGCGCAGGCGAGCAGCGTGCTGGCCGCGCCCAGCATCTCCTGCAGATGCTGGGCGGCAGATTTTGGCGTGATTGCCGTATTGCCGCGTGTGGCGGCAAACGCCAGGATGGCGGTATGCAGCGCGCGCTCTGTCTGCGTGCCGGTGCCTGCTGTCTCGCGTAATAGTTCCAGCGTGTCGCCAAGTCCCCGGAACCAATTTTCGGTTCCGGCGGGGCTTTGGGCAATGTCCCGGCAGGCATTGCCGAGCGCCAAGAGATGCCCGGCAAGATTGCCGCTATCCACCGAGGAGACGTATTTTGGCTCCAGCGCCCGCAGATCGCTGGTATCGTACCAATTATAAAAATGCCCGCGGAACCGCTCAAGCTTGGCCATCGAGGCGAAGCTCGCCTCGAGACGGTCCAGGGTCTGGTATGTGCCGGTCCAGCCGAAATCACGCGCGGCGATGATGGCGAGGAGATATAACCCAAGATTTGTTGGCGAGGTGCGATGGGCGATGACCGGCCGCGGGTCTTCCTGAAAATTATCTGGCGGCAGCATGTTATCTTCGGCGGTGATGAATGTCTCAAAATACTGCCAGGTCCGGCGTGCGACGAGCCTGAGCGCCAAGGCGTCCGCCGGCGTGACCGATAGATGATCCCCCGCCGGTGGTGGCAGACTTGCCCAATGCGCGACCCAAGGCGAGACACTCCATAACACCAAAAAGGGGAAAGCGAGCGGCCAGTCCGGCGCTTGCAGGATGACAAGCATTATGGCGAAGAGCACGGCGCAGAGCGCGCTCGCGGCGATTTGAATGACCAGGCTGCGGTGGTCAAATTCAGAATCGTCCTTGCTCTGCGCGCTTGTCACCCATTCCAGCAGATGCCGGCGGCGAATGAAGAGCCGGAACAGCGTAAGCCCAACAGCGTCCACCATGAGCCATGCTTGATGCGCCAGGAAGGTGATCAGGAAGCCGCTCTGCATCATCCCCAGCGCGCAATCCTCCCGCAGCCTGCGCAGATGATTGCGCAGAGTCACATTCGGGCGGCGCGGAATGATGCCGGTGATCGCCGGCAGAAACGGCGGCAAGGCGAGGGTTAGCAGAATATAGATTGTCCAGATTTCGGCGATTCTGAGGGGTTGAAACCAGCCGAGCAGCAATGCCAGAAGGGCGGCCGGCGCGCAGAGCGAACGGCGCAGATTGTCCAGCAATTTCCAGCGGCCCATGAGGGGCAGGCTGGCGAGCCGCGCGCGGCGGTGGGCTTTGAGCGGAAAGCCGAGGACCCAGGGTAGCAACTGCCAGTCACCCCTGACCCAGCGATGCTGGCGGGCCGCCGAGACGGCGTAGCGCGACGGAAACTCCTCGACCACTTCAATATCGGTTACCAGCCCGGCGCGGGCGAAGATGCCCTCCAGCAAATCGTGGCTGAGCACGGTATTTTCGGCGATTTTGCCGTCGAGCGCGGCCTCGAACGCGTCGATCTCATAAATCCCCTTGCCGCAAAACGAGCCCTCCTCGAACAAATCCTGATAGACGTCCGATACCGCGAGGGCGTAAGGGTCGAGCCCGTTGGGGCCGGAAAATGCGCGTTGAAACAGCGATCCCTCACTGCCCATGGGCAGTGAGGGTGTGACGCGGGGTTGCAGGACGGCGTGGCCGCGCACGACGATTCCGGTTTGGGGATCGAAGACCGGGTGGTTGAGCGGATGCGCCATCTTTCCGACCAGCCGCTTTGCCGAGCCGATCGGCAACCTGGTGTCGGCATCCAGCGTGATCACATAGCGGATGCCGCCGGGTAGCGCCGGAAGCTCTCCGTTGATGTCCATGAAGCTGGTATCGGCCGCGCCGCGCAGCAGGCGGTTTAACTCATGCAGCTTGCCGCGTTTACGCTCCCAACCGATCCATGCGGCTTCGCCCTCATTCCAAGCGCGCCGGCGATGCAGCAGAAAGAAGCGCGGGCTGCCGGCGGCCGGGCCATAGAGCTGGTTCAGCCGCGCGATGCCTTGCGCCGCGACCGCCAGCAGCGTCTCGTCAGCGGGATCGTGCTCTGTGGTGGAATCGCACCAATCCGTGAGTAACCCGAAGGTAAAATGCTCATCCGGGTTGGAGAGGTGATGGACCTCCAGACGCTCGATATGAGTTTGGATGGATGCCGCGTCGGTCAGCATTGTCGGCATGACGATCATCGTCCGAAGCTGGAGCGGCACGCCGCCGAGCAATTCCAATCCAGGCAGCAATATGCCGCCGACCTGCTTTGTAATCACCCGATTAATGATGGCGATCGCCATATCCGAGGCCGGTATGAGACCCACAATGCCGAGCAAAAACACCGCCCAGCGCGCAAGGCCGGCATAACTGATTATTGATAGCGCCAGTGCAAGAATGATCGCGGTCAGAAACGCGATCATCGTGACATAGCTCATCACGCCGATTTTGGAATGACCGCGGAATATCCGCGTTCCGAGTGGAATCTTGCACCTCAGCGTTTTCTCGAATTCCGTGCGGCCTTTGGCGATCAGGTAATATCCCGGATCGGTTTCACGGCGCATCGCCGGGTCGATGCCCGCCATGTCTGTTCGCGCCTGATTGGCCGCGGCAATGGCGCGTGCTGCAATGATGCGTTCCTCTTGGCCGGATGCGCGCGCCAGTTCCTCAACCGCGCGCCGGTAGAGATCCCGCGTTTGAAAATCCATCAGTCCGAAATCGCTGCCGGCGCGGAGTACGGCATCGACAGGGCTGATGCTCTCAAAAAATTCCGCCCAGTTCATGGTTGAAACCAGACGCATGGTGGTGATGACGTTACGCACGGTGACATCCATGGCGCTTTGGCTTTGGAACTCATCATGGACGATTTTATCGGTCGTGGTGCCTTCAGCGCTTAGCCGGTCGCTGAGCCAGCGCAAGGCTGGCGTGGTGTTTGGGTCATGATCGCGCAGGCGTTTGGCAAGTTCAACGGCGAAGGCGGTTGACCACGGCACTTGCCCGAGGCTGTGAACGGTCTTGGGTGCGGGCTCGGGATCGGTGGTGGACGTGCCCAAAATGCCATCGGCCAGGCTGTCCGCCAATTGGCTGGCGGATAATTTTGCGACGATGGCTTCCGCGAGGCGGCGGAGATTCTCCACCAGCGTAATGCGCAAGGTGATGGCAAGGGCCCATAATTCGCCAATGGTCAGCGGTTGGATGCGCTGGTAGGCTTCCACAAAGCGGGTGAGCTTTTGCACGTCGAAGCCGCTATCGGTATGGGCGATGAGCGCCCAGGCGACGCCGAAGACCCGCGGATAGCCTTGCAAAGGGCCATCCGAGAGCTTTGGCAGCCGACGGTAGAAACCTGGCGGAAGGTCGTTTTTGATCTCGCGCACCTGTTCGTCGATGATATGGAAATTATCCATCAGCCACTCTGCCGCCGGTGTTACAGGCTGACGCGTGGAATTTGCGTGAACGATGGTACGATAGGTTTGATTGAGGACCTTGGTATTGTCAGAAAGCCGGTTGGCGAGCCGGCGTCCCCGCTCCGGCTGAGATGTCACGCGCTGCGCGCGTGCCAGGCTCTCCGCGTGCTGCTCAAGGCGCTCAATGCTGAAAAGTTCCGCGCGGATTGGCTGTTCGGCCGGCCGTGGCGAGGCACGCCCGAACATATGCAAGCCGGGTGCGCGCGCGCTACCGTCCCCCTGGCCAATCATGTCTTCGGCGGACCGGACTGTCATTCATGCCCAACTTCGAATATTTCCATGCTCCGAGACGAGGATTTCCAACGGTCCATCATAGCGGCCATATTGTTTCGCCTGTCTTCCCGCCGGTTAGCGTACCGCCGATGGTCAAATCGGACCCTGGGCGGCTGCATTCATGATGAACATTATTTGGGATGCCGCGCACGGGCGTTGAAGGTTCGGAAACTACCTATGCGCGCGGTGGATGATTCGGGTGTGCTGGGCGATCATGGCCTCCTCGTCGGTGGGGATGACATGGACCGCGACGCGGCTCTCCGGAGTGCTGATGCACATGGCGTTGGCGGCATTGGCGGCGGCGTCCAGCTGGAGGCCGAGCCAAGCCAAGCGGGCGCAAGACGCGGCGCGGATGGCTGGGGCGTGTTCGCCGATGCCCGCGGTGAAGACCAGCCCATCCACCCCGCCTAACGCGCTGGCCAGGCTGCCGGCTTCAATCGCGATCTGATAGGTGAACAGATCGATGGCCTGTTTGGCGTGCGGATCGGCGCTCGCCAGCAAGGCGCGGATATCGCCGCTGAGTCCGGAAACGCCGGCCAAACCGGAATGATGGTAGAGCATATTCTCGATCTCGCTGAAGCTATGGCCTTGGGCGTTGAGATAGAGCAGCACCCCGGGGTCGAGCCGGCCGCAGCGTGTGGCCATTGGCAGCCCGTCCAGCGCGCTGAAGCCCATTGTGGTGGCGATGCTGACGCCGCTTTGCAGCGCGCACATGCTGGCGCCAGCGCCGAGATGCGCCGCGATCACCCGGCCGCGGGCCAGAGCTGGCAGCTGTTTTTGTAAACGGCCAGCGATGTATTCATAGGACAGGCCATGGAAGCCATAGCGGCGCACGCCGGAGTCCGAGATGGCGCGCGGCAAGGCGAACTGGCTGGCCACAAGCGGTAAGGTATGGTGGAAGGCGGTGTCGAAGCAGGCAATTTGCGCAAGCCCCGGGCGCGTTGCGGCGATGGCGTTGATGGGCGCCAGATTATGCGGCATGTGCAGCGGGGCGAGCGGCGTTAGTGCCTCCAAATCGCGCATCACCGCCGGCGTTACCAGAGCAGGCGCGATATATTTGGCGCCGCCATGCACGACGCGGTGCCCGACGGCGGCAAGGCCGCCACGGTTGAGATGCGCATCGGCAAATCTCAACAGCGCGCTGAGGGCCTCCGCAAATGATGCTTTGGTGTGCGCCGGCCAGTGCTGTTCCACCAGAACTTTGCCAGCTTTGTCCTGTGCGTGGAAATGCCAGTCCGTGCCGGTTTGCACGATCTCGCCGCGCACCGTCTCGGTCAGTTCTTTTTCGTTGTTAAATATCGCGAATTTCAGGCTCGAGGAGCCGGCATTGACGGCAAGAAACGATCCGGTCATTTGGCGTCCGTCTCGTAACAGATGGCCATTCTATATTTCATCCATGGCGGCCGCATAACCATATCATGATCGATTGTTTATGGTGCGGGATCTCTTCGCACGCTCGAATCGGAAACACGGCGCGATACGCGGTGATCGATCCGTAAATTCGAGATTACGGCATGGTGATCACGTAGGGCTAGACTCGGAAACTACTCAGCGGCCGGTGATCCGGTCGATATAGGTGATGGTTGAGCGAGCTGCCTGGACCTATAGGCCGTACGAATAGAGTTTTGCCTGACATGCGCGTGAGAGTCCGGCATCCCGGTAGCATTTTGATTAAGCTCTCAAGAGAGAGTATGGTTTTCACGAATGACATCATCGCCCGACGGATGAGTGATCCGATGGTATTCAGCGGGCGTCAGAGGAGACATTATCATGGCAGGCAGGGCATTTCCTGGTGACATTGCTGTGGTTTGCGTGGGTGGATCCGCGGGTGGGCTGGATGCTTATACGCGATTTTTGGAAAACATGCCGGATGATCTTGGTGTGGCGATCGTTATCGTAAACCATCTGCGCAGGGTTGCCACGCTTCTGCATGAAATCCTTCCAAACTATACCACGATGCCGGTCACGCTGATCACCGAAGGCCTGGTGCTGAGACCTAACCAGATCTTTATCATTCCAGCGAAGCGTGACCTTCATGTTTTGAACGGCGAGTTTCGGCTCAGGCCGATCTCAAAACCGCAAGGCTGGCCGGATGTGATTACCGTGTTCCTTCACTCTTTGGTGAAGAACTGGAAAGGTAAGTTGATCGCGGTGATCGTCTCCGGCTTTGATGGCGATGGCGCCGACGCGTTATGCGAGATCAGGGCGGTTGGCGGTACGACGATCGCCCAGAGGTTGGATACGGCCCAGGCCCCGGATATGCCGGAATCAGCGATTGCGAGCGGATGCATCGATTTTATTGTGTCACCAGACGATATGGGACGAAGGATTAAGGATATTTTGAATTCGTAGCGGGCGATGGCGAACGCGGCGTTCCGCTTCCTATCGCGCGGTCTCGCGGACGCTTCAACGTGATGGCGACGATCAGATGATTATTATGCTCTGAGATAGGGACGCGCCCGCCATTTTACGGGCGCGTTATCGAGTTATGGTTCATACCAGCCAGGGCGGTGGTATCCGGTGTGTCTTCAATTGCACAGGCTTGATACCAGAATTCTTCACTCCGGCCGGGTGGAGACCCGGCTTCCTGCCAAAGGCTGAAGGCCAGATCTCGGATATTTTGGTCACGGCTGTGGGCGTGATTGTGCGGAGCGGCTTCGACGCTCCGTCCTGTCGCGGGTTTTGTGCCTGCTTCGGGTTCAATATTTGAGGTTTTGGGATGCATTTTTACGACCTATCAGTTGAGTTACATTTTAGAGTGCGTTCAGAATGGCCTGGAGCGCTACGGAGCATTCCGAAGCCGCTCAACCGCCAATTCATGTATCATACCTCAGAAGAGTGGGACAAAATCCCGCGGCCTTGTTCTTAGTTCCCGGCCTCGGCGTGGGAGCCGCCGCCAACTACGGCTCCTGAATTTGATGCTGGTGCCATGGTGCTCTTTTCGCCGGATAGCGGCGCCGTGCTGCCGTCTGACGGTGAGCCGGTGGCCGTTGTATGGCCAGTCATGGTTCCGTCTGTTGTGTGGCCTGTTACCGTATCCTTTTCTCCGGACATCCCGGCGCTATTGCCCGCCGTCAAAGGACTCCCAGTTGTCGCGCGTTTCTTCATGGCGCTGGCCATCGCACCGTTATTGGTCATCGGTCCATGACCGGTTGAGGGACCTCCGGTAACACTATCTTTTGACTGTCCGGGCATCGCCGAAGGCGGTTTCTCCAGAGCTGTCTGTGCGAGGGCAGCGCTGGAACACATCAAGGTTACAGCAGCAGCGGCAGCAATCGTTCTATATAACATTTATTCATTCCTTTGAAATCGATCATCGATAGATCGCGACAATCATTCGTCTGGAAGACATGATATGACTCACGCCATATACCAGCGCGACCATATAAAACTTCTCTATATTTTTTGAGAGATTTTGAGTGGTTATTACCCTAACGATTTGGATATTAGATTATAACGATATCAATTTAAAAATAAAAAACATGAAATTGTTGTTAAAATACAGAGTTTTTTGTTAGGCGGCGGACTCTTAAAGACGATTTATGATATAAAGCAAAAAGGATTTCAGAGATATAAGGTGGAGAGACAAATATGGATAATGATTCAGGAGAGAATTATTTTTTGCGTGACGTGAAGGCGTTGCGGCAGGCGGCGAAACGTTCTTTGGATGATGGCGCCGTGACCGACGGTGCATTGGCGGATGCGGCGCGGTCGATCGAGCTTCTGCAATCCGCGCTGGCGACGGAGATTGTCTGCGTGTTGCGCTATACCATGAATTCAATCTCTGTGGCGGGCATTTCGAGCAAAGGCATCGCCGCCGAATTCCAGGAGCACGCGGATGATGAGCGCGAGCATATGATGATGATCGCCAACCGGATCGACCAGCTCGGTGGCGAGCCGGATTTTGATCCCAAAAACCTCGCGTCACGCTCCGCGACGGAATACGGGCAGGGCGGAAGCCTGGTTGAAATGGTCAAGCAAAATCTCATCGCCGAGCGTATCGCGATCGAGCATTACCGGGATCTGATCGGCTATTTTTCCAGTCGCGACCCGACCACCCGGCTGATGTTGGAGCGGATATTGGGTGATGAGGAAGAGCATGCCACCGACATGCATGATTTGCTGGTCGCGCATGAGGGACGGCCGATGTTGAAATAGGCCGGGTGTTGTCCGGCTGACAAATTCAGTCCGTTTTCGCGCGCGCGCGCGCCGCCGTGGCCAATTGGTCGGCGCGTTCGTTCATCGGGTTGCCGGAATGCCCGCGGACCCAGCGCCACTCGATGCGATGGGGCTTGGCGGCCTCCAGCACGCGGCGCCAAAGGTCCATGTTTTTTACCGGGTCGCCGGCGGCGTTGCGCCAGTTTTTGCGCACCCAGCCGGTATGCCAGCGCGTGATGCCGTTTTTGAGGTACTCGCTATCGGTATGCAGGATCACGCTGCACGGGCGGGTGAGGGCCTCCAGCGCCGCGGCGGCGGCGGTCAGCTCCATGCGGTTATTGGTGGTCTCCGCCTCATAGCCGGAAAGCTCCTTGGAGGTGCCGCGGAAAACCAAGATGGCGGCCCAGCCGCCGGGGCCGGGGTTCGGCTTGCAGCCGCCATCGGTCCAGATTTCGACGGCGGTTTCAGAATCCATAGTCATGCGGGCCCGATGCTGAGAGGTGGAAGCGCAGGCGGCTGGCATAATCCAGCGGGTCCTTGCGGGTGACAAGCGCGCCCGCCGGCGTGTTCAGCCAGTCATAGAGCCGGGTGAGCAAAAAGCGCATGGCCGCACCCTGGGCGAGCACGGGCATCGCCTTGGCCTCGGCGGCGGTGAGGGCGCGCACCGCCTGGTAGCCCCGCAACAGCGCGCGCGATTTGGTGATGTTGAAGCTGAAATCCCGTTCAAAGCACCAGGCGTTCAGGCAGATCGCGATGTCATAGGCGTAGAAATCGGTGCAGGCGAAATAGAAATCGATCAGGCCGGAAATCTCGCCATTCAAAAAGAACACGTTGTCCGGGAACAGATCGGCATGGATATGCCCGGTGGGCAGGTTTTGCGGCCAGGCGGCGGTGATGGCGGCGAGCTCAGCGGTGAGCGTGGCACCGAGCCCGGCCTGCACCTCATCCGCGCGAGGGAGGGATTTTTGTAGCAAATTGTGCCAGGACTCCGGGCCCAGGCCGTTGCGCCTGGTTGCGGCAAAGCCGGCGCCGGCTTGGTGCAGCCCGGCGAGCGCCGCGCCCAGCGGCGCGCAATGGCCAATTTGCACCCGTCTTGGCCAGACGCCGGGCAGAAACGTGGTGATCGCGGCAATCCGCCCGGCGAGCGGGTTGAGATTGGCACCGTTGCGCGCGCGCACCGGCAGCGGGCAGGACAGGCCATGCGCCGCCAGATGCTCCATCAGCCCCAAAAACCAGGGCAAATCCGCGGGGTCCACCCGCTTTTCGTACAAAGTGAGGATGAAATCGCCTTGCGTGGTTTTCAGCGCGTAGTTGCTGTTCTCCACCCCTTCGGCGATGCCGCGGAAGGCGACCATGCCGCCGATCTCGTAGCCGGCCAGAAATTCCGCCAAGGCCTCATCGGTGACTTCTGTATAAACCGCCATGGCACGTTGATGACGGCTGGAAAAATATCTGGCAAGGGAGCGGCCATGAACTTCAGATTTTTAGCCCTGCTGCCCGCCATCGCCCTCGCTTCATGCGCCGATAAGCCCCAGCCGCCGGCATTCTGCCCGCAGGTCGCGGTGCTGGCCCAGGCACAGACCCTCACCACCTATCTGCCCGGCCGGAGCGACGTGGCGGCGCAGATCACCTCCGCACAGATCACCGGCGTGGCGGGCATCTGCAGCACGGATAAGAAATCACGCCTGCTCACTGTCAGCTTCCAGGCCGGCTTTAGCGCTAGTAACGGACCGGCCGACCACGGCGCGCCGGTGACGCTGCCCTATTTCGTGGCGATCACGCGCGGCGATGAGATCATCTCCAAAACCGATTACAGCATCACGCTGCCGTTCGACGGCAATGCGAGCGAGGCGGAGGCGACATCGAAGCCGGTGAAGATCGTGCTCGGCAACCGGCCGGATAGCGCGGATGTGCAAATTCTGGTGGGGTTTCAGGAGTAGCCAAGCGGTCGCTTTTAAAAAAAAAGCGACGCCAAAAAATTTCTTTTACGCTGGGCTTCAGCCTCCCCACCACCATAGCCCCAGTGGAATCAAAAATTTTTTGCGGAGCTTTTTTTTAAAAAAGCGACCGCTTGCTTTTGGCAGAGCCTCTTCCCTTATTTGTCCGGTACGGGAGTTCTGAATCAATGGATTATACGCGCTTAGGCCGCACCGGCCTTGAAGTTTCACGCATCACGCTGGGCTGCATGACCTATGGCGTGCCCGAGCGCGGCGCGCATTTATGGACCTTGCCGGAGGCGGAATCCCGCCCGCTGATCAAACAGGCGCTGGAGCTCGGGATCAATTTTTTTGACACGGCCAACGTGTATTCGGATGGCACGTCCGAGGAGATTGTCGGCCGGGCGTTGAAGGATTTCTCGACGCGCGATGAGGTGGTGATCGCCACCAAGGTAAACGGCCGCATGCGCAAGGGGCCGAACGGGGCCGGGCTCTCGCGCCGCGCGATTTTTGCCGAGATCGACCATAGCCTGCGCCGGCTTGGGGTTGACCATGTGGATCTCTACCAAATCCATCGCTGGGATTATGCTGTGCCGATCGAGGAGACGATGGCGGCCCTGCATGACGTGGTGAAGGCCGGCAAGGCGCGGTATATCGGCGCGTCATCGATGTATGCCTGGCAGTTCGCCAAGGCGAATTTTGTGGCGCGGGAAAACGGGCTGACCGAATTCGTCTCCATGCAGAATTACGTGAATTTGCTGTACCGGGAGGAGGAGCGCGAGATGCTGCCGCTCTGCCGGGATTTGGGCGTGGGGGTGATCCCGTGGAGCCCGCTGGCGCGCGGGCGGCTGACGCGCGCCTGGGATGCGAGCAGTGCCCGCGCTGAGACCGATGAGTTCGGCAAAACCCTGTACGCCAAAACCGCCGAGGCCGATGCGAAGGTGGTGGCTGCGGTGGCGGAGGTCGCCAAGGCGCGCGGCGTGCCGATGGCGCAGGTGGCGCTGGCCTGGGTGCTGGGCAAGCCCGGCATCACCTCGCCGATCATCGGCGCGTCGAAGCCCGGGCATCTGACCGATGCGGTGGCGGCGCTGGCGTTGAAACTGACGGATGAGGAGGTCACCGCGCTGGAGGCGGCTTACGTGCCGCATGCGGTGGCGGGGTTTAGTTAAGGAAAGCGGTTACTTTTTTAAAAAAAAGTAACCAAAAAACTTTTCTATGACTTTGGGACGGCGCTGATTTCACAGGCAACGCCCCCGGGTCATAACAGTCTTTTTGCTGCTTTTTCTTCAGAAAAAGCAGTATTTTCTTTTGTTTCACTCACTCCATTTTGCCAATCGGAATGCGCGATCCCTCACTGATGTTCAATTTTTGCAAATCGTCCTTATCGGGGATCGTGAGCCCGAAATATTTTTGGAATTGGTCGTTGAACGGGCCGTCCTCGGTCATGTTGGGGTCGTAAGGCGGGCTGGATTTTATCTTCGCGCGGTCGATCGTGAGATAGATTGAGCGGTTGATCCAATCGATGTCACGGATCGAGTGCGGGGAGATGACGACACGCTGCCCGGGCAGCCAGTTCTTGGTGTCGAGCGTGATATATTTGATCTGCCAGCCGTTATCGTCGAGGATGAAATCCTCGATATGGCCGATCGGGCCGTCAGTGGCCTCCATGTGGTAGCCGATGATCTCCGTCACGCTGCGCAGGCTGGAATCGCCGTCATCGGGCAGCGCGTCGGTGGAGTTGTCGTAGCGCGGGTCGTCGATCATGGCGGTGCGCGGGGCGAAGATGGTGGTGCCTTCCGGCGGCACGCCCATGGGGGAGAACCCGCTGCGCCAGAACGGGTTCTGGTCGTAATAGTTATAGACATGCGCCTCGATGTGCTGGGAGACGGGCAAGTCGGTGTCCATCTTTGGACTGTCCTTGATTTGCTGTTGTGTCATACGGACCGCGACATGCCGGCTGTCACGGTCTGGTTTGCCGAGCGAGGCCAAGGGTAGCAGGACCTTGCGCCCAAACAGCCATGAGCCGGCATGCACGACCAGCCATTTTGTGGTCCAGCTTTGGTCATCGAATAGCAGGTCACTAACCTTGCCAAGCTCACCGTCCGTGCCGCTGATGTCAAAGCCTTTGAGTGAAGACGCGTTCCACAACATGTTTTATGCTCTCTGAAATGATCCGAGACGGGGCCGGGCTATACCGGCAGGACCGGCGGGTTTGCGGGTAATGGTTTAACAATGCCGTTGGCGGCAATTGGCTTTGCTGGTTTCTCCATCAAGTCCAAGAGCGGCTTGATGATGTCGATCGGCATCGGGAACACGATCGTCGAGCTGTTCTCGCCGCCGATTTCGGTCAGTGTCTGCAGATAGCGCAGTTGCATCGCGGCGGGGATGGAGGAGAGGATTTTGGCCGCGTTGGTGAGCGTCTGCGAGGCTTGGAACTCGGCCTCGGCGTGGATGATTTTGGCGCGCCGGTCGCGCTCGGCCTCGGCCTGTTTGGCGATGGCGCGGACCATGTTGTCGGTCAGCTCGACGGTCCTGATTTCGACATTGGTGACCTTGATGCCCCAGGCCTCGGTCTGGCCGTCCAGGATGGTCTGCACGTCGACATTGAGCTTGATGCGCTCGGACAACATCTCGTCGAGCTCGTGCTGGCCGAGTACCGCGCGCATGGTGGTTTGCGCCAGCATTTTGGTGGCCGGCAGGAATTGCTGCACCTGGATGATCGCGCGCTCGGCGTCCGTCACCCGGAAATACAGCACGGCGTCCACCTTCATCGAGACATTGTCCCGCGAGATCACATCCTGGCTGGGAATTTCGATGACCTGGATGCGCAGATCGACCCGTACCATGGTTTGCACCCACGGAAACAGCAGCACCAGGCCGGGGCCTTTGACTTTGTCGAACCGGCCGAGGGTGAAGACCACCGCGCGTTCATATTCACGGAGAATGCGCAATGTGGCGCCGAGTAGCACGAGCACGATGACCACCAGCAAGGGTACGGCATAGAACGGCAGAATTTCCGCGAACATTCAAACAGGCCTTTAGAGGATTGGCCCAAGATATGCGGTTGTCAGCCGGGGACTGCGAGGCTCGGAAACTACTCAGCCTCGGTTTGAAAAGCGCCTCATATGGCTGTTGGACGGGCGCGTGCGCGCCCGGTATGCGTTAATACATCGAGCTGAGCACCGAGCGCAGGCGCCTGATCTCTTCCAGCGCGCGTCCGGTGCCCAGTGCGACGCATTGCAGCGGATTCTCAGCTACCATCACCGGCAGGCCGGTGGAGACACGCAGCACCTCATCCAGCCGGTGCAGCAAAGCGCCGCCGCCGGTCAGCATGATGCCCTTGTCCACAATATCGGCGGCGAGCTCGGGCGGGGTGTTTTCCAGCGCCACCTTCACCGCCTCCACAATCTGGCCGACCGGCTCGGCCAGGCTCTCGGCGATTTGGCGCTGGGTCACGGTGACCTCGCGCGGCACGCCGTTGATCAAGTCACGGCCCTTCACGAAGCGTGACGGGCCGTCATCCGGAGAATCCATCCAGGCGGCGCCAATATCCATCTTGATCCGCTCGGCCGAGCTTTCGCCGATCAGCAGGTTAAAGGTGCGGCGGATATAGGAGATGATCGCCTCGTCCATCTTGTCCCCGCCGACGCGGACCGAGCGGGCATACACAATGCCGCCCAGTGAAATCACCGCAACCTCGGTGGTGCCGCCGCCGATATCGACGATCATCGAGCCGGAGGGCTCGGTCACCGGCAGGCTGGCGCCGATCGCCGCCGCCATCGGCTCCTCGATCAACAGAACCTTGCGGGCGCCGGCACTCTCGGCCGATTCCTGGATGGCGCGGCGCTCCACCGCCGTGGACCCCGAAGGCACGCAGATGATGATCAACGGCGAGGCGTAGCCGCGCCGGTTATGCACCTTGCGGATGAAATGCTTGATCATCTCCTCCGCCACCTCGAAATCGGCAATCACGCCGTCGCGCAACGGGCGGATGGCCTGGATATTGCCCGGGGTGCGGCCGAGCATCAGCTTGGCATCCTCACCAACCGCCAGCACCTGCTTGCGGCCCTTCACGTCCTGGATCGCCACCACCGAGGGCTCGGCCAGCACAATGCCGCGGCCCTTTACATAAACCAGCGTATTTGCGGTGCCGAGATCAATCGCCATGTCGGCCGACATGAGACCGAGGAGTTTAGAGAACATCAAAAACCTTTCTTATGCCGCCTTGCGCTGGACTCTTCCGGCCACAAGACAGAGTGCCACCATGCGGCGGCTGCCGCGCAGGGATTACAGCCAGGGGGGTTGGCGGGCAAGGGCTGGGCAGGGCTGGAACAACAGCGGCACGGGGACTATGTAAAAAATTCCAATCTATATAGGTATTTAGCAGATGAAATTAAATTCAAGCGTTAGTATTCTCACCGTTACCTTAGCACTCTGCCTCGGCGGTTGCGGCTACTCGCCCGGCTCGCGCGCGCTCTCCGGGGCTGCCATCGGCGCCGGCGCCGGCGCTGTCATCGGAACCGTCGCCGGCATCGGCCCGGGTGCCGGAGCGGCCATCGGCGGCGGTGCCGGTGCCATCGCCGGTGCCGCCACCACGCACGCCCAGCTCGATCTCGGCAAGCCGCTCGTGGATAACTAGAGCGCGATGACATTAATACCAACGGTCATAAAATATGACCGTTGGTATTAGAGCCGGATGACATTCCGTGGGATCGCAAAGCGATTCCACGGAATGTCATCCGGCTCTAAGCAAAGGCTTAAAACTTCTTCATACCGGCATTCCGCGCCAGGCGTGGCGGTTGACTCTTCGCTCTCCCGCAAAAACATACCGCACAACGCCAAATCACGGAGCAAAAAAATGATTCGCAACCTCGCCACCGCCCTCGCCCTCACCGCAATGCTGTGCACCGCCGGCTGCGGCTACTCGCCTGGCCACCGCGCCCTCACCGGGGCCGCCATCGGCGCCGGCGGCGGCGCTATCATCGGTGCCGCAACCGGCATCGGCCCCGGAACCGGCGCGCTCATCGGCGGCGCCGCCGGCGGCGTCACGGGTGCTTCGACCTCCCATAGCCAGCTCAATCTCGGGAATTAGGGGTAAGTAAGGCCAGGGGGCTTTGCCCCCTGGACCCCCATTGGGGCCGGAAGGCCCCAAACCCCATTTATAAGCTCTCCGGGAGGGAGGGTAATTCGCTGGCTTAGACATCCACCTTATGGCTCGGTCGAAGTGGCGAATTACCCTCCCTCCCGGAGAGCTTTACTTAATTCGAGGGGTCTGGGGCCTTACGGCCCCAGCGGGGTTCCAAGGGGCGGAGCCCCTTGGCCTTTTCTACCCTCAACGCCCCGAAATTGCGTTGGCGATGTGCCGTACGAACGCCGCGGGGTCGTCGGGGAGGTCGCCTTCCTGGAGTTTCGCGAGGTTGAGCAGCAACTCGGCGTCTTCCGCGAGGTTGGCGCGGGTGGCGAGTTGCTGGATGAGTGGGTGGGTTGGGTTGATTTCGAGTTTGGGAGCTGGGCCGTAGATTGGCCGGCCGGCGCGGCGCAGCAGGCGCTGCATAGCGAGGTCCGGGCCGAATTCGGCGGCGGCCAGCATGGCGGGGCTGTCTTTCAGCCGGGTGGAGGCGGTGACGGCGGAGACCTTGTCGCCCAGTGTGGTGGCGAGGTTGGTGCAGAGCTGGGTAATGGACTCGTCGGTTTCGGCGGCCATGAAGAGATCGCCGGCTTGCGAGACGGATTTGAAATTTTTGTCCTTGTACTGGCTCATCCGGGTTGGCCAGAAGGCGTCGATCGGGTCGGGCAGCAGCAGGACTTCGTAGTTTTTGGCGGCGAAGCCTTCGAGCTGGGGGGAGTTTTTCAGCGCGGTCGCGTCGCCGGCGAGGTAGTAGATATCGCTTTGGCCTTCCGGCATGCGGGCGATGTAGTCATCGAGCGTGCTTGAGTCTTCCTTGGTGGTGGCAAAGCGCAGCAGGCCGGCGATATCGGCGGCGTGGCCGGTATCCTCGTACAGCCCTTCCTTCATCACCGTGCCGAAATTATCCTGGAATGTTTTGAAATCGGCGGCGTCCTTGGCTTTGCTTTTCAGCTCGGAGAGCACGCGGTTGACCAGCGCCTTGCGGATTTTCTCCAGCACCGGGGTGGTTTGCAGGATCTCGCGGCTGACATTGAGCGGCAGGTCCTCGGTATCGACCACGCCGGTGACGAAGGAGAGCCAGCTTGGCAGGAGCTTGGCGTCGTCGGTGATGAACATGCGTTTGACATGCAGGCGGACCTTGGAGTCCTTGGTTTCCTCCATTGGCATGAAGGGCTTGGCGCTGGGGATGAAAAGCAGAGCGGTGAATTCCAGCGTGCCTTCGGCGCGCCAATGGATGGTGGCCCATGGCTCGTCGAAGGCGTGGCCGATATGGCGGTAGAAGGCGGCGTAGTCCTGGGCTGAGATCTCGGATTTCGGCCGGCGCCAGAGGGCTGTGCCTTCGGTGATGGCGTTGAATTTGCCGTCCTCTTCGAGCTCGATCGGCAACGCGATATGGTCGGCCCATTTGCGGATGATGGTTTTCAGGCGCAGCGGTTCGAGGAATTCTTCGCAATCGGGCTTGATGTGCAAAGTGATACTGGTGCCGGGCTCCTCCCGGGCGGCGGGTTTGAGGGTGAACACGCCGCGGCCGGCGGAGTGCCAGGACCAGGCGTCATCGGCGCCGGCTTTGCGGGAGATCACCTCAACCGCGTCCGCCACCATGAAGGCGGAGTAGAAGCCGACGCCGAACTGGCCGATCAGGCTCGGCCGGTCCTCGGGGCTTTGCGCGGCGAGGCTGGAGGTGAAGGCGGCGGTGCCGGAGCGCGCGATGGTGCCGAGGTTTTCGGCGAGCTCATCCTTGGTCATCCCCACGCCGTGATCGGTGATGGTGATGGTGTGGGCGAGCTTATCGATGGCGATGCGGATGGCGGGGTTGGCGGGGAGTGCAAGGGTTTCGTCCGAGAGGGCGAGGAAGCGCCGCTTATCGGTGGCGTCCGCCGCATTGGCGACCAGCTCGCGCAGGAAAATCTCGCGGTCCGAGTAGAGCGAGTGCACCACGAGATCGAGCAGGCGGCCGACCTCGGCGCCGAAATTGCGGGTTTCTTCGGGGGTTTGTGTATCGGACATGGGATCCTCGTTGATCAGCCGGAATTTTCGGAAGGCCGCTGAGTTAGGTGAGGAGCTTGGTCTGATCAAGGGTAAGGCGCAAACGGCGTTGCGTTAAACCCGGCGTGCGAAACCGATTCGCGGGTCAAGCACGGTATAGAGCAGATCGCCCGCGATCCGCAGGATCAGCGCGGTGAGGGTATAGACATAGAGCGTGCCGAACATCACCGGGTAGTCGCGGGAGAGGATCGCCTGGTAGCCGAGCTGGCCGAGGCCTTGCAGCGAAAAGATGATCTCGATCAGCAAGGCGGAGGAGAACAATATGCCGGTGAGCGCGGCCGGCAGGGTGGCGAGGTTGAGCAGCAGGGCGTTGGGCAAGATATGGCGCAGCAGGATTTGGGCCTCGCTGGCACCACGGGCGCGGGCGGTGGTGGTGTAGAGCTTGGAGATTTCCTCCAGCACGGCGTTTTTGGTGAGGATGGTCAGGCTCGCGAAGCCGCCGGCGGCCATGGCGATGGTGGGCAGTGCGATGTGCCAGGCATAGCTGGTGAGCGTGCCGTCCCCCAGGCCGCGCAGGGGGAAGAGGGACAAGGCGCTGCCCTGGCCGGCCCAGGCGAGGCAGAGTGTCGCGAGCAGGAAGCTAGGTGTCGCGTACAAAGCGAGGATGATGAGGGAGGACGCGGCGTCGAACCTTGTGCCCTGGCGGAGGGCTTTGCACAGGCCGAGCGGGATGGAGACGAGATAGACCAGCAGCGTGGACCAGGCGCCGAGCGAGAGCGAGACCGGCAGACGCTGCCAGATTAATTGCGAAACCGGCTGGCCGCATGTGTCGCTGGTGCCGAGATTGAATGTGAGGTCGTTACCGGCGAGGCGGAGGAAGCGGGCGAGCGGCGGCTGGTTGAAGCCGAACTGCGCATTGAGCTGGGCGATCGTCGCGGCGCTGGTACCGGCACTGCCGCGATAGAGTGCTGCACCAGGCGGCGTGCTGGCATGGGCGTGGGCGAGCAGCGCCTGCGCCGGGCCGCCGGGGGCGAGCTGGATGATGATGAAATTAAGCGCAATGATGCCGAGCAAGGTGGGGATAAGCAGCGCCAGGCGGCGGGCGAGATAGGCCCTCATTTCGCCCACCAGAGCGAGAAATCATGGCCTAGCTGTAGGGGAATGCCGGGATTTGCAACTTTCGTCTGCCACCAGGCCAGCCGCTCGGTGTTCCAGTAATAGTATGGCAGCACGTACCAGCCGTTCAGCAGCAGCCGGTCCAGCGCATGGATGGCGGTTTGTTTTTGGGCGGGCGCGGCGGCGGCGAGCTCGGCCTTGATCATCGCCTCGGTCGCGGGGGTGCACACGCCGGCGAGGTTGTAGCTGCCCGGGGTTTGCGCCGCGGCGCAGCCCCAATAGGCGAGCTGCTCGGAGCCCGGATCGTCAGAGACCGGGAACGAAGCCGGTGTCATGTCAAAGTCGAAATTCTCCAGCCGTGCCTGGTAGCTCGCCGGGTCCAGCAAACGGAGCGAGACGGACATGCCGAGCAAACCGAGATTATGCGCGTAGGGCAGCAAAATGCGCGCATCCGCCTCGGATTGCAGCAGGATGGTAAGGCGCATCGGCCGGCCGGCGGCGTTGACGAGGGTAAAATTCCGGATGTGCCAGCCGGCCTGGCCCAGCAGCGCCAGAGCGGCGCGCAGATTGGGCAGATCATAGCCCGAGCCATCCGTGGTGGGGAGGGCGAAGGGGGTGGTGAAAACGGCAGGCGGGATTTGCGCCGCAAACGGGGCCAGCAAAGCGCGCTCGGCCGGGCCCGGCAGGCCGGCGGAGGACATGGCGGAGGATGAGAAATAGCTGGTCTCGCGGATCGCATCGCCGCCCAGGAAAACGCGGTTGGTCCAGGGGAAATCAAAGGCGAGGGTCAGCGCGTGGCGCACCCGCGCATCGGCGAGGTCTGGCCGGCGGGTGTTGAACACGAGCCCGGTGATGCCGGCGGGCAGCGTCTCGGGCACCAGAGCGCGCTTGATCTGGCCATTGCGCACGGCCGGAAAATCATAGGCGCGTGCCCAGGCGGTCGCGGAATTCTCCACCAGCGCGTCGATCTGCCCGGCTCGCAGCGCGGCGATCTCCGCCGGTTTGTCGGCGAGGAATAACTCGGTGACCGATTGGAAATTGTTAAACCCCTTATCCGCCGGTAAATTCTGCGCCCAGAACTGCGGCACATGGGTGTAGGTGATGCTGCTGCCCCAATCGACATGCGACACGACATAAGGGCCGGAGCCGATCGGCGGGTCGCGCAGAGGGGCGGCAAAATCCCGGTGCGCCCAAAAATGCGCGGGCAGAACGTAGAGCCCGGCGAGGTTGAATACCGTGTCCGGCCCGGCACCTGGCTTGAGGGTAAACACCACGGTTTGCGGATTGGGCGCCGCGGCACCCGCAACCTCGGCATATTCACCGGCATAGAACGGTGCGCCCTGGGCGATCAGCGTGTTATAGGTCCATACCACATCCGCCGCCGTCACCTGCGTGCCGTCGGAAAACCTTGCCGCCGGATTTAGCGTGAAGGTGACCTGGTTGCCCGCGACCTGCACGGACTGCGCCAGCTCGGCATATTCGGTCACGCTGTCGGAATCCGAGAGTTTGAACAGAGGCTGCCAGATTTGCAGGATCGTGTCCGGCGCGGTGCCGCGCAGAATGAAAGGGTTCAGGCTGTCAAAACCGCCCTCGCCAGGCAGCGTGATGGCGCCACCCTGCGGCGCATCCGGGTTGGCGTAGGGCAGATGGGTGTAGCCCACAGGCGGCTGCGGGGCGGAGCCGAGCGTGATGAGGTCCGTGCGGGCCTGGGCGGGGAGGGCGAGTAAAAGCAAGAAAGCAGTTCTTTTTTTGAACCCTTTGCAGGCGGCCCGATGCAGACTTCGCGGCTGCGCCGCTCCGTGATCGGGACGCCAGAACCAAAAAAACTTTTTTATTCCAGGGCTATCGCGGTCCCGCCGGCTTCGCCCCCGCGGAATCGAAAGTTTTTTGCGCGCTTTTTTACAAAAAAGCGCCGCTTGCTTTCTACCCCAGCGCGGCAAGGGCGGCGGCGTGCAGTTCGGCATTAGCGGCCGCCAGAACGGAGCCGTCGCAGCCCAGTTTCAGCTTCGCGCCGGACCAATCGGTCACCTTGCCGCCCGCCGCCTCGATCACCGGGGCGAGCGCCGCCCAATCCCAGGGCTTGAGCGTGCATTCGGCGACAATGTCGATCTGCCCGAGGGCCAGCAGGCCAAACGCATAGGCGTCCCCGCCCCAATAGATCCGCCGGCAGAGCGATTCCAGGCGGTTGAACCGGGCGATATCCCCGCCTGTGAACATCGCGGGCGAGGTGGCGGAGAGTTCCGCCTCGGCCAGCGCCGTAACCTGGCTGGTGCCGGGCTTGCCGCCGAATGGGCCGGTGAAGCTGGGCGGCACATCCCGCCCGCCGGCCCAGCGCTCCCCCGTGACGGGCTGGTCGATAAAGCCCAGGATCGGCGCGCCATCCTCCAGCAGCCCGAGCAGCGTGCAAAAGCTCGGCCGGCCGGTGATGAAGGCGCGGGTGCCGTCAATCGGGTCGATCACCCAGACATATTTTGCATCGATGTTATGGTCGGGAAACTCCTCACCCAGAATGCCGAAATCCGGGCAGGCGGCCGCCAGATGCTCGCGCAGCACCGTCTCGGCCAGCCGGTCCGCCGCGGTGACGGGGCTCTCATCGGATTTCAAATCCGCGCTTATGCCGGAGCGGAAATACGGGCGGATGGCCGCACCCGAGGCATCCAGCGCGGCGTGGGCGATGGCGGCTAGGTTCATGGGAAGGAAGCGGTCGCTTTTTTAAAAAAAAGCTCCGCAAAAAATTTTTGATGACGCTGGTGCGTGTTGGTTGGACCGCCATGCCCCAGAGGACTCAAAAGTTTTTTTGGTTCTTGCATCCCGATGACGGAGCGGCGCAGCCGCGACGTCTGAATCGGGCCGCCTGCAAAGGGCTCAAAAAAAGCAGCGCTTGCTTTACTTCCGCCCCGCACAGTCAAGTTCCAGGCAGTTTCACCGGCTTGTCGGAGTTTTTGTTGAGATAGGCGATCACGTCCGCCCGGGTCTGGTCGTTTTTCATCCCTGCATAGGACATGGCGGTGCCGGGCGCGAAGGCGTTCGGGTCTTTCAGCCAGTCGCTCAGCGTATCGGGTGTCCAGGTCCCGCCGGCCTTGGCTTGCACGGCGGAGGAGTAGGAGAATCCGGCCTGGGCGAACATTTTGGCGCCGACGATGCCGTAGAGGTCGGGGCCGACACCGGCGGGCCCGCCTTTGGCGACCGCGTGGCAGGCCGAGCATTGCTGGGCGACGACCGCCTGGCCCTTGGCGATGTCGGCGCTGGCAAACATCGTGTCGATGCTCGGCGCCGCGGGCGGTGTGGCGGCGGCGGTCGCGGCGGCCGGGGCCTGGGCGGCGGCGGTCGCGGCCTTTACCTGCGCCGGCGTAGGCAGGGGGATCGGGTTCGTGGCCAAACTGCGCAGATAGGCGACGACATCGGCGCGGGTCTGGTCGTTCTTGATCCCGGCATAGGACATCGCGGTGCCGGGCGCGTAGGTGGCCGGGTTGGCGAGCCAGGCGTTCATGGAATCATAGTCCCAGTTGCCCTTGGCCTTGGCTTTCACCGCGTCCGAATAGGAGAAGCTGCCGGAGAACATGGCGGAGCCCATGACGCCGTAGAGATTGGGGCCGACACCGGCAGCACCCCCCTGGTTGAGCGTGTGGCAGGCGGAGCATTGCTGCTGCACGAAGGCCATGCCCTTGGAGACATCGGCGGTGGCGATCATCGGGATGATGGAGACGAGACCCGTGGCAACCGCCGCGGGGGCTGCGGCGGTTGCGAGGCCGGTGAGTTTGATGGCCGGGGTTTTCGGCGCTTCATCGGGCACCAGGATGTCGGCAATACGGTTGGCACCCCAGAAAATCAGCCCGGCGGTGAGCAGCCCGGCGGCGATTTTATTGCCCAGCAAGCTGTCCTTATGTGCGTCGCTCATCGCTGAACCGTATCCTTTCGCATTGCCGCAATTGCGCTCACCCCTATAGCGATTTAGGCAGGCGCGACAAGTTGGATAGAGAGTTCCGGTTATGAACCCGATAATTCTGATCCCGGCTCGTTTGGGCTCGACCAGGCTGCCGAACAAGGTGCTGGCGCCGATCGCCGGCGTGCCGATGATCGTGCAGGTTTGGCGGCGCGCGCGCGAGGCTGGGTTGGGCCCGGTCACGGTCGCCTGCGGCGAGGCGGCGATTTTACGCGCGGTGGAAGAAGCCGGCGGGCGCGCGGTGCTGACCGACCCGGCGCTGCCCTCCGGCTCGGACCGGATTTTTGCGGCACTTGAGGCGTTGGACCCGGGCCAGGCACATGACGTGGTGATCAATCTGCAGGGCGATCTGCCGAGCATCGACCCGGATTATCTGCGCGCCGTGCTGCGGCCCTTGGCGGACGAGGCGGTGGATATCGCGACCCTGGTCGCCCCGGTGACGAGCGAGGCGGAGGCGGCCGCACCCTCGGTGGTGAAATGCGTCTGCGCGTTCGCGCCAGGGGCTGATGTGGCGCGTGCGCTGTATTTCTCCCGCGCCGCGGTGCCGGCCGGGGAGGGGCCGCTCTGGCACCATATCGGCATCTACGCCTATCGCCGGCCGGCGCTGGCGCGGTTCGTCGGGCTGCCGCCCTCGGCGCTGGAGCTGCGCGAAAAACTCGAGCAGCTGCGCGCGCTGGAGGCCGGCATGCGGATCGGCGTGGCGCGGGTGGATAGCGCGCCGTTCGGCGTGGACACGCCGGATGATCTGGACCAGGCGCGGCGGATTTTGGGACATTCTTTGGGACGGACATGATGAGCAAGATCGCCTTTCAGGGGCAGTACGGCGCCTATTCGGACCTTGCTTGCCGTGTCGCCTTTCCCGGCATGGAGACGCTGCCTTGCGAGAGCTTTGAGGCGGCGATGGCCGCGGTGCATGACGGCAGCGCCGCACTCGCCATGCTGCCGCCGGAAAACTCCATCCATGGCCGGGTGGCGGATATGCATTCTCTGCTGCCGGGCAGCGGGCTCTCGATCGTCGGGGAAAAATTTTTGCGGGTGGAGCATTGCCTGCTGGCGCCCAAGGGCGCGCGCCTTGCGGGCATCAGGCGCGTGCATTCCCACCCCGTCGCCCTCGGCCAGGTGCGGAGCCTGATCCGCGAGCTGGGCGCGCTGGCCGTGGTGGAGTCCGACACCGCTGGTGCGGCGGAAATCATCGCGCGGCTCAACAATGTGGAGGACGCCGCCGTCGCCTCATCACTCGCCGCCGAGCTTTATGGCCTGGACATATTGCGCCGCAATGTCGAGGACGCGGCGCATAACACCACGCGCTTCTACGTGATGGCAAAAACCGCCGAAATCCCGCCGCCGGAAACCCCGGATTTGATGACCACCTTCGTCTTCAAAGTCCGCAACGTGCCCGCAGCACTTTACAAGGCACTCGGCGGGTTCGCGACCAATGGCGTGAACATGACCAAGCTCGAAAGCTACATGGTCAACGGGCATTTCACCGCCACGCAGTTTCTGGCGGAGGTCGATGGCCACCCGGAGCAGCGCCCGGTCAGTCTGGCATTGGAAGAGCTGGCGTTCTTCTCAACCGAAATTTCCATCCTCGGCACCTATAAGGCGGATGCGTTCCGGCTGGCGCAGAGGGCGGCGGCGTGAGGTAGGCAAGTAAGTGGTCGCTTTTCTGTAGAAAAGCTCCGCAAAAGACTTTTGATTCAACTGGGGCGGTGCTCGTGGGACCGCTTCGGCCCAGAGGAATCAAAAGTTTTTTGGTTCTTTTTTTCAAAAAAGAACCGCTTTCTTACTTCGACGTCTGCTTTACCTCACTCGTGAACGGCAGCGGCAATTGGTCGATGGTCCGGCGCACCTCGACCACGCCGCTGACATCGGGCGGCAGTTCGCCGACAAAGCCGTGATTGCCGGAGCCGAGACCGGCGGCTTCCAGGTCTTCGCGGTACAAATTGGCGAGCGAGCGCAGGATGCGCACGCCGTCCACCAAAATATCCAGGCAGACGGGTTCTTCCGGGTTGTCTTTGTCCTGCGCCCAGCCGGCGACGAAGCGGGGGCCGGCCTCGTCCACAAAGCCGTGTAGCGTTCCGTGCGGGGGTGGGGGTGGAGTTTCGAGCCCGGCGCGTTCGTTGATGCGTTGCTGGGTGGCTTGCAGGATAAATCCCTCATCCATGCGCGGCAGGCAGAGCGTGGGGGTGCCAAGGCGGGGGCCTGGATAGCTCGCCGCGTTGTCGAACACGCTATGGTCATCGGCTTCGAACAGGCTCTCCACCGCGCCGCCGGCGGCGATGATGGCTTCGTGCTCGTTCAGCTCGATCTGGTAGTAGGTGATGTCGCCGGTGACGGGCTCCACGGTGATCGAGGCGCCGTTGATCAGACGTTTGGCGTGGATGAAGGCGCCGTCGATGCTGACACCGTGGCAGCGCGCCAGGCGCAGCGGGCGGTTGGGGATTTCGTCATCCAGCGCGTCCGGGTCGATCCGGATGGGGGCGAGGCCTGGGTGGGCTTGCACTTCAGCGGCGCTATGGCGGCGCCAGCCGATCCAGCGGATGGGGTTCAGCCCGCCATATTCGGTTTCCACCAGGTCGCCGATCTGCAGGGTCTCGACGGGTTTGCGGCCGGCCGGTGTGGCGATGGGCGTGCCGGCCAGGATGCCGCCGCTGCGCAGGCGCCGTGCGATGTCCGTCATGTTTGGTTTTCCGCCTCCCGCGGCGTTTGTAAATGAGCGCCCGCGGCACGGAAAGATGCGGCGGCGGCACAAAACGGTTCGATGAACATTTGTGCCATGCGCCGCCTTTGGGTTGGCTGGGCGTGCGGGCGTGACCACCTGTTGGCGCACATGATTGGCCCAAAAACCTCTGACGGAGATTTCCCTATGTCAAAAATTCTCATTCTCACCACCTCCCACGACAAGATGGGGGATAGCGGCCACGCTACGGGCTCCTGGGTCGAGGAGGTGGCGGCGCCTTATTATATTCTCACCGATGCGGGGGTTGAGGTGACCATCGCCTCGGTGGCCGGGGGCAAGGTGCCGTTCGACCCGAATTCGCTGAAGGGTGATGCGGTGGCCGGCGCGCCGGCGCAGCGGTTTTTGAAGGATGAAGCCGTGCAGAAAGCCCTGGCGCATACGCCGGCGATCTCCGCGCTCAGCCCCGATGATTATGACGGGATTTTTCTGCCCGGCGGCCATGGCGTGATGTGGGATTTGCCGGAAAACGCGGATCTGGCTGATTGGCTGGCGGAATACGATGCCGAGGGCAAGCTGATTGCCGCGGTGTGCCACGGCCCGGCCGGGCTGCTGGGCGCCAAGCGCGCGGATGGCTCCAAGCTGATCGCCGGCCGCAAGGTAACCGGCTTTACCAATGCCGAGGAAGGCGCGGTGGGCCTGACCGAAATCGTACCGTTTTTGCTGGAAGATGAGCTGCGCGCCCGCGGCGCGCTGTTTGAGGGTGCCGCGAACTTCACCCCGCATGCAGTGCAGGACGGGCATTTGATCACCGGGCAGAACCCGATGTCCTCCGAGCTGGTGGGCGAAAAACTGCTGGCGGCTTTGCGTGAGGTTGCCGCCGCCTGAGGCTTGAAAGTAAGCGGTTCTTTTTCTGTAGAAAAAGAACCAAAAAGACTTTTATGACTCTGGAACTGCGCAGGTTTCACCGGCAACGCCCCAGAGTCATAAAAAAGTTTTTTGGTTACTTTTTTTCAAAAAAGTAACCGCTTACTTTAACTCAACCGATACGCCCTAAACGGGCCGGTCGCCCAGAATCGTAGCGCGGCGCACGCGGCGATGCGCCGGGAAGTAATCCGATACCGCGTAATGCTGGGTGAAGCGGTTATCCCAGAACGCCACCGAGCCTTTTGCCCAGCGGAAGCGGACCTGGAATTCCGGCGTCTCCAGATGGCGGAACAGGAATTCCAGCAGCGCGTCACTTTCCGCGCGCTCGAGACCCTCGATATGCGAGGTGAAGCTGCGGTTGACGAACAGGCCGCGCCGGCCGGTGCGCAAATTGGTGCGCACCACCGGGTGCCGCACCGGCGCGTGTTTGGTGTAGGTTTCGCTCTGCTTGCCTTCCACGCCATAGGCGCGGAAGCGCTCCGGCGTGAAGTTTTTGGCGAAATCATGCACGGCGTGCAGGCCGCTTAGAAAATTCTGCAGAGCGGGGGAGAGCGCCTCGAACGCCGCGTAGGAGCTGGCCCAGATTGTGTCACCGCCGGCGGCGGGCACATCGTCGGCATACAGCACCGAGCCGAAGGGTGGGGTCTCGATAAAGGTCACGTCGGTATGCCAGTTATTCTGGTGGCCCTTACGGGTCTCGTCATATTCCAGAATCATGATCTCCGGCACTGTCTCATCCTGCGGATAGACCGGGTGGATGTGCAGGGGCCCGAAACTGGCGGCAAAATCGCGCTGCTGCGCGGGGGTGAGCGACTGGTCGCGGAAGAACAGCACCTGGTACTCGTCCAGCGTGTTGCGGATTGCGGTGATGGTGCCATCCGTCAGCGGTGCGGCCAGATCAAGATTGCTGACCAGACCGCCCAGCGCGGGGGTGAGACGCTCGATAGCGAGCGGCTGTGCGCTCTGCCGGGTATTGGCGGTGCTGAAGGCGGGGGTGACGATGTTGTTCATGACGATCTCCAACCGGGGAAATGCCGCGAAGGTGACATATCTCAGCCTATCAGTCGATAAAAAAGATAGGATTTATATTTAGATTGATTTTGCGCCCCAGACCCTTCGCCTTGGCTTGTTCCGGCCGGGTTGCCGCCCCATTATCCAGTCATGGTTCAGACCCTGTTCATCAGCCATGGCTCACCGATGACGGCGCTGATGGAAAGCCCGGCGCGGCATTTTCTGGAAACACTCGGCACGTTAATCCCGCGTCCGCGCGCCATATTGGTCGCCTCCGCGCATTGGGAAACCGGCGTGCCAACGGTCAGCGCGCCGGCCGCGAATGAGACCATCCATGATTTTTACGGCTTTCCCCCGGCGCTCTACGCGCTGCGCTACAACGCGCCCGGCGCGCCGGCACTAGCAGCCGAAGTGACCAAACTGCTCGGCCAGGCCGGATTCGCCTGCCGGACCGATCCCGCGCGCGGGCTGGACCACGGCGCCTGGGTGCCGCTGCTGCTGGCCTACCCCGAGGCGGATATTCCGGTCATCCAGCTCTCGCTGCAGACCGAGCTTGGGCCGCGCCACCATCTGGCTCTGGGTGCCGCGCTGCGGCCGCTGGCGCAGGATAACGTGCTGATCATCGGCAGCGGCAGCTTCACCCACGACCTCCGCCGCTTCCGCCACGGCCGCCCGCAACTCGACGCGCCAGAAACGCCGGACGTGACTGCGTTTTCCGACTGGATGGATGAACATATCCTCTCGTCGGACGCCGCGGCGCTGGTGGATTACCGGGCCCGCGCGCCGTTCGCCGCGGATGAGCACCCCACGGAGGAGCATTTGCTGCCGCTATTCGTCGCCCTCGCCGCCGCCGGTGAGGCGCCGCGGGCAGAGCGGCTGCACCAATCCGTGGAGTTTGGGTTTTTGCGGATGGATACGTATGCGTTTCAGTAAGTAGTCGCTTTTCTGAAGAAAAGCTCCGCAAAAGACTTTTGATTCCTCCGGGGCGAAGCAGGTGACGCGGCAATAGCCCAGGATAATAAAAGTTTTTTGCTTCTTTTTTTCAAAAAAGAAGTGCTTGCTTTACTGCCCCATCCCCAGCATCGACGGCGGCTCCAGTTGCAGTATCAGCCCGGCGGCGATGAGGGCGGCGAGGCCGAGGGCGATTTCCCAAGTGATGCTGCGCAGCAGTTGGGCCCGGGTGGCGGGCAGGTTGGGGGTTAGCCGCTGCCGGTTGGTGGCGGCGAGCGCGATGAGGGCGGCGAGCAGCAGGATTTTGGCGAGTGCGGTGACGCCGTAGGCCGTGGTGAAGAGTGAAGCCGGGTGGCCGATGAGCAAAAAATATTGGATGGCGGCGGTGAGCACCAAAATGCCGACACAGAAGATGCCGAGGGGTGAGAATTTTTGCGCCAGGCGCTGGGCCGCCGGCATTGGGAGGTGATGCAGGCCAAGCCGCAATGCCGGCAGGCTGCCGAGCCAGGCGGCGCTGCTGGCGAGGTGCGCGACCGAGGTTGCCAGCAAAATATCGCCCTCAGCCCCCACCATCGCGCCGCCATGGCCGAGCCAGGATTCCGCGATGACGGCGCCGCATGCGATGAGGGCGCCAAGGCGCGGCCAGCCGCATTGCAGCAGTGCCGCGGCGGCGATGAGTGCGGCGCTGCGGCCGAGCAGCAGGGCACCGAAGCGGGTGTTTTGCACCACGATCGGTAGTGCGGTCCAAACATCCTGCCAGGAGCCGGCGCTCGCAAAATAGCCGGCTTGCAGCAAAAACCAGGCGGTGCCGGCGAGCAACGCGACGGCGAGGCTGACCCAGCCCAGGCGCTTCAGCCCCGCCTCGGCTTCGCCGCGCAGCAGCGTCGCGGCCAGAAACGCGGTGCCGAACAGGCCGAACGTGCCAGCCATTTGCAGCCCGCGCGCCAGGCCGCGCAGCAGCGTCCAGACCGGGGAATCCAAGTTTTAGCCGCCCACGGTGAAGCTGAAACTGCCCTCGGTCTTATGGGTATCCACCGCGACCGCGTGCCATTCCACATGGTAGGTGCCGGGTGCGGTGATGTGCAGCGGCACCGACATTTCCGCCGGTTGGCCGGGCACTGGCTGTGGCGTGCCGCTCACCACATTGCCGGAGGCGTCTTTCACGGTGACATGGCAGAATGCTACCTCCACGCCTTCAGTATAGCTCAGCAGCAAATTGGCTGGCGGCGTGGCGATTGCCGCCCCCACGCCGGGTATGGCATGGGTGAGGAAGGCATGCGCCGCCGCCGGGCCGGCGGCCAGGCAGAGCAGCAGGAGCCCGGCTGCCAGCCGCCTCACGCTGCCGGCCCGATCAGCGGTTTGCCGAGTGAGTCCGGGAACATGTCATCAAAATACAAATGGAACTGGCCGATCAGCCCGAGGCCATGGCCGGCTGCGCCGTTGAGCGGCCAGAGGATTTCCGTCGAGAGCGAGTAATATTCACCGGTCCATACCGCACCGGTGCCGAGCTGGAAGGTGGTGGGCTGGCCGGTCGGCCGGAAGGCGGAGGACGATGCGGCGGAGCTCCACCCCAGCTCGGCCACCGGCGTCAGGTTCGCCAGCACCAGCGGCAGATTATAGTCCTTGATCTGCGATTGCAGATACGGGATCGAATATTGCAGCGTCAGCCCGCCGGACCAGGAATTCACCGCGCCGTAGCCGGTGGATTGGCCGGTATTGGAGATGTTGTAGTCCAGCTCTCCGGTGACCGCGAAGGGGCGGATCGGGGTCCAGGGCATATCGCCGAGGCCCTTGCCGAAATAGCCGGAGAGCGTGGTGGTGTCGTAGCCGCTATCGATGCCGTTTGTTCCGCCCCGTCCGAAGCTCTGCTGGACCGCGACGGAGCTCATGAATTCATGCTCGGGGATCAGGATCCAGCGGTATTTGAGCTGCACATACGGATCATCCCAGCCGCCATGGGTTTTTTTGTTATCGGCCGGGTCGTTGGTGATCCAGTCATAATCGGTGCCGGCGCCGATCCCGAGATTTTGGGTGATGGTTTTGTCGTACTCGAAATTGAGGTCCGTGACGGTGCTTTTGCCGTCCGGGCTGGTGATTGAATAGAGCGGCAGATTGGCTTCATCGCCCACGCCCGGGTCATCGATCAGCAGGGTGTTCACGAACACCCGGGCGCCGGCGACGGCATGGGCCTGGGCAGCCATGGGGGCGCCAAAAACCGTGAGCGCCAAGGCGCAGCGTTTGAGCATGATGAAGCCTTTTCGTCGGTTGGGGTGGGTTTTTGCCCCGGTTAGACGAAAGATTGCCATATGGCAAGGTTAAAGATTGACATGCGTGAAGGTTTCGTGCGCGCGGTGTTTTTTATGCCGTTCGGGCGTGGGCGGCCAAAAAGGAAGCACTTCTTTTTCTGAAGAAAAAGAAGCAAAAAGACTTTTATGACTTTTGGACTGCGCCGGTGTTACCGGCGCGGGCTAAAGTGATAAAATTTTTTGCTTAGTTTTTTAAAGAGCGCCGCTTATTTCCTTAAAAAATCCCCAGAATCCGGGAGAAGAACCCCGGCTGCTTATTGCTGTCCTGCGGCGTGCTGCCGGCGGTGGCAGGCTGGCCCAGGGCTTCGTCTTCCTGCAGGCGTTTTTGCTCGGCGGCGGCGTCCACGGTGGGGGCGGGGGAGGGGGCGGTGTCCATCAGCTTGGCGACGAAGCCAGGCGGCCGGGAGGCGACCAGCGCGTTCTGATTGACAGTGGCGCGGATGCCGGGCGGCGGGGCGGGGCCGGCCTCGGAGAGCAGCGCCTGCTCGCCTGGGGTGGTGTTGCCGGGCGCGGGGGCGAGCGCGTTGTCCGGGTCCAGCGTGTCGGCGCCGGCCTGGGCGGCGTCCACTTGCTGCGGGCGGGGCTGGCCGGGGTTCGGCGGCTGCATCACGCCGAGTTCCGGCGGCAGCGAGAGCGGGGCTTGCGTGCCGACATCGAAAGCATCTGGCGGGTTGGCTTCCAGCCCGAAGGTTTTTTTGGTGGCGGTGCTGCAGGCGGCGAGGCTGGCGCAGAGCAGGAGGGCGGCGGCGGCGGCGGGGGAGCGTTTCATGAGCGCCTTCCTATCGCTGTGCCGCATCTGGGGCAACTGGCGCGCGGGTGAGGACGGACTCCGCCATCAGCGTCATCACGCCGCACACAATCGCGGAGTCGCCGACGTTGAAAACATACCAGGAATAGGGGCCGATATGGGCCTGGATGAAATCCACCACCGCGCCGTAATGCAGCCGGTCCGCCACGTTGCCGATGGCCCCACCGGTGATGGCGCCGATGGCCAGCGATTTGAGCCAGGAGCCGGCGCGCCACAGCCAGACCAGCAGGGCGATGATGACGGCGGTGGCGATGGCGGCGAGGATGATCCGCGCCCCGGCACCGGCGAACAGCCCGAAGGTGATGCCGTGATTCCACACCAGCACGAAGTTCAGCACCGGGGCCAGCACCAGCACTTGGCCGGTGAGCAGGGTAAAATTATGCAGCACCCAGAATTTTGAGCCCTGGTCCGCCAGCAAAACGAGGGCGCCCAGATAGAGCCCGGCGCGGCGCTGGTTTGTCACGGGGCGACGGCCTCGCAGCAGCGCAGGCAGAGGGTCGGGTGGGCGGGTACGCTGCCAACCTCCGGGAGCACGCGCCAGCAGCGCTCGCATTTTTCGCCATCGGCCAAAACGGCACCTGCAACCGGCGCTGTTTGGGCAGCGGAGGTGATGCAGATATCGGCCCAATCCGCCAAGCTGAGCCCTTGGGTTTCCGCAACCTGCGCGGTCGCCTGCAGCGAGGCGCCGATGGTCTTGTCGCGGCGCATCGCCTCGATCGCGGCGGTGATGACGCCGCGCTGCTCGCGGATTTTGCCCCAGCGCGCGGCCAGCGCGTCGTCCCGCCAGCCTTCGGGGATTTCCGGGAACAATGTCAGATGCACGGAGCTTTCCGGCCCGAAGCGCGTGGTCCAGGCTTCCTCGGCCGTGAAGGGCAGCGCCGGGGCGAGCCAGGCGGTCAGGCAGCGGTGCAGAATATCCAGCAGGCTGCGGCTGGCGCGGCGTTTTTCGGCATCCGGCCGGTCACAATACAGGCTGTCCTTGCGGATGTCGAAATAAAACGCCGAGAGGTCGGTCGCGCAAAAATGGTGGATCGCGGGGTAAATCCCGGTCCAGTCATGGCTGGTGAGCGCTGTTTGGATCTGCGCGTTCAGCTCCCAGAGCCGGTGCAGGATCAGCCGCTCGAGCTCCGGAAAATTTGCCTCGGGCAGTTTTTCAGCCTCGGTAAACCCGTCGAGCGAGCCCAGAATCCAGCGCAAGGAATTGCGCAGCCGGCGGTAAAGCTCGGCCTGCTGCTTGAGGATTTCCGGGCCGATGCGCAGATCTTCCGAGGTATCGGAGTTCATCACCCAGAGACGCAGAATATCCGCGCCGTATTTGTCGTTCACCTCTTGCGGGGCGGTGACATTGCCGAGCGATTTCGACATTTTGCGGCCCGATTCATCGAGCACGAAACCGTCGGTCACGATGGCTTTGAACGGCGCGCGGCCGCGCGTGCCGGCGGATTCGAGCAAGGATGCCTGGAACCAGCCGCGATGCTGGTCCGAGCCCTCAAGGTACAAATCCGCAGGCGTCGGCAATCCCCGCGCTTCCAGCACGAAGGCGTGGGTTGAGCCGGATTCGAACCAGACATCCACAATGTCGAACACCTGCTCGTAGTCATCCGGGTTGTATTGGTGGCCGAGGAAGTCGCTCGCCGGGCGGGCGTACCAGGCATCCGCCCCTTCGGTTTTGAAAATCTCCACCACGCGGTCCATCACCGCCTTATCGCGCAGCGGCTCGTGCGTGGTTTTATCAACAAAAATCGCAATCGGCACGCCCCAGGCGCGCTGGCGGGAGATGCACCAATCGGGCCGGGATTCGACCATTGAGCGGATGCGGTTGCGGCCGATGGCGGGAACGAAATTTGTCTCATCGATGGCGGTGAGCGCGGTGTCCCGGATTTTTTCGGGGCCATCCATGCGGATGAACCAGTTCGGCGTCGCGCGGTAGATCAGCGGCGCTTTGGAGCGCCAGGAATGCGGGTAGGAATGCATGAACTCCTCCCGGTGCAGCAGCGCACCGGCGGCGGTGAGTGCGTTGCAGACCGGATCGGCCGCTTTGTAGACATGGATGCCGGCAAAAAGCGGGACGGAGGGGTAGTATGTGCCGTCCCCCTGCACGGTGTCCGGCACCGGGATGTTGTTGGCGCGGCAGAGGAAAAAATCATCCTCGCCATGGCCGGGAGCCATGTGGACGATGCCGGTGCCGGCTTCGGTGGTAACGAAGTCGCCGGCCATGACCGGGACTTCGAAGGCGTAGCCTTGATCGTTATTGAACAACGGGTGCCGGAATTTTTGGCCGACCAGCTCGGCGCCTTTGAAGGAGTGCTGGACCGTGTAGTCAACGATACCCGTTTTCTTTGCAAAATCTTCGAGCAAAATTTCGGCGACAATCAGTTTTTCGGTTGGGCGCGCGAGGCTGCCGTCTTTGACACCGCCCACCTCGATCGAGACGTAGGTGATATCCTCGCCGACCGCGAGGCCGCGATTACCCGGAATGGTCCAAGGGGTCGTCGTCCAGATCACAATGGAATTATGTTCCCAAGCGGCGTTGTTAGCCGCAAACCGCACATAAATCGCGGTGTCCTTCTTGTCGTGGTACTCCACCTCGGCTTCCGCCAAAGCGGTTTTTTCCACCGGGCTCCACATCACCGGGCGCAGGCCGCGGTAGAGCGCGCCGTTGAGCAAAAACTTCCCGATCTCCCCCGCAATCGCGGCTTCGGAGACAAAATCCATCGTCGCGTAGCGCTGCTCCCAATCGCCCGCGATGCCGAGGCGTTTGAATTCCTCCGCCTGCACCGCCAGCCAGTGCTGCGCGTATTCGCGGCATTCCTTGCGGAATTCCAGGATCGGCACGTCGTCCTTGTTCTTGTTTTTCTTGCGATAGGCTTCCTCGATCTTCCATTCGATCGGCAGGCCGTGGCAGTCCCAGCCGGGGATGTAGTTGGCGTCCTGCCCGGCCATCTGGTGGGCGCGGTTGATGACGTCCTTATGAATTTTGTTGAGCGCGTGGCCGATATGCAGATTGCCGTTCGCGTAAGGCGGGCCGTCATGCAGGATAAAGCTTGGTTGCCCCTTGGCGGCCGCGCGCAGGCGCTCCCACAGCTTCATCTCCTCCCAGCGGCGCAGCTGCTCGGGCTCGCGGGTCGGCAGATTGCCGCGCATCGGGAATTCGGTGCGGGGCAGAAACACGGAATATTTGGACTCGGTCGTTACATCATTCATGGCGGCAATCCGGCGATGGAGGGGGCGCGTGCGCGCGGGAGGAAAAACCCGTTAAGCCAGGGTCGGCCGGGTAATTCGCGAGGTTTTGGTGCCGGTCATGCCCGGTTTATGCTGGGCAGCGCCCTGCCCCGTCAAGCCGCAGAAAATCATGGGGTCTGGGGCCTCCCGGCCCCAGCGGAGCCCCTGGCCTTACGTCAACAAATCCCGCGCAACCTGTGCGTCCTGCACAATCTGCGCCTTCAACGCGCCGAAATCCGCGAATTTCTGCTCCGCGCGGATAAAATGCAGCAGCCGCACGCACAGCGTCTGCCCATATAAATCCTCGGCAAAATCAAACAAATGCGCCTCCAGCCGGCTTTGCGTGCCGCCCACGGTCGGGCGCTGGCCGATATTGGCGACGCCTTGGACGAGCCGGCCATCCGGCAGCGCTGCCTCAACCGCGTATACCCCGCGCGCCGGCTCCAAATGCGCGCCGAGTGCGATGTTCGCGGTCGGGAAACCAATGGTCCGCCCGCGCGCGTCGCCATGCGCAACCTCGCCGCGGATGGCGTAGGGCCGGCCCAGCAGGGCGGCCGCGCGCTCGGGGTAGCCGTCCTGCAGCAGCCGGCGGATGCGGGTGGAAGAGACCGGCCCCTGCTCATCGGCGACCGGCGGCACGATGGTAAGCCCTATGCCGAGCGCCTCGGCCTCCTGCGCCAGCAGCGAAATATTCCCGCCGCGCCGGTGGCCGAAGGCAAAATCCGCCCCGCAAGCGAGGTTTTTGGCCCCCAGCCCCTCATGCAGCACATCGCGGCAGAACGCGGCCGCGCCAAGCTGGGAAAACGCCGCGTCAAACGGCAATTCGTACAAAATCTCGACCCCCAGCGCCGCCAGCGCCGCGGCGCGCTCTTCAGGCAGAGTCAGCCGGAAGGGCGGGTCCTGCGGGCGGAAAAATTCGCGCGGGTGCGGCTGAAAGGTGAGCACCGCCAGCGGCGCCTCCGGCCGGGCGGCGTGCGCGGCGCGGATCACCGCGGCGTGGCCCAGATGCACACCGTCAAAATTGCCCAGCGCCACCGTGGCGCCGCGCGCGGCCGGCGCCAAACCCTGCCAGTTGCGATAAATCTTCATGGGCTGAGCTAAGGCCCAACGCTTGGCCAATGGTCAAGGGTCGGGCAAGGTGACGCGGTAATCGGGCGCCGCCCAGGAGAGCATGACGGATGAAGAATTTTGCGCGGTTTTTGGTCCTCCTGCTCATCCTGGCCGGGGCCGGGTATCTCGGGCTGTGGTGGTGGGCCGAAGGGCAAATGGCGGACGCGCTGACCCAGACCGTGAAAAACATCACCGCCAATGGCCTCTATACCGAGACGGATGACGGCATCACCCGCGGCACCTCCCCGCTCACCGCCAGCGCCACGCTCAGCAATGTGCGCCTCACTCTGCAGGACCCGAAAATCCCCGGCGGCATCACCATCACCATCCCGCAAATCGGGCTGTTCATCAACGCCTCACAGCCCACGATCCTGCAAACCATCTGGCCAAGCCAGATCGGCTTCTCAACGCCGAAAGGCGACGCCGCGGTCACCTTCGGCCACGCGTCCGAAACCGCAACACTCGACCTGCACGCGGTGCTGAACCGCGAACCCTACCCGATCAGCCATGCCAGCTTCAGCTTCGACGATGTCGACCTGCTCGCCAGCAGTGGCAGCCTGCGCGTGCTGCATGTCGACAACATCTCCGGCACGCTCAGCCTGAACCGGGACGCAACCGCCCAGCAAACCGCCTACCAGTTCAGCGAGACCTTCAACAACCTCGCTTTGGCCCCGCTGATCACCCGCATCGGCTCCATCCCCTTCAACGGCACCATCACCCAGTTCGGCCTGTCAGGCACAATCTCCGGCCCGGTGCCGGCGGATCTGATGGCCATACGCAGCCAGATCATGGCGCTGCCGGCGGGCGACCCCGGCCGCACCAAGCTCGCTTTGCAGGCCCTGCACGAATGGTCCAGCGCCGGCGGCCACGCCGCCGGCAGCGCAACCCTCGTGATCGGCCCCAGTACACTGAACGCCGCCGGCAGCGTCGCCTTCGACCAAGCCGCCCAGCCCAGCGGCAAAGCGGATGTCTCGGCCAACCACCTGGACGAATTCACCGGCGCCATCACCAACGCCTACCCGCAAACCACGGATACCATCAGCCAGGCCGAAGCCCAGCTCTCCCCCTACCTCACCAGCACCGATAGCGGCGGCCAAACCCTCAACCTGCACATCACCTACGGCCCCAACGGCGTCAGCCTCAACGGCCAACCCCCAACCCCCATGCCGCCCCTTAACTGGGACCAGCTCCTCGCCACGCCACCCGCATCAGCGCCCGGTGACGGGTCCGGGGCGGCGGGGGCAGGGCAGTAAAGTAAGGCCAGGGGCTCCGCCCCTGGACCCCGCTGGGGCCGTAGGGCCCCAGACCCCTCGAATTTAAGTAAAGCTCTGACGGAGGGTGGGTAATTCGCCCCCAAGATTGAGCCTCCGTGGCACTGCCTGAAACGGCGAATTACCCACCCTCCGTCAGAGCTTATTAACTGGGGTTTGGGGCCTTCCGGCCCCAATGGGGGTCCAGGGGGCAAAGCCCCCTGGCCTTGCTTTACGCCCCACCCTCCGGTGCCCAGGCCAGCCAGCGGCGCAATGTGTGGTCGGCGGTGGCGTAGAGGGTGATGGCCATGGTGGCGAGGATGGCGAGGGCGGCGAACATAAGGCTGGTTTGGATGCGGGCATTGGCGCTGATCATCACGTAGCCGAGGCCGGAGGACGCGCCGACCCATTCGCCGATGATGGCGCCGATGGGCGCGATGGCGGTGGCGACGCGGATGCCGGAGGCGAGTGCTGGCAGGGCGGCGGGGATGCGGATATGCCGGAGCGTGGCGGTTTTGCTGGCGTTCATGGTGCAGGCGAGGTCCAGCCAGGCGGGGGTGGTGCGGCGCAGACCGTCCGAGAAATTGGCGGTGACGGGGAAGAAGATGATGAGGCTCGCCATCAGGATTTTGGAGCTGAGGCCAAAGCCGCACCAGAGCACGAGCAGCGGGGCGAGGGCGAAGACCGGGATGGATTGGCTGAGCACGAGGATGGGCATGAGCCAGCGTTGCGCGGTGGCGGAGGCGGTGATGGCGAGTGCGGCGAGGGCGCCGAGCGTGGTGCCGAGGATGAGGCCGGCGAGGATTTCGGTGAGGGTGGTGAGGGTGTTGGTGAACAAATAGCCAGGCTGTGCCAGGGCCGCCGCGACGACGGATTGCGGGCTGGGCAGCATGAAGGGCGGGATGGCGGTGAAGCTGGTGACCGCCCACCAGATGGCGATGAACACCGCGAGGGTGATCAGCGGGCGGGCGGCGTTCATGGCGGGTTAAGTGCTGTGAGCGCGCGCATGAGCTGGCCTTGGGTGTGCAGCAGGGCTTCGTTATCCGGCGCGCGCGGCGGTGGGCCGGGGACGATGATCGGTGCGCTTAAGGTGGCCGGGGCGCCAGAGAGAACGAGCAGCTGGTGGCCGAGCCGGCAGGCTTCCAGCGGGTCGTGGGTGATCAGCAGCGTGGTGCGGCCTGCCAGCAGCTCGGCGGCGAGGTCCTGGATGCGGGCGCGGGTGATGGCGTCCAGTGCGGAGAACGGCTCGTCCATCAGCACGATCGGCCGGTCCTCATACAGCGTGCGGGCGAGTGCGACGCGCTGGCGCATGCCGCCGGAGAGTGCGGCCGGGCGGGCGGTTGCGCGGTGCGCGAGACCGACGCGCGCCAGCAAATGCTGCGCGCGCGCGGGATCGGGCTTGTCACCGCGGAGTTTGGCGCCGAGCATCACGTTTTGCAGCGCGCTGGCCCAGGGCAGCAGCAAATCCTGCTGCGCCATATAGGCGATGCGATGGCCCAGCGCTTCACCGTCATCCGCCGTCACGCGGCCGGCGGTGGGTGCCTCCAGCCCGGCGATGATGCGCAGCAGAGTGGTTTTGCCGACGCCGCTCGGGCCGAGCAGCGCGGTGCACTTGCCTGCGGGCAAGCGAACACTCAGATTCTCGAAGACCGGCGCGCCATCATAAATAACACTAAGACCGGTGAGATGCAGCCCGGGCGGCAACTAGGTTTTGATCTCCACCGCATAGTCGCTGAGCGGCAGCGCCTGTTTGATGAGCTTGGTGCGCAGCATGAAGTCCCGGTAGGTGATATAGCGCGGCACATCGAGATGGGCGGGGTTGCGCGCGAAATAGCCGGGCAGGGCGGCCCAGGAGGCGCGGTCGAGCTTGTCGTTCAGAGTCGGGTTATCGGCCACGAATTTGGTCAGCATGGCGCCTGGGTTTTGCACGAGGTAGTTCGCCCCTTGGCGCAAAGCGTGCAAAAATTTGGGCAGCGCCGGGTTATCCAAGGCGTTGGCGTTGGAGAGAATGATCAGCTCGTCCGAGGGCGGCACGCCGTAATCCTCGGGCAGGAAAATCACCGGTTTCAGCCCGGCTTGGGCGAGCTGGATGTCCTCATAGGTCCGGTAGGTGCCGATCACGGCGTCCACCTCGTGGCTCATCAGCGAGGTGATCAGGTTGAAATTCACATTGACCAGCGTGACATCCGCGGTGCTGAGCCCCACCGCATTCAGCATCGTGGCGATCAGCGCGGTTTCCACGCCATCCACCGAATATCCCACCTTGCGGCCTTTAAGGTCGGTGAGTGTCTTGATGCCTGAGCTGCCGAGCGCGGTGAGCGTGCTGAGCGGCTTGTTGATCAGCGTGCCCGTGCGCCGCACCGGCAGGCCCTGGTCCACCAGTAAATACAGCTCCGTCTGGTAGCTCAGTGCCACATCCGCCTTGCCGGCCGCAAGCAAGCGCGGCGGCAAATCCGGATCGGTCGGGGCGATCAAATCCACATCCAGCCCGGCTTTGGCGAATGCGCCGATATACTTTGCGGTGAACAAGGGCGCGTGGTCCGGATTGACGAACCAATCTAACAATACGGTGAATTTTGCCGCATCCGCGCGCGCGGCACCGGCAAAAGCGGTGGCGGCGGCAGCAGACAAAAACAAACGCCGATCGAGCTTCATGAGCCTCTCCCTTCGCTGGCATTACCCAGACAGGTTCAACGGGTGTGATCTCAGCCTGCGGATTGCAGGCACCCCGGTCATGGCAGTGTGTTAGTAAAAGGCAGCCTAAGTCAAGTAAGCGGCTGCTGGCTTAATTTTTACCGCAAATGCTCGGCGAAAAACGCCAGGCTGCGCAGCTCGGCCAGCTCGCAATCCTTGGCGCTATAGCTGGCGCGTTCCTCGCAGCCAAAGCCGTGCTGCGCGCCGGGGTAGACGAACACATCGATACCGGGCTGCGCTGCCTTAATCGCCTCCACATCGCTCATCGGAATGCCGGTATCCGCTTCGCCAAAATGCAACTGCACCGGGCAGGCGGGGGCGAGGTCCTTGGCCGCGGCGATGCCGCCGCCATACCAGCCCACCGCCGCCTTGAACGATGTGGATTTGGTGGCGCCCAGCCAGGCGATGCTGCCGCCCCAGCAATAGCCGATGATCCCGACCGGCTTGCCGCCAAACGCGCCGGCACAAGCCTCGATATCCGCCAGCACCTCAGCCTCGGAAATTTTCGCGCGCAGCGCCAAACCCTTCTGAATATCATCAGGCGTGTAGCCAAGCTCCGCATCGCGCTCCGCCCTGTCGAACAACGCCGGGGAAATCACCCGGTAGCCGAACGAGGCCAGCCGCTCGGACACCAGCCGCATATGCGCGTTCACGCCGAAAATCTCCTGCACCACCACCAAACCACGCGGCGCATTCACATTGCCGGCCTCGAACGCGGAAAACTCATGCCCGTCAGCGGCGGTCAACTTAATCATCAATCACTCCCAAAAAGCATCTCAACGACTCGCGTAAATGGCAAAGTCCCTGGCCAATATCTGGTAAATGTCGCGCTTGAAAGCAACCGCCAGCCCCGGCAATTCATCCAGCCGCACCCATTTCCAATCATCGAACTCCGGGTGCTTGTCGGCCGCCAGGTCGATATCCGCATCACGCCCCAAAAACCGCAGCGCAAACCATTTTTGCCGCTGCCCCCGAAACCGCCCGCGGAACGCCTTGCCCACCAGCTCATCCGGCAAATCATATTGCAGCCACTCAGGGTGCTCGCCCAAAATCTCGGCATCACGGGTGCCAATCTCCTCGCCCAACTCGCGCAACACCGCGGCCGCCAAATCCTCGCCCTCATCAACCCCGCCCTGCGGCAACTGCCACGCCGCCGGCACAACCCCCGCCCGCCGGCCGACAAACACCCTGCCATCCGGCCCAAACAACACCGCCCCCACGTTCAACCGGTACGGCAACCCTGCCCGATCAATCATGGTGGGGGGACTGGACGGAGTAAGGCCAGGGGCTCCGCCCCTGGACCCCGCTGGGGCCGTAAGGCCCCAGACCCCTAAAAGGCTTGGGAGAGGAGGGCGCTCGCGGCATGGGAGTTGGACCGGCTGAAGCGAGCGCCCTCCTCTCCCAAGCCTTATTCATTGGGGTTTGGGGCCTCTCGGCCCCAATGGGGGTCCAGGGGGCAAAGCCCCCTCGCCTTTCTACGCCCAGCTCCAACACCGGATTAATTGGACGCGGTGGTCGGGCCGGCCGGCATGGCGGCGATGAGTTTGAGGCCCATTTGCAGCTGGAAATCGGTGCTGGGGTTGGTCGGGTCGAATTTGGGCCAGTTGGCGGCTGGTTTGCTGGGGATGGTGTTGGCCACCGCTGGCAGCGGCGGTGCTGGGGGCAGTGCGGCGCCGGACTGGCTGGTGGGGTTATTGAAGGAGTTCAGCAGATTGGGTTCGCGCAATTCGGCCAGCGCGTCGGCCGGCGTGTCGGAGTCGTTCACGGTCACGTCGGGCGTGACGCCGTAGCCTTGGATGGATTTGCCCGAGGGCGTGAAATAGAGCGCGGTGGTGAGGCGCAGCGCGCCTTCGTTATCGATCGGCATGATGGTTTGTACCGAGCCTTTGCCGAAGGTTTGGGCGCCGAGCACCAGCGCGCGGCGGTTCTGCTGCAGGGCGGCGGTGACGATTTCCGCGGCCGAGGCGGTGCCGGCATTGGTGAGGATAACCAGCGGGGCGCCGTTGGTGACGTCGCCGTTGGGTTGGGCGTACCAGACCGCGTCGTCTTGCTCGTGCCGGCCGTGGGTTGAGACGATCTCGCCGGCATTGAGGAAGTCGTTGCTGACGGCGACGGCCTGGTCGAGCAGCCCGCCCGGATTGTCGCGCAGATCGAGGATATAGCCGTGGATGCTGCCATGTGCCTTGGCTTGCAGCGCCTGGATGGCTTGGCGGATATGCGGGTCGGCGTTTTCATCGAAGCTGTCGAGCCGGATATAGCCGATCTCGCCGGCCGGTGTGCTGAACAGCCGGTCCTTCACATCCTGGATTTTGATGATTTCACGGGTCAGCGTGACTTTGACCGGCGTGTTCACGCCCACGCGCTTGAGTGTGAGGGTGATTTGCGTGCCTGGCGTGCCGCGCATTTTGGTGACCGCGTCGTCGAGATCGAGGCCCTCGGTCGAGTGGCCGTTGATTTCCACGATGATATCGCCGGGTTTGATCCCGGCGCGCGCACCTGGCGTATCGTCGATCGGGGTGATGACTTTGATGATACCGTCCGCCTGGGTGACTTCGAGTCCGAGTCCGCCGAATTGGCCTGAGGTTTGCACCTGCATATCGGCAAATTGCTGGGCGTTCATATAGCTGGAATGCGGATCGAGCCCGGCCAGCATGCCGTTGGCGGCGTTGTAGATCAGCTTGTCCGGGGATGGATCGACGACGTAGTTTTCCTTCACCTCGGTCACGATGTCGCCGAACAGGGAGAGCTGCTGATAGGTGCTGTCGGTGCCTGAGTCATCGGCGAGGGCGCGGTGCAGCGGTTGCGCGAGGGAGCCGGCGGTAAGCCCGGCCAGAAAAACGCCACCAAGATACAAACCACTCCGCAGACGCATAAGATATTCCTTGGGCTTAGGCCAGACACGCTCTGGTGTCTTCATTAGATAGCATAGTTGGCGATTTATCCAGAGTGGCCGGCCGCCAGCCAGCGCGCGGGATCGACCGGCGTGCCGTTCTGGCGCAGCTCGACATAGAGCGTCGGGCTATGTGAACCGGCCATGAGTCCGACTGGCTGGCCGTGCGCCAGAAGCTCGCCGGTCTCGACATCGAGGCTCGCCATGCCGGCCAGGATGATGCTGGTGCCGCGGCCGCAATCGGCGATCACCATTTGCCCGTAGGCCGGGAAAGCGCCGGCGAACATCACCGTGCCGGCGCAGGGTGTGACGACGCGCGCGCCTGGCACCGCAGTGTAGCTGACGCCCGCTGCGGGACCCGCCAGCGTCGCGTCGCCAAAATTCTGGATCACATGTCCGGCGACGGGCGCGCCGCCGGCACCCTCGGGGAGGGCGGGCGCGCGCGCGTCCGGCACCAGCCGCGCCACCGCGGCGGTGATGGAGATGAGCTTACGCTGCGCCGCCAGGCTGGCTTCGGCTTCGCGGGCGGCATGGTCCGCGGCGCGCATTTCGGCCGCCTGGGCGGCGCGGATTTCATCGGAGAGGTTTGCCTCGGCGGCTTGCTGGGCGGCGGCGGCGGCGGTGAGCTGGGCCTGGGCCGCGATCGTCTCAGCGCTCAGCGCCCCCAAGCGTTGGTTGGCCGTGCGGACATTCGCCGCCTCCGCCGCGATGCGCCGGGCGATGCCTTGGATGATCGCCATGGCCCGCACGGCGTCGGAAGGAGATTCCGGGGTGGCGAGCAGCGTGGCGTCCGGCTGCGCGGCGAGACGCTGCATGACCGGCAGCAATGTTTCGAGTGCGGCCTCGGCGGTTTGCAGCCGCGCGGTGGCTTGGTGCTGCTGCGCTTGCAGGCTGGCGAGCGCTGCCCCGTCCGCGCCGGTTTCATCTTCCAGTTTGCGCAAGGCCGCCGCGGCGGCCACCTGCTGCTCGGAGAGTTCCGCCGCCTGCGCCGCCGCCTGCCTGGCCTGGGCGCGCGCCTCTGCGGCGGCGGCCCGGTGGGCCGCCAGCGCTGCCTGCGCCTCTGCCACCGGGTCAGCCAATGCCGGGGCCGGGCTTGCCGCCAGCCATAGCAGCAGGGCGGCGCGGTGCCTCAAACCAACAGGGACTCACCGGTCATTGCGGCGGGCTGGGCAACGCCCAGCAGTTGCAGCAATGTGGGGGCGAGGTTGGCGAGCGTGCCGTCATGCAGTTTCGCACCCGCCGGGCCGCCGGCCAGCAGCACCGGCACCGGGTTGAGCGTGTGGGCGGTGTGCGGGCCGCCGGTCTCCGGGTCGCGCATCATCTCCGCATTGCCATGGTCGGCGGTCACCAGCAGCGCCCCGCCATGCGCCGCCACGGCGTCTGCAATGGCGCCGAGCCCGGCATCCACGGTCTCCACCGCTTTTATCGCCGCCGTCAGGCTCCCGGTATGCCCCACCATATCCGGGTTCGCGAAATTGAGGATGATGAGGTCATGCGCGCCGGCGTTGATCGCGGCGACGGCCTTGGCGGCGAGCTCGGGCGCGGACATTTCGGGCTGTAGGTCATAGGTGGCGACTTTGGGGGAGGCGACCATGATGCGGTCCTCACCCGGATAAGGCTCCTCCCGCCCACCGTTCAAAAAATACGTCACGTGGGGGTATTTTTCGGTCTCGGCCATGCGCAGCTGGGTTTTGCCCGCCGCCGCCACCGCCTCACCCAGAATACCGTCGAGATGCTGGGGCAAGAACAGGGTCTGCATGAAGGGGGCGAGCGCGTCGGCATAGGCGGTCATGCCGGCGGCGGCGGCAAATGCGGGCGCCGTGCGCGCAAAACCGGCAAATCCGGGGTCGAGCAGCGCGGCCAGGATTTCCCGCACCCGGTCGGCCCGGAAATTGAAGCATAACAAGCCGTCCCCCACCTGCGCGCCCTGATAGCCGCCCAGCACGCAGGGTTTGATGAACTCGTCGGTCACATCCGCCGCGTAGCTCGCCTCGATCGCCGCGGCGGCACTCCCGAACGCCTCGCCCTTGGCGCGAACGATCAGGTCATGGGCGAGCTTTACCCGCTCCCAGCGGTTATCCCGGTCCATCGCGTAATACCGGCCGATCAGCGTGCCGATGCGCGCGGTGGCCCCAAGTGCTGCCTCAAACGCCGCCATATAGCCAAGCCCGGCTTGCGGCGGCGTGTCCCGCCCGTCCATCCAGCCATGCACAACCACCTTGATCCCGGCATCGTGCAGAATTTTCGCCAGCGCCACCGCATGGTCCTGGTGCGCGTGCACGCCGCCGGGCGAGACCAGGCCCATCAGATGCGCGGTGCCGCCGCTGGCGCGCAGTTTGGCGATAAAACCGGTGAGTGCGGGCATGGTGGCAAGCGTGCCGTCCTCCACCGCGGTGTCGATCCGCGGCAGCTCCTGCATCACCACCCGGCCGGCGCCGATGTTCAAATGCCCGACCTCGGAATTGCCCATCTGGCCGCGCGGCAGGCCCACCTCGCGCCCGCAGGTCGTCAAAAACGCATGCGGGTTCTCCGCCCATAACCGGTCGAAATTTGGCTTGGCCGCCTGCGCCACGGCGTTATCGGCCGCCTCCTCCCGCCAGCCAAAGCCGTCGAGAATCACCAGCATCACGGGTTTGGGCATCGTCATCCTCAAGCTGCACGCGCGCCAACTGTCCCCGCGGGGCGGGTGCGGTCAAGAGGGAGTAAGAAAGCGGTTCTTTTTTGAAAAAAAGAACCAAAAAACTTTTGAATTCCTCTGGGCTGTGCGTGTGTCGCGGCAACAGCCCAGAGTAAATAAAAGTTTTTTTGCTGCTTTTTTTTCAAAAAAAGCAGTGCTTCCTTCCCTACCCCCGCAGCCGTGCCAATTCGCGCGCCACCAGCTCGTTATGCGCCTCCTCATCCGCCCGCGCGGCGGCCGGGCTCCAGCGGCCGCGCATCACGAAGATGCAGGCGATGAAGGCCACCACGCCGGCGATGCAGTAATTGAACCAGACATGCCATTGCGCGGGGGCTGCCTTGGCGGCCGCCTGGATGATGCCGAGCTGCGCCATCAGCGCCGGGCTCGGCGCCTGGTGCGCCGCCAGGGTCTGGTGCAGCAGGCCGAGGAAATACGGCGCCTCGACCAGCGGCGTGACCGAGCCGACCACGATCGGCAGGCAGAGGAAGGTGATGGTCACCACGATGCGGATGATCCAGCCCCACACCGCGAGGCCGGTTGCCGTCAGCGCCGGGTTATGCGCCTCCACGGTTTCGGTGAAGCTCGCCATCCAGGTGGTGTAGGCAAAGCCCACCAGGATGCTCTGCCCGGCGGTGAAGAACACCAGCATTTCGTAGCTGGGGTGCGTACCGGCGAGCGAGGAATAGCCGTACATCATGATCCCGGCGCCGATGCCGCCGACCAACATGAAGGGCTTGCGCACCCGCACCTTGTCCGACAGCACGCCCGCCACGATCAGCGCGACGGCGTTGCTCGCCCAGGCCCAGTTGGCGACCGAGTTTGCCTCCGCCACCGAATAGCCGAACACGGTGATGAGGTAGATCACGCCGAAGCCGACGGCGGTGAAGTAGAATAGCAGCAAGAGCGAGACGCCGAGCGCCGAGGCCAGCACGTCCACATGCATCATCTGCCGCCAGGGGTTGCGCAAGGAGGCCTCGATATCCAGCCCCTTGGCGCGGGCTTCGACCAGCACGCGGTCACGCTCGGAGACCATCAACTGGTCGCGCAAGGCGGGTGCGAGCTCGCGCAAGGCGAACAGCGCCACCACGAACACCACCATGCCGATGCCGCCGCAGATGTAAAACTGGCTCTGCCAGGTGCCAAACATCGGCAATGTGATGGTGGTGATGGCGCTCACCATCAGGCTGCCGAGCACGGGGCCGACGGTCCAGAACCCCATCGCGGTGGCGCGCCCGACCTGGGGCGAGAAATCGCGGATCAGCGCCGGGGTGGCCACCAGGATGATGCCCTCCACAAACGCGACCGCACCATAGACCAGGCCGTATTGCAGCTCGGTATGGACGTTCGGCGTCACCAGCAAGGTGAGAATGCCGACCACGCCGAGGCCGACGACCACCAGGTTGGAGCGCCCCATCCGGTCGGTCAGCCCCGCCAGCAGCGAGGCAAACGCGCCGGCGAGGTTGCCGAGCGCCAGGATCATCACGAAATACGGGAACGGCATTTGCAACTGGCCGAGGATCAGCGGCGCCACGCCACCGCCCACATAGAGCTCGTAATACAGCGCGACGGTGATCGCCACGACCAGCAGCAATTGAAACCGCCGTACGCCAGCCGCGGGGTAATGCGCCAGTTCGCGCCGCATAAACGAATTCCCAGCCCCCCCGGCCGAGCCGGGCAGCACGCTCTCTGATGGCATTTTATTCCTCCAACCGTTTTTTATCTTGGAGGCATGACGTTAGAGTGGAGTTTCCGATTGCGTCAACCGGAAAACCTCATGCTGCAACTGCGAGATTTATTGAAGCCAGACGTTCTTTTTCTGAAGAAAAAGAACCAAAAAGACTTTTAAAAATATTAGACCAAGCTGTTTTCGCCGGCACGGGCGAAAGTTACAAAAGTTTTTTGGTTACTTTTTTTCAAAAAAGTAACCGCTTGCTCTTCAACGCTGCCCGCTACTCGGAGACATCCGCCTCCGGCCGGTCGATCCCCTGCGCCAATTCGGTATGCCAGGCGCCGTCCTCGGTCTGGTATTCGATCAACCGGGTCTCGCCCGGCACGCGCTGCTCGGCCGCGACCCGCCGCGCCGCCGCCAGTGCGGCCGCGTGCGTGGGAAAGGTTTCGGAGAACACATCGCCGAGCTTATACGCCCAGCCGCCATCATGTGCGGCCAATTTGTAATGGATTTTGCTCATCTTGTTTCCTTCACCATGTCAGGCACATATAGGTTGGGCGGGTTGACAAAACATCGGTACAGATGCGCGGCGGTATCCGTGAAGGGCGTGTAATACAGGGGAGAGATTTATGCTGAAGGCCGGCGTCATCCGGGCCGTTTTGCGTGTAGCATTCCCGGCGGCCACGCTCCTCAGCGCGTGTGGCGCGCAGGCGCAAGGTGCTGCCATCAATCTGGAACAATCCGGCGGTTGCGTGTGGGATGGCAGCCACGACGTGGCACCCTGCATCCAGGCCGCGATCAACGCCGCCTCGCATGGCGGCGGCACGGTGCTTTTGCCGGCGGGCGTGTGGCCGCTCGGCAAGGCGCTGAAACTCGCCAGCAACGTCACTCTCACGGGCGATCCGGCGGGTACGACGTTCGAACCCGCTGCCGGGGACATCGATAATCCCGTGCTGCTCGGCGGTCGGAGCATCCAGAACGTTACGATCTCGGCGATCATATTCGATGGCGGCGGCAAGGATTTTCCCGACCGCAACCCCGTCATCACAGTCACCACGGGCGGGCATCTGCTGTTTGATCATGTGACCGTGCAGAACACCCGCGGCATGGCGATGCTGCTGCAGGGCGGCGTGCATGATTCAGGCGTGCGCGACAGCCGTTTTATCGACGACGGTAATCACTGGAAGAGCAGCTCGGCGAAGTCGGACCGTCAGCAGGGGCTGGTGTTTTGTTGCGGGGGCGGCAACATAAACAATTTTGCCATCGGCAATGTCTTCAATGCGATCGGCCTGGATGCGCTGCAAATCGCCAATCAGGACCGCTTCACCGCCACCGGCAACGTCTTCAATTTGCAAAGTGCCGAGCTCACCCAAGTGAAAGCGCCGGACTACCCGGCCGGCATTTTTGCGCTTGAGAGCAACCATGTCACCATTGCGGGCAACCAGATCAGCGATGCCGCCGGGAACGGGATCGACGCGCCGGGTCTGCAGAATTCTACGATTTCAGGCAATGTCATCACCGGCTCCGGCGGGGCGGGCATTGGGCTGTTCCAGGGGTATGACAAGACCACCCAGACCAGCCAAGTTATGGTCACGGGTAATACGGTTACAAATAATGTGCAGTGGGCGCATAGCTCGTTCAAAGGCGGGATCACCATCGCGGGTGGAACGCCGAGCGGAATCACGCTCTCAGGGAATAATGTGGCGGACACCCAGGGCGCAAAAACCCAGCTTTACGGCGTACAAATCCATACCAGCGCACCGGTACCCGGCCTGGTGATCGCCGCGAATAATCAGCTCAGTGGAAACAAGACCGCAGCCATCTCCGGGCAGTGACGGGTTGAGCCCTCAGGCTTCGACGGCCGCGGCGCGGCGGCTCTCGGCCTGGGCGGCCAGGCGGCGATAGCTGCGCAGGCTGAACGGCAGCATGATGATATAGGCGATATCCAGCAGCGCGCCGGCGGCGAACGGGTCGGCGAACAGGATCGCCGCGAAAATCACCACGCCGAGCAGCAAAGGCAGCAGGCTGCTGGCCGGGATTTTAAAATTCTTGAAACTCCAGATCGGCAAAGTGGAGACGCAGAGCAGTGCCACCGCAACCAGCACGAGGCCGGGGAAGACCGGATAGCCCACCGCGATGCGCGCCGCCGACCAGTGCAGCTTATCGGCCTCCAGCCCCAAAAACAGCGGAAACAGCGCGAGGCCCGCACCGGCCGGCGCCGGCACGCCGGTGAAAAAATTATACGCGAACGCGGCTTTGGGCGCGCTGTCCAGCACGGCGTTAAACCGCGCCAGCCGCAGCGCCATGGCGGAGGCGTACATCAGCGGCGGCAGAAACCCGATGGCGCCCCAGGGTTCCAGCGACCACATATAAATCACCAGTGCTGGTGCCACGCCAAAGCACAGGAAATCCGAGAGGCTGTCGAACTCGGCGCCGAAGCGCGAGGTTGCCTTCAACAGCCGCGCCAGCCGGCCATCCACCCCGTCGATCACCGCGGAGGCCGCGATGGCGAGCACCGCCGAGCCGTATTTGCCGTCCAGCGCCAGCCGGATCGAGGACAGCCCGATGCACAGCCCGAGCAATGTCATCAAATTCGGCAGCATGCGGTTGAAACTCTGCCCCGAGAGGCGGGTGCGCCGGGGCAGGCGGCGCCGGGTCTGGCTCATAATGCCGGGAGCGCGGCGCTCAGCTCGGCAATCACGGTCTCGCCGCCGATCATGCGCTGGCCGACCGCGACCAGCGGGATGGTCCCTTCCGGCAGATAGAGATCGGTCCGGCTGCCGAAGCGGATGATGCCAAAACGCTGGCCGGTGGCGAGCACGCTGCCCTCGGCCGCGTCACATAATATCCGCCGCGCGATCAGCCCGGCGATCTGCACCACCGCGATCTCCCGCCCATCCGCGAGGCGCATGGCGAGCGCGTTGCGCTCATTCTCATCCGACGCCTTGTCCTCCGCCGCGTTCAAAAACTTGCCCGGGTGATAGGCGATTTTGGTCACGGTCCCGGCGATCGGCGCGCGGTTCACGTGCACGTCCAGCACCGAGAGGAAAATCGCCACGCGCGGGCGCAATTCGGGCCCCAGCCCGAGCTCGGCCGGCGGCGCGGCGTGCTCAATGCTTACCACCAGCCCGTCCGCCGGGGCCACGAACACATTCGCGCGCGGCGGCAATACCCGCTCCGGATCCCGGAAAAAATACAGGCAGAAGACGGTGAACAGCAGCCCCAGCCAGGTGAGCACATGCCACAGAAACAGCCCGACCAGAGCCAGCGCGATGCCGCCCAGAATGAACGGGTAGCCCGCTTTATGCGGCGGCGACAGGACGGATTTGATGCTCTCGATAATATCCATGGTTCAGCTCTGTGGCTTTGGCAGCGCGAACACCTGCGTCGGATAGATCAGGTTCGGGTCATGGATCTGGTTGGCGTTGGCGTCATAGATCAGCGTGTACATGTTGCCATGGCCGTACACATGCCGGGCGATGACCCAGAGATTATCCCCCGGCGTGATGACGATATGCCCGGCCGCCAGCGCGTTGGGCAGGGTTTCGAGGTTGAACGGCGCGCTCACCGCCGGCAGCACGGCGCCGTTCGCGTCGGTCGCGTTCAACGCCAGCGTGCCGCTCTGCGTCGGCACCGTGGCGGTGAAGCTCCAGCGGCCATCCGCGCCCGCCACCACGTTGCCGACTGTCGCACCGTTCAGCGTCACGTTGACCTTGGCGCCGGCGGGGGCGGTGCCGGAGAAAATCGCGTGGCCATTGGCGTCGTAATCCACCGTGCCCATGCCGAGCGTGCCGGGCTTCGGCCCCTGGCCGGAGAGCACCTGGCTGCCATTCGGGCCGGAGACCACCGCGAGCGCCTGGCCAGCACCCGTTGGCACGTCGACGCTGGCGGTCGCCGTTCCGGCGATGACCGTGCCGTCCGGCAGGGTTTCAGAGAGCGTGATCTCCTGCGCGCCGGGCTGCAGCGGGTTGTTGGGCAGCAGTACGAAGGCGCCTTGCGGGTCCGCGGTCGCGGTGCCGATCACGGTTTCGCCGGATTTGATGGTGACCACGGCGCCGGGGGCAGCGCGGCCGGCCAGCACAACATTGCCCTGCGGATCGACCCGCACGACGTCGAACACCGGCACTTGCGGCGCCGCCGCCACGGCCGGTGCCGGCGGGGTGGGGGCAAGCTGCGGCTTGGAGCTCAAATAAATGAGCCCGCCAACCGCCAGCACGGCCAACCCAACCAGAGCGGCGATGCCGCCATATTTACCCGCGTTACCCGCTTGCTCTGCCATCATTCACCTAATTTCATCACTCCGCCGGTTGCTTACGCGCGCCGGATCGTTTGAAGTCGTTGGCATACGGCGAGTCGGCCGCCGCGTCTGCAGTCTCTTAACCAAAATTCTGCGGCCGGATATAGCCCAATCCGGCCCGGGTCACACTAGCAGCGGGGTAAGGCAATCATATGGCGCAGTTTTCGGTCACCGTGTTCTGCGGCTCATCTCCGGGCGAAGACCCTGGCTACGCCGCCGCAGCGCGCGCCATGGGGGAGGGGATCGCCGCAAACGGCATGGCTCTGGTGTTCGGCGGCGGCAATGTCGGCCTCATGGGCATCGTGGCCGGCGCCGCCATGGCGGGTGGCGCGCATGTCACCGGCATCATCCCGGATTTTCTGCGCAAGCGCGAGGTGGAATTCCCCGGGCTCTCGGAACTGATCGTCACGGATTCCATGCACACCCGCAAGCGCCGGCTGTTCGCCCGGGGCGATGCCTTCATCGTGCTGCCAGGCGGCCTCGGCACATTCGACGAAACCATCGAAATCCTGACCTGGAAACAACTCGGCCAGCACAACAAGCCGATCATCCTGGTGGATGTTCTGGGCTGGGCGCAGCCCTTCGATTCCATGGTCCGCGCCGCGATCGGCACCGGCTTTGCCCGGCCGAACGTGGCGGAGATGTATGAAATCCAGCCGGACGTGGCGGCGGCACTGGGCAGGTTGCAGGAGATCAGGCAGTTAAGCGGCGCTTTTTTGTAAAAAAGCGCGCAAAAAACTTTTGATTGCTTTGGGGCGTCGCCGGTGGCGCGGCTGAAGCCCAGAATTATTAAAAGTTTTTTGCGGAGCTTTTTTTTAAAAAAGCGACCTCTACTCTTCCTCTTCTTCCGCCGCCGGCTTCGCCGGCAGTGCGTAGCTCTCATTGAACCAGCGCCCGAGGTCGATATCCGCGCAGCGTTTGGAGCAGAATGGTTTGTGTTCTGGTGCCGTGGGTTTCTGGCAGACCGGGCATTTGCTCATCGGGCCAATATTTCATGCAAGGCCGGGCGGACGCGCCGGCGGGTGAGTTCGGCGAAGCCGAGATGGGAGAAGCCCAAAAATTCCGGGGCCAGATGGTCGGCGCCAAGGGCTGCCTTCAGCGGTGTCGCCAGTGCCTGGCGTGCCTTGGGCTTCAGCCCGGCGAAATCGATCAATATGCCGCCTGAGAGGTTGCGCAGCACGATCTGGCGGCAGAGCTCGGGGATGATGGCGGCGTTCAGCGTGGCGAGGTTTTGTTCGCTGGCGCTGGCCGAATCTACATCGAGCATGGTGGCGGCCGGGGCGGGGGTGATGTGCAGGCGCGCCCCCGTCGGCAGCGCTGCCACGGGCTCGGCCAAGGTGGCGATTTCATCCTCCAGCACCGGCTCGAACGCATTTGCGGCATAGCGCGCGCGCTCGCGCAGGCCCGGGCCGAACTGCGCCAGCAGCGCGTGGTCATCCACCAGAATGGGTGCTGCCGGCGCGCGCATCGCGAGCTCCGGCAGCGGCCCGCCGCCGCGGCGCATCAGCCCGGGCTTGGCCGCCGGCGTGCCGACCAGCGCGCCCAGCCGCGGCCCCTTGCCGCTTTGCGCGGCGCGCAACACCGTCACCACCATATAGGTCCCAACCGGGACGTTCTTGCCCCCATGGCTATCCGGCAAAAACCCCGTGCTATCTCCGAGATCAATAAACCGCCCGGCCAAAGCCGGCGCCACGCTCTCCACCCGGCCGGTATAGAGGTCACCCACGCCATCCGGGCGCTCGCGGTCCCACAGCCAATATTCGGTCAACTCATCGCCATTCAGCCGCGCAATCCGGATCATCCCGCGCCGCGCCGAGACCGCGATTATCTCCATCCCAGGCCCCGCAGCAGGCCTAGCGTCTCATAGAGCGGCAGGCCGACGACGCCGGAATAGGAGCCGGAGATGAAGTCGATGAAGCCCGCCGCCTGGCCCTGTATCGCGTAGCCGCCGGCCTTGCCCTGCCACTCGCCGGTGGCCAAATACGTGCTGATCGCCGCTTCATCCAGCCGCGCGAACCCGACCACGGAGCCCACGGCGCGCTGCGCGACGCGCCCATCAGGTGCCCGCACCGCAACGGCGGTATAGACGCGGTGGCGCCGGCCGGAGAGCAGTTTCAGGCAGCGCGCGGCCGCCTCCGGTGTTTCGGCTTTCGGCAAAATCCGCGTACCGGCCGCCACCACCGTGTCGGCCGCGATGACGAAGCCATCCCCAGGCAATAATTTGGTCAGTGCCATGCGGCGCGCATAGGCCCGCGGCGGTTCGCCTTTATGGGGGGTTTCGTCGATCTCCGGGGCGATCACCCGGTCCGGCTCAATCCCGATCTGCCGCAGCAAAGCCAGCCGGCGCGGGCTGGCGGAAGCTAGAATTACTTGAAGCGGAATGTGATCCGACCCTTGGTCAGGTCGTAGGGGGTCATTTCCACGTTCACACGGTCACCGGCCAGCACGCGGATGCGGTTTTTGCGCATCTTGCCGCTGGTATGGGCGAGGATCACATGCTCATTATCCAGTTTCACGCGGAACATCGCGTTGGGCAGCAGCTCAGTGACCATGCCGCTGAACTCGATCATATCTTCCTTAGACAAAAACACCTCTGTAATGTTGCGCGACCGACCGTCAAATGGGCCGAACAGGCCCTCCGGTCAAGCTATTGCAGGGCTTGGCGCCGCATCGCTGGTCAGGCCGATTTGCACAGCGCGGCAAGCGCGCCGATCGGGCATTACCTACTGGCCCAGCCTGACCGCGACCGAGCGTGCATGCGCGGTCAGGGATTCAGACTCCGCCAGCGCCACCGCCGCCGGGCCGATGGCGGCCAAAGCCGCCTCATCCAGCGCCACCCAGGTGGTGCGCTTTAAGAAATCATACACCGAAAGCCCTGAGGCAAAGCGCGCGGTGCCCATGGTCGGCAGCACATGGTTCGGCCCGGCGACATAATCGCCAATCGCCTCCGGCGTATGCGGACCCAGAAAAATCGCCCCGGCATGGCGGATCTGGCCGAACAGATAAGACGGATCGGCCACCATGATCTGCAAATGCTCGGGCGCGATGCGGTTGGCGAGTGCCGCCGCCTCGTCCCAGCCCGCCACCTCGATGATCGCGCCGTGCCGCGCCCAGCTCTCACCGGCAATTTTCGCGCGCGGCAGGCCGGCCAGCGCCGCTTCCACAGCCTGCGCCACCGCACCCGCCAGCGCCGGGCTATCGGTGATCAAAATCGCCTGCGCCTCCTCGTCATGCTCGGCCTGCGCCAGCAGATCGAGCGCCAGATGCGCCGGGTCCTGGCCCGCATCCGCGATGATCAGCACCTCCGAGGGACCCGCGATGGAATCAATCCCCACGCGCCCAAAAACCTGGCGCTTGGCCTCCGCCACAAAGGCGTTGCCGGGCCCGGTAATCCGGTCCACCGGCGCAATGCTCGCCGTGCCATAGGCCAAAGCCGCAATCGCCTGCGCGCCGCCGATGCGGTAAATCTCCGTCACCCCGGCCAAGGACGCCGCCGCCAGCACCAGCGGGTTCAGCACGCCACCCGGTGCCGGCACACAAACCGCAATGCGCGGCACCCCCGCCACCTTGGCCGGAATCGCATTCATCAGCACCGAGGACGGGTAGGACGCCTTGCCCCCCGGCACGTACAACCCCACCGCATCCAGCGGCCCCCAGCGCAGCCCGAGTCTGCCGCCCGCCTCATCGGTAAACGCAAAATCCGCCGGCAGCTGCGCGCGATGGAACGTCTCAATCCGCGCCGCCGCCAGTTCCAGCGCCCCGCGCAGCGCCGCCGGAATGCCCGCCGTCGCGCTCGCAATCTCTTCCGCCGTAATCCGCAGCGCCCCAGCGGTCAGGTTCACCCGGTCGAATTTATTGGTGTAGTCCACCACCGCCGCATCACCGCGCGCCTGCACGTCCGCGATGATCTCCCGCACAACATCACTCACCGCCGGCGCTGTCGCGGCACGGCCAAGTAGAGCGCGGAACGCCGATTCAAAGCCGGTATCTGAGGTTTTTAGGTGTTTCATAGCAAGCGGTCGCTTTTTTGAAAAAAAGCTCCGCAAAAAACTTTTGTTCCCATAGGGCAATGCCGGTGAAACCGCGACGGCCTACCGTGATAGAAATTTTTTTGGTTCCTGGCGTCCCGATGACGCAGCGGCGCAGCCGCGAAGTCTGAATCGGGCCGCCCCGAATTCTTTAAAAAAAGAACCGCTTTTTGCTTATCTAAAAAGAGCGCTTCGTTCACGTCGCCAACGCCTTCTTGAATCTCTCAATCCACCCATTAATCTCATCAGGCCGCGTCTTCAGCGCAATGCGGTTGACGATCAGCCGTGAGGAGACCGAGGCGATCACGCTGGTTTCCACCAGCCCGTTGGCTTTCAGCGTGCTGCCGGTTTGCACCAGGTCCACGATCAGGCGGGAGAGCCCGAGCCCGGGTGCGAGCTCCATCGAGCCGTTCAGCGCCACGATCTCGGCCTGCACGCCGAGTGCGGCAAAGTGCTTTTTGGCGAGCTGCGGGTATTTACTGGCGACGCGGATGCGCGACTGTGTCGTAAGGTCGGTCTGGATGTCATCCCTGGGCTCGGCGACCGAGATTCGGCAATGCCCGATATCGAGGTCGAGCGGCGCGTACACCTCCGGGTAGTCGAACTCCATCAGCACATCGCCGCCGCAAATGCCGATCTCGGCGGCGCCGAAGGCGACGAAGGTGGCGACATCGAAGGAGCGCACGCGGATCACGTCCAGCGCCTTATGGTTGGTGGGAAAGCGCAGGCGGCGGGAGCCCTCATCGGCGTAGTCCGGCGCCGGGGTGATGCCGGCGGCGGTGAGGAGCGGTCCGCATTCATCGAGGATGCGGCCTTTGGGCAGAGCGAGGACGACGGACATGCGGGGGGATTACTAGCGCCCGCCGGCGACGTCCAGCAGCGCCCCGGTGGTGTAGGCGGCTTCGGGCGAGAGCAGCCAGAGGATCGCAGCGGCGACTTCCTCTGCGGTCCCGGCCCGGCCCATCGGCGTGGCGGCGCCGAGCCGTTGCGCGCGGTCCGGCTGGCCGCCGCTGGCGTGGATTTCGGTATCGATCAGCCCTGGCCGCACGCAGTTCACCCGTACGCCCTGCGGGGCCAGCTCCCGGGCGAGCCCCAGCGTGAGTGTGTCGATCGCCCCCTTTGAGCCCGCGTAATCCACATATTCACCGGGTGAGCCGAGGCGGGAGGCCGCCGAGCCGACGAACACGATGGCGCCCCCAGGGCCGCCGCGCGCGGTTGAGAGTTTGCGCGCCGCCTCCCGCGCGGTGAGGTAGGCGCCCAACACGTTCACCTCAAATATCCGCCGCAGCCGCGCGGCCGGCATATCCGCCAGCTCGGATTTTTCCGCGACGATACCGGCGTTCACCACCACGTTATCGAGCGGGCCGATCGCCGCGAACATCGCCGAGATCGCCGCCTCATCGGCGACATCGCCCGGCAGCAGCACGGCGTCCCCGCCCGCGGCCATAACTGCGGCGGCGGTCGCCTCAGCCGCGGCGCGGTTGCCGGCGTAGTTGATGCCAACGCGCTGCCCAAGCGCGCCGCAGGCAATCGCCGCGGCCCGGCCAATGCCGCGTGAGGCGCCGGTAATCAATGTGGTGGTCATGCCGGCACAATACCCGCCTGTTCCGGCCTGGCCAAGGCCGCCGCCGGCTACGCCTCGAGGAACCGCGCGAACGCTGCCTTATAATCCGGGTGCCAGCGGGAAAGCGGCGGGCGGTTTTCCGTAATGTCCTGCGCCGCCCAGAGGATGCGCTTGTTATCGATCTCGCGGGTTACCTCGTCATCCGGGCAGATGATATAAAAATCGCCCTCCGCCATGCGCTCCAGCATAAAATCCACCACCTGCGCCGGCATCCACGCCCCCTCGGGCTTTTTGCCGCCGGCGGACATGCCGGTGAAGGTTGAGCCCGGCACCAGCAAATGGGCCGAGATTTTGGCGCCCGGCGCGTTGCGCAGCCCATGCGCCAGCGCCTCGGTCGCCGCCTTGACCCCGGCTTTGCTGACATTATAGGCGGTGTTGCCTGGCGGGCAGGTGATGCCCTGCTTGGACCCGGTGTTGATGATCGCGCAGTCGGTATTCTGCGCCAGCATGCGCGGGGTAAACACCTGCACGCCGTTGATCACGCCCCAGAGATTAACGTCCAGCACGCGCCGCCAGGTCTCCACCCCGTCCCAGGGGCCGGCGCTCGCCCCGGTCCCGGCATTGTTCATCAGCACGCCGACCTCGCCAAACCGCGCATACACCGCATCGCACAGCGCCTGCACTTGGCCGAGATCGCTGACATCGGTGGCCACCGCGAGCACCCCGTCGGCACCGAGCGGGCTCGCCGCCACGGCGGCCGCCGCGGCCTCGTCAAGTGCCGCGCCGGGCAGGTCGGCCAGGCAAACACGCAGGCCCATTGCCGCAAAGCGCAAGGCGGCGGCGCGGCCGATGCCGCTCGCCGCACCGGTGATAACGGCGGCCCGGCCGGGTGTCAGTGCAAGGTGAGCCGTCATGCAATCAATCCAATCATATTGATAAATAGTGGCGGGCTGGAATCCGCCGGCCCAGCGCATATAATGTGTAAGCCCCGCCGGACAATCGCCGGCGGATGTCCGCAGATGAGGGTTGCGCCGCATGACCACCTGGGAGCCCAGCCCGTTTTACCCGGACCCGGCAATCGAGATCATCGACCCGAGCTTCGCCAAATACCGGCTGATGGCCGCCGGTGTGGAGCGCCTAGCGGCCGGCACACGCTGGGGGGAGGGGCCTGTATGGTTCGGCGATGGCCGCTATCTGCTATGGAGCGACATCCCGAATAACCGCATCTTGCGCTGGGACGAAACCTCCGGCGCAATCGCCACGTTCCGCCAGCCCTCCAACATGGCGAATGGCAATACCAGGGATCGCGCCGGCCGGCTGATCACCTGTGAGCATTTCACCCGGCGTGTCACCCGCACCGAATATGATGGCCGGATCACCGTGCTGATGGACCAGTTTCAGGGCAAACGGCTGAATTCGCCAAATGATGTGGTGGTCAAATCCGATGGCAGCATCTGGTTCACCGACCCGCCATACGGCCTGCAATCAGATTACGACGGCAGCATCGCCGCGCCCGAACTGCCAACCTGCATCTACCGCATCGGCGCTGAGGGGGCGGTCACGATGGTCGCGGATGATGTGGCCAATCCGAACGGGCTGTGTTTTTCGCCGGATGAGAGCCTGCTCTACGTGGTCGAATCCGGCGGTCTGCCGCACCGCAAAATCCGCGTTTTTGACGTGACGGACGGTACCAAGCTGCGCAATAACCGGGTGTTTGTGGATGCCGGCGCTGGCGGCACGCCCGATGGCCTGCGCTGCGATACCGGCGGCAATCTCTGGTGCGGCTGGGGCATGGGCGCGCCGGAGCGTGACGGCGTGAATATCTTCAACCCGGCCGGCGTGTTGATCGGGCGGATCGCCCTGCCGGAGCGTTGCGCCAATCTGTGTTTCGGCGGCGTCTCACGCAACCGCCTGTTCATGGCCTGCGGCCACGGGCTGTACGCGCTCTACGTCAACGCCCAGGGCGTGGCAGGGGGTTAACCCCCCGCCCGCTCCGCTCATCTCAGGCCCAGTGCCCGCGCACCCAGCCATAGGGGCCCCAATGCCCGGGCACCCATACCGCGTTCGGGTGCGCATAGGGGTGCGCGGGGACCACAACACAACCCGCCAGCGGCGCGGTTAGGCTGGCCAGAACCAGGAACAAAAATAATTTTTTCATCAGCGTCTTCCTTGTCCTCTTAAACATGGATTGGGGGGCGCAGCACGAGGCTGCCCGCAACGGGTTTGCCCTCGCCCTGTCCGGCAACGGCCAGGGCGGATGAGGCGTCGTCTCTCGATCAGGCGCTTGCAAAACCTCCATCCGCTCGGCCTGGGCGACGCCCAGGGCGCGCCGCGATAGGCGCTAAATAGTAACGAATACGGCGCCGGAAAATTTCCGGATGCATACGATTTATTAACGCGAACCGGTGCTGGCGGTGCCGCACCGCCAGCGACCGCGCTATTTCACCCGCTCGATCCTGGCCCCGCAGGCCCGTAGTTTTTCCTCCACCGCCTCATAGCCGCGGTCCAAATGATACACCCGGCTGATCGTGGTCTCGCCCTGCGCCGCCAGCCCTGCCAGCACCAGCGAGACCGAGGCGCGCAGATCCGTCGCCATCACCGGCGCGCCGGAAAGTGCGGGCACACCGCGAATGATCGCCGAGGAGCCATGCGCGTTGATCCTGGCTCCCATGCGGTTCAGCTCCGGCACATGCATGAACCGGTTCTCAAAAATCGTCTCGGTGACCATCGAGGCGCCTTCTGCCACCGCCATCAGCGCCATGAACTGCGCCTGCATATCGGTCGGAAAGCCAGGGAACGGCTCGGTCACGATATCAACCCCGTGCAGCCCGTTGGCGCGCTCCACCCAGAAACCGTTCTCCGCCTCGGTGATCACGATGCCGGCCTCGCGCATCGCCGAGATCACCGCGCCCAGATCGGCGGCGCGGCCGTTTTCCAGAAAAATCTTGCCGCCGGTGATCGCCGCGGCGCAGGCATAGGTCCCGGTCTCGATCCGGTCCGGCAGAATATCATGCACCGCGCCGTGCAGCCGCCGCACCCCCTCGATCGTGAGCGTATCGGTGCCGATGCCCGTGATATCCGCCCCCATCGCGGTCAGGCATTTGGCGAGATCGGCGATCTCCGGCTCGCGCGCGGCGTTTTTCAGAACCGTCGTGCCCTCGGCCAACGCCGCCGCCATCAGCAAATTCTCCGTCGCCCCCACCGAGACGAACGGAAACACAATATGCGCGCCATGCAGCCCGGTGGGCGCCACGGCGTCGATATACCCGCCATCGAGCTTGATCTGCGCGCCCATGGCCTCCAGGCCTTTCAGGTGCAGATCAACCGGCCGCGTGCCGATCTGGCAGCCGCCGGGCAGCGAAACCCTGGCCTCGCCGGCCCGCGCCAGCAGCGCGCCCAGCACCAGAATCGAGGCGCGCATCTGGCTCACAATGTCATAGGGCGCGGTGGTATTGGTGATCGGCCCGCCGAGCGAGAGGGTGCGCCCCAAGGGCTCCACCGCAATCCCGTGCTGCGCCAGCAACTGCGCCATGGTGGCGAGATCAGCCAGCTTCGCGACATTGCCGAGCACCAGCCGCTCATCGGTCAGCAGCCCGCACACCATCAGCGGCAGAGCGGCATTCTTGGCGCCGGAAATATGGATGGAGCCCGAGAGCGGCACCCCACCGGCAATGCGAATCGAGTCCAAAACTACATCCGCGGTAGCGCGACGCCGCGCTGGCCCATATATTTGCCCGCCTTGTCGGCGTAGGAGACCTCGCACGCGCTGTCCCCCTTCAGGAACAGGAACTGGCAAATCCCCTCGCCGGCATAAATTTTCGCCGGCAGCGGCGTGGTGTTGGAAATCTCGATCGTCACCTGCCCCTCCCATTCCGGCTCCAGCGGGGTCACATTCACGATGATCCCGCAGCGCGCATAGGTCGATTTGCCGAGGCAGATCACCAGAATATCCCGGGGAATTCTAAAATACTCCATGGTATGGGTGAGCGCGAAGCTGTTTGGCGGAATGATGCAAACTGGCCCGGTGCGGTCCACAAAACTGCTCGGGTTGAACGCCTTCGGGTCCACCACCGCCGAATCGACATTGGTGAAAATCTTGAAATGATCGGCGCAGCGCGCGTCATACCCGTAAGAGGACAGCCCGTACGATATCACCCCGTCGCGCTTCTGCGTCTCCACAAACGGCTCGATCATCCCCGCCTGCGCCTGGGCGCGGATCCAATGGTCGGGCATTACGGGCATTTTCCGGCTCCCTCGGCTGGTTTGGCGGCGGCGCGCGCCTGTGCCTTGCGCCGCGCCAAATTGGCGCGCAACGCCGCGGCCTCCGCCTTGGCCTTCGCGGCGGCCCGCGCCGCGGCGGCGCGCTCGGCCTTGGTCTGTTGGGGATGCTCAGGCATGGGGCTCTTCAAGCCTCAGCCGGGCGGGGCGTCAAGGTAAGCAAGAACGCGCTTTTTTGAAAAAAAGTGCTGCAAAAAACTTTCGGTCCTTTTGGGTCCCCGGCGGTGCAACGTCCCGGCTCCGTGGGGACCAAAAGTTTTTTGCTACTTTTTTTCAAAAAAGTAGCGCTTCCTGTCCTATCATCCCCTGTTGCATGCCCGGCCCCCCGGCGATATAGGGCGGGACCGCGTATGCTGTCATAGCTCAGGGGTAGAGCACTTCATTGGTAATGAAGAGGTCCTGGGTTCAATTCCCAGTGACAGCACCAGCGGGGTTGAAACATCCAACCGGTTGGTTTAGGCCAGCCGCGCACGTGCCCAGGTAGCTCAGTTGGTAGAGCATGCGACTGAAAATCGCAGTGTCACTGGTTCGATTCCGGTCCTGGGCACCATTTTCCGGCGCCAAGTGAAATTTTATCTGCGCTGCGCAAAATGCGCTGGTTTTTTTTGCAGCCTCAGTTTAGATATTTTCAAATTCGCAGGGTCCGGCCTTGATGGCGGCTCAGCGTTTTGTAAGAGTAGTTAACAGGGTTTGGCGGGAAACGCCGAGCTGGGATTGAGAAACAGGAAAGAGGCACAATAATGTCGAAAGCTTTTATTGCTGAGGTGATTCAGAATTCCGCTGAAATTACCGGTGTTGCGGCGAACCGTACGGCTGCGGACTTGATTGAAGCAATCGTTAAGGAAATGAAGAAGAACGGCAAGTTTACCTTGCCAAGCTTTGGCACCTTCACGGTCCGCAAGACCAAGGCGCGCAAGGGCGTGAACCCGCGCACCGGCGAGGAGATCAAGGTCAAGGCCGGCAAGACCGTGCGTTTCAAAGCTTCGCCCACGCTGAAAAAGCTGGTCTGAGGTCTTTCACGCGCTTGTCATATGAATAACAGCCCGGGCCTGGTCCCGGGTTGTTTTTTTTGGGGAGATTGCAGGCATGGCCGCTACGGAAGTTTTCCATTGGGATACGGTCGCACCTTACGGCGATGAGAAGGCCGACCGACGGGTGATCCCCGGACAGGCTGGCGAATTGAAGCGGGTCGCGGTCACGGCCGGCACCGTGGCATCCCGTCATGAACATGATTTCGAGCAGTTCTTCATGGTGGTCGAGGGCACCGGGGTGCTGACCGTCGAGAGCGGGGAAATCCCGCTCAAGCCCGGCGTGGTGATTCATTTTGCCCCTAACGCCTGGCATAGCGCGGTGTTCGAGACCGATACCGTGCTGGTCGAAGTTAATTTCGTAAAGGCGTAATTCGCTTCGGGTTAGATATCCAGCTCCTGCACGCTCCCTGCATTTTCCTGGATGAATTGAAAACGCAGCTCGGGCCGTTTGCCCATCAAATTCTCCACCATATTGGCCGTCGCGGCCCGCGTCTCGGGCGTTGCCGTAATCCGCAGCAGCGTGCGCTTGCCCGGGTCCATCGTGGTATCCTTCAGCACCGCGGGCGGCATCTCGCCCAGGCCTTTAAACCGGCTCACCTCAATCTTCGGGCTCGGCTTCAGCGTTTTTACAATTTTCTCGCGCGCCGCATCATCCATCGCGTAGACCGACTTCGCCCCCTGCACAATCCGGTACAGCGGCGGCTGCGCCAAATACACATGCCCGTGCCGGATCAGCTCCGGCAGCTCGCGATAGAAAAACGTCATCAATAGTGAGGCGATATGCGCGCCATCCACATCCGCGTCCGTCATAATAATCACGCGCTCATAGCGCAGATTGGCAAGGTTGAATTTATCGCCAACGCCGCAACCCAAAGCCTCGATCAGATCCTTCAGCTCCTGGTTCTGCCGCAGCTTTTCCGTACTGGCGGAAGCCACATTGAGGATTTTTCCGCGCAGCGGCAAAATCGCCTGCGTGTTGCGGTTACGCGCCTGCTTGGCCGAACCGCCGGCGGAATCCCCCTCCACCAAAAATATCTCCGTCCCCTCGGCCGTCTCGGTCGCGCAATCGGCGAGCTTGCCCGGCAGCCGCAGCCGCCTGGTCGCGGTTTTCCGTGGCGTATCCTTCAACTCCTTGCGCCGGATACGCTCCTCCGCACGGTCGATAATGAAAGACAACAAATTATCCGCATTGCCCGGATCGCCCGCCAAAAAATGGTCGAACCGGTCGCGCAGCGAAATTTCAGTAAGGCGCGTCGCCTCCGGGTTGGTTAGTTTCTCCTTGGTCTGCCCCTGGAATTGCGGCTCACGGATGAACAGCGAGAGTTTACCCCTAAGCGCGCCCATCACATCCTCGGCAATAATCGCCGCACCGCGCTTATTGTTCCGGCTCTCCGCCCAGGCCCGCAAGCCCTTCAGCAACGCCGCGCGGAACCCCGCCTCATGCGTGCCGCCGAGTGGCGTAGGCACCGTGTTGCAATACGAATCGAGCGTTGAATCCCCGCGCTCAATCCACGCGCAGGCCCATTCCAGCTTGCCCTGGTCAGCCCCATCGGGTCCCACTGGAAATTTCGCCTCACCGGCCCAAATATCCGGCAAAATCTGCGGCGCACCGGCCAAATCCGCCGCCAGTGAATCACGCAACCCGCCGGGGAAATGCAGCTCCGCACTCGCCGGCGTCTCCGCATCGCCCTTCAGCAATGCCGGATCGCAGGACCAGCGTATCTTCACGCCGCGGAACAGATACGCCTTGCTGCGGCACAGCCGGTACAGCCGCGCAGGCGCGAATTGCAGCCCCCCGAAAATCTGCGTATCCGGCGTAAACCTAATCACCGTGCCGCGCCGGTTCTGCACCGGCCCCACGGTCACCAATTTGCTCACTGGCACGCCGCGCGCATAATCCTGCCGGTACAAAATTTTGTCCCGCGCCACCTCCGCAGTGAACGCCGATGACAGCGCATTCACCACCGATGACCCCACACCATGCAACCCGCCCGATGTCGCATACGCCTTGCCGGAAAACTTGCCGCCCGAATGCAGCGTGGTCAAAATCACCTCAAGCGCTGATTTCTTCGGGAATTTCGGGTGCGGGTCCACCGGAATCCCGCGCCCATTATCCTTCACCGTCAGCGTATTGCCCGCCTCCAGCACCATCTCGATCATGTTCGCCTGGCCGGCCACCGCCTCATCCATCGCGTTATCGAGAATCTCGGCCGCCAGATGATGCAAAGCGCCCTCATCGGTCCCGCCAATATACATGCCCGGCCGGCGCCGCACCGGCTCCAGCCCCTCCAGCACCTCAATATCCTTGGCACCATACGCCTCGGTCTCGCGGCTGTTCTGGAAAAGATCGCTCAAATTACCCGACTCCAAATATGCTCATAGCATCGATTGCCATGTTCGGTGGGCGGGGGAAAGAGTTAAGGAAGCGCTTCTTTTTTTGAAAAAAAAGAAGCAAAAAAACTTTTATTTACTCTGGGGCAATCTCGGTTGGACCGCGATAGCCCAGAGGAATCAAAAGTCTTTTGCGGAGCTTTCCTACAGAAAAGCGACCGCTTACTTGCTTATGTGCGCGGCACAGACCCCTGGCCCTGGAACGGCCCTGGCCGCTGCGGCGTCATATTCGGGTCCGCCACGTTCAGCGCGATGCTCGCCCCCAGCGCATTGGCCATATCGGTCGGCACCAGAATCGTCACGCCGCGGTCTTTGTTCATGTCGTAGATCAGCCCCATCTGCCGGATTTGCAGCGCGACGGGGTTGTTGGCGTAGATTTGGCTGGCCTCCGCAATCTGCTCGGCGATCGCGACCTCGGCACTCGCCAGCGTCACGCGCGCCTGTTTTTCCTTCTCGGCCTGGGCGTTGCGGCTCATCGCGTCGTTCAGCTCGGGCGGAATTTTCACGTCGCGGATTTCAACCGCAATATCGCCGATCCCCCAGCCCGCGGATTTTTTCATAATATAGGCCTGCAGCGTCGCGTCCATCGCCTCGCGCTTGGAGAGGATATCGTTCAGCGTGGTGGCGCTGATCACCTCGCGCAGGCTGGTCTGCGCGATCTGCGCGATCATGTTTTTGTAATCCGTCAGCTCGGTCGCGGCGCGTTTCACGTCCTGCACGCGCCAGAACATGATGCTGTCCATGGTTACAGAGACCGCGTCCGCCGTCAGGGTGTCCTCGGCCGAAATCCGCGTGCTCTGCCGGCGCGTATCCACCACGGTATAGATGGTCTCGATCGCCGGGATCAGGAAATACAGCCCCGGCCCGCGCACCCCGGCAAACCGGCCGAGCCGCAATATCACCGCGCGCTCCCACTCCGCCGCGGTGCGCAGCGTGAACAGCGCGATGAGGCCGATGAAAATCAGCACCCCGCCGATGATAAGCTGGTCGAACGCGTAGCCCACCGCCGCACCGAGCAGCAGAAAAATCGCCGCAATAACCGTAACGCCGCTATTCATGGATTATGCCTCCGTGTCAGGGGTTGCGCTTCGGTATAATGGCCGAGCTCTTCATCTCCTGTACCGGCTCATCATGTTGGTTGAACGTGAGAAATTGGTTGTTCACGATTCCGTGAGTGGGTTTGGAGGCGCTCTCCCGCACGCTCAGCACCTCGAGCGTGATATACAGGCTATCCCCCGGCCGCACCGGCTTCTTCCAGCGCAGCGCATCAAACCCCAGCCCCAGCGTGCCGGGCGCCGGCCGGTAGAACCCGCCATTGACCAGCAGGCTCATCGTCAGGCTCGCGGTATGCCAGCCGGACGCGATCAGCCCGCCGGTAATCGCCTGTGCCGCCACCGGGTCGGTATGCATCAGCTGCGGATCGAATTTTTTCGCAAATTCAATCATTTCGGCTTCGCTCACGGTAATCGTCTGGCTCTTGAACTTCTGGCCCGGCGCGAAATCCTCGAAATAGCGGTACGCCATGCGTCTCTCCTCAGCGGCCGCGCGCAGAGACGCGACTCGGGTTGTTTGGCTAGCATTCTAGCATGAATGACCAAATCCTGCTGCTCGGCCTCATCGCCGCTTTGGCCGCCTTCGCCCTCATCCTGGCGGCCCTCGCCTGGCGCGCCGCAGCCTCCGCCCCGGCCCGGCTTGGCCTACAGCTGGACAAGCTGCTCGCCGGCAACCGCGCCGAGGCTGAGACCACGCGCGCCATCCTCGCCGCCGCGGAAGGGCGCCTTACCGCCGCCATCCAAACCGGCACGACGGATGCGCTCAGCAAAGCCTTCACCCAAATCTCCGCCGCCACCGAAAACATGGCCAAAGCCGTCGAATCGCTCCGCCGCGCCGCCGGCGAGGACAGCCAAAAAACCCTCGCCATGCTGGAAACTCGGCTCACCGCCATCCAAACCTCGGTGAACGAAAAACTGCACGAAGCCGTCGAGCAGCAAATGACCAACAGCTTCGCCCGCGTGCTGGAACAATTCGCCCAGGTCCAGCAGGCGATGGGCGAGGTGCAAAGTGCCGCCGCCCAAATCGGCGACCTCAAGCGCATTTTCTCCAACGTCAAAACCCGTGGCGGCTGGGGCGAGGCGCAGCTCGGCGCCATGCTCGAACAGGTGCTGCCCCCCGGCGCGTTCGAGCGTAATTTCGCCCTGCGCGAGGATAGCCGCGAGCGTGTGGATTTCGCGCTGCGCATGCCCGCCCGCGCCACGCTCTGGCTCGCGGTCGACTCCAAATTCCCAACTGAGGACTACGAACGCCTGCTGAACGCCGCGGAGCAAGGCGATATCGAGGCCGAACGCGCCGCCCGGGACGGCATCGCCATCCGCGTCCGGCTGGAAGCTAAAAAAATCCGCGAAAAATACATCTGCCCGCCGCAAACCGTGGAGTTCGGCGTGATGTACCTGCCGAGCGACGGGCTGTTCGCCGAGGTCGCGCGCATCCCCAATTTGATCGACGAAATCCGCCAGCGCGAGAAAGTCATCATCCTCGGCCCCACTTTGCTGCCGGCTTTGCTGCAAACCATCCATCTCGGCCATATCACGCTCGATCTTGAAAAACGCGCCGGCGAAATCGGCAAACTGCTCAGCGCCACCCGTACCGAAATGACGAAAATGGACGACGTGCTGGGCAAACTCGCCGCCAACGCATCGGCGATGTCCTCGAACATCGAAAAAGCCCGGGTGCGCACCCGCGCCGTCGGCCGCGTGCTGCGCACCGTGGAAATGGTGGAAGCCGATACCGCCCAGGCGCTGCTGGGGCTGGAGGCGGAAGAAGACGAGTGAAGTAAGCGGTCGCTTTTTTAAAAAAAAGCTCCGCAAAAAATTTTTGATTCCTCTGGGGCGGTGTCGGCGGGACCGCGATAGCCCAGAATAAATAAAAGTCTTTTGCGGAGCTTTTCTTCAGAAAAGCGACCGCTTCCTTTCCTTTTTTAGCCCTCTTTTTGTAATTTTGTTAGTTCTTGTCTCTATGCTTGCCTTTCCCCGTGCACACGTCACATTACGCGCATGAGCATGATTTTTTCAGACATCAAAGCCGCCACCCCCACCGCCGAAACCCTGGCGCGCGACTATGCCGCCCTTAACGCGCAGCTCGATGCCGGGCAGATCGGCCCGGCCATCGCGTCCTGGGAGATTTTGCGCCGGGAGGTCGAGAGCTGGGGCTCGCTGGTGCATTTAAAATTCGAACAGGACACCACGAACGCCGAGGCCAAGGCGGCGATGGATTATCGCGACGAGCTGATGCCGACCATCACGAACCATGAAACCGCGTTCAAGCGGCGCCTGCTGGGCTTGCCGGACCGCGCGGCGGTGCAGGCCATCACCGGCGCGCACGCTCTGCGCCTTTGGGAGACCGACATCACCACCTTCACCCCGGAGATCGAGCCCGATCTGCAGGCCGAGGCCAAGCTCACCTCGCGTTACACCGCCTTGCTGGCCTCCGCGAAAATCGAGATCGAGGGCAAGACCGTCAACCTCTCCGGCATGGCGCCCTACGCCCAGAGCCTGGACCGTGGCGTGCGCGAGCGCGCGGCCCGCGCGCTCTGGCGCTTTTTCGACGCCAATGGCGCGGAATTCGACGAGATTTTCGACGAGCTCGTCAAGCTCCGCCACGGCATGGGCCAAAAACTCGGCTTCGCGACATTTACCGAGCTCGGCTACCGCAAAATGCGCCGGGTGGACTACAACGCCGCCGATGTCGCGCGCTACCGCGCCCAGGTGATCGAGCACGTGGTGCCGCTGGTCGGCGAGATCATGGAGGCCCGCCGTACCGCCAATGGCTGGGACAAGCTCTACGCCTGGGACGAGCCGCTGGTGGACCCGACCGGCAATGTCGAGCCCGCCGGCGACGAAGCCTTTATGCGCGCCGGCGCGCAAAAAATGTTCGACAACATGGATAAGCGCCTGGCCGAATTCTACCGAATGATGAACGAAGGCGGGTTCCTGGACCTCGATAACCGTCCCGCCAAGGCGCCGGGCGGGTTCTGCACCTCCTTCCCCAATGCCGGCGTGCCCTACATCTTCGCCAATTTCAACGGCACCCACCACGATATCGACGTGTTCACCCACGAGATGGGCCACGCCTTCCAGAACTATGAGAGCCGCAACCTGCCGGGCCTCGATTATCTCTGGCCCACCTCGGAATCGGCTGAAATCCACTCGATGAGCCTGGAGCATCTGGCCTATCCGCAAATCGGCCTGCTGGTGGGCGAGAGCGAGGCCGCGCGCTACCAGCGCATGCACCTCATCCAGTCCCTCGCCTTCCTGCCCTATGGCGTCTGCGTCGACCATTTCCAGCACGAGGTGTATGAGCACCCGCAAGCCACCCCGGCCGAGCGCCACGCCATGTGGAAAAAGCTCGAGGCCATCTACATGCCCTGGCGCGACTATGCGGACATCGCCTACCCCGCCAAAGGCGGCCGCTGGCAGCAGCAACTGCACATCTACCAGCTACCGTTCTATTATATCGACTATACCCTCGCGCAATGCTGCGCCTTGCAGTTCTGGGTGAAATCCCGCGCCGACTATGCCGCCGCCCTGGCGGACTACGTCGCCCTCTGCGGCCGCGGCGGCTCGGCACCGTTCCAGGAGCTGGTCGCCTCCGCCGGCCTCATCTCGCCATTTGCCGAGGGCGCGCTGGCCGATGTGGTGCGCGAGGCGAAGGCTGTGCTGGCAGAATAAGTAAGCTGGCGCTTTTTAAAAAAAGCGCCGCAAAAATTTTTGACTCCATTCAGGGCGTTGCTGGTTTTCCTGGCAACGCCCTTTTAGTCTTGCCCACTTTATCAACCTCGTAACTTGCCTCCACGCCGCCCGGCGCGCAAAAGGCACGCACCATGATCCGCCGCCTCCTGCTGCTCGCCCTGCTGGCACTCACCGGCTGCCACCACGATCTCTCTCCGCAGGACGTGAACATCGCCGGCCTGGTCCCCAACCTCGCACTTGGCATGACAGACGTGCAAACCGGCCAGCCCGTCACCCAGGCGGATTTCGCCGGCCACGTCGTCCTGCTCTATTTCGGCTATACCAACTGCCCAGATGTCTGCCCCACAACCCTGTACAATCTGGACCGCATCTTCCAAAAAATGCCGGCTGCGGACGCCGCCAAAATCACCGTCCTGTTCGTCACCGTGGACCCGGACCGCGACACCCCCGCAATCCTCAAACAATACACCGGCCTGTTCGGCCCCAATATCATCGGCCTGCGCGGCAACCCGGACCAGCTCTACAGCCTCGCCCGCCGCTACCGCGTGGTCTTCTCCGTCGTCAAAAAACCGGTCTACTCAGTCACCCACTCCGCCGCCATCTACGTCTTCAACGCCGCCGGCAAACCCCAATTCATCATCGCCGGCCTCGACACCGACGCCCCGGACCTCCCCGGCATCGCCTCAGACCTGGACAACGTGGCGGCGCAGTAAGTAAGGCCAAGGGGCTTCGCCCCCTCGACCCCCATTGGGGCCGAAAGGCCCCAGCGGGGTCGTCGGCCCGAAGGGCCGCCGTCA